>Ga0182014_10007930_pt1 | contig 10994 bp, 11 predicted proteins | sample 612S2DmetaG_FD_120489 | JGI IMG/M metagenome (GOLD analysis project Ga0182014, IMG submission 120489) | Permafrost microbial communities from Stordalen Mire, Sweden - 612S2D metaG | ecosystem: Environmental > Terrestrial > Soil > Wetlands > Permafrost | place: Sweden: Stordalen | collected... | reverse complement strand
CCATGGGGATCTACATCTTCGAGAACACGTCGCTGCACAAGTGGCTGGACAACGACCTCCTGGACTTCGGCCGGGACGTCATCCCGGCCATGGTGGCAGCGGACGAGCCGGTCTACGCCTTCGATTTCTCCATCATGAACCAGATCGAGGACTTCGTCGTGGAGTCCCGGGGCGACCGGCGAGTCAAGCGCCTGTGCCTCACTGAGGACGCCGGCTACTGGCGCGACGTGGGCACCCTGGACTCCTTCTGGCAGGCCAACCTCGACCTGATCGCGGTCAAGCCGCCCTTCTCGCTCTACGGGGAGCACTGGCCCATCTTTCGCAGCCCCACCTTCTTCCCCCCGGCCAAGTTCGTGCACGAGGAGGAGAACCGCACCGGCATGGCGGTGCGCTCCATCGTCGCCGAGGGGGTGGTCATCTCCGGCGGCCTGGTGCGCGCCAGCGTGGTGGGTGCCGGGACCTTCATCCAGAGCTACGCCCTGGTGGAAGCCTCGGTGATCTTCGGCGGCGAGGTGCACCGGGAGCTGGTGCTGGAAACGTCCATAGGCAGACATTGCCGGATCCGCAACGCCATCCTGGACCGCCATGTGACCCTGCAGGAGGGGACCATCATCGGCTATGACCGCGCCGACGACGAGCGCCGGGGACTCAAGACCGCCTCGATCGCCGGTGGCGACGAGTACGTGGTGGCGGTGGGCAGGGACACGGTACTCTGATCATATCTCCGCGTACGGGGCCGGCAGGGGGGGCAGATCGTCCCAGTCCTCCGGTTCCCTTCGCGCCTCGTCCAGGAGGACCGCGAGAACCCCGGTCAGGACCAGGCTGATGCCGTTCAAGTACAGGATATCCCACAGAGGCAGGGCGGGCAGTTCAGGCATGGGCACCTCCTTGGGATAAAACAGGCTCCTTGGTTTTGAGCGAAAATCGTGCCAACTGCGACAAGGTCTCTATCTTCACCAGGAAAGCTCAGCTTCACTAGGGTCTCATGGCACGGTTTTTTCCCGAGTCTTCCGGGACCCGGGTTGGATCCTGCAACGGGTGTGGCAGAATGAATCACTATTCCGAGCGCAGGAACCCGTGGGAGGGCACCCAGGCCCGGTCGGCCCGGCGCTGGGGAGTTGGCGCGCCGGCGAAGCGCGGTCTGGCCGCGGCCACCGGGATGGCTGTTGTTCTCGATGGCTTCCTCGGGATGCTCCTCCAGGAAGGGCACATGCTTGTGCGCAGCGGCGTGCATCACCACCTCCGGCCGCCATGCCTGGAACACCTGCCTGAGCCGGGCGGGGTTGTGGATGTCGCTAAGGGGCATGGCCACTTGCTGTTCCGGCAGCAGGCGGGCCATTTCGCGCTGCGCTTCCCACAGGCTGTTCTCGCCCCGGCCCAGGAGCACCACCCGCTCAGGGCCCAGCTGGGCCACCGTCCGGGCCAGCTCGCTGCCGATGGAGCCGCCGCCGCCGGTGATGAGCACCACCGCCCCCGCCACCGCGGCCCGGATCCCCGCGGTGTCCAGGGTGATGGGCTCCCGCCGGAGCAGATCCTCGATGGCGATGTCGCGCACTTCCGGTTTCCAGGACTGGCCCATCACCAGGCTGTGGATCCCCGGCACGGTCTTGACCTCGACCCCCTCCTCCCGGGCCAGGGCCGCCAGCTCCCGCAGCCGGGCGCCGGGCGCCCCGGCCATGCCCAGGATCACCTGGGTGGCCCGCTGCTCGCGGATGTACAGCGGCAGCAGATCGGTCGGACCCAGCACCGGCACCCCCTGGATCCTCAGGCCCTGCTTCTCCAAGGCGTCATCCACGAAACCCAGCACCCGGCAGCCCAGGCCGGGATGGTCCTGCAGTTCCCGGCAGAGCAGCATCCCCGCCCGCCCCGCGCCGACAATGAGGGTCCGCTGGAGGGGGGCGCCGCCCATGGCGGATCCCTTGGCGGCCCGGCGCTTCTGCAGGACCAGGCAGGCCGCGAGGAGGTCCAGGCTGAGCTTGGCCCCCCCGTCTGATCATGGGCTCCCGCAGCAGCTTCCTGGTCCAGGTCTCACCCGTCACGAACGCAGCCGCCTTGATTTCCACCATCGCAGAATCTTTTGACCGGTTTTCAAAGCCCAGATAGACGCTGGCTCATTGCCTCGGGGTGGGCAACCTCAATGGGTAAGAAATAAATTATACATCATTTCCACCCAGAAGTTAAGCCTTTTCCGGAGGAATGGTATTGTTTTTTTCGGATCAAGGGTGTAAATATAATATTAAAGTTGTCATATACACTAGTTAAACACTTCAAATACTGTAGTTGAGCGAAGGCGCCGATTCCTTCACCTGCTGGCGCTCCAGCAGCGCGGCCAGGGAGATGCCCTGGTAGAGGTCGTTCAGCGCCCGGCTGCCTTCCGCCCACAGGCCCTGGAGGGCGCACACCTCCGGATTCCCGCAGCAGCCCGAGCCCTTGGGGCACTCGGCCAGGTTCAGGGGACCCTCCAGGGCCTCCAGGATCGCCAGCACCGGAATCTCCGCCGGGGGCCGGGACAGGGTGTAGCCGCCCCGCGCGCCCCGCACACCCTGGACGATCCCCGCCTTGCGCAGCGGCACCATCAACTGCTCCAGATAGGTGCCGGGGAGGTTCTCCCGCTCCACGATGTCCTTGAGGAAGGTTGAACCCTGCCCGTGGGCCCGGGCCAGGGCGAGCATGGCCCGCATTCCGTACAAAACTTTTGAAGAGAATTTCATGTGACAACTCCGGCCAGCGGCCCATCCACAGAAGCATGCACTGATGATTTTACTGTTTTCCGATCAAGTGAGTGCGAATTTAATCCCTTATACTAACAAGATGCCCAGCAGCGTCCCGTTCCCGTCCGCCGCCCCGGATCCGTCGCCCCGGGAACGGAACCGCCGCGCCTGGGCCGTGGCCTTCGCGGGCTTCTGCGCCTTCCTCGGGCTGTACGCGACCCAGCCGCTGCTGCCGATGCTGGAGCGCCTTTTCCAGGCCGGCAAGACCACGGTGAGCATGACCCTCACCGCCACCACCCTCGGCGTGGCCATCGCCGCGCCCCTGGTGGGCTCGGTGGCGGACCGCCTGGGCCGCAAGCGGGTGATGGTCTATTCCGCCAGCCTGCTTGCGCTGTCGACCCTGCTGGACGCCACCGCCACGGGGCTGCCCTCGCTGATCTTCTGGCGGTTTCTCCAGGGCCTGTTCACCCCCGGCGTGTTCGCGGTGACCGTGGCCTACGTGCAGGAGGAGTGGGCCGAAGGCGGAGCCGGCAGCGCCATGGCCATCTACGTCACCGGCACCGTCATCGGCGGCTTCACCGGGCGGATGGTCACCGGCCTGATCGCCTCCCGCTGGAATTGGCACTGGGCCTTCGTGGTGATCGGGCTGCTGGGCGCGGCCGGGGCGTGGGCGCTGCAGGCGTGGCTCCCCCAGGAGCGGTACTTCACCCGCAAGGCCCGGGGCGCCTCTTTGATGAGCGGCATGGGCCTCCACCTGCGCAACCCGCGCCTGCTGGCGACCTTCGCCGCCGGCTTCGGGCTGCTGTTCACCCTGGTCGGCACCTACACCTACGTGACCTTCTACATGGCCGATGAGCCCTTCCGCCTGGGGCCGCTGGCCATTGGCTCTCTGTTCTTCACCTACCTCATCGGCGCGGCGGTCACCCCGCCCTGCGGCCGCGCCATCGACCGCTACGGCCACCGCACCGCCCTGGCCCTGGCCATGGGCGTGGGCATCGCCGGGATGCTGCTCACCCTGGTTCCGAACCTGTGGGTGGTGGTGACCGGGCTGGCCCTCTGCTGCTCCGGCGTGTTCATCGGCCAGGCGGCCACCACCAGCTATATCGGCCTGGCCGCCGCCCAGGGCAAGGCGCTGGCGGTGGGCTTGTACGTCACCTGCTACTATGTGGGCGGCAGCGTGGGGGCGGAGCTGCCCGGCTTCCTCTGGCGCTTCGGCGGGTGGACGGCCTGCGTGGCGCTGGTCATCCTGGTCCAGGGGATGACCATCCTGGTTACCTCCCTGTTCTGGTCCAGACCGATCGGGTCCTATCCCACCGGCCGGATCGCCGTGAGGTAGGGGATGCCGATCAGCAGTGTTGCGCCGATGAAGATCACCCCGAACACCAAACCCAGAGACCAGAAAGCCTTGCGGGAGATGAACCCCCCTGCGTAGAACACCGGGCCGGGGCCGGTAGCGTAGGGAGTGATGACGCCCATGATGCCCAGGGAGAAGCAGAGCAGCATGGCGAAGGCCTTCACCGGCATGCCGGGGATGGCCATGCCCGAGGCCAGCACCACGGGGAGCACGGCGGCGGTGTGGGCCGCCAGGCTGGCGAACATGTAGTGGATGAAGAAGAAGAAGGCCACCAGGATCGCCATGACCATGATCGGGCTGATCCCGGTGAGGCTGGAGGCCACGAACTTGGCCACCCAGGTGACGAAGCCCACCTTGTTCAGGCCGTCGGCCAGGGCCACCAGGGTGGCGAACCAGACCAGCACGTTCCAGGCGCCCTTGTTGCCCAGGATGTCGTCCCACTCGACCACCTTGAACACGATCATGCCGGCGATCACCACCAGCACGACCCCGGTGGCGTCGATGAAGTTGGCGCCCACGATGGGAAGCCGGATGCCCTTGTTGGAGCCGACGATCCAGAGGAACACGGCGAGGATCACCAGGCAGGCCATTGTGATCTCCTGGATCGTCACGGCGCCCATCTTCTCCAGTTCCTGGGCGGCCCAGGTGGGGACGCCCTCGCTGGCCTTGATCTCCGGCGGATAGATCCAGTAGACCAGCAGCGGCAGCAGCAGCAGCAGGGGCACCGCCACCGGCAGGAAGCCCATGAACCACTGGGTCCAGGTGATGTCCAGCTTGGCGGTCTGGTGGACGATGGCCAGGGCGGCGGCGTTGGGGGCCAGGGAGGTGACGAACATGGAGCTGGTGACGCAGGTGGTGGCGAAGGCCACCCACATGATGTACGAGCCGATCCTGCGGGCGGTGGGGCCCGGGGAGGAGCCGTACAGGTCGGGGATGTTGCGGATCACCGGGAAGATGGTGCCGCCGCTGCGGGCGGTGTTGGAAGGGGTGCCGGGGGCCAGCACCAGGTCGGCCAGCATGATGGCATAACCCAGCCCCAGGGTCTTGCGCCCCAGGACCCGCACGAGCTGGAGCGCCACCCGGCGCCCCAGGCCGCTCTTGGCGTAGCCGATGGAGAACACGAAGGCGCCGAAGATCAGCCACACGGTGCGGTCGGAGAAGCCGGCCAGGGCCCAGTTGATGGATCTGGCGGGGTCCGGGTCCACGTAGCGCATGACGCCGCCGATGGCGATGCCGATCATGCCGATGGCCGCGGCCGGGATGGGTTCCAGGATGAGGGCCAGGATCACCGCTGCGAACAGGGCGAAGTAGTGCCAGGCCGCGGGGGTCAGCCCGCCGGGAACGGGGATGACCGTGATCAGCAGCCAGAGCAGGACCGGTCCTCCGACCTTCCACCACATGGGTTTCATGGATTGCCTCCGAAAACTGGGTATACCAGCAGTTTGCACCTTAAAGCCCGTGCTTGGCACCCCTTATTGGTAGAGTATTGATCCATCTTTTCGGGACGCCCATGGACACCCCCGCCTTCCAGGATTTCTACCCAGACAAGAGCGCCCACTGCTACGGCTGCGGCAGGCTGAACGAGCAGGGCCTGCGCATCCGCACCCGCTGGGAGGGGGAGGAATCGGTCACCCGGTTCCGGCCGCGCCCGGAGCACACCGCGCTTCCGGGCTTCGTCTACGGGGGGCTCATCGCCTCCCTGCTGGACTGCCACAGCACCGGCACGGCGGCGGCGGCCATGTACCGCCAGGAGGATCGGGTCATGGGCACCGAGCCGGGCTTCCGGTTCGTCACCGCCTCTCTGCAGGTGGACTACCTGCGCCCCACGCCCATGGGCTGCGAACTGGAGATCCGGGGACGGGTGCTGGAGATCTCCGGCCGGCGGATCACGGTGGAGACCACGGTGCTGGCGGAGGGCGTCGCCACCGCCCGGGGCCGGGTCGTGGCCGCCCAGATCACTTCATCGTGAAGCCGCGCCGGGCCAGGAACTCACGCATGTGCGGGCGGGACTTGGTGGCCAGGACCTTCAGCTCCTCGCTCCAGGAGCTGTCCTTGGTGCCGCCCGAGCGGGACCGGTAGTAGTCGCGCATCTGCGCGTCATAGGGCTCGATGCCGGCCAGGGCGCCGGGATCGCCATAGCCGTCTTCCTTGAGCACCACCGTCAGCGGCAGGCGCGGCTTGAGCTCCGGAGCCTGGTCGGGGTAGCCCAGGCACATGCCGAACACCGGGTAGACCGCCTGCGGCAGCTGCAGCAGGTCGGCCACGTCCTGGGGGTTGTTGCGCAGGCCGCCGATGTAGCAGATGCCCAGGCCCAGCGACTCGGCGGCCACCGCGCAGTTCTGGGCGGCCAGGGCCACGTCGGTGGTGGCGATGATGAAATGCTCGGTCATGCCGGGGTCGAAGGTCCCGCCCTGGCCCTCGCAGACCAGCTTCGCCCGGTGCAGGTCGGCGCAGAACACCAGGAACGCGCCGGCGGAGGCCACGTAGGGCTGGCCGCCGGCCAGCTCCGCCAGCCGTTCCCGCTTGCCGGCATCCCGGACCCGGATCACCGTGGTCGCCTGGATATTGCTGGAACTGGCCGCCGCCTGGCCGCAGCGGACGATCTCCTCGATCAGCGCGTCCGGCACCGGCTGGGGCTTGAACTTGCGAATGGAGCGGTGGGCCTGGAGCAGGGCGATGACTTCATTCATGGTTGGACCCTCGTGATGATTGAATTGTAACTGCCGGACCCAGGATTTGCTAAGATCCCGGACCGGGAGGACAATGCCGAGATGGAAACATTGCTCGCCGACCCTGACACCCGAGCGCTGTGGCGCTATTTCACGGAACTCTCCAGGATCCCCCGGGGATCCAAGGCGGAAGCGGCGGCGTCGGCCTGGGTGGCGGAGCAGGGGCGGGCCCTGGGCTGCCAGGTGGAACAGGATGCCATGGGCAACGTGCTGATCCGCAAGGCCGCCGCCCCGGGCCGGGAGACCCGCCCGGCGGTGGCGCTCCAGGCCCACGTGGACATGGTCTGCGAGCAGAACGAAGGCACCGGCCACGACTTCACCCGGGATCCCATCAAGCTGGTGCGGGACGGGGACCTGCTCCGGGCCTCGGGCACCACCCTCGGCGCCGACAACGGCATCGGCGTCAGCGCGGCCCTGGCGGTGCTGGCCTGCGGAAGCCTCAGGCACGGTCCGCTGGAGGTGCTGATCACCGTGGACGAGGAGACCGGGCTCACCGGCGCCGGCAACATCCGGCCCGGCTGGCTGCGGGCCAAGTACCTGCTCAACCTGGACAGCGAGGAAGAGGGCATGCTCACCATCGGCTGCGCCGGCGGGGTCGACAGCGTGGCCACCCGCCGGGTCACCTGGGTGGAGCCCGCGCCCGGCGGCCGGCCCTACCGGCTCAAGGTGTCCGGCCTCAAGGGCGGGCATTCCGGCATCGACATCAACGCCGGCCGCGGCAACGCCATCCGCGTCCTGGCCCAGGCCCTGGCCGGCCTGGCTCCGGACTTCGGCTTCGAGCTGGCCAGCCTGAAGGGGGGCAACAAGCGCAACGCCATTCCCCGCGAGGCCTCGGCGCAACTGGTCCTGGACCCGGCCCTGGAACCGGCGTTCCGGGCCGCGGTGGCCCGGGAGGAGGCCCACTGGCGGTCGGCCCTCGGCGCCTTCGATCCCCATCTCTCCATCGCTCTGGAACCGGGCCGGCCAGGCCCGGTCATGGCCCAGGGCGACGCCCAGGCCCTGGTCCGGCTGCTGCTCACGGCGCCCCACGGGGTCGAGGCCATGAGCCCGGCGATCCCCGGCCTGGTGCAGACCTCAGTGAACCTGGGCGTGGTGGACACCTCGGACGGGACGGCCACGGTGAGCCTGCTGACCCGCAGCTCCATCGACGCCTCCAAGCGCGCCCTGACCGGGCGCATCGCCGCCGCCTGCGCCGCCTCCGGCTTCGAGCACGTCCTCCACGGCGGCTACCCGGGCTGGAAACCCGAGCCGGAAGCGGCCCTGGTCCAGCTGGTGGACCAGGCGCACAGGGCGCTGTTCGCCAGGCCCATGACCATCCTGGCCATCCACGCGGGGCTGGAGTGCGGCCTGATCGGGGAGAAGTACCCCGCCATGGAGATGGTGTCGTTCGGCCCCAGCATGTGGGACGTCCACACCCCCGACGAGCACGTGAGCATCGCCTCGGTGGCCCAGTTCTGGAAGCTGCTGGGGGCGGTGCTGGAACAGATCTGACCATGGCCATGGGCGAGGTGACCCAGTCCCGGATCCTGCGCCTGTGGGCGCCGCTGGAGGCGGCCTGGCTGCTCATGGCGGTGGAGGCGCCGTTCCTGGCGGCTATCCTGGCGCGGATGCAGGACGCCACCTGCAACCTGGGCGCCTTCGGGGTGGCCGTGGGCTTCGCCTACATGTTCGAATCACCGGTGATCCTGGTCATGAGCGCGGTCACGGCGCTGGTGGAGAACCGGGACGCGCTGCGCAAGCTGAGGACCTTCACCTACGCCATGAACGGGACGGTCACCCTGGGCCTGGCCGTGTTCATCCTCCCGCCGGTGTTCTTCCTGGTGACGGAAACCCTCATGGGCCTGCCCCGGGAGATCACCCGCCTGGCCCACCCGGCCTGCGTCCTCCTGCTGCCCTGGCCTTCGGCCATCGGCTACCGGCGCTTCTACCAGGGCATCCTGGTGCGCAGCGGACTCACCCGGCGCGTCGCCTACGGCACGACCCTGCGGCTCTCGGTCATGGGCGGCACCGCCGTGCTGCTGGCCCTGGCGACCCGGTTGCCGGGCGCCCTGGTGGGCTCCGCCGCCCTGTCCGCGGGGGTGGTGACCGAGGCGGCGGCCAGCCGGTTCTGGGCCCGGGAGCCGGTGCGCCGGCTGCTGGCCACCGCGCCGACCCCGGACTACCTGCGGGCGCCCCTGGGCTACCGGGGCATCGCCCACTTCTACCTGCCCCTGGCCCTCACCTCCATCCTCGCCGTGGGCGTGAACCCCCTGGTGGCGTTCTTCCTGGGCCGCAGCCGGATGCCGCTGGAGTCCCTGGCGGTGATGCCGGTGGTGAACGGCCTGATCTTCGCCTTCAATACCGCCGGGCTGACCTTCCAGGAGGTGGCGATCCCCCTGTATGGCCTGGACCGGGCCAGCTTCCGCCCGCTCCGGCGCTTTGCCGTCTGGCTGGCCCTGGTCACCTCCGGCACCCTGGCCCTGATGGTGTTCACCCCACTGCTGGGGTTCTGGCTGGAGACCGTGGCCGGGCTCGCCCCCGACCTGGCCCGGTTCGCCTGGCTGCCGGTGGCGCTCATCATCCTGCTGCCGGCCATCACCGCCGTCACCTGCTTCCAGCGGGCGCTGCTGGTGGTGGCGCGCACCACCCGGCCCATCACCTGGGCCAGCGGGGTGGAGGTGGCGGGAATCGGCGCCACCCTGTTCGCCCTCACCCAGTTCGCCGGATGGGCGGGCGCCGTGGCCGCGGTGGCCGCCATGGTGGCCGGGCGGCTGGCGGCCATGGTCTACCTCCTGCCCAAGGCCGGCCGCGCGCTGAAGGCTACCGCAGGAACCGCTCCGGCTTGAAGCCGCTGACCCCAGGACCTGGATCGGCATGCGGTGGGATCAACTGGACGCCAACTCCAGGGCGCCGGCCGGGAACCCGGCGATGGCCGCCGGCCGGGGTTGGAGGCCGGGCCAGGGGGTCACGATCCGCGCCGCCAGGGCCGGGTCCGCCCTGAACCCGGGCCCGGCGGCGTCCATCCAGATGGCGCCGTCCACCTGCAGATCCGGGGGGAAGCCGCCGAGCGCGGCACAGCCGGCGAGGGTCAGGTTGCCGTGGACCGTGATCCCCGGGCCCAGCTCCCGCAGTGCCGGCAGCCCGGCCAGTTCCAGGTCCCCGAACAGCTCCATGGGGCCGGGCAGGACCTGGAGCCCGGGCAGGTCCAGCACCTGGAGCCTGCCCACCAGGGCCCAGCCGCGGCCCAGCTCCCCGAGCCAACGGTCGCCCTGGACCACCACGCCGCGGATGGAGAGCAGGTTGTCCGGCAGGCCCCGGGGCCCCGGGCGCAGGGTCCAGCGCTCGATCTCGTGGGCGTAGGTGAGGGGCGACCAGGCCTGGATGGTGTCGAAGGTGACCTCAGGCACCAGCTCGAACCCGGGGCGCAGCTTGTCCAGGGCGTGCCTGAGCGGCTCGACCCAGGGGAAGTTGGCCCCCTGGCAGCACAGCGGCAGACTGGCCGGGTGGATCCCGGCCTCCTCCAGGAGCTCCAGCCACGGCCCAGGCTCGGCGGGGCTGAGCTCGCCCGCCGCGAAGCGGCGCAGGATCGCCGCCGGGACCGAGAAACGGTCCAAGGGGCTCAGGCCTCCATCAGTTTCTTGCGGGTGTAGGGGATCAGGCCGCCGGCGTCGATGATGGCCTGGCGCGCGGGGGGCAGGGCCACGGTGGGGAAGGCCTTGCCGGTGGTCTGGTTGCGGACTTCGCCGGCGGCCAGTTCCAGCTCGTCCCCCTCGGCGGCCTCGATGGCGGGGCAGAGCACCAGCCGGGTGCCGACGTTGATGGCGTTCTGCAGGAAGATCCGGGCGATGCTCCTGGCCACCACCACCAGCTCGTGGCCCTTCATGGCGCTGGCGGCCTGCTCCCGGCTGGAGCCGCAGCCGAAGTTCTCGTCCGCCACCACCACGCTGCCGGGCGGGATGGACCCGGCCTTGAGCCGCGCGTTGAACTCGGCGCGGTCGTTGAAGCAGAACTGCGGGGTTTCGGTGGGCAGCACCGTGGCCATGAAGCGGCCCGGATAGATGTCGTCGGTGCTGATGTCCTTGCCGAGCTTGAGTACGACCTGGGCCATGTTATTTCCCTCCCTTGCGCGGATCGGTAATGACACCTGTCAGAGCGGAGGCGGCGGCCACCGCCGGGCTGCACAGGAACACCTCGGACTTGGGGTTGCCCATGCGGCCCTGG
>Ga0182014_10007929_pt1 | contig 10994 bp, 7 predicted proteins | sample 612S2DmetaG_FD_120489 | JGI IMG/M metagenome (GOLD analysis project Ga0182014, IMG submission 120489) | Permafrost microbial communities from Stordalen Mire, Sweden - 612S2D metaG | ecosystem: Environmental > Terrestrial > Soil > Wetlands > Permafrost | place: Sweden: Stordalen | collected... | reverse complement strand
GTGAGCACAGGGGAAGGTTCCTGACCGCGCTGCCGCTGGGGTGACAGCTCCGTCAGGTGGTCGGATTCACCGAAACAGGTGATCGGATTCAACCGAAATGCCTGGTCGGATTCCGCCGAAACAAGTGGTCGGATTCAACCGAAACGGGTGATCGCTTTCACCCGAAATCCGCAGTGGATGATGGAGCAGGTCGGGGAGCGCCCGCAGTGTGAGGCCGCGAGCCCGCTCCCACTGCGGGAGCTCCCGTAGCTGCCCGGCGGCCGCGACTCGAGGGAGGCGCGGCCGGCGTCAGGACCGACGATATCGGGAATGCTGCCGCTGCCCACCGCCGGCGTTAAGCGCGGGCGTTCTCGTGACGCTGGCACCGTGCGCGGTACCGGCGTGTGTGTCACCTCCCGCACCGCCGCTCCCAGCTCGTCCCCCTTCCCGGTGACAGTGAACGGCCTCGCATATCGGTCGACGAATAGAGGCGCTACTTTGCGGCTGACGACACCTTCCTTAGCTCCGGGCCGTCAATGCCCGGCCGCCCCCGGTGGCCATCACGCGGCCTCCGCTGCAGCCCGTACGTTATCCAAGATCGATACGAGTCGATCCACCTCGTCCGAGGTGAAAAGCTCGTCCGGCCCGTGCGGAGCGATGTCGGTGAACGGAGACTCATAGAGCAGTGCTGCGCCCATGATGCCGCGCTCGGTGAGATGATTGATGATCAGATCGATGAATTCGATCTGATTCCCGGAGAGGGTCTTTCCTTCGAGGAAGTCAGCGAACGCCTCCTTGGCGGCCCCTCTGTCGAGTCCGATCAGGGATCGGACGAATAGCCCAAGCCCCTGGCTCTCTTCCTTCGCCCTGGCGATCGTCTCCGCATCGCCGATGCCGTTCTCCGCCAGCATGGTCTCCAGGGCCTCCAAGTCACTCGGTGTGAGTGGCTTGTTCATCCGGAGCCGGTGAATGGCGATGTGGTCCTGGTGATCTCGGAGGAATGCACGAGCCTTGGCCTTGAAGCGCTCCATGTCCTGCGGTGGCGTGATGCCGAGGAGGTCGAATGACGTCGCCTCGCCCATCTCGTCCTCGAAGTCCGTGTACAGCACCTTCCGGCTCCGCTTCTCGATGAACTGAACGAGGTCCCTCAGCTTCTTGCGGACCTGCTCCAGCATCACCACGGTGACGTCCTCCCACCATTCCTCGGACTGGAGTTCCTCCAGGACAACGAGCTGTGCCCTCACCATCGGGATGTTGGCCTGCTCTTCGAGCATCCTTGCGATGGCCATGACCTGGTCTCGAAGTCTCGTGAAGCGCGGCTCGTGGCGGAGAACGGCAAGCTGCAGGTTGAGCATCAGGAGGTCGAAGCGTTTGGCCTCCTCCTCCTCTGCCTCAACGTCAGAGGGGAGCGGGGCGACCTCTGTGGCAAGCTCGTGGAGGTCGTCCGGCTGGAGGACAGTCCACGCCTCTGGCTTGGCGAACCGCTCGACATGCGCTCGCTTCGGCCGCACAACGAAGTTGTCGAGGTTCATGGACGCCACTACTCCATGCAGGAGGGATGCCGTCTCCGATCGGAGCTGCCCGGCCTCGTTGTCTCCGACCCCCGACTCCTTGCCTCGGTCGAGTTCTGCGATGAGGTCGAGACGGGTCGTGAAGAGCTTGGTGCTGAGCGTCTCGCCGAGGCGACCCTCGGCGGTTGCCGGGTCCAAACTGAAGAATTCGAGGTTGCCGCAGTAGTCGAGGAGAAAGAAGCTCTTCTTGTCGTCCCCTGGGCCGAAGAGGTCCGGACGGAGCCTGGTCCCACGCCCCACCATCTGCCAGAATTTCGTCTTGGAGCGCACCTGCTTGAAGAAGACGAGATTGACCACGTCCGGGATATCGATGCCGGTATCGAGCATGTCGACCGAGACAGCGATGTGTGGCGCCTTGCCCGGACTCGAGAAGTCGTCGATCAGTGACTGAGCGTAAGTGACGCCGTGATGAATGGTGCGTGCGAAGGCGCCTTTGAACTTCGGGTAATTCGCATCGAAGCGCGCGACGATGAAATCTGCGTGCGCTTGGTTCTTGGCGAAGATGATCGTCTTGCCGATCCTGTCGCCGCCGGCGACCCGCTGGCCTTCGGTCATGAGGTGCGCAAGGACCTTGTCGACAGTGTCATCGTTGAAGAGCCAGGCGTTCAGCGCAGATGACTCGATCTTGTCGGGGATCGAGGCGTCGTCTGCCCACTCCAGGGCATCCCACTTCTCCTGTTCTTCTGGAGAGAGATCCGTGTACGTGATGCCCTGCCGTTGAAACTTGATCGGGACTGAGACGGCGATGGGCGGGACGAGGAACCCGTCTTTGATGGCATCGTCGAGCTGGTAGGCGTCGGTCGGAACACCCCGCTCCAGGTCAAAGAGCTGGTAGGTGTTGATGTCGATCTCATCCTTCGGGGTTGCCGTGAGGCCAACGAGGAGGCTGTCGAAGTAGTCGAAGATTGCCCGGTACTTCTGGTACACGGAGCGATGCGCCTCATCGATGACAACGAGATCAAAGTGTCCCGGCCCGAATCGGCGGCGACCCTCGTGCATCTCGTCGATCAGGCCCATCATTGTCGGGTAGGTCGAGACATAGACACGGCCATCACCATGACGCTCGGTGACGAGGTTCACTGGAGAAGATGAGGGAAGGTGAGCCTTGAACGCTCCGACCGCCTGATTCACAAGCGCAATCCGATCCGCAAGAAACAGGATGCGCTTTGCCCAGTTGCAACGCATGAGAAGGTCGGAGAGGGCGATGACAGTTCGGGTCTTCCCTGCCCCGGTCGCCATCACGAGGAGAGCCTTCCGTTCGAAGTCGTTCTCGAATGCCTCCCCGATCCTCCGAATGGCTCGGGTTTGGTAGTAGCGCTCGACGATAGCGTCGTTGATTGCGGTGGTTGCGAGCGGCTTACGGCTTGCCCTTCTCTGGATGAGGAGTTCCAGCTCGTCCTTCGTGTAGAAGCCCTGCACCTCGCGGGGCGGGTACATCTGGTCGTCCCAGATCCAGGTCTGGTACCCGTTGGAGTAGAAGATCACGGGCCTGCGGCCGAACTCTTCCTCCAAGCAGTCTGCGTAGAGCTTTGCCTGCTGCTTCCCCGCCAGCGGGGACTTGGTCGTCCGCTTCGCCTCGACAAGGCCGAGGGGCTTGCCATCGCCTCCCCACAAGACGTAGTCGACGTAGCCCGTGTTCTGCTGGTTCGGCATCCCCGAGACTTCGTACTCACGGTCACGCGCGTCGGTGAGGGTCCACCCGGCCTCATGGAGGTACTCATCGATGATGTGTGTGCGGGTCTCCGCCTCCGAGTAGTCGTGGGTATCCGCGTGCTCGGCGGCTTCCTTCTTCGCCTCGGCGACCTCGGCCCGCAGGCGGACCAGCTCGTCGTCGAGCGCCTCCCTGTCGATGAGGAGTGCCGTGAGCTTCTCGTCGCGTTCGGCGAGAGATGCCTCAAGCTCCTGTAGCTTCGCAGCGCTTTGCGTCCCGCCTGCAGCCGACGGAGCCGCAGCATCCGGGTTGTAGGTGAGCCCTGGTGCAGGCTTCGCTCCACGCGCGTAGGTGCGGGCGAGCCAATAGCAGACATGAAACAGTTCGCGAACCGCCGCCGCCGACGCCGACTCCGGAATGGCGCGGTTGTCATGAACGGCTCGATTCCCGACGCGTGTGATGAGGACGGCCTTGTTGAAGACAGCTTCTCCCACTGCCTGCTTGAACGTGGGCTCATACAGCAATGCGGCAAGGTTGTCCTGGTACGGGAGGCGGAGCGTTGAGTCAGCCTTGTATATCCAGTTGACGATTAGCTCCGTCGCACGGCGTGTGTAGAAACACGACGTGCGCGGGTCGGTCGCGATCGACGCCTCGGCCCTGTCAGCAGTCTCTTGGATGTCCGGCCATTCATTGGCGAGGAAGCTGAAGTTGCTCAAAGTTCGCCCCCGAACGCTCGGTGCTGGAGGGATACAAAGAGGCCGTCGAGAGCCGCAAGCGCATCTTGTACCTCCGCTTTGACCGCAGATACGCATTCGATAGCCGTGGCAAATCGCTGCTGCAGTGTCAGGGGGGGCGTAAGAATCGGAAAGGCACGCAGTTGCCGAAGGTTGATTGACGCGATGCCAGTAGTCTGCTTTGCAGACTTCAAGAAGTATCGTTTGCCGCGCTCACTCCCAATAAGCCAATTCAGGAAGAGTGGCGTTATGCGCTCGTGGGTAAGACGAACTCTAAAGATGTGGTTCTGATGGATGCATTCACTGATTTGCTCGTTCCAGAGCGACCCTCGGCCTAGCTTGTCAGGATCACCGCCTTCAGTGAGCAGCAGATCACCAAGCTTGAGTTGATAACGACGGATCTCCGCCTCCGTCGCTTCAATCGTCTTCACGGTATTCAAAGCGAGCCTGCGATCTTGCACGTTCACGACAGCCAAGTACGGGACTTCCCTGGTTGCGGCACCTCCCAGTCTGCGACCTTTGGTTATGCCAGACATGATGTCCGCCACGTCGTCCAGGACTGTGTTCTCCTGCCAACCGTGCGGGTTTGTCACCGGATCTCCGAAGAGTTCGAGGAAGATAGATCGGGCAAGGAGATCAAGCCCGGTCAGGGCCGATTGCCTCTTTGCACGTAATTCGTCTGCCTTATCGAGGACGGCTGCGATCCGGCGCTGGTCCGGAAGTGGGGGCAGAGGTACGGGAAAAGTCTCAAGGACTGATGGGCTGAGTCGAGGCAAATTGATTCCGACAGACCGCGCGCTCGCTAAGGCGACCATCGTCGGTTGTCGAAGAAAGTTGAGCAGGTACCTTCGGTCTACGAGTGGACCCGGAAGTACCGGGACGATGTCTGTGCTGCAGATGCCCGCGAAGTCGGGAGCCGCAATCTTGGCAAGATACGGTCGCAGTTTGCCGTAGAGGACGTGAGATTCAGTGAATGAGAATTTCGTGCTCGCTAAGTCGCCAGGGTCAACAGGTCGTGGACTGAGAATCGCGCCGCCGGACGCGATGTCTTCGAGCCCGAGATACATGGTGCCCGGGCGTATGTCGACGGGATGAACCGAGGAGCGCTCGACAGTAGCAACATCGCCCAGCGGGACGGTTTTCACCGGCGTCATTGGAGCATCTTCTGAAGTTCGGCCAGACCGTCCTGGATTCGTGCCTCGAGTTTGACAAGGTCGGCGAGAATGTCCAGAGGCGGGCGATGCTCCACTTCCTCGTGGACGACCTCCTTGTAGCGATTCAGGCTGAGGTCATACCCCTGGGCAACGATGTCGGCTTTGTCAACACAGAAGCTCTGCTCGGTTCGGGGTCGGCCGAGCTCACCTCCAGTGCGGTTTGCCCAGCGGGCCAGACTATCGGGCAAGTTGTTCTTGGCGTGTTCTCCGGGGGTTAGCGGAGTCTGCGGCACGGCGCCTAGTTTGTCCTCGGAGAGGAGCGGGGTGCGCTTGTCGTCAAGCGACCAGCCATCGGCCTTCACGTCGTAGAACCACACGTGATCGGTGCCACCGGAGTTCGTCTTCGTGAAGAGGAGGATCGCCGTGGATACTCCGGCGTAAGGACGAAACACACCGCTCGGGAGAGAGACGACGCCATCGAGCTTCTGGTGCTCCACGAGGATCTTCCTCAGCGTCTTGTGGGCGTTGCTTGACCCGAACAGGACACCATCGGGCACGATGACGGCGGCTCGACCACCTGGCTTGAGCAATCGGAGGAACAGCGCCAGGAACAGCAGCTCCGTCTTTTTCGTCTTGACGATGGCTTGTAGGTCCTTGGCGGTGTGCTCGTAGTCGAGTGATCCCGCGAACGGTGGATTCGCAAGCACCAGGCTGTAGCGCTCTTCCTCGCCAGCGTGGTCCTGGGAGAGAGAGTCGCGATACCTGATGTCGGGATTCTCGACACCGTGGAGGAGCATGTTCATGCTGCCGATCCGGAGCATCGTGTTGTCGAAGTCGAACCCGTGGAACATCTCCTGGTGGAAGTGCGCCCGAGGTTTTTCGTCCCGGAGCATCTCCGGGTTGTGATGACGCAGGTATTCGCCCGCTGCGATCAGAAAGCCGGCGGTGCCACAGGCAGGGTCGCAAATGACATCGGTTGGAGTGGGCGTAACCATCTCCACCATGAGCTGGATGACGTGGCGAGGCGTCCGGAACTGACCGTTCTGACCTGCCGTGGCGATCTTAGCGAGCATGTATTCATAGAGATCGCCCTTGGTGTCGCGATCCTCCATCGGGACTTCGGCGATAAGATCGACGACCTTGGCGAGCAGCTGAGGAGTGGGAATGGTGAAGCGCGCGTCCTTCATGTGATGCGCGTACGTCGAACCGTTGCCGCCGAGCGTCCGGAGGAACGGGAAGACGTGCCGATCAAGGACCGTAAACATGTCCTCAGGGGCGAAGTTGCGGAACCGGGACCAGCGCATGTCCTCGTAGAGGCGTCCCAGCTGGTCGGTGCCGTCTGGGAAGATCCGGTGCTCCAGGGGCTTCTTGAGTCGCGTGGCCTTGTTCTCCTCAAGGACCTGCATGTCGTCGAGTCGGCGCAGGAACAGGAGGTAGGTGATCTGCTCGATCACCTCAAGCGGGTTGGAGATGCCACCCGACCAGAAGGCGTCCCAGACCTTGTCGACTTGGCTCTTGATCGCCCCCGTGATCATCGTTGGTTCTCCTTCTCTACTGTCCCGTTGAATTCATGTGAGACGGCCAGGATTACCCCTTCAATTGCTGGACTCGCAGTTGTGACTGAGGCTGTTCATGAGCCTTCCCCTTAGCTCTCTGTCAGGTGCCCGGCAGCTGCCACGAGCAGCTCCTAGCTCGCCCGTTTTCAGCCACGGTTGGACTGTAGCTGATGGTAGGCGGCTTCAGGGGGCATGGCGCCGCACCACTCGAGATCCCGCCAGTCCGTCAAGGGCAAGGCTACAGACCCAGCCAGTCAGAGCGTCGGCCCCATTCGATTCGTCAGTTGGAGCAGTCGGTCGTAGGTTGGTTGAAGCTCCGCGGTCTGGGCGAGGGGAGCCTCCGAAGCGCCACGCGGATGTCACCGAAATACGACAGAATCTGGCCCTGGGCAGCGGCATGAGTGGACTGGGCGTGGAACGCGTCGAATGGTCCACGGTTGAATTGGCTTGTCCTGTCTCCCTGCCCAGGCAACGCCAGTGCGGGCCGGCTCGGGGACGCCATGGCCACGAGCCCTTCACCGTGCCACCTCGTGGCGTCGGTGCCATACCCGTGTTGCTTCACAGCCCTCCCACTGGCGTGTGCCGGTCGAAGGAGGCGGGAACTGGGCACGGGTCCTTCGGACCACGGGGTCCCCCGTCGATCGGCCCGGAGTGTGTTGACGGGCACCGCCCGAGGACCAGTAGATCTACTGGTGGGGGTCTTTGGGGTACGGTGGCCAGAAGGTGTTAGCGCGTCGGGATTTCCTCATTCCTCGATGAGGGCTGCTTCGAGAGCCTCCAATTCACGGCGGAAATCCCGTCTGCCAGCGTTGCGGACCCTCAGGCCGAGTAGGACTTCGCGGTGCGCGGCTTCGGTCTGGCCTGTTCGGTGGAAGTAGCGAGCAACCTCGAGATGTCTCTTCTGGCGGATCGCTGGCATCAGGGCCGCCTGCCCCGTGCGGGCGGCCAGTCTCTCGGCGTCTTCATAGCCCGCAATGCCTTCGTCCAAATCGCCAATGGTGATGGAGTACAAGCCTCGGGTTGCGAGCAGATAGGGCGACTCCTTGCCCGCTCCGACTGTCGCCAGGACCGCCTTGGCTGCATCGACTTGGCCGTTGAGTAGGTATGAGTACGCAAGATTATTCTGAAGCATCGCATCACTGGGGAACCGCTCTAGCCCTGCCAGGAGGACTTCGATTGATTGGGCGAGGCGATTCGCATCGCTTAGCAAGCCCCCCAGGGTGGTGAAAACGCTGGCTGGGGGCTCGTTCCATGCAAGCATGCCCTCCAGGAGGGCGATTGCTTCTGAATACCGCTCTTGTTGCCCGTAGGTGTAGGCAAGGAGTAGACCGGCGTCGACGTTGTTCGGGAACCGACGAAGGGACTCGGTGAGGAGTGACGCACTCTGTTCGAACTTTCCCGAGGCCACATAGAGGCGGCCGAGGTTTACATATGGAGCCCTCCCTCCGGTCGGGGCAAGCCGGAGAGCGCCTTGAAACATCTTCTCGGCATTGTCTGTTTGCCGAAGCAGTACATAGCACACGCCGAGGTTATTGGTCAGGCGAGCCTGCGTGGGCATATCCGAGTGGCTGGCAGCGACGTCGCTAAGGGCGGTCATGAGCTCTGTGCGTGCCGGCTTGTACGCCTTCAGCTGCACCTGGGACCAGGCGCGAAGCTCTAGGAATTCGCAGCGGGAGGCCAGCCGGAAGGCCGCCGGCTCCCAGGGGAGGCTCAGTACCGCCGGGTAGTCGCCCCGAGTGACCATCAGCTTAGCCAACGCGATGATTGCATCTGGGTAGCCGGGGTTTATGTGTAGCGCAGTGAGAAAGGACGTGCGCGCACTGTCCAGCTCCCCTCGCATCGCGTGCGCAACGCCGAGCACTTGAAGCGCAGACGAGCTCGTCGGGGTCAGTCGGAGGCAGCTGCGAAGTGTGCGTACCGCATCCCGAATATCGCCCTCGTTGCCTCGTCTGAGGAGTGCCCGGGCGAGCTCAACACGGTGGCCAGACCGCGTGGGCTCTCGGAGCACCAGATGCCGTAGGGCGTCCACCGCTCGCGCATGATCGCCGGTGCGACTTGCGACGTCGGCCTCTATCGCAAGACCCATGACAGAGCTAGAGGGTTGTTCCTTGAGTTTCGTTGCAATGGCCAGTGCCTCGTCGGGACGGCCAAGCAGCGCGAGGGCACGGGCATAGCCGGCATCAGCGATCGGACGTCGGCGAGAATCGTTCGCGGGTGGTCGTAGCTCCGCTATCGCCGCTTCATACTGCCCGGAAGCCAAGAGCAATAGTCCGAGTCGCTCACGCGCCAGCAGGCTCGCGGGATCTGCGTCAACGTCGAGGCGGGCACGAGCCAGAACGGACTCAGTAGGACTCGGATTCTCCTCCGGGTACTCGCTAGGTTGCGCCGCGTCTCGCGGGCGCTCGTCCAAGTCCGCCACCCCGATCGAGGGGGGCTCCTCCGTTGCGAATTCGTCTGTGACAGGGTCAAGAAGCATCAGCACGATCTAAGTCCCCACCAAAGTGAGGGTGGAACGTCTGCGTCGTTGGGCAAGCCAGCCACGGTAGGCTTTCTCATTTCTAAGGATCTTCTCGCAGATACTAACCTGGCGGAAGATGCTGGAGAAGTCCGCTGCTCTCAGTCTGTAGTCAAGGTCAATCAAGGATTCGAACAGGGCCTGTATCTGCTGTCCAATGCAGGCCGGAAGAGGGGCATAGGCTGCGAGAGAGGGAGGTGGATAACCAGCGCACAACGCACTCAGGGTTGCACGCAGGACGTGGCTGCGGCGTTGCGCCGGCATGGCTGCGATGATGCGCAGATCGTTCAAGGCATCGGGGTAAAGTGTGATCGCGGCAAGTTGTGCGCCCGTGAGCAACTCGAAGAGGATCGCCCCAAGCGAGTAGAAGTCACTGCGCAAGGCGAGAATAGGATCCGTCTCGTGCAGGCCGGCAACAACCTCTGGGGCAGCGTACAGGTAATCGCCCGGCCATCCGCCGCCGTAGTTGGTGAGGAGGGCGGAGGAGGTCGGGGTGACTGACCGTGCGGCTCCGAAATCGGAGAGTTTGAGCGAGTGGTCGTGGCATCTGAGGACGTTGGTTGGCTTGAGGTCACGGTGAGCGATGCTGTAGGAGTGGATCCGTTGGAGCGCCCGACAGAGGGCGCGGAAAGTACGGAGCTGGGTCAGGATGGTGCGGTTCGTGCGCGAGGCTTGGTCGATCTCGTCACGGAGTGAGTACCTCGCCAACTCAGTTACGAAGTATTGCAATGTGAGGGGAAAGGCGATGCCGCCTGGCCCGGTCAGTGGGACGGTTAGAGTGCGAAGGTCACTGAGCGAGACTAGGATGCCTTCTTGGCCGCGGAGGGAGCGAAGAACATACTCTTCGCGCTGGAAGCACGCTAGACGATAAGGATCCTTGCAGTAGGGATCCATGATCTTGATCGCGACGTGGCGCGCGGTTATCGATTCACGTGCGGACAGGATCACGGAGAAGTTACCACCACCACCGATTGGATTTACCCTGCGCTGTTGGGTGTATTGGCCGTCGAGGTCTGACAGCGCCTCGAGTAGCTGGAGAAGAGATTCACGCTGACTTGCGTCCACGTTGGAAGCGCTCCCTGAGGACCTGGATTGCGTCGTCAGGGTACTCCCTGAGGATCGATAGGATGTCGGGTGGGACGCGATCTGCTGTGATGTAGAGCTGATCCCGATCGCAGCCGAAGTAGAGCGAGATTCGGTCCAGCAGTTCCTCGGATGGTCGGGTGACGTTTGCCTCGAGCTTGCTCAGATACGTATAGGAGACGCCGAGTTGCGGTCCGAGCGTCTTGATGCCAATCCCCTGGTCAGTTCGCATGCGTCGGAGCGTCTGCCCGAATTCCACGGCATAAGGGTGGCACGGGTTGACTGAGTTGTCAACCCTGCGGCCGCCATATGGCCCCCTTGGGATGGTCCGCGCGTGTTGGCCGAGTGCTCGGGTCGGTGTCACCAGGGGCAAAGTGAGCTAGGCGCTCGCGATCAGACTGGCAAGTCGAGCCTCAGAGGTGTGGACCCCGCGGCTCGGGCCTCGGCGTGGGGGCGGGGGACGGTCCTGTGCTGCGGTCGTCGCCGTGGCGCCGGACCACCGCGCTGCGCCGGAGCTGCTCGTTCTCTTTGAGGGCCTGACGAACCGCGGCGAGTGGATCCGGGGCGGCGGGCGTCGACTCGGCCGATGGCGGCACCTTGGCGGGCTGTGCGGTGGTGGGTGTCGCAGGCGAGCTGGCGGAGGGTTGAGCGGGGGCGCCGACTCCGGGGTTGACGCCGCGTTGGCGGAGCGCGGTGGCGACGATGCGCTCGGCTTCGGGCCGGTCCAGCCCGTGCTCCTCGACGAGCCAGG
>Ga0182014_10007923_pt1 | contig 10996 bp, 10 predicted proteins | sample 612S2DmetaG_FD_120489 | JGI IMG/M metagenome (GOLD analysis project Ga0182014, IMG submission 120489) | Permafrost microbial communities from Stordalen Mire, Sweden - 612S2D metaG | ecosystem: Environmental > Terrestrial > Soil > Wetlands > Permafrost | place: Sweden: Stordalen | collected... | reverse complement strand
GGCAGTATGGTCCCGCGACCGCAATCGTCGTAAAGCTACGATCTGTTGGACGTTCAATCATACCGATGCTCGCCGGGTGTTCCCTGAACTATACCGGCATAAACTTTGTGCATGACGTACTAGCCGCTGAGAAGTGCGTGTCGCTTCTGGCTCAAGAAAAGGAGCGATTCATCCAGCGACGTCTGGCGGAAGCAGCCCTTTCCCAGTTCGCCTACGGTGCCATCGAACCTGTTCGGCAGATGATCTTGACTCAGCGGCTTGATGGCGAACTTCGGCACCTGCGCGATTACTTGGTCGAGACGTGCGAGATCATGGGAGAGCGATTCCCTGAATACGATCAATGGAAAGCTGCTGGCGAACGCGACCGGGAGGAACACAAGCGACAACTTGAGGCGGTCAGCGGCGATCCCCAACGCACGCTGCTGTTTGCGCTGCAAAAGGCAAAGGAATACTTTTCAGGCGACGAAGACGAGGAGCAGCAAAGCCCGAAACCGGCTGCTGGAAGTGGAGTAACCCCGGCATTCAACTCCGGCAAGCCTATGAGGAACATCGGCAGGAATGACCCCTGCCCGTGTGGCAGCGGGAAGAAGTTCAAAAAGTGTTGCCTGAAGAAGCGGAATGACGACCACTTGTCGAATTGAAGACACCATGCCCCGCAAAAAACTCTCCCGAAAAGCCCCCTGCCCCTGTGGCAGCGGCAAGAAGTACGGACGCTGCTGCTACGGCAAGGACTTCGAGTACCTGGTGGACGAGGAAGGCAACATCTTCAAGTCCATCCCCATGTCGGACGAATTGGCAGAGGTCATCGAAGAGCAGAAGCGCAAGTTCGTGGAGAAGCATGGGCGGGAGCCCGATCCCGACGACAACCTGTTCTTCGACATGCCGCCGCTGGAACATGCCGAACATTTCATGGTCGAGGCGATGAAGCAGGCGGGGCTGGATCCCGCTGTCATCTACGCCTTCGAGAAGACCGGGTGACCGATACTCATGCGGATGAAGACCCGATTCGATGAAGTACGGCCCACCTTGCGCCCCACGGCGAAGCTCGCCGAGGCGATCGACTACGTGCTGAACCGTTGGGACGCCTTTGTCAGGTACACCAGTGACGGAAGAATTCCAATAGACAACAACACGATCGAGAGGCTTTTGCGGCCCGTCGCTATTGGAAGGAAAAATTACCTATTTTTTGGAAGCGAGAAGGGCGGCCAGACGGCGGCGACTCTCTACACGCTGGTGCAAAGCGCCCGGCGGAACTGCGTGGACGTGTGGCCCTACCTCACCGACGTGTTGCGTCGGATTGCGGCCATCAACCCTGGCGACACCATTGCTTTGGAGGCTCTGCTGCCGGATCACTGGGTTGCCGCCCATCCCGAGCATCGGCTGGAGCAGCGGGAAGAAGAATCCCGTGAAGCCCAGGCCCGTCGCCGCCGCAATCGGGCTGCCCGCCGTGCCATTGCCGCGTCGCAAGTGATGGCGACTTCTTGACAGTTGGCAACTGGATTGTTCGGCTAGAACGAGATCGTTGCTGCGGCAAGCAGGTGGTTGTGGGCAGACGTAGGAAGATACGATATAATCGAATGCTAGCCTATTTCCGGCGAGAACAGATAACATGAGTTGTCCATTGTATGGGCCGAAGACAAAATAGTCGCCAAGCCGCCAGAAATAGCGGTCTTCCGCATCGAGACCAGTTAGTGTCCTAGACTGACGACCTGTGCGCCGTCCAACAACGGCCTGCCCACCGAGATGACGCCTTCCCGGTCCCAGCGTCTGGCGCACGGAGTCGTTGCCAGATACTGGCCATCTGCGGCCTGCTTCTGTTGGCTATTGGGTTGGTATTCAGTCAAGCGGTCCGCCACGAGTTCGTCAACTTCGATGACGATTGGTACGTATACGAACACAACCCTCAGGTTGCACACGGGTTGACCGCCCAGGGGCTTGCCTGGGCATTTACCCACAGCTATGAAGCAAACTGGCACCCGCTGACCTGGATCTCACTAATGCTTGACTGCCAGGTCTACAGCTTGAACGCCGGAGGATACCATCTGACCAACGTCCTGCTGCACGCCGCCACGGCGATCCTGTTGTTTCTGGTCCTCTGGCGGATGACTGGCGGCTTTTGGGCCAGTGCGCTGGTGGCGGCGCTGTTCGCGGTCCATTCTTTGCGGGCAGAATCGGTGGCTTGGATTACCGAGCGGAAGGACGTTTTGAGCGGCTTGTTCTTTGTGCTGACACTTGAGGCATACGTGGGCTATGTGCGACGCCGCTTCTCGCTGGTCCGATACCTGGTAGTGATGGTCTTCCTTGCCCTAGGACTGATGTCCAAACCCATGCTGGTAACGCTGCCGTTGGTGCTGTTGTTGTTGGACTACTGGCCGCTCGGTCGCATGGCCCTTGCGGCAAGGGAGGACACTCCCCTTCTCGACAACCGGCGTCAAGGTCGTTGCTGGCTTTGCCTGCGTCTTCTTTCCGAGAAAGTCCCGTTGCTGTTGCTGGTGGTCGTTTCCTGCGCGCTGACCATTTGGTCCCAGGGTGAGGCCTTGGTGCCCATCGAGCACCTTCCCTTGCGGTGGCGGATTGGCAATGCCTTGATTTCATACGTGGTTTATATGGGCCATTTTTTCTATCCCGTGGGCTTGGTGGTCTTGTATCCCCGTCTGGACCTCGATTTGCCTCTGTGGAAGATAGTTGGGGCCTTCCTGCTTCTACTGGCCATCACGGCAGTAGCTCTCCTTGGGAGGCGGAGGTGTCCGTACCTGCTTGTGGGCTGGCTTTGGTATCTTGGAATGTTGGTGCCCGTGATCGGGTTAGTGCAGGTTGGCGTTGGGGCAGCGGACGACCGCTTCACGTACTTGCCGCAGATTGGGTTGTGTCTTGCTCTCGTGTGGTCAGCAGCAGACGTATGCCGGTCTTGGCCGTATCGTCGCTGGGTGTGCAGCGCCGCATCGGCGTTGGTGCTGATGGTCCTGATGGGTTGTGCGTGGCGTCAGACGTCTTTTTGGCGCAATAGTGAGACCCTGTGGACCCACACGCTGACCTGTACTTCACGCAACAGCGACGCGAACTACAACTTGGGCATCGCTTTGGTTGGCCAGGGCGGCCCGACGAGGCTCTGGCACATTATCGCGCGGCGCTGGAAATCCGGCCCGACGACCCACGTGTCCACACCAACCTTGGCATCGCTTTGGCTGGCCAGGGCCGATTCGACGAGGCAATGACCCATTATCGGACGGCATTGCAAATCCAGCCCAATTACGCGAGGGCTCACTATGCCCTGGGCAATGCCTTGGCCGCCCGCTGCCGGTTGGACGAAGCCATTGCCCGATTTCAGCAGGCCGTGGAGCTTGAGCCCGAGTTTGCCGAGGCCCACTGCAACCTTGGCGCAGCCCTGCAATCGCGGGGAAGAATCGACGAGGCGCTGGCCCATTATCGGAAAGCGCTGGTGATTAAACCCGACTATGGCAGGGTCCGCTACAACATCGGCACGTTTCTGGCTGGCCGCCAGCAGTTCGATGAGGCGATCACTCAGTTTCAACAGGCCCTGAAACTCAAGCCGGACTATGTCGATGCCCACCACAACCTGGCTTGGCTGCTGGCGACCTGCCCGCAGGCCTCGATGCGAAACGGCACCGAGGCGATCGCGCACGCCCAACGCGCGAACCAACTCTGTGGGGCACGCAGCCGGAGGTTCTCAACACACTGGCGGCCGCCTATGCCGAAGCGGGGCGATTCCCTGAGGCCCTGGCCACAGGACGGAAAGCCCTGGAACTGGCCCGGCAACAAAACAAACGAGCTTTGGCTGATGCCTTGCACGCCCGGATCGCACTGTACGAAGTTGGAAAGCCCTATCATCAGCCGCCGTCGGCTTCCGCACCGGCGAAACCTTGACCGCTTGCATCGGTCTGCTCGGCGCTTACCTAGGCATTCAGCTTACCACGGCCCGCAAGGCTGGCGATTTATTGGCGCTAACGTTAATACCACGACCGGACAAATACTTTCGGACAGCAAACCCTTTGCCTTTGAGACTGACAAACTAGCAACTTGGCTATGCGTCCAAATCGACGGCGACGTCCTAATGACGCGAATCGTCCTCGATCTAACGAGCAGTTCCACGGTCGTTGTAGGCCACTACGTCTTTAACTCCCACGGTTACCAACAAATTGCGGACCACATCGTCGCCTCCATACATCGCTACTACGAAACTTGCACCAACACCGACGAAAGGGTCATCATATTCAACTGACAGTCCGGGGTCGAGGTGAAACAACCCAATAGGAACCATGCCCACCCGCCCCAGGTCCAGGCGGTCTCGGTCGCAAAGACAACGCAGCACAATGACGATATTTCAGGTGGAACGTCCCATCCGCCGCTGCCATCTGGCGTAGAACACAAACGATCCGAGGATCATGGCGGCAACGCCGCCAAACTGAATCCCCGTGATCGAACCGCCCACCCAGGCGTAGCGAAGCAGTTCGGCGAAATCCTGCGGCACACCTTTGAAGGCGTGACGAAAGAACTCTGGACTGAGAGCGGCAAGCCCCATCCCCAGCAGACCGCCGATCATCCAGCAGACAAACGCAGCAGCAACGACCGCTAAGAGAACAGCGGCACCAAAGCGGTAGCCACATCGGGCTTTGGACACGATGCCCGCGACGATCACGAACGCCAAGGAAAGTAAGATTCCAAAGAGCAAGCCTTCGAAGATGCCTTGGGCGATGCTCGCCCACCACACGTCTTCGACATCCTGCCAACGGAGGACGTTGCGGAAGTAGAGCGGGCTTACCCAACCGTTGATGCTGTTGGTCAAGGCACCCAATGCCGCCCCGGCCACGATGCCGGTGACGGCAAGCCCGACCAGGGCGAAGGGTCGGTGCTGATCCGTGTGTTCCTTGCCTGTCGCCATAAGCGTGTCTCCCTCGTGTGTTCGGAAGATGGCATGATTATCTCGCCATCCGAGGTCGTCCGTCAATCCGCCCCCGGATCGACTGCCCGTCGCCATAGATACCTCATGCATGCCCCCTCCTTCCGTGAATGGCTGAGGAACTGCGCCCGGGACGCCCCCGCCGCGGAGCTCCTGCCCATGCTTGTGGCGCAATCCGGCGCGGGCATATCGAGGGACGATCTCGCGAGAGCCCTCCGGCTTCCTCCCGAAACCCTCGACGACCTGCTGAGGGCCCTGACGGCGACGGGACAGGTGAGGATGCTGAAGGTCGGCAGGCGGACGGTCTACAGGGCGGCGGGATGAGGCGGAAAGCGCAGACATCTGCGCCTCGGGGCGGCAGGGGACAGTCGGGAGGGGCGTTGCTGCCGAGGACCGGCAGCCGGGTCAAGAGTCGCAGGCTGCGACGTTTCCTCGTCGTGTTCGGGGCCCGAACATGGACTTCGGCTCCTCCAGTGAAGCCACGGTCGGCAAGCGGTGCGTTAGATCCTACGCCGTTTGCACGTTGTAGAGGCGGTTTGTTTGCCGATATTCACTCGCGTCGGCATTCAGTCGGCATCTTGCCTAAAACGACGAAGGAGCCGCCGCTCGCCGGGACCACCCGCTTCGCGTTCGAGTGGGGTGGGGACTTGGCCGCCAAGACTGAATTTGCTGCTGCCCTTCTCGCTAATGGCGAAGCTGAAGTTGCCACCGCATTCGCGCCACCGATGATAGCTGATTCCCGGCGGAGCGTACGCCGGATTGTCACCGTCGCACACAGCGTCGTTGCCATAATGGTAAAGAATTCCGACGCTCGCCTGCGCACCACAACCTTGGGTTAGACCACCAACCGCCATATAGTGATCTTTTCCGCCGAGACTGCAAAGCACGCCGACGGAACAATCCCAGCCCATGCCCGTTCCCATGATCGTGCCTTCGTAAGTGCTGTTGCCGCCGTCGTCGAACAAAAAGCCAACCGCATAATGGCATCCCCAGCCGCAGCCGAATCGTTGAAATAGCTGCTCAGTACGAGGGCTTCCGTCATAGGCATTTCGCGCAATGAGCCGTTGGCTGTTGCCGCCAAAGTCACGGGCGAATCCCATGCCGCACCAGTAACCTCCGCCATGGGAGAGATAATCAAACTCATAGACGTTGTGGCCACCACCGTTGAGGAGGATACCAATTCCGCCGTTAGCCACCTGGCGGATGCCGGCGCCTACACCCTGACCAAAGCCTTCGTAACCCGGCGTCTTGGGCTTATAGGAAGTAGGATAGAGGCCGCCGCAATAGTAGTGGTCATGGCCAAGGGTGTCCTCTAACAATCCAAAGCCCAAGGGAGCACCGAGGCCTTGGGCCCACATGGCTGCGTGATAGTCGTTCTGGCCGCCACGGCCAATCAAGATGCCGAGGCCGCCCAGCGCCTGCCCTTGGACACGCCGCAGGCCTTGATACGTGTTCTTCCCGCCGTGTTCGACGATCATGCCGACACCGCCGATTGCGGAAGCTTGGGCGACGTCGGCCGCTTTATAAGAGTTGTTGCCCTCCCGGTTGACCACCAGGGAAACGCCGAGCATGGCTGCGCCTTGTATGCCTGGCTTGCTGCCCTGGAAAATATTGCCGCCCCCGAGGTTCAGAATGATGAGCACGGGTCGGTCTAACGAAGTGGTTCCCTCGTAGTACGTGTTGCCGCGGCCCAGGTCGATCACCGCTGCCACACCGTTCATCTGGTCTAGATTGTAGGTCTTCGACTCCTTACCGCCGACAATGATAGCGCCTGCTGGAGTATCGATCTTGGCTACCACGCGACCCGTGACACCTTCGACGGGGATGTTGCCGTTGGCGAGGAGTTGCTTGAGTTGGTCCAGCAATTTGGGGTCTGCCAACGGCACGAGGGCTTCAGCCGCCTCGATGAGTGCCTTGCGATCCATCTTCTCGATCAAATCGACCAACTGTCGGCCGCCGGCCCGATCGTTGAGCGTGTGCCCGACCACGTTCTGGGACACCAGGACCGGGTAGAGAGAACTCACCATCGTGTCGATCTCAGTCTTGTTCAGCGGCGCAAGCGCCTTTGCATGAGCACAACGCGCTTCTTCAAGAGCTTTTTTCACTACCTCCAGAGCCTTTTCGGGCGATCGGACATTCGAGAGCGTTCTGACTGCACGCGATCCCAGGTCGAGACTCTTGGAGGCGGCAGCCACTGCCGGCCCCAAGCCCGACGGGTCGTTGACGATCGCCTTGTGCAATTCCCGGGTGAACTGTTCGGCTTCCACGGGAGCATGCAGTGGATTACGCAGTAAATGGTCGTACCAACTCAACCGACAATTGCCGGTCAGTTCTGAGCCAGTATAGTTGCCGGCCGATTGCTGCAATATTCCTGCGATATAGTGTTGAAAACGCTCGAAGTTCCCGATCGCACCTTGCTCATGTAGCTGACGTTGGAGTTCATTTTGCAAGAAAGTCATTTTGGCTGGTGCCTGTAAGTCACCGTAAATCGGAGTGGAAATGTTACCAGGCGTCTGCTGTGCGGAGTTTGCAGCATCGTTGGCCGCCCATGTTGATGATGTCACCGAACTGAGTAATCCGACAGTGGTTGCAAAAGCTAGAAACACGGTTGGGGAAGAAATTGTAATGTTTCTCATAGGTGTCGTCCCTTCTGAAGGAGCAGAATTGGAACTGGCGAGGGCATCCATGCGAGAATAAGGGGATAACGTATCCGACCTGTGGCCTTATTTTAGCACCTATTTCAAAAAGCGGGAGGTAACAGCCAACTTATTTGAGGATGCTTTGGTGATTGGACGCTTCAACAATACCAACGCGGCGTCAGACTTGGACGGGTATCCGTCCTCGATTTGCGGCGGCCCATCAATCATTCCTTTCCCAGGCTCCATCCCGTTACTCCCTTTGCAGCCGACTTCCCGATTATCCGAACCCGAAATCGCCATGTCCAAGTTCAATACGCCGGAAAACCGTGGCAGACGAGGTTCTCAGGACGGCCCTCGGCTGGACTGGCATCAAAGCCGTCGGCCCGACATGAAGCGTCCTGACCGGAGCGCCCAACCGAGACCCGGCTGATGGAACCGGTCTGGAAGGGAAACGTTAGTAATTCCTGAATTGTCGGTCTTGCCGGACGGCACGGGCGTTATTAACCGCTCAGCTCGCCCCTCGGACGAGGAAAGGACTCCAATCGTCCAGATAATAATCCGCCCGTGATGAGAAGGAGTTCCCGAGCGCGAGAAACGTGTCCAAATCGCCTGATCGACCATGGGAAGAGGTTTCGAGGCGGGAAGGCGGCTGCCCGACTCGCCCTGCACGCAAAAGAAGACGGACTATGCCCGCCCCGTAATAATCCCCAACGCTATCCCGACGCCACATACGGAAGTCCCGTCGCTATAACGGTTTCGCCATATGCACCAACCGATCGCCCCGGAGCGGATTGATAACGGCGAGGAGCCGTCGTGCGACGATCTCGCGAGCTTAATAACAGCACCTGTAACTGTTCACACCCCGGTTGGGGACTGGTCGATTTGTCGGCGGGCAAACGTATTTGTGCGAACAAACGGTTGGCCGAAAACATGGACCTGTCCCCTGGCGAGATTCTGTGCAGGAAATGAATGATAACTCGGGAGCCAGGGACACAATACGGGGGCAATTCGTGTTCCGAGGACATCAATCGGCAGCTACGCGTCGACCGGATGTCGATGACGGGTTCAGCGTCAACGCCCCATCCATTCGAGCAACCATTTCCAGGTCGAATCGTACGATCGTTGCACCGGCAGCGGCGAAAATGCCTTGCCGGTCTTAACCGCTACCGGCTTGCCGCGATACTGCCGGGCGATGGATTGGTACGTGCGGGCCTGCTCCTTCGGCTTGTTGTCCAACGTGATCAATCCCAACTCGTATTCCAGCGAGTTCAGCTCAAACTTCCGCGGTACATCATGGCTGGACCACCAGGTGAACCAACTGACGCCCTCGTCGATCGCGGCGTGCATCGTCGCCTCCACAAACCGCGGGATGAGCTTGCGGTCGATCCACTCCGGCGAGATACCGAATTCCTGCGCCCAGACCGGTTTGGCAGGGTCGTTGGCGAAGGCGCGGACCAGGGCGGCCATGCCGGCAATCAGCTTCACGCTGGGTGGGTCCATCGCACCGCCGCGTTTCAGGGCCCCCGTGAAAAAAATGTAACAGTGTATGCAGACAATCTTCTGCAACCGCACTAGCGATTGTGGCGAGAACGTCTCCGGGTAGAACCACGGCGAATCTCCCACGCCGTTGACGTGAAACTGCTCTGGGCAAAGCTGATTCGCATAGGCCAGGAGCTTTTCCATCCAGGCATCGCTTTCGGCCGTTTTCTCGTGCGTGCTCCAGCAGCAGGTCATCTCATTGCCCAGGTCGAAGCCCAGAAAATTGGGGTGGCCCTTGAGCACCGCAGCAGTCTCGCGGAAGTATTGCTGCTGGGATTCCAGCATCCTGGGTGAGGTGTAAAAATTCTGAGGTTCGTCAAAGATCGGCCGGAGGCAACTGCCAGAAAACCATCCGTTCAGCATGGCGAGGCACACGTCCAGGTTTCGCTGGGCGGCCAGTTTCATGAACTTGTCCAGCCGCCGCAAGTAGCCGGGGTCCACCCAGTTGCGCCAGGGTTGGAAATACGGCCACAGTGCAAACACCCGAAGATGGTCCATGTCCATCGCCGCAATGGCGTCCAGGTCTCGCGCGACCTGCCCGGCGTCGAAGTCGTTCCAGAAATACAACCAGTCCCGGGTGTTGACGTAGTTGACGCCGAATCGGTAGCGCATCGGCGGATTGCCGCCGGCCGGCGTGGTTGACTGCGGTGTTCCCCGACTGGGCTGGCTGGCAGAAGAAGCCTCTTGGCCCATCGCGCATTGGGGTGCAAGAGTCGCTGCCACTGCCGCCTTCAATAGATCACGCCGCAACATGGGATAGCTCCTCCGGAAAAAAGGTGTTGCGTGCTGCGGCCTAGCGAAGGAAACCTTAAAGCGTCTACGCCACTCAGCCTCTTGAACGAGAGGGGAGTTTGAGTAGCCCCAGCCGCACGGCCCGCCAATAGACGGCCTGGGTGTAGTACAGCCCGTTCATGACGGCTTTCGTGTAGTCCACCTGGGCGATGGTCTGTTTCAGCAGGGCATGCTGGTCGGGCGTCAACGTCGCCCCAACGCAGAGCAGCAGCGTCAGCGCCGCCTCGGCAGGCTGCTCCACCGTTCGATCCTCATTGTCGATGATGTCTGGGGTGCCGGGCACCCGGTAGCCCGATGCGTCCTGGGGCGGCCACTTCCGCCAGTCCAGGTTCGCCTTCCCGGCATCCTGGATTCGGTATCCCCGGCAGTTCCCGAGGAACGCCGAAGCGCGGGCGGAAACCAGCTGCATCGCCTCCAGCCACTGCCGCTTCAGATCCGGAGACTCCTCCAACTCGTAGAGCGACTCCAGGGAGACCTGTTCCTGGAGTAGGGCGTAGGCGATCTTCGTCGAGTCGCCCTTCGACTGCCTCGCCGCCTCGGGACCGAACCTCCGAGCCAGTTCCCGCCATCGCCGGTCGCCGGTCAGGTCGGCAGCGATGGCGTAGATCATCGGCAGCCGTGCCGCTTCGTGCGCCAGGACATTCCACATTTTGTCCGCCAGCCCGTCGAAGGTGCCGTCCTCCCTGCCGATGTGCCAGTCGTTCTTCGCCGTCACGTTGCGCTCCAGCCGCGCGCAGATCGCGGCGATGATCTTCCTCATCGTCGCCTTCTCGGCATCGCCTGAGAGCGGCGAGCGGTAATAGCGCCACAGCCCGTAAGCGTACCAGGTGTACTGGTCTCGGGAACTCTCGCAGTAATGCGACCTTCGGTCGGCGGGGCACATCCCTCGGATCACGAAGCCTTCGGAGGGGCTGAGGGTGCCGAGCAACACCATGCCGGCAAAGACCTTCTCGGCGGACTGGCGCAGCGTCGCGTCCCTCGTCGCTTCGAAACGGTCGCAGATCATCGAGAGCATGGCTCCCCCGCTGATCGCGCAGTCTTCCATTCCCGTCCCCCAACCGTTCCGGTTGGGAAACTGGCGACGGATTTCCTCCGGGGTCGGCAGGGC
>Ga0182014_10007921_pt1 | contig 10998 bp, 12 predicted proteins | sample 612S2DmetaG_FD_120489 | JGI IMG/M metagenome (GOLD analysis project Ga0182014, IMG submission 120489) | Permafrost microbial communities from Stordalen Mire, Sweden - 612S2D metaG | ecosystem: Environmental > Terrestrial > Soil > Wetlands > Permafrost | place: Sweden: Stordalen | collected... | reverse complement strand
TGAAGGCATGGCTCCAATTAAGGGGTTATGATTATCCTCTGCATTAGGGTAAACGAGTACATCTTGAAGTTCTTCTGGCGGTAGGAGTTCTGCCATCCCTTTAGCTAGCATAGATTTACCTATACCCGGCTCACCAATTAAAAGCACATTCCTTCTTTGTTTAGCTGCTTTTTTAACGGTTTCAGTGGCTTCTTCCTGACCAATTATTTGATCTATAATCCGGTTTGGTACTTTTATATCGCCTGAAGTCTTATAACTCTTTAAGTCTGGAGTTTTCTTCACTGTATTCGTTGAATTTAAATTTATATTTGCCATAATTCATGACAACCTCCTTTATTCGACAAATAAACAAAAAATAAAATTAAATTGTTTTAATAATTTAATATACTATATTTAATATAAAGTTTATTATATATGAACATAATTGTTAATGAAAAAAATGACATTTTTGTATATATAATTTATATTTAAAGATAAACTTTTTTTAAATTCAAAAATTTATTTTAATTATATTCAAATCATCCTTATCTAGTTCATACAATTTTTTTAAAAAAATGTTTCCTAAATAATTTTATTAATATAAATCATATTTTATTTTTTGATTAATAATATTTTGTTAAATCAATTTTTTTTGGTTAAATTCACGCCTAACTCGAATGCTTTTTCACAGTCGATTGGAAATACTTCTTTACGTCTTTTTGTTTTTTCTTCTACATTGAAGGATGATACGTACTTTGAATAATCATCAAATTGGTAAGTATCTGTAACTACCAGAGATTCTGACTGTCCAAAGAGCCTGGTTAGAAACATTTCATTAAGTTCTATATGCTTATCTATACTTAAATATTTCATAAAGCTTTCATCGGCACCCATAGTATATATAAAACCAACTGGTAACTTTTTAGAATATAATGAGGTGCGATTGGTATCATAAACTAAATATGGGAAAGCTAAACGTTCAATGAAGGAAGTCATTTCACCAGTAACTGTACCAAAATAAATGGGTGAACCGAGAATTAATGCATCAATATTCTCTATACGATTTAATACTGGTGATAGATCATCTTTATATCCACATTGTCCGTATGACTCTCCATTCTTTAATTTACATGCAAAGCAGCTTGTACAGCCTTTAAAGTTAAGATCATATAAATGTATAATTTCTGTTTCAGCACCTTGAGAAGAAGCACCTTCCAATGCTTTATTTAACAATGTTGCAGTATTCCACTGTTTCCTAGGACTTCCATTAATTGCTAATACATTCATTTTATTTTCACAACCAGTTATTATTGTATAAATATTTTTTTATTTAAAGTTATTAGGAATAAATGTTATTTGAAGTGTATAGAGTTTATTACTAGTGTAAAGCACTGGGAATCGTCAGTATCTGTAATATTTGAATTGGATGATTTAACATCTAACCAGTATACATTTGATCCGTTATAAATGAAACCGCCAATTACGGTTCCACCCTGTTGATTTAAACTGTCATTGTACCAAGTTATTTTATAACCGTTAGCTGTAGTATTATTATTTATGATATTAGCATATTCTGGATATAAAACTGACTGTTCATGTTCCTGACTATCTGTAAGTAAGCTTAAAAAACCGGCACTCAATGTATTATTAACATTTGAATCTGTTAAATATAGTTGAATAGTGCCATTGCCTGAATTATCACTAGTTACATTCCAATTACTAGGATATTCAAATGAAACATATGCATTACTAAACGTTTTAGTGGTATTAATGGGTGTATTATAACTTCCCAGTAACGTTACACTACCCCATATTATCACTAACAAAACTATTAACCCAATTACACTTAATAAAATTTTATTCAATTATTTACACATCCCATTTTTTTTGATAAATAATTAAAGCACATATTTTTATAAGAGTTTTATTACTATTTCTCATTAAACCTAATTTATTGAAACTTTATATAAAATAAGTGTTTCATATATACCTATTAGATAAAATATAACTATTTTTTAATAAAAAAAATTATTCCGGGTTATTTATAATTAATTTATGAGCATAATTTATATTTTTTCATATAATCCTATAAGAATAATATGAATAAATTTTTTTAAAAATAAATATTTATTAATTTTTTTTAGAATTTTATAAGAATATAAAATTTTTTAATGGAATTAAATTGTCTCATTAATTATTTGGATTTGTTTAGCATTAGTTAAATTTAATAATGTCATAGTAATGGTTTCACCCATCTGTTGAATATTATTTAAATTCAAATAATCACTAGTATCACTACTATCCATGGGTGAAACATCGAAGGGTTGACTTTCAACCTCCACCACGGGTACATTATTATTATAGAAAGGATAAGTATCGCTGGGATAAGCATCCCCACCAATACTAGCAGGAATACCCAACGTATTAGCATTTTGTAATATCAAATTCATTAATGCCGGTGACCCGTTAACGGTTGATGGAAGGCTGCTTTGCCCTATTGGGGTTACAGTGTCACCAGCACCCACAGCATTCATATCAATCATAGCATCAGTATTTGCAATAATATCAGGATGCTGCTCTACAAATTCATTTGAACCATTATACCATAACTCTTCAGCACCAAATCCAATAAGTAAAATTGTTTCATTAGGTTTAACACTCTTACCTAATAATTGAGCCATTTCCATTTCTATTCCCACACCCGCTGCATCATCTACAGCACCTTGAGAGGAACCAGGTGAATCAATATGACAACCTACAATAATATAACGATGTGAATTCGTTCCGTTAATCATACCAATCACATTATAAGTATACTGACCATTACCCAAATCCACTTTCTCCTTATTAACACTCAATCCACTACTTTGGAATTGATTCTCCATAATACTCGCAGCTTGTAATTCAGCAGCATTACCATCATAACGTGGGCCTAATTGACAAATATTCGCTGCATAATTTAATGCATTCGAACCATTAAAATTCTGAGCCACTTTTGATGCATTTAAAGGAATTAAATTAACCTCTGTTTTATATGTTAAATTATGATTGAATATAATTAAACTTCCTGATACAATTATTAAACATATTATTAATCCCATAATTAGAATTAACTTCTTATTAACCATTGGAATCATTTTAGGTTTAACTAAATTATTATTATTTTTAAAAGTATTTTCTAATTAATAATATTGAAATCAATGAAAAAATAGTTATACCATAATTATACCTGAATTCCTAGTTTATAAACTAAAATTATAATTATTATAATTTATTACAATCCTTAGTTATTAATTTGAATTAAAAATAAATATTAAAATAATTTTGGAAAAATACATTTTATAACTTTTTTTCAATTATTTAAACTTTTATATCAATAATATAAAAAAAATAAGTTTTATTTTTAATTATTTAATTATTCCTTTTGTAACTCTTTTAAAAGTTCAACGGAACGTTCATATGATTCTGTTACTCCTACTTCCATACCTGTTTTAATCATTCCATCCCTGTCTTCAATAGACTGGAAAATAGATTTGTCAATAGCTTTGGTTTTACCATCAAATTCTTCGAATGTTACCGTTTCAAGCAACACATGACCGGGCATTCCTTCCCATTCCATGGTACGAGTAATTCGTTCTGGTGATTGTACATCATGAAACACCCCATGGAAAATAAAGTCATTACCCTCAAGATCACGTTGAATAACCCTCCAAGAACCACCAGTTTTAATATCCATCTTATCTATAGTGGTTTCAAGTATTCTAGGACCCCACCATCGTGGTATAAGCTTTGGATCTGTATATATTTTCCATACAAGTTCACGTGGCGCGTCAAATATCTGCTTTACGATAATCATTTGTTTACCAGGTTCAGCTGAGAATTCAACTTTTGACATATCTTTTTCAACCCCTATTATTTTTTTTTAAATTTAAATATTTGAAAGAACCAATTCATTCCTGATTCACTTTAAATAAACTTAATTTAGATTATTACACTATATTATATATTATTTTGAGATTAAATAAAATTATGTTATTAATAAAATTTCGTTTGCATCGGTCGATTATGTAAAAAAAAATAACAAATAGATAAATATTAGAGAACATTAAAATTGTTATGTTAACTAATAAAAAATAAATTTTATTTAAAGTTAAAAGTGCAAGATAAGCCTAATGGATATTAATATTCAAAAAACTTGGATTCAATGAATACAAGTAAAAATATGGTTAAATAAAATTTTATTATTGGAGAAGGTGATTATAATGGCTAAAGAAATAAAACAAGTAATAGTGGGTATAACCCGAGACGGTGATATTGTAGTTAAAAGTGGAAGAGGAAAGATGTATCCTGTTAAACTAGCAGCAGATTTAAAATTCGGCTGTGAAGATCTATTCAAAGATGTAGAAACAGAATTATACGCCACTATAGATACTGAAGTTCAACCTTGGGAATGTATTTTGATTCAATAAAAAAGATAAATCTTTTTTTCTAATTTTTTTTTTAGGAAAATAAAATTAAGATTGAAAGATAAAGAAAAGGATGTATTTTAAGAGAAAATAAAATTCATTAAGTATTAACATTTGAGAATATTTTTATTGAAATATTTATTGTTTGATTAATAAAACAGTAACTATTAAATAATCCTCATTGATTCTAATAATTGAAATAAAAATTATTTAGATCAGAACTAAAAAAATATTTAATCTTTTACTCTATAAAAAAAAAGAATTAAAAAAATATAAAAGTTCTCAAGAATATTTTAAATCCCTAAAATTTGTTTCTTTTTCTTATCAAAGTCTTTATCGTTAATTAGTCCTTTATCTCTTAATTCTGAGAGTTTTTCTAATTGTTGCACGTTATCATCGGTTAAACTAGATTTATCATCATCAGCTAACTGATCCTTATTTACTGGATCATCCTGATTACTAGCCCTTCTCATACCCCGTCTTCTACCTCTTCTTCTATCTCGTCTAAAAATTCCGGGCATTTTATAAAAATCCCCCTATATATAATTTTTTTATTCCTTTAAAGTTTCCGTTAATTCATCAATAATATCCTCTAATTCATCTTTATTTTTCTGAATTACACATAAAGAATTCACTAACACATCTCTAAGTTCGTTAGTAATCACCACTCCCCACATTTCATCTAAATAATTTAATAGAGTTTCTAGATTCTCGGGAGAATCTTTATTATCTTCAACACTATCTTTAACAAGCTGTACGAATGATTCAAGTTCAACATCTAAAGTAAAGAGGTTTTCTACAGTTGCAAATAAGCGAGTTTCAATTTCATCTTGTAACTCTTTTTTAAGTAATCCTTCTTCTGTAATTATCAAATCAACTCTTGGTTCATCATTTTCCATTTTACAAATCTCTCCCTAAAAATTATACCTTTTAATTTTATAAAACTTAATTTACTTATGAATTTTAATTACTAAATACTTTATTGAATTAAAAAAAAAGCAATTATACTTCTACTTTGAGAAAAATATTATATAAACTCATAAAAATAAAAAATAAATTATTCTCATTTTTTAGAATTAATAAAAAATTAATTAACTAATAAAGGATAGTGTTTAGAATAGAAATAGTTACAGTAATTCCATGCTACAATGAAGAAGAAGCTATAAAAGAGTTAGTACATACAACTCTAAAATATTCTGATGTTTTAGTGGTAGACGATGGCTCAACAGATAATACTTCTCCATTAGCAGTAGCGGCAGGTGCCATGATAATTAAACATCAATTTAATTTAGGTAAAGGTGCAGCAATTAAAACTGGTCTTAAAAAAGTATTAAATGATGATTACAATATTATAATACTAATGGATGGTGATGGACAGCATAATCCTCAATGTATACCATTAATAGCCTCAGGTATAGGTAAAGCAAAAATAATAATCGGTTCAAGATTTATCAATGGAACACAACCGGGTATGACTATAATGAGAAGATTATCAAATAAATTAACCACTATCAACCTTAAATCCATCACCGGATACCAAATAACTGATAGTCAAAGCGGTTTCAGAGCAATATCATCAGATATTGCTCATTATTTTATAAATATACCCTATAATGATTATGTATATGAATCAGAGCTTATATATCAAGCATCTAAAAAAAATGTTATAATTAATGAAAAACCAATACCTTGCACTTATAATAATGAAAAATCTGATATAACCTGGATAAATGTGTTAAACTATACATTATTCCTAATAAAACTACCTTTAAGAGAATTAAAATGGAAAATTAAACATTAAAGGATTAAATAGACTAAAAAAAGTATATTAAATTTAAAAAAAAGAGAATTTTTTTTTATACATAAAAAGTGTCCTGGAATAAATAATAATTTAACAAAAGTAACCTTATCTTATAACTGGTAAAAAGTATTGAGACTCAAGATAATTTATTTTTCAATCTTGATATTTTATGGTTATATTGAGCTTTAAGTTCACTTAATTGTTCCTTATAATATAATTCAGTACTTTCCAACTTCATAATTAACTCTTTAACTCTTTTAAATGAATTAGCATAAGATTCTAATTTTCTTCTCAATTCCGATACCGTACTCACATCCATCACATTAGATAAATCCTTATAATGTAATACAATTACAGTATCACCTTTATTGAAACCTTTAGCTTTATCTAATTTGACATATAGCTTTTCAGCTTCATCATCATTTTTTAAATGACTTTCAACTCTGGTTACGGTGATATCATCCGTTGGATCATTCATGATAATTACCTCCCCAATTTTATAATATTTTCATTTTCAACTATCAATTAAAATTAGATTACTATATTATTTATTTTTTTTTCATAAATTATATATATAAGTTATAAAACTTAGAATATAGTTTCCAAAAATAATAAAACAGTATACATTAGCGGCTAACCTTAAATTTAATCTACCATAATTACGGTAATTAACTCAACATAAATGGATATTAATCCCCTATTCATTATATTTACTTTATAAACTTTTTTTATATCTTATTCTATAACTTAAATTATATTCTTTTTAATTATTTTTAGATAATAAATGTAAAAATATCCATAATACCTATTTTCATAATAATAATTGCTTTATACTCAGTGTTAATGGAAGTTAAAGAATCTTCTGATACTGATGGAACATGAGCTTTTCCCTCATGTGCTCTTTCCTTAATATATATGATTCATTTTTTTTTAAACAAAGTCTAATATATGTTAAATTTAAAAAAAAATTATATAAAAATATAATTTCAATTTTTACGCTTATACTGATAAATTAAATATAATAATCCTAATATTACAATAATTACACCTGCTATTCGAATAATAGTATTAAAATCCAATCTTATCTCCTCTTTATCATTAAAAAATTTCAATGAAAAATTTTCATATCTTTATAGTCAATCATAATAAATTTTAAGTATTCAGTATATATTAATTCTAATTTTTTTTTAGCTTAATTTAAGTGAATTAAATATCTGGTTAGCAATAGATTGGGATTGATTCTGATTAACACCCCATACATTTATAGTATAAATTGTACTATTATCCTGATTAGCAAAATCCATCTCATAATAAATGAATCTGGTGCCATTATTTAATGTATATGCATAACGGTAAACTTTAATTCCATTAGGATTAGTAGATTCCGTTGCGTTAGATACTACTTGTCCATTACCGGATTGAAGATATGAAATATAAACACTACTAGATTTCTGAGGACTAGTAAATATAGAGGTTTTCCCTACAAGGAGCCAATTAACATTATTAGTTAAACTAGTAGTAAAATTCCAAACACCTTTATTACCTAAACCAGTAGTAGTTGTAGTATTCATCATATTCGAAGGATAACTGAAAACAATAACCCCATCAGTATAAGTTGCGGTTTTATTATTAAAATTATTGAGACTAGTTAAAACTAGTGCAAAAATAACAGCTATTACCAATACTATTAAAATTATAACTCCCAAAATCATATTTTTATTCATAAATTCTCATTCACCCCGCTTTAATAATAACCAATTGAAAGTTCACTAATTCACTTTCATGGTAAGGAAAAACCATTTTTTCATTAATCATCAAATTTATTATTATGCTTTTGAGAAGAATCGTTTAGTTCTCGGGCATGCAGCGATACAGACACCACATATTACTGCTTCTAAATCATCTATACCTAACTCTTCATTAATTTTCATCATATACCGCATGCACTTCTGTATATTATATATGTAATCTCTGCCTTTTACAATATCCGCTCTGCTCTTTGAAATATCCCAGAGATTACCTGATACTGCCTTTCCCGGGCAGGCTTTCGTGCATTCCATGCATTCACCACATTGGGAAACTTCAATTGGGGAATCATAATCGAGTACAGCGTCAGTAAGAATAGTGTTAATCCTGAGTGCCGGTCCGAATTCTTCAGTAACGAGTAATGCAGACTTCCCAATCCAACCCATTCCTGCCATGGTGGCAACTGTTTTATGAGGAAAAGTACTACATTGCGTTTGCATATCAACACTCTTTGAATCATTAACCAATAATGGAATAGCTTTAAATCCCCGGTCTTTCAAAAGTTTCGCTCCAAACTCTGCCAAATGATTTAATAACTTATTCAACCGCACTTTCTCTAAAGAATATTCAAGTGTTGGCCCATTTAACCATACATCCCTTATTATATCCGGATTTAATGCCACACCAATACTTATAGCATAATCCATTGATTGCCGAGTTTCCAATGGAATACATTTAATATCAGCATAATTCACCAGTGAAGCTCCTTCCTTTAATAAAGCATTCCTGATATCCCTAGATAATCCTTTCACTCCATTATTATCTTCCATAATTACCTACTCCTCATTTAAAGAATTTTTAAATCCCATCCTTATTATCTAATAATAATACTAAGAAAATAACATTCCCTTTGGATTTGAAATTTTTTTTATAAGTGTATTATTCTCTTTGTATAATATAATTCATAAAATATATTTTGATAAAAAAAAATAATTTATATTATTTCTTATACTGATTTTATATGATGACGATTAAATAACGCAAATATTGCGGAGCTAAAAACAAAGCATCCTCCAACAATAAATGGAATATGTGGTGAATAGATTACAGCAAGTACACCAGCTAAATAAGGGGCGATTGCAGCACCTATGAATCGTACAAAGCTATAAGCCGCTGAAACTGTAGAACGCTCAATTGTTGTTGCCTGCATAACCGCTGTAGTTATTAATGTATTGATAGTTCCAATTAATGCACCTGCAAAAATTATGGAAACAATTATAATCCATTGTATTGAAGTGTAAATACCCATAATTAATAGTACAACTGCAAATATGGTTAACATGGTGCACATAGAATTAATCATTCCGAATCTACGCTTTAAACGGGGTGCTAGAAACACTGATGTAATAGCGAGTAAAACGCCCCATCCAATGAATACTAATCCTATACCATGAGCATCAAGTCCAATAATGAAAGGTGCATACGCTAATAAAGTAAAGAAACCAAAATTATAAAGAGCAGCAGTAACTGCTAAAACCATAATAGAATGATGCTTCAATGCACGAAAAGGATCAAGTAAACTAGTTTTCTTTCTTAAAATTTTATCTGATTCAGGTTCATCTGGCATTGAAGTGAAAAGAAAAATAAAGCCAATAGTCATTAAGCATCCTACACCTATAAATGGATATCTCCATGAAATTTCACCTAACAATCCACCAAGTAGAGGACCAGTGGAAAGTCCTAATCCAATTGCAGCCTCATATAAGATAACTGCTTTAGATACGCCATTTTCAGAAATTAAGATGATAGAAGTTAATGCTGTAGCAACAAAAAGAGCATTACCTAAACCCCAAACACCTCGTAAACCATCAATAGTCCAAATATTATTAGAAAGCCCTGCAAGCGTTGAAAACACGGCAATAATAACTACACCTGAAAGCATGGTTCTTTTAATACCTAATCTACTGGAAACAGCACCAGTAATTAGCATAGCTACCCCAGTAACTGCGAAATAAGTGGTGAAAAGTAAAGTAACCTCACTAGGAGTAGCTCCTAACTGATTAGCTATAGCAGGTAAAATCGGATCCACTAATCCTAGACTCATAAATGCTATAATAGCCGTGAAAAAAACAGCCCACACCGCTTTGGGTTGACTAGTCCTCTTCTTTGAATTATTGAATAGCATCATAATATTAAATTCCTAATATAAGTAATCTTATATTAAATACTGTTCTAAACAAACTAGAATAAATATTAATCCAAATGAAACTGAAATCGGTAACATAAAAATACGTTTATAGGAATCGCATTTGTAATGTACTTACATCTTAAAATAATATATTAGTGCAGGTTTATTATATTCTCAACTTTTTAATATTTCCACGCATTATACAACCTTACCATAAAAAAATTGAAATTTGAAAAAAAATAATTTCAACCTTAAAAAAAAATATCAGGTGTATTATAATACTATAACCTAAAAATTTGGTTGTTTAAGTAACTGATTTTTTTATACTTTACCAATAAGGTGTTGGTTTAAGTTGCTTGACCTAAAATATCCTCTATAATTAACGTTCAAGTTCATGTAGATTAATTAAACTTAATAAATCCTGCTTACTGAGGTTAATCCATCTAATATCCATTAAAAAACTTTTTTTAATTATTATACGGGTAATAAATAGTTATTTATAGTTACGAGTCCATATATTATATTGTGGTTTACACCATATGTAGTGATTATGGATAACACAGTAAACCTCATTGTTAAATAAATCCACTAATTTTTTGTCTTAAAATTTGTAGGATTGATTAATAGGAGGTGAAAAGTATGGTATCTGTACCAAAAAATGAAAAAACTATGATTCAATGTATTTGTAACGCCTGTCCCTCTTACAATGAATGTATGAGAGGTGAAGTGTTAGGTGTCTTCTGTTCTTTAGGAGATGCAGGATCATGTGTTCAAAATATTGAAACTTGTAATTGCCAAGAATGTTCTATTTCGTCAGA
>Ga0182014_10007920_pt1 | contig 11001 bp, 12 predicted proteins | sample 612S2DmetaG_FD_120489 | JGI IMG/M metagenome (GOLD analysis project Ga0182014, IMG submission 120489) | Permafrost microbial communities from Stordalen Mire, Sweden - 612S2D metaG | ecosystem: Environmental > Terrestrial > Soil > Wetlands > Permafrost | place: Sweden: Stordalen | collected... | reverse complement strand
GCGTCCACCGCATCCCGGCCCGCGTTCGTGACGATCGCGAAACGCCCCTCTCATCGGGCGGGACGGCGAGCCTTCTACACTGATTTGGGTCTTCGGAAAATCAGAATATTTTTGCAAAAGGGGCTGGACAGGGCAAATCAGCTTGATCCGGTTGAGGAAATTCGATTTTACGTGCAACCCGTCATTCCGGGGCGATGCGAAGCATCGAACCCGGAATCTCGAGATTCCGGGTCTGCGCCTGGCGGCGCATCCCGGAATGACGCCAGGCCCCTACTACGCGAACCGGTACGCGCCGCCCTTTTCGATGCTGCGCTGGAACGCCGGGCGCGCGTGCATGCGCGACAGCCAGGCGCTCAGGTTCGGATAGGGTGCGAGCTTGTCGAACACCTTGGCCATTTCGGCGACGAAGATCATCTGGACGTCGGCGCCGGATAGCGCGTTGCCCACGAAAAACTCCCTGCCCTTCAGCGCGGCGTCGCTATAGCCGAGGTGATTTGCCAGTTCGCTGTCGATGCGCGGATGCAGGGGTAAGCCTGCTTCCTTCAGCCGGGAGACATAGAGGTTCAGCATCAGCGGCAGCATCGCCGAGCCCTCCGCATAGTGCAGCCACTCGTTATAGGCCTCGTAATCGGCGCTGCCGATGGCGGGCATCATGGCTCCCTTGCCATAGCGGCGGATGAGATAGTCGACGATCGCGCCCGATTCCGCGATTCGGATGTCGCCGTCGGTAATGACGGGCGACTTGCCGAGCGGATGCACGGCGGCGAGCTCCGGCGGCGCCAGCCGGGTGACGGCGTCGCGCTGATAGCGCTTCAGCTCGTAGGGCGTACCCAGCTCCTCCAGCAGCCACAAAATCCGTTGCGAGCGGGAGTCGTTGAGATGATGCAGCGTCAGCATGGGGTTTCCTCGGGCTTTTCGTTGATCGCCGAGGTGTAGCAGAGGTCGCCGATGAAAGGCAGGTCCGCCCCTCCCGAAGGTCCCCGCCCCTACAGCCCGGTAAACCCGGCCTTGACCGGATCGCTGGAGCCGTCGAGTTCGCGCAAATAGGTCAGCCCGCACACCGTGAGGCGATGGGTATCCTTCTCGCCGGCCTCCATCAGCTTGGCGAGATATTCCGTCACTCGCGCACGCGCCTCGATGCTGGCGGCGGAGGACCTATTCATCAGCAGGTCGTAGGTCATCATGATGCGGTCGATGGCGGCTTCCATGAGATCCTCTTTGCTCAGACCAGTACTTCAGCTTCGAATTTCGCGATCGCCTTGTTGGCGAGCCTGATCCTGTTGAATTCGCCTCGATGGAACATCTGCACGATGATTTCGAGCAGGCGATCGTGGGTGGCGAGGCTGTCGGGGATGGCGCCGGCGCGGCGCAGATAGTTCGCGGCGATGGCATAGGCATCGCCGACCACCTCGACGTTCATGACCCGCAATCCGCGCTCGACCAGCATGGCCTTCTCCTCCGGCTCGTGGGGATAAGCGCGGGAGCGGGCAAGAGTTCCATTGCGGAACAACGGATTTTAGCGGCCCACCCAAGACAAAAGCGCACCGGTCCGGAAAATCCGGGCCGATGCGCTTGGGGAAGTCTCTTTTTTGTTCTTGTTCTTGTCTTCTAGCTGGCTGCCGGTCTTTTTGAGAATGCCGGCTTGGCCGAAAGCGATCTCAGAGACGGTACAGGATCTGGTCGGTCCAGAACCGCTCGAGCCGGTGCAGCGACTTGTTCAGGGTCGCGAATTCCTCGTTGGAGATGCCGCCGACCTGTTCCACGGTCTTGACGTGCTTCTGGTACAGCGCGTCGACGATCTTGCGGATCTCCTGGCCCTGCGGGGTCAGGCGGATGCGGACCGAACGGCGATCGACGCGCGAGCGCTGGTGGTCGAGGAAGCCGAGTTCGACCAGCTTCTTCAGATTGTAGGAGACGTTGGAGCCGAGGTAATAGCCGCGCGTGCGCAGTTCGCCCGCGGTCAGTTCCTTGTCGCCGATGTTGTAGAGCAGCAGCGCCTGCACCGAATTGATGTCGGCGCGGCCGCGGCGGTCGAATTCATCCTTGATGACGTCGAGCAGGCGGCGATGCAGCCGTTCCACCAAGGTCAAGGCTTCGAGATAGAGCGGCTGCACCGGGGCCTGGCCCGGAGCGCGTTCAGCGGCTTCCACCGCCGTTGCAACGGCTTTGATCATGACACTTCCCCTGTCGTCGTTTTTATCGACTTATTCGACGAAACTTGTGTTCCGTCTGATAGCTTCAACTTAAGGGGGCGGTTTGAAGATCAGCTTAAATAAGACAATAAAGAGATCATGAATTTAAGACAGTGAATCGCGGATTAAGCCTATGGCACAAGGACTTTTCGCAACCTTTCATTGAGGGTGCAAGGCCGTTGTTCACGCTTCGTTGGCCCCCTCTGTCGCATATGGGAACAGCTTCGTTCAAATTCGAAACGTTGCCGTAACAGGTGTGGCCGACGCGTTAGGATGACCGAAACCTTACCGCAATGCCCGCCAAAATCTTTCCGTAAAGCAAGCCCCGGCCGGGCCGGATTCGGCATTGACCCGGGATGCTATGGCGGCCGTTCGCGCGCGGCCATCCAGGCCAGCGCCAGATACGCCGCCAGCATCGACGCCTCCACGCCGACCACCGTCAGGCTGCCACCGTAGATGCCGGGAAACATCAGTTCGATCACCGCCATCGACACCACGGTGGTCAGCCACACCACGGCACCCCACGGCGTCGCGAGCCACAATCCGACGGCGGCCACGAGTTCGATGACCGCGAAATAAACGGTGGCGGTCTGCCACGCCATCGGCTGGTTTTCGAACGCGTCTTCCTCGCCGCCGATGAAGCCGGTGACCTGCGCCCAGTGGTAGAGACCCTTGATCACGGAGAGCACGGCCATGATGCGCAGGAACAGCACCAGCCGCCGGGTCCACACATTGTCGTCGGATTCGGTCCGCTCCGACGAAATCGCCGCCACCGACATGGCGTTGTCCCGCGACGGGTCGCGCGATTGGGTTTCAGACATATTGGGTATCAGACATATTGGGTTTCAGACATGCCGAGGACTGCTCATGGCTCGAGAATGGGCGAGATCTAAGGCCTGGGGCCGGGAATAAGGCCTGCATCTGCCGACTCATGGCCCCTCGGCGCCGCAAAATCAATCCGGCTGGATCGTCCGGGAGGCTTGCGGCAGGTCAAGGCCGCGGTGACGCCGGCCGGGCAAGGTGCTATGAGTTACGAAACCAGCCTGCCGGGAGAGACCATCAGATGGCTATCAAATTCGGGCGACCGATCGAAATGCGCGACGCGCCGCGGCACCAGACCGCGCAGGCCGCCCCTGCCCTCGACCTCACGGTCCGTCCCCGCCGCAACCGCAAGGCGGAATGGGCGCGCCGGCTGGTGCGGGAAAACGTGCTGACCACCAACGATCTGATCTGGCCGCTGTTCGTGATCGACGGCCACAACAAGCGCCTGAGCGTCGCCTCGATGCCCGGCGTGGAGCGGCTGTCGGTCGATCAGGCGGTGCGCGACGCCGAGCGCGCGATGAAGCTGAACATTCCCTGCATCGCGCTGTTTCCCTATACCGAACCTTCCCTGCGCGACGAGCACGGCTCGGAGGCCACCAATCCCGACAATCTGGTCTGCCAGTCGGTGCGCGCGATCAAGAAGGAGTTTCCGGATCTCGGGGTGCTCTGCGACGTCGCGCTCGATCCCTTCACCAGCCACGGCCATGACGGTCTGATCGAGGACGGCCGCATCCTCAACGACGAGACGGTGGCGGTGCTGGTGCGGCAGGCGCTGGTGCAGGCCGAGGCCGGCTGCGACATCATCGCGCCCTCGGACATGATGGACGGCCGCGTCGGCGCCATCCGCCAGGGGCTGGACGCCAGCGGCCTGCTCGACGTGCAGATCATGGCCTACGCCGCCAAATATGCCTCCGCCTTCTACGGCCCGTTCCGCGACGCCATCGGCTCGGCCAAGACGCTGACCGGCGACAAGCGCACCTATCAGATGGACAGCGCCAATTCCGACGAGGCGCTGCGCGAAGTCGAGCTCGACATCGCCGAGGGCGCCGACATGGTGATGGTGAAGCCGGGCATGCCCTATCTCGACGTCGTGCGCCGGGTCAAAGACACCTTTGCAATGCCGACCTTCGTCTACCAGGTGTCCGGCGAATACGCGATGATCGCGGCCGCCGCCGGCAATGGCTGGATCGACGGCGAGCGCGCCATGATGGAAAGCCTGCTCGCCTTCAAGCGCGCCGGCGCCGACGGCATCCTGAGCTATTTTGCACCGCAGGCGGCGGAGAAGCTGAGGGCGGAGAGCTAGACGTTGTCGTCATTCCGGGATGGTGCGCAGCACCAGACCCGGAATCTCGAGATTCCGGGTTCGCGTCTACGACGCGCCCCGGAATGACGGAGATCGGATATTACCGAACCTTCATCGCATTGACGGCGATTTCTGCTCTTGCAGCCGGGAATTCCGGTTCCCATGTCTCGGCTTACGGGATGCACAGTCGGGAGGACTGACCATGTCTGCGAGCGGTTCGGGTAATTCCAATGGCGGCGCCTGGCGCAACGGCGACGGGGTGCAGCCGCATGCCTTCGACCCCTATCTGCAGCCGGAATTGTTTCGCGGCGTGCTGACGCGGCGGGTATTCGCCTTCCTGATCGACCTCGTGGTGCTGTCGGTTCCGGTGATTCTGGCCTGCGTGTTCATCGCCGTGTTCGGCGTGGTCACGCTGGGGCTGGGCTGGGCGCTGTTCTGGCTGGTGTCGCCGGCCTCGGTGATCTGGGCCCTGATCTATTACGGCGCTTCGCTGGGCGGGCCGTATTCGGCCACCCTGGGCATGCGGGTGATGGATCTGGAGCTGCGCACCTGGTACGGCGCGCCGAGCTATTTCGTGCTGGGCGCCATGCACGCGGTGCTGTTCTGGGTCTCGATCTCGTTCCTGACGCCGCTGGTGCTGCTGGTCGGCCTGTTCAACGGCCGCCGCCGGCTGCTGCACGACATCGTCCTGGGAACCGTGGTGATCAACAGCTCGGTCCGCAACCCCGTGGTGCAGCCGGCGCGCACGTTCTGATTGAGGCCGCAAACCGATTGACCGTCGGCCTCCGCGGCGCGATGCTGGCGACTGCTTCGCCGCTTGGAGACTGACGACAGCCCGTGACCCAGCACTCCCGTGACACACCGCAATTCTACCTGACGGCGCCCTCGCCCTGCCCGTATTTGCCGGGCCGGCACGAGCGCAAGGTGTTCACCCATCTGGTCGGCGACAAGGCCGGCGATCTCAATGATTTGCTGACCCATGGCGGGTTCCGGCGCAGCCAGTCGATCGCCTACCGCCCGGCCTGCGACCAGTGCCGGGCCTGCGTCTCCGTCCGCGTCGTCGCCAACGAGTTCCGCCCCTCGCGCAATTTCCGCAAGATCATGGCCCGCAACGCCGACGTGGTCGGCGAGCAGCGCAGCGCGGTGCCGACCTCGGAGCAATATTCGGTGTTCCGCGCCTATCTCGACCAGCGCCACCGCCATGGCGGCATGGCCGACATGACGGTGCTGGATTACGCGATGATGGTGGAAGACAGCCATGTCGAGACCCGCATCATCGAATACCGCCGCCGCGGCGAAGGGCACGGCGTCACCGGCCGCGGCGAGGAGCTGCTGGCGGTGGCGCTTACCGACGTGCTCAGCGACGGGCTGTCGATGGTGTATTCGTTCTTCGAGCCGTCGGAAGTCAGCCGTTCGCTCGGCACCTACATGATCCTCGACCACCTCGCCCGCGCCCGCCGCCAGGGACTGCCCTACGTCTATCTCGGCTACTGGATCGAGGGCTCCAAGAAGATGGACTACAAGGCCCGCTTCCTGCCGCAGCAGCGCCTCGCGCCCTCCGGCTGGCTGCGCATCGACGCCTCGGGCGAGGTGTTCAACGAGCCGCAGGATTAGAGGCGAACAGCGCACACGGGGCGCCACGTAGTTAGCTCGTCGTCACCCGCGAAAGCGGGTGACCCAGTAAGCCGCGCCCTCTCGATCAATTGCTGGCGTCTCTGGAATACTGGGCGCCCGGTCAAGCCGGGCGATGACAGTGGTATGGATGGTGTAGCCGCATATCACCCGCCCAGATAATCCCACACCAGTTTTGCGTTCAGCGCGATGATGACGGCCGCCGTCACCGCGGCCAGCGCCGTGAGCCAGCGCGGCGCGGTAAACACGCCCATCTTGCGGCGGCTGGCGGTGAACATCACCAGCGGCACCACCGCGAACGGCAGTTGCAGGCTGAGCACTACCTGGCTGAGGATCAGCAACTGGCCGGTGGCCTTCTCGCCGGCCCACACCGTCACCACCACCGCCGGCACGATCGCGATTCCCCGCGTCACCAGCCGGCGCAGCCAGGGCCTGATGCGCAGATTGAGAAACCCCTCCATCACGATCTGTCCCGACAAGGTCGCGGTGATGGTCGAGTTCAGCCCGCAGCACAATAGCGCGACCGCAAACAGCGTCGGCGCCAGCGTCGAGCCCAGCAGCGGGGCGAGAAAGGCGTGGGCCTGATCGAGTTCGGCGACGTCGGTCCGGCCGGCGCGGTGATAGGTCGCCGCCGCCAGGATCAGGATCGAGGCATTGATGGTCAGCGCCAGCCACAGTGCGATCGCCGAATCGATGTTCGCCAGCTTGATCGCCTCGCGCTTCTCCGCGACGCCGTCGCCGTAGCCGCGGGTCTGCACCAGTCCCGAATGCAGATAGAGATTGTGCGGCATCACGGTGGCGCCGAGGATGCCGAGCGCCAGATACAGCATCTCGCGGTTGGCGAGAATGTCCGTGGTCGGCGCAAAACCCCGCAGCACCGCGCCCCAGTCGGGATCGGCCATCGCGATCTGCACCGCAAAGCACGCCGCGATCACGCCCAGCATCGCCACGACAAAGGCCTCGATCCAGCGAAAGCCGAACGCCTGCAACGCCAGGATCAGGAACACGTCGGCCGCCGTGATGACCACGCCGATCTGGAGCGGAATGTGAAACAGCAGATTGAGGCCGATCGCGGTGCCGATCACTTCCGCCAGATCGGTGGCGGTGATGGCGATTTCCGCGGACAGCCACAGCGGCATCGAGACCCAGCGCGGAAAGGAATCGCGGCAGGCCTGGGCGAGGTCGCGCCCGGCGCCGACGCCGAGCCGGGTGCACAGCGACTGCAGCACGATCGCCATCAGGTTGGACAACAACGCCACGAACAGCAGCGCGTAGCCGAATTTGGAACCGCCGGCGAGCGAGGTCGCCCAGTTGCCGGGATCCATATAGCCGACGGCAACGAGATAGCCGGGACCCAGGAACGCCAGCAGCTTGCGCCAGAACGACCCCTGTTTCGCCGTCTTGACGGTTGCGAACATGCCCGCCAGCGACGGCTCGCCCCGCTCGCCGCGCCAGCCTGAGGGGTCCGGCACGGCGCTCACCGCAGCGCTCGTCGAAGCGCCGGGCTGGGATCTCGAGGGCAAACGGGAAGATCGCGCGTCCATTTCAGCAGAATGAGGCATAATCGCTCTTATTGCAACTAATTTGCAACTGCATCTAGCCTGTTCGCCTGTCGGGAAGCGGGTGGCTTGGTGGGTCTGCCCACCAGACAATGCCACCAGGCCTGTAAATGCAAGGCATCGAGGGCCGCCGACCTGCCGGTGCGATGCTCTACCGCCCATCAACCGCTATGGCTCGGGCGTCGGTTTCTCCGCGAGAGCCGGCAGGTCGCCCCGTTTGATCGCCTCGACCAGTGTCCTGATGATCCATGCATGGGTGCGGATCATATCCTCGCCCTTGATGCCGAAGCGATCGATCATTCCCAGCGAAACCTCGGCGCTGGTCAATACGTTGATCGCGGCCGCGGCCAGCCCGGCGGCCTTGGGATCATCGCAATGCGCACCCACGACCGAGGCCACCGCCCGGTCGCGCGCCCGCCGGCGCCGCTCCCTTACTTCGCTCGCGAGCGCGCCGGCGACTTGGACCCGCATTTCGCGGACATGCGACGCGCCGAGCCGGATCAGGCGCTCGGCAAAAGTCGGAATGTCGTCGAGGCTGCGCGGGCCGGCCACCTTGTGCGCCAGACGTTCCTCCAGCGCCGCGGTCACGGCATTGATCTGCGCCTCCCGGTCCGGAAAATACTGGTAGACCGTGCGCTGCGATACGCCCGCGGCGGCAGCGACATCGGCGGCCGAAAAATCCTGCCTGCCCTGGCCGAGCTGGTCGATCATGGCTTCCAGAATCCGCTCGCGCGTGCGCTCGGCCTGTTCGCGCCGGAACGCGTTGTCATAGCTGCGTCTCAAACCGGTGCGTCTCAAGCTGGCCGTCCGACGACTTCGACGCCATGATCGTGGGCGACCGCGACCATCTTCGCAAAATCGGGAGGCTCGCTGATGTTGCGATCCATGGCGGCAAAGAATTCGGTCGCGCCGGAAGGCGACGAAATCGCAAGGGCCGTGGCCTGGCTGCTGACATGGCGGAACGCATGCGGGGTACCGGCCGGAAAATGAATGAAGCCGCCGGAGCCCAGCGTCACCGCCTTGCCCTCGTAACTGAACTCGATTTCGCCATTGATCACGTAAAAATCCTCGTCCCAGGGATGAAAATGCGGCGGCGGTCCCGCGCCCTCGACCCCGACATGCAGCACCACCTCATGGCCGCCGGTGCGCTTGTTGTCCACCAGCACGGAGATGCGCTCTCCCATCACCTCGAACACCTCAGCCGCCTCGCCATCGGCGACGACGATCACCTCTTGCACCCCTCGCGTCATTGCATCCTCCGTCGGTCCGGATCAGAATATTAGATGCGGTAATACTGCATCGGTTGCAATATTTTTGCAACCGAATAATCCGGCCGGGAGTGCGCATCGCGCAGCCCGCGTCATCCGCCATCCCGGCGCTGACACGCAAGCTCTGCTCCTATCGGAAAACGGGTGGGATCGGCCCGCTCGAGCGCCCATGTTGCGGACAACAACGCACGGGACCCAATCATGACCACGCTTCAGGCCGATCTGCCCCCCACCTTCAACCGCCTCGCCTGGTCCAATCTCGCCGCGCAATCGGCCGAGCAGATCGCGCTGGCGGCAGCCCCCATCGTCGCGGTGCTCTCGCTCGGGGTCGGCGAAGGCCGGACCGGCCTGTTGCAGACCGCGCTGACGCTGCCCTTCATCCTGTTCGCGATTCCCGCCGGCCTGCTCGCCGACCGCGTCTCGCGGCGGCGGCTGATGGCGGGTGCCGAAGCGCTGCGCGCGGCAGCGCTCGTCGCCATCCTCGCGCTGATCGGGCTCGATTGGCTGACGCTGCCCTGGCTCGCGCTCGCCGGTTTTGTCGCGGTCTGCGGCACCGTCGTCTACAGCGTGGCGGCGCCGGCGCTGGTGCCCTCGCTGGTCGGGCCGCAGCTTCTGCCCGCGGCCAATGCGCGAATCGAACTGGCGCGCACCATCGCCTTTGCCGGTGGACCGGCGCTCGGCGGCGTGCTGGTGGGTTGGCTCGGCGCCGCGCCCGCCTTCGGCTTCGCCGCGGCGCTCTCGATCATGGCCGTGGTGCTGCTGTCGGGCATCTACGAGCCGGCCCGGCCACCCGCGCCGCGGCGCCATCCGCTGCAGGACATCAAGGAAGGCGCCAGTTTCGTGCTGCATCATCCGCTGCTGCGGCCGGTCTTCGTCACCCAGTTCATCTTCAACACCGCCTCCTTCCTGCTGCTGGCGGTGTTCGTGCCCTACGCGGTGCGCCGGCTCGGCCTGTCGGCGACCGGCGTCGGCACGACGCTGGCGATGTACGGCGTCGGCATGGTGGTCGGCGCGCTCATGGCCACGCGGGTGATGCGGCGCCTGCCGTTCGGCACCGTGATCGGGCTCGGACCGGTGACCGGTTTTGCCGCCGCCGCCGTGATGGCGCTGACCACGCTGCTGCCGAGCCCGGCGCTGGCGGGCCTCAGCTTCTTCCTGCTCGGCGTCGGCCCGATCCTGTGGGTGATCTCGACCACCACCTTGCGGCAATCGGTGACGCCGCCGCGCCTCCTCGGCCGGGTCTCGGCGATCAACATCATGAGCTATGGCGCCCGCCCGCTCGGCTCCGCGCTCGGCGCCGTCGTCGGCGGATTGTTCGGCGCGGAATCCTGCCTCTATCTGGCGGTCGCGATCTTCGCCGCACAGGCGCTGGTGATCCTGGCTTCGCCGGCGGTGTCTTTGGCGCGGCAGCCGGAGATGGTCGGCGACGCGGCGAAGGCGTAGCGGGGCTGGCTGAGGCCAATTCCAACGACCGCAGTCGAGTGATCCTCGTAATTGCGAGCGAAGCAATTCAGGCTCCGTCATTCCGGGATGGTGCGTCAGCACTAGGCCCGGAATCTCGAGATTCCGGGTTCGATGCTCCGCATCGCCCCGGAATGACGGTTCCATCCCTCATATTATATGATACATATCATCCCATATTCACCGGGAGTTCCCATGGCCGACCAGACCGTTTCATCGATCAGTGCGGCGCCGCGCCCGGAAGCCGGTTCCAGCTTCGTGCAGATCGCCGTGCTGGCCGCCCTGGCGGCGACGGGGACACTGGCCACCAACATCCTGCTGCCGTCGCTGCCGGAGATGGCGGCGTCGCTGAACGTGTCGAGCGCGGAAGTCACCTCGGCGATCACGGTTTTCCTGGCCGTGTTCGCGGTCGGCCAGCTCGCGGTCGGGCCGATCTCGGACCGCTACGGAAGGCGCTGGCCGGTGCTGACGGGCTTTGTCGTCTTTCTCGCCGGCAGCCTCTGGTGCGGCCTCGCCCATGATCTGCCCAACCTGCTGATCGGCCGCGTCATCCAGGGCGCCGGCGCCTGCGCCACCTCGGTACTGTCGCGCGCCATCGCCCGCGACCTGTTTTCCGGCGCGGCGCTGGCGCGTGCGATGGCGCTGATCATGATCGCGATGGCGGCAGCCCCCGGCTTCTCGCCGCTGCTCGGCGGCGCCCTCGACCACTATTTCGGCTGGCGTTCCGAATTCGCCTTCATCGGAATTTTCGCCGCCATCGGCGC
>Ga0182014_10007919_pt1 | contig 11001 bp, 9 predicted proteins | sample 612S2DmetaG_FD_120489 | JGI IMG/M metagenome (GOLD analysis project Ga0182014, IMG submission 120489) | Permafrost microbial communities from Stordalen Mire, Sweden - 612S2D metaG | ecosystem: Environmental > Terrestrial > Soil > Wetlands > Permafrost | place: Sweden: Stordalen | collected... | reverse complement strand
CTTCTGGGGCAGTCGGCTCTACTCCGGTTTCGAGCACCCCGAATACCCCAACATGTTCGCCGGCTGGGTGCACCGGAGCCTGCACGACCACCGGCTCGGGGAGCGCCTCGGCATCATCGACCCCATGGATTTCCCCGACCTGGAGGCGCTGAGGCAGGAACTGATCGAGACCATCGAACAGCGTCTGGAGGAGACGGAGATCGTGGCCTGGTCCCCCGCGGACGAGCAGTTCAACTTCATGCGCTCCCGGGTGGTGGTGTTCGACACGCCCCGCACCATCGCCCATCCCAGGGACCTGGTGGAGGTCCTGCCCACGCTCTCCGCCAGCAGCGTCTTCTACCACTTCATCGACGCCCGCCTGCGCATGCCGGACCTGGATGATTTCCGGGCCTGGCTGCTGGCCTACGGGGACGAGTTCCTGGACCTGGTGGAGGCGCTGTCCACGGTGGACCTGTTCTTCGTGCCGCTGGCGGAACTCCGGCAGACGCTTGTGGCCGTCGTCTCGGCGTATTTCTCCGATCACCAGGTCAAGGAGGCCTAGCATGGACGAAAAAGCGCTACCCCGAATCCAGCTGGAGGACTACCAGCGCATCGTCGGCCCCGAAGTCATCGAGCAGCTGTTCCAGCTGGCGGAGCCGCTCAAGGGCCTGAAGGTCGTCCACGTCAACTCCACCCGGGTGGGCGGCGGCGTGGCGGAAATCCTCACCAAGCTGGTGCCGCTCTCCAATTCGCTGGGCATCAACACCTCCTGGGAGGTCATCGCCGGCGGGGACGAGTTCTACCGCTGCACCAAGTCCTTCCACAACGCCCTCCAGGGCAACCATGTGGCCATCCCCAAGGCCCTGCTCAAGGCCTACGAGGAGGTCAACGCGGCCAACGCGGAAATCCTCAGGCCCATCCTGGATGACGCGGACATCGTGTTCATCCACGATCCCCAGCCGGCGCCGCTGATCAGCCACTTCCCCGAGCGCAAGGGCAAGTGGATCTGGCGCTGCCACATCGACGCCAGCAAGCCCTACCGGCCCGTGTGGAGGTACCTGCGCACCTTCACCTCCCAGTACGACGCCAGCATCTTTTCCATCGCCACCTTCGCCCAGCCCATGCCCCACCCCATCTGCCTGATCCCGCCCAGCATCGACCCCCTGTCCGACAAGAACATGGACCTCCCCGGGGAGGAGGTTGATACTGTCTGCCGGCAGCACGGCATCGACCGTTCGCGCCGGACCATCCTCCAGGTGTCCCGCTTCGACCGGTTCAAGGATCCCCTGGGGGTCATCGAGGCCTACCGGCTGGCCAAGCGGTTCGCCCACGACCTGCAGCTGGTGCTGGCCGGAGGCAGCGCCGACGATGATCCCGAGGGGGCCGCGGTGCTCACCGAGGTCTACGCCGCCGCGGCGGAGGACCCGGACATCCACATCCTCATGCTCCCCGCGGACGCCAACCGGGTGATCAACGCGCTGCAGCGGTCGGCGGACATCGTCATCCAGAAGTCTCTGAGGGAGGGCTTCGGGCTCACCGTGACCGAGGCGCTTTGGAAGGGCAAACCGGTCATCGGCGGCAACACCGGGGGCATCCGGCTCCAGGTGATCGACCACCACACCGGTTTCCTGGTGGACACCCCCGAAGGCGCCGCCTACCGGATCCGCTACCTGCTCCACTACCAGGACAAGCTCCAGGAGATGGGCCTCAAGGGCAAGGAGTTCGTCCGGGAGAACTTCCTCCTGACCCGCCACCTGCGCGACCACCTGGCCCTGATCCTCTCGCTGCGCAACGGCGGCTCCGACCGCATCGAGCTGCACCGGGTGGACGCGGCCCTGGCCCTGTCCGCCCCGGGCTGACCATGCACCGGGTACCCTGGATGACCGACCTGAACGGATGGGAGAGTCTCACCCTGGCCACCGGACTGGTATTGGCGGCGGCGCTGGTGGGACTGGCCGTCTACTGGATCCTGTTCTTCATCCTCCTGCGCCTGGCCAGGCGGGCCGGGACCACCCTCGGCGTTGGCCTGGTCAAGCGCCTGCGCAGTCCCGTGCGCATCCTGCTGCCCCTGCTGGCGGTGACGCTGGCGGTGCCCCCGCTGGCCTTTTCCGATGTGGCCACCGAGGCCCTGAAGCACCTGTTCAGCCTCGCCATCATCGCCGCCATCACCTGGCTCTTCATCAACATCGCCCTGGCGGTGCAGGACATCGTCCTGAGCCACTTCGATGTGCAGATCCAGGACAATCTCAAGGCCCGGGCCGTCCACACCCAGCTGACCATCCTGGTGAAGGTCGTGCTGGTGGCCATCATGATCATCTCCGCCGCCTTCATGCTGATGACCTTCGACAGGATCCGCCATGTGGGCGTGAGCATCCTGGCCTCGGCCGGAATGATCGGCATCATCCTCGGCTTCGCCGCCCAGCGCAGCATCGCCACCCTCTTCGCCGGCCTGCAGATCGCCTTGACCCAGCCCATCCGCATCGACGACGCGGTCATCGTCGAGGGGGAGTGGGGCCGGGTGGAAGAGATCACCCTCACCTACGTGGTGATCAAGATCTGGGACCTGCGCCGGCTGGTGGTGCCGGTGACCTATTTCCTGGAAAAGCCCTTCCAGAACTGGACCCGGGTCTCGGCCAACCTGCTGGGGACGGTGTTCCTGTACGTGGACTACAGCGTGCCGGTGGACGAGGTGCGCCGGGAACTGCAGGCCATCCTCAAGGTTTCAGCCCTGTGGGACGGCCAGGTGGGCGGGGTGCAGGTCACCAACAGTTCCGAGCGCACCCTGGAGCTGCGTCTGCTGATGAGCGCCGCCGATTCCTCCAAGATCTTCGACCTGCGTTGCGAGGTGAGGGAGAAGGTCCTGGCCTTCCTCCAGCAGAACCATCCGGGGAGCCTGCCAAGGGTGCGGGCCGACCTGGGCGGCCTGGGCCCGGGAGCCGCGGGCCGCCTGGTGGAATAGCCAGGGCCCGGAACCTGGCCGGGGTATCCCGCATTCCTCTGGCGTCCCGCGGAGGCTGCCCTTGTCCAGATGCCTGCTCGTCGCCTTGCTGTTCCATGCCTGGGCCCTGGCCGGGGTGCGGGTGACCCCCGCGCAGGCCACCCTCGGCGCCGGCGCCACCTGCGCCTTCGCGGCCTCCATGGACGGGGCGCAGCCGCCCGGGGGGTAGCGCTGGAGCATCCTGGCGGGCCCGGGGGAGATCGACGATCGCACTGGCCTGTACCGGGCCCCGGGTGCTGGGAGCGCCGCGGCGGTGCGGGTGCGGGCGATGCCCAGGTCCGGCCCGGCCGAGGCGGGGGAAGCCTCGGTCATGGTGCTGCCGTTTCCGGCGGAGGTGGCCGGCCTGGTCGGCGCGTCCCTGGGCGAGCCCTGGGGGCAGTCGTTCACCTCGGACCTCCCTTTCCTGGACCCTGAGACGGGCAGGCGCCCGCTGCCCGGGCACCGGATCATTCCGGCCGAGCCGGCGCCGGGCATGCCGGGGACGCCGGGGACGCTCCTGGCGGGGTACGGCATCCCGTTCACCTTCGACCCGCGGCCGACGGAGCCGTTGGAGGGCGTGCGGCTCGCCTACCGGGAGGGGAACGCCCTCGTCCGCAGGGATCAGTGCGGCGGCGGCGCGGTGGAACTGGTCTGGCGCGGCCGGGTGGCGTCGCTCTGCCTGGAAGCCCTCAAGGCGAGCGTCAAGGAGCCCGGCAAGTGGCGCAGCACCATCGTCCATCGCCCGGTGGACCTGCGCGGCGTGCTGCCGTTCTGCGGCAGCGCCGTGGCGCCCGGCGGGCACCAGGACGGGGAGGGCCCTTCCGCCCGCTTCCAGCAGCCCTTCGGCCTCGCCCACCTGCCCGGGCGGAGCGGCGACCCACGGGGTCCCAGGCCGCTCCTGCTGGTGACCGACAGCGGGAGCCACGTGCTCCGGACCGTGACCCCCGATGGGCAGGTGGCCACCCTCTGCGGCCAGCCCGGCCAGCCCGGGCACCGGGATTCCCGCACCCTGCTGGGCAAGGTGGGCGCCCTGCTCGCGGGCCCTGCGGCCGGGCCGCCCCTGTTCCGTTCGCCCACCCACGCGGTCTTCCACCGCTGGTCCAGCAGCCCCGGCCCCTTCAGCCCCCCCTGGGAGGAGGCGGTGGTCGCCGACAGCGGCAACCACGTGATTCGCAGCGTGCGCCTGGATGGGCGGGTGGCCACCCTGGCGGGGACCCCGGGGGTGGCGGGCTACCGGGATTCCGAGTTTGCCCGCGCGGCGGTCTTCAACGATCCCCAGGGGCTGGCTGTGGACGCCCAGGGCCGGGTCTATGTGGCCGACCGGGGCAACCGGGTGATCCGGGTCATCTCCGGCGGCGCCGTGACCACGCTGGCGGGCCGCGCGGGCGAGGCCGGAACGGCGGATGGATGCGGCGCCCAGGCCCGCTTCACCGATCTCAAGGGCATGTGCCTGCATCCGCGCCTGGCGGCCCTGCTGATGCTGGACGGCCATGCCCTGCGCTGGGTCATGCTGCCGGAGGGCCAGGTGAGAACCCTTCTGGGTGTGGTGGACCTGCCGGGTTTCCGGGACCTGGAGGAGGGGGAAGTCATGAGGCAGCCCTGCCTGAACGATCCCACCGGGATCACCTGCACCCAGGCCGGGTTTGCCATCGCCGACCACGGCAACCATGCGGTCCGGATCGTCAGCCACGACGGTCGTAGCGTGAGGACCGTGGCCGGCGACCCGGCCCAGGGCGTCACCCGCTGCGGCCTGGTCCGGGACGGCCTGCCCGGGCCTCTGGACGAGGCCTACGGCACCCTGGAGGGACCATGGACCGTGGCCTCCTGCCCCCAGGGGCACGGCAGGTACGATCCCGGGGTCTTCGTCACGAGCGGACGCTGCCTCGCTGAAATCCACCACCAGGCGGAGGGGCGGGAGGCCCTGGCGCTCATGGGCGCGGCCCCGCCCCCGGAGGCGGCGGTGGGCGAAACCTGCGTGGTGATTTTCACCGTGGAGACCAAGGCCGGCCTGACCGTCCACTACACGGCGGATTTCCTGGATCCGGACGGCGACCGGCGGGGCCGGGTCCAGGGCGCGGCCGCCGGGGGCGAAACGGTGGCGGTGCAGGGCCGGTTCGACCAGGCCGGCGCCGGCAAGGTGCGGGTCCGGGCCGTGACCTGCCAGGGGGTCTCCGCCGGGGCGGAACTTGAGGTGCGGGTCCGTTAAACCGTCCTCCGGGTGGTGAGCAGGTGGCCGATGGCCACGGCGGCGGCATCGGCGGCGTCGGCGGGGAGGGCGGTCTTGAGGTTGAGGATCACCATGACCATCTTGCCCACCTGGGTCTTGTCGGCCCAGCCGTAGCCGCTGACGGCCTTCTTCACCTGCATGGGGTTGTAGTCGCCCACGGGCAGGCCGTGCAGGCCGGCGGTGAGCAGGATGCCGCCGCGGATCTGGCCGAGCTTGATGGCGGTGGCGGCGTTCTTCTCCACGAAGGGGGACTCCACAGCCATGAACTGGGGAGCGTAGCGGGCGATCACTTCGCTCAGCTTGAGGTGGATGCCCAGCACCCGCTGGTCGAAATCGGCCCCCCGCTTGGAACGGATCACGCCGGCCTCCAGCAGCTCCATGCGCGAGCCGGTGCGCGTGACCACGGCCCAGCCGCAGGCCAGGGAGCCTGGATCCACGCCGAGGCAGATGGAGGGTGCGGGGGTCGGGGGCATGGAACGGTCAGACCTTCTTGCGCTTGGCCTGGGGCTTGCCGAAGCCGGTGACCGGGGAGGTCTTGGGCCTGCCGCCGCGGACGCTGCCCTTGGGCAGCTTGGCCCGGGCGGGGGGGCGCCCGCTGCGTTCGGGGCGTTCGGGACGGACCCCGCCGCGCCGCTCGGGCTTGGCCTTGGCCTTGTGGGCCGGGCGCGGGTCGGCCACGAAGTCGGCCTCCCGCAGGGTGGCGGGGGCGGCCAGGCTGGGCATGAAGCTGCGGCTCTTGCCCTTGCCGTCCTGGGCCGCGGCCTCCACCACCCAGGCCGAGACCCGGCGCAGGTCCTCGTCCACCCCGGTGATCTCCACCTTCACCTTGTCGCCGATGGAGAGCACCACGTTGGCCCCCTGGCCCACGGCCTTGGTGCGGTTCTGGTCCACGGTGAAGGTGCCGCCCAGGGCGCCCAGGGGCACGCCCACCTCCAGGAAGGGCGCGTCCAGGCGGATGAAGGCCACCTTCAGGGAGAAGCCCTGGATCCGGCCGTCGAAGCGGTGGCCGATCTTGGACTTCATGATCAGGCAGGTCTTCCAGCGGTCATTCTCCCGCTCGGCCTCAGTGGCGGTCTGCTCGGTGTCGCTGCAGCTCTTGGCCACCACCGCCAGCTGGGCGTGCAGGCCCGGGGGCAGGGTTTCCCCGCGCAGGGCCTTGCGCAGCAGCCGGTGCACGGTCAGGTCCGGATAGCGGCGGATGGGGCTGGTGAAGTGCAGATAGTCCTCCAGGGCCAGGCCGGAGTGGCCGATGTTGTCGGCGCTGTACTCGGCCCGCTTCAGGCTGCGCACCAGCAGGGTGTTGAGCATGGCCTCCAGGGGGCCGCCACGGATCTTGTCCAGGAGCTTGTTGAGCACCTCGGGGGTGGGCAGGTCATAGGCCCGCAGCAGCCCGAAGGCGCTGGCTACCTCCTTGAAGGCTTCCAGCTTCAAGGGGTCGGGGTTGTCGTGGATGCGGTAGATGGTGGGGATCTTCCGGCGGGTGAAGTAGCGCGCCACCGCCTCGTTGGCCAGCAGCATGAACTCCTCGATCATGCGGTGGGCGTCGTGGTGGGCGTAGCGGCGGGCGTCCACCGGGCGGCCTTCGGCGTCGAAGATGAACTCGGTCTCCTCGGTGTCCAGGTTCAGGGCGCCGCGGCCCAGGCGGATCCGGGTGAGGCTGCGGGAGACCTTCAGCGCCTCCTCCAGCAGGGCGCAGACGTCGGGGCCCAGGGCCTTGCGCAGGGGCTGGACCAGGTCGATGCAGGCCTCCTTCACCTGGTCGTAGCTGAGGCGCTTGCGCGAGCGGATGACGGATTCGCTGAGGCGGGTCTCCACCACGGTGAGCTCGGGATCCAGGGTGATCCAGGCGGTCATGGTGAGCCGGTCCACGCCCTCCTGCAGGCTGCACAGCTCGCCGGAGAGGCGTTCCGGCAGCATGGGGATGCACTGGTCCGGGAAGTACACCGAGGTGCCCCGGCGCAGGGCCTCCTGGTCCAGGGGGCTGCCCGCCTCCACATAGTGGCTCACGTCGGCGATGTGCACGCCGAGGATCCAGCCGCCCCCTTCGGCGTCCGGCAGCGGCTCCAGGCTGATGGCGTCGTCGAAGTCCTTGGCGGTGGGTGGGTCCACGGTGACGGTGAGCAGCTCGCGCAGATCCTCCCGGCCCTGGATCCACGGGGCGGGGATGACCGTGGGGAAGGGGGCCAGCTGGTCCATCACCTCGGCGGGGAACTCCGTGCGCAGGTTGAACAGGGCGGCGGTGAGCTTGTTCTCGATCTTGAGGTCGGTGAGCCGGCCCAGGCGCGCCAGCACCACGCCGCGGATCTGCTGGGCGGCGGGGTCGGGGTCCAGGCGGATGCTCACCAGGTCGCCGTCCTGGGCCAGGTCGGTGGGGGGGACGCTGACGATCTGGGACAGCCTGGGCTCCAGCGGCACCGCGCTCCAGCCCCAGGCCTGCTGCTGCAGGTGGGCGGGGATGGGGTCCGGATTGCGCGAGAGGACCTTGATCACCTTGGCCCGGGGCCGGCCGTCGAAGGTCAGGCCGGTCATCTCTGCCAGGATGCGGTCGCCGTGGATGGCGCCGTGGGCCTCCCGCCAGTCCACCAGGAGATCCAGGCCCTGGCGCTTCTGCGCGCCGATGGGGCGCAGGAAGCCCACGGCTCCTTCCGGGTGGCCCAGGTACGTGGCCTCGAAGGTCTCCGAATTGCGGTACGAGGGGGCGGCCGGGGGCTGGGGGCTGGAGGGCCGCTGGGGCGGCGCGGGCCGGCCGGGTCGCTCCCCCCGCCGCGGGCGGCTGGAAAAAGCGGAGGCGCGGGGACCGGGAGACTGCTTGCTTCTGACCATGTCTAAAGCGTATCGGGCTTTGCGGAGGGAAGGGAGATAAAGGCTACGATAGTAACCATGCGCGTCGCCTTGCTCCGCCTCTCCGCCCTGGGGGACATCCTCCGGGTGCTGCCCGCCTGGGCCAACCTGCGGGGCGCCTTTCCGGAAGCCCGGTTCCAGGCGGTGGTGGAGGATCGCCACGCCTTCCTGCTGGGACCCATGCCCTGGCTGGAACCGGTGCTGGTGTCGCGGCGGGCGTTGGGCCGGCCCTGGACGGCCCTGGGCGAGTTCCGGCGGGTGGCGGCGGCGCTGCGCGGCTGCGAGGCCTCCCTGGACTTCCACGGCATCCTGAAGTCGGCCCTGGCGCCTCGGTTGGCGGAGATTCCCGAGCGCTGGGGCGACGGGGTGACCCGGGAGGGGGCGGGGCTGCTCCAGACCCACCCGCTGCCTGGGCGCCGGCAGAGCCGCTACGCCCAGGCCCTGGGGCTGGCCGAAGCGTTCGGCGCCAGCCGGGGCCTCACCGGGCTGGGCCGGTTCCAGCCCGCCTTGAAGGACGCCCCGCTGCCGGATCCGGGGCCGGTGTGGGCCGCCGGCCAGCCCAGGGTGGTGCTGGTGCCCGGCGCCTCGCGCCGGGGGGCGATCAAGCGCTGGCCGCTGCGGCACTGGATCACCCTGGCGGAGTTGCTGAAGGGCCGCTGCCAACTGCGCTGGTCCCTGGGCCCGGAGGAGGCGGCGCTGCGGGCCTGGCTGCCAGAGGCCACCGGGGTGCCGGCCCTGCCCGAATCCGGTCTGTGGACGCTGGCCTCGGCCCTGCGCCAGGCGGACCGGGTGGTGGCGCCGGACACCGGCCTGCTGCACCTGGCGGTGGTGCTGGGGGTGCCGGTGCTGGGCCTGTTCGGCGGTTCGGACCCGGTGGTGGCGGGCCTGCCCGAGGGGACCGGACGCGTCCTGCGCACCGGGATCGAGTGCTCGCCCTGCCGGGAGCGGCTTTGCCAGCGCCGGGAGTGCCTGGAGGGCCTGGCGCCGGAGATGGTGGCCGCCGCGGTCTAGGCTTTTCGCCAGGTGACCGTGCCGTCCTTGCGGTCCTCCAGGACGATGCCCATCTCCTTGAGCCGGTCCCGCACCTTGTCGGCCTCGGCCCAGTCCCGGGCGGCCTTGGCGGCCTTGCGCCGCTCGATCAGGGCCGCAACCGCCGTGTCGGTCTCCACTTCCTCGTGGGGCCAGCAGGCGAAGACGGCGTCGGTTTCAATCAGGAAGGCCAGCACCGCGTCCCGCTCCGCCCGGGTGAGGGCCACCCGGTCGTCCTGGGCGTTGAGGTCGGTGATGGCGGTGAACAGGGCGGCCAGGGCCTCGGGGGTGTTGAGGTCGTCGCCCAGGGCGGTCCAGAACGCCTCCCGGGCGGTCTGCACGCGCTCCAGGGGATCGATGGACGCCTTCCACTCGCCATGGCCGGGCAGGCCCTCGCCCTCCATGCGCTTGCGGAACAGGCGGATGCGCTTCAGGGCTTGTTCGGCGGCCTTGAGGCCGTCGAAGGAGAAGTTCAGCACCTTGCGGTAGTGGTTGCTCTGGATGGTGAAGCGGAAGGCCCTGGGGTCGTAGCCCTTGGCCTGGAGGTCGCGCAGGGTGTAGAAGTTGCCCAGGCTCTTGGACATCTTCTCGCCGTTCACCAGCAGGAACTCGCCGTGCACCCAGCTGTTGACCCACGGGTGGCCCAGGCAGCCCTCGCTCTGGGCGATCTCGTTCTCGTGGTGGGGGAAGATCAGGTCCACGCCGCCGCTGTGGATGTCGATGCGCTCGCCCAGCAGCGAGATGCCCATGGCCGAGCATTCGATGTGCCAGCCCGGCCGGCCGTGGCCCCAGGGGCTGTCCCACCAGGGCTCACCGGGCTTGGCGGCCTTCCACAGCACGAAATCCTGCATGGAGTCGCGCTCGTAATCGTCGGCGTCCACGGACACGCCCTGCTTCATCCCGTCCCGGTCCAGCCGGGCCAGGCGCCCGTACTGGGGCAGGCCGGCGATGCGGTAGTAGACGCTGCCGTCCCGGGAATAGGCCAAGCCCTTGCTTTCCAGCTCCTGGACCATCCTGATCATGTCGGGGATGTGCTCGGTGGCTTTGGGGGTGTAGGTGGGCGGCAGGATGCCCAGGGCGGCGAGGTCTTCCAGGAAGAAGGCGGTGTAGCGGTCGGTGAGGGCCTTCATGGCGGCGAAGCGCTCGGGGTTGCCGGCGTCGGGGCTCAGGTCCGCCTGGGAGTCTCGGATGATCTTGTCCTCCACGTCGGTGATGTTCATGCAGTGGCGCACCTGGTAGCCGCCCGCCAGGAAGGTGCGCTTCAGCAGGTCCTGGAACAAGTAGGTCTTCAGGTTGCCGATGTGCGCGAAGTTGTACACCGTCGGCCCGCATGTGTAGAGCGAGATCACCCCCGGCACCAGCGGCACCACCGGGTCCACCGAGCGGGTGAGGGTGTTGTACAAGGAAATGGGGCGCAAGGTCGTCATACCTCAAGCTAAACACCAAACCAGCCCGTTCACCAAGCCTTGTTCACCAGTGCCAGCATGGCATCCGGGAGGGTGCGGTTGCGCCCGTCGCGGCCCATGACCAGGTGGACCGTCTCGCCCTCGGCCAGGCGGACCTCGTCCCGGGTCACCGCGTAGCCGAAGACGACCTTCCTGCGCCCGGCCTCCTTCACCCAGGTGCGGATCGTCACCTGCTCGTCGAAATGGGCGGGCGCCCGGTACTTCACCCACAGCTCGGCCACGGCGATGAACACGCCCTGGGCCTCCCATTCCCCATAGCTCTGGCCCGCCATGCGCAGCAGGTCGGAACGGCCCAGTTCCATCCACACCGGGAAGACCGAATGGTGCACGATGCCCATGGCGTCGGTTTCCGCGTAGCGGACCCGGATGGTGGTGGAACTTTCGATGGCCATGGATCCATGGTGAACGCTTCCCTGGCTTCCGGCAATCACGGCAGGTATTTTCCCATCATGGTCCATCATTCAGTTACGCTTGTCATCCTG
>Ga0182014_10007917_pt1 | contig 11002 bp, 9 predicted proteins | sample 612S2DmetaG_FD_120489 | JGI IMG/M metagenome (GOLD analysis project Ga0182014, IMG submission 120489) | Permafrost microbial communities from Stordalen Mire, Sweden - 612S2D metaG | ecosystem: Environmental > Terrestrial > Soil > Wetlands > Permafrost | place: Sweden: Stordalen | collected... | reverse complement strand
GGCGCGGGAGGAATGACAAGCCTGGCTGACGCCGAGCGCGTCGTGCTGGAGCGGATTGAGAACCATAGCAGCCGCGAAGTTCAAGAATTCGCGCTGGACGCATCGGGACAAGAACGGCTGCTCAGGGACGGAGACCTGCTGCGGGTATTTCCGCTTTCGCCGAAGTTTGAGAACGCAGTGACGCTGCGGGGCAATGTCGCTCAGCCCGGTCTTTATGCCTGGAAGGAAGGGATGCGGATTTCGGATCTGATCCCGTCTCGCGCCTTTCTGATCACTCGCGATTATTGGAACCGAGAGAACCACCTTGTCCCGCGCATTTCCGCTCATCCTTTCGGAGACCCGCGCACAAACCAATTTCGCGATCAACAGAACAGCCAGTCCCGCGATCTGAACGCGGATCAGGATGAAAACCCTCGGACTGACCAACCCGTCAATGAGCAGGCAGATCAGTATGGAAACCCGCGGACTGACCAACCCGGTAATGCGCAGGCTGGCCAATCCGGAATCTTGCGCACCAATCAATCTGGCAACCAGCGCAACGACCAGTTTTGGAACTCACGCACTCCAATTATTGACACCGTGGGCCAGATCAGCGCGGAGATCAACTGGGAATATGCGCTGATCGAGCGGCTTGACGAGCGTGATCTGAGCACCCACCTGATCCCGTTTCGCCTCGCCGGCGCAATCGACAACCCCACATCTCAGGACAATCAGCTTTTGAAGGCTGGAGACGTCATCACTATCTTCTCGAGGGCGGACCTTGAATTGCCCATGGAAAAGCACGCTTCCTTTATCCAAGTGGGAGGAGAGGTGAACGCGCCGGGCGTGTACCGCGTCAATCCCGGTGAGACTTTAAGAGATGTTGTGAAACAGGCCGGGGGGCTTACACCGCATTCTTACCTCTATGCTTCCATACTTACGCGTGTTTCGGCCCGCCAGGCTCAAGAGAAGCAGCTCCAGCAATCCACTGAGCAGATGCAAAGGGAACTCACCGCCAAGTTTGCGAATGCGACTCCGCAAACCGGTCAGACTGGCGCGGACCAACAAGCGCAGCTTGCCATGCAGCAAACCGCATTAGCCAAGCTCGCTTCGATCAAACCAACAGGCCGGGTCGTTCTGGACATGAAGCCCGGAGCCGAAACCATTGCGGACATGCCAGATTTTCCTCTTGAAGATGGAGATACCTTCTATATCCCGCCGCGGCTCAGCACGGTCGAAGTGGCTGGCGCTGTGTACAATGCGAATGCCTTGCGCTATGAGCCGGGAAAGCGGCTAATCGCTTATCTGAATGATGCCGGTGGCGCTACCCGTGAGGCGGATCCAAAGCGCATCTTCGTGATCCGCGCCGACGGAACAGTCGTCAGCCGCCAATCCCGCAACAGCCACTCGCATGGCAGCTATGGAAATCTTAAGCTGCTGCCCGGAGACGCCATTGTTGTCCCGGAGAAGCTCATAGTTTCAGGCGGACTCCAAAAATTTGCTAATTACGCCCAAATTATTTCTGGAGCTGCCATGACGGGCGCCGTGCTTGGAACGTTACTCCCATAATGGTGTTAGCAATGACCGGAAAAGACTTTTCCATCGAAGAAACGGCAGAGGCCATGGACGGCGTCTCCTTATCGGAGGCGTCCAGCGATGGCTATGAAGTCAGCCTGATCGATGTCCTCACGCAGCTAGCCTACCGGAAATGGTTGATCGCGAAGATCACGGGTATTGCCGTGCTTGCCGGAGTGGTTCTCGCCTTAGTACAACCCGTCCGGTATACGGCGACTACAAGGTTCATGCCTCCACAACAAACTCAGTCCGCTGCATCTATGATGATGAATCAACTGACAAGCTCCGGGGCAGGATCTTTTGCTGCGATGGCTGGCGGAGGATTGGGTTTAAAAAATCCAGACGAAATCTATGTAGGTCTCCTGACATCGCGGCCTATAGCAGATGCGATCATCAAGAGGTTCAGTCTACAAAGCGTTTATCACGCCAAGGACATGACAGCAGCTCGAAAAATGCTGGAGAGTAATACTCGAATTAACTTGGAAAAAGTAGGATTTATCGCTGTGTCCGTTACGGATAAAGACAAGAAGCGCGTCGCCGAGATGGCAAACGCCTATACGGACGAACTTCGCATCTTTACCCAGACACTTGCTGTAACGGAGGCTTCGCAACGGCGACTTTTCTATGAAGAGCAGTTGAAGCAGGCTAAGGAGGCGCTGGTCGCGGCCGAGCTTGCCTTCCAACAGGTTCAACAGCAGAAGGGCCTGGTCCAGCTGGACGCCCAGGCCAAGGCGATGATCGAAGGCATTGCCGCCCTTCGCGCGCAGGTCTCAGCCAAACAGGTAGAGGTGCAGGCGCTGCGCTCCTATTCGACGGAGCAAAACCCCAACGTGCAATTGGCGGAGAGAGAACTGACCTCCCTACAGGCCGAGGAAACCCGCCTGGAGCAGAGCAATCACTCGCCGGGAATCGCCGGTCTGGGGCTTGGGAATGTTCCTGCCGCGGGACTGGAATATCTTCGTGCCGCACACGAACTGGCCTACCGGCAGGCCCTGTTCGATATGCTGATGAAGCAATACGACGCCGCCAGGTTGGATGAGTCCAAAGACGCGGCCATTATTCAGGTAGTGGAACCTGCGATCGAGCCGGACCGGAAGTCGCCGCAGAAACGTATTTTGATCTTACTCCTTGTTTCGTTTTTAGGTTTTTTTGCAGGCTGCTTTCTGGTCCTGGTCATTTGGACGAAAGAGCGGGCGCAAGCTGATCCGCAGCTTGCCGGAAAGCTTGAGAACCTGAAACTTGCTCTTGCGGTACGGAAGTCTATAAGAACCAGTCAGCAGTGATCTTCCTCGTAAATGATGGAACTAACTGATAGGGGATATTGTGCCGCGAACACATAAGAGAATTCTTGTAACAGGAGCAGATGGCTTCATTGGATCGCACCTTACCGAAGACTTGGTGCGGAATGGGTACAATGTGCGACCTTTTGTGTTCTATAACTCTTTCAACTCCTGGGGATGGCTCGATCGTTCGCCGAGGGAGATTCGTGAGAGCCTTGATGTTTTCGCTGGAGACATTCGCGACCCGCACGGCGTTCGCGAAGCCATGAGGGGTTGCGATTTCGTCATACACCTTGCCGCTCTGATTGGTATTCCCTATTCTTATCATTCCCCGGACACGTATGTGGATACGAATGTTAAGGGCACGTTGAACGTTGTTCAAGCTGCGCGCGAGCTTGGAATCCAGAAGGTCCTGCACACTTCTACGAGTGAGGTTTACGGTACGGCGCGCACAGTGCCGATCTCCGAAGAGCACCCCTTAAAACCGCAATCGCCTTATTCTGCCACGAAGATCGCGGCGGACCAGATTGCACTCTCCTTCTGGCATGCATTTTCGACGCCGGTTGTGGTGATTCGTCCGTTCAATACGTACGGACCACGGCAGTCAGCGCGTGCTGTAATTCCGACAATTATCACGCAGATTGCGAGCGGCAGGCGCGCCATACATCTTGGCTCACAGCAACCTACGCGCGACTTCTCGCATGTGCAAGATACCGTTAGTGGTTTCATCGCCGCTCTGGAGTCTGATCAGGGTTTGGGTGAGGTGGTGAACCTGGGCAGCGGGTTCGAGATTTCCATCGGCGACACACTCTCGCTCATAGCTGAGCTAATGCAGGTTGAAGTTCTGGTGGAGGAGGATCTCGATCGCGTGCGACCCACTGGCAGTGAAGTGTACCGCTTGTTGGCAGATAACAGCAAGGCAAAGCGCTTGTTTGGCTGGGAGCCACGATATGCTCAATTGGAAGGCTTTAGGCGCGGTTTGTCTGAAACTATTCCGTGGTTTACTAATCCGGAGAATCTGAATGAATATAAACCAGAGAAGTATAATCTCTGAGAGTTCGATCTCGATGGAACAGATCGTTGCGATCATACGTAGTGTCATAGAGGAATTGAACGTGCCTTGCACGCTGCACCAGCCTCTGTTTCAGGGACACGAATGGGAATACGTGAAGGATTGTATCGATACTGGATGGGTATCTTCGGTTGGCTCCTATGTAGATCGCATCGAGCAGATGCTCGCCGAATATACAGGCGCGAAACGCGCAATAGCTGTGGTCAACGGTACGGCAGCGCTCTTTATAGCGCTAAAGCTCGCCGGTGTTGAACCCGGCGACGAAGTCCTGATTCCAACTCTGACGTTTGTGGCGACTGCAAACGCCTTCGCGTACTGTGGGGCGACTCCTCACTTCGTTGACAGTGAATTTGCCACTCTCGGTATGGATCCGGCAAAGCTCGATCATTATCTCGGTGACATCGCCGACGTTGACAGCGAGGGTACGCGTAACCGCTTTACGGGGGCTAGGATCAAGGCCGTGGTTCCCATGCACACGTTCGGTCATCCGGTCGATCTGGATCCTCTGGTTGAACTTTGCAGTCGTTGGAAGCTGGAAATGATTGAAGATGCCGCAGAATCTCTCGGTTCGTTCTACAAGGAACGCCACACAGGGACTTTCGGGCGGATTGGCATTCTCAGCTTCAACGGAAACAAGATAGTGACTACTGGAGGCGGGGGCGCGTTGCTGTTCAACAACAACGCAGAGGCGAAGTTGGCCAAGCACCTAACCACCACGGCGCGCAGACCGCACAAATGGGAATACTTCCACGACATGCTCGGGTACAACTTCCGTATGCCGAACTTGAATGCAGCTCTCGGGTGCGCACAGTTAGAAAACCTTCCCATCTTCCTTGAAAGGAAACGGAAATTAACGCGTCGTTATGTGGAAGGATTCAAGAATATTTCCGGCGTGAAGGTTATGGAAGAATCGTCGTTTGCTCACTCAAATTATTGGCTGAACGCTCTTTTGTTAGACGAGGGGGTCGCATCTCAACGCGACGCGTTGCTCCAGGCATCAAACGCAAATGGAATCATGACGCGGCCAGCCTGGATTTTGATGCACCATCTTCCCATGTACGAGAACTGCCCTCGCATGGATCTTTCCGTCGCCGAGAGTCTGGAAAAGCGAATTGTCAACATTCCAAGCAGCGTTTCGAGGATATGCTCGTGACCAGACGGAAGATCTGCATCATTACAGGCACACGGGCGGAGTATGGGGTGTCCCTTTGGATATTGAAAGAAATCCAGCGTGATCCCGATCTCGATTTGCAGGTCATTGCGACGTGCATGCATCTGTCTCCGGAATTTGGTCTGACCTACCGGGCCATTGAAGAAGACGGCTTTCAGATCAATGCCCGTGTGGAAATGCTGCTGTCGAGCGATACCCCCGTGGGCGTGACTAAATCCATGGGCTTGGGAATGATCGGTTTTGCCGACGCGTTCAATAACCTGCGCCCCGATATCGTTGTTGTTACAGGGGATCGATTTGAAATTCTCGCTGCGGCAAGCGCTGCCATGGTTGCCCGCATTCCGTTGGCGCATATCTCTGGTGGAGAGGTTACCCGAGGCGCCATAGACGATAGCATTCGTCATGCGATCACCAAGATGGCCACCTACCACTTCCCAGGTGCTGAGGTCTACCGGGAACGCATCATTCGTATGGGTGAGCAACCTGCGAATGTGATGAATTTTGGGGATCCGGGGTTGGACAATCTCCATCGCCTGCCGCTTCTGTTGCGCGAGGCTCTCGAAAGAGAATTGAATTTTTCGTTTGGTCATTCCACCTTTTTGGTCACATATCACCCCGCGACGCTCGGCAGCATGAAGCCTGAGTTGGCGTTAACAGAGCTCTTGCACGCTCTCGATCGTTTTCCCGACTCCCGAGTGATTTTTACCAAGCCCAACGCCGATGCGGGTGGCCGTTTGCTTGCTCGCATGATCGACGAGTTTGGCGCGGCGCGGCCGGACCGGGTGCTTGTCGTCACTTCACTGGGGCAGGTCCGCTACTTGAGCGCAATGATGCATTGTGATGTGGTGATTGGGAATTCGTCGAGCGGCATTATCGAGGCCCCGGCACTGAAGAAGGCCACTGTGAACGTCGGAGATAGGCAAGATGGGCGCTTAAAGGCATCATCGGTGATCGATTGCCCGGAGAATTCCGAGGCGATTGCATGCGCAATCAAACTGGCGCTATCTTCGGAATTCCAAGACCTGGCAGCAAAAACAGAATCCCTGTACGGCGACTGCAATGCATCCGGGCGCATCGTTGCTTTTCTCAAGCGGGCAGAACTGTCGGAGCTGAAGCGCTTCTATGATCCTGATGACAGTGTGCCCCCTGCCAAATCAGTTGATCAAAACGAGCCTTGTATTTGACGCGAAGTTTCTACAGTCCAAAATCGTTGCAGCGGATTGAAAGTTTTTCTAAACATAGGATCCTATGCCGAACACCTTTATCATTGCGGAGGCCGGGGTAAACCATAATGGTTCTCTGGATCGAGCGCTTGCCTTGGTTGATGTTGCAGCAGATGCAGGCGCTGACGCCGTTAAGTTCCAGACGTTTCGAGCGGAAGCTGAAATAAGCCGGCACGCCGTCAAAGCCGAGTACCAAGTCAGAAATACAGGAGATAGCGAGTCCCAGCTGGAAATGGTGAAGAGGCTTGAGCTCGATCTTGACGCGCACAAGCAGCTCATGCAGCGCTGCGAGATGCGGAACATCCAGTTTCTGTCAACCCCCTTCGATCTTTCCAGTGTTGACATGCTGGTAAATGATCTTAAAGTGCCGCGGATCAAGGTTGCATCCGGGGAAATCACCAACGCGCCCTTGTTGCTGCGCGTGGCGCACTCGGGCTTGCCGGTCATTTTATCGACGGGAATGAGCCTGCTGGGAGACATCGAAGATGCGTTGGGCGTGCTAGCGCTTGGCTATTTGCAGGCCAGTGAAGTCCCATCGATTGCCGGCTTCAGGCAGGCATTCATGAGCCGGGAGGGTCAGCATCAACTTCAAGAGAAAGTGACGTTGTTGCACTGCACGACCGAGTATCCGTCGCCATTCAAGGATGTAAACCTTCTGGCAATGGAGACGCTCGCCAGGGCGTTTGGGCTGCCGGTGGGGTTGTCGGATCATACCACGGGCTATAGCGTTCCGATCGCCGCAGTTGCCCGGGGCGCCTGCATCATCGAGAAGCACTTCACGTTGGACCGAAGCCTGCCCGGACCTGACCATAAGGCGTCGCTCGAGCCGCAAGAATTGACGTCCATGATTATCGCCATCCGCGAAGTGGAAAGCGCGCTCGGTTTGGCGCGCAAATATGTGGCCGACTCGGAGGAAAAGAACCTGGGAATTGCCCGCAAGAGTCTTGTAGCCGCGGCTCCAATTCGTGCGGGTGAGCGGTTTACGCAGGAAAACCTTACCAGCAAGCGCCCTGGGAGCGGCATTTCTCCCATGCACTACTGGGAGCTTCTCGGGCGTTGTGCAACACGCGATTACGATTCCGATGAGCTCATCGACGAATATGCAAATTAGCTACGAACGCGCGTTGGAAGCGTTTGGCCGCTTGGAGGATTCGTGCCAGTTGCCTACGATTTCGCCCGCCTACGTGCTGATCGATGCCGAACGCGACAAGGAACTTGCGCCTTTTTTTTGGCTGTATGAAGAGGGGGAGAAGCTCGTTTATCAAGGTGGTCACCTTGCCTCAATTCCCGGCACTCAATATCGAGATATACAAACTCCATATCAATATGGAGGGCCTGTCAGCAATACGGTCGACTCCGCTTTTCTTTTGCGAGCCTGGCAGGAATACACGACCTGGTGCAGCGAAAATGCAGTAGCCGTGGAATTTGTACGCTTTCACCCCATGCTGCGAAATTGGGACTTATACCCCGGTGAGGCTGTTTTCAACCGCGCGGCAGTGTGGGTCGATCTCGCGCTCTCTGACTTGATGACTTCATACAAACCGCGCGTACGAACCGCTTTGCGCACGGCGGTGAAGAATGGATTGAGAGTGGAGTGGCGCTCTGGCCCGGAGAGTACGGAATGGTTCACGAAATTCTACCATACAGCGATGCGGGAGATTGGTACAGAGCAGTTCTACTTCTTTCCACCATCCTATTTTCATCGATTGCTGGAATGGGAAAAGGCCCGGTTAGCCGTTTGCATAGGAGGCGGTGAGCCAATAGCTGCCGCTGTTTTCCTCGTTGGATCAAAGGTGACAGAGTACCATCTCGCGGCAGCGAGTCAGGTGGGAAAGCGACTTGGAGGCACAACCCTTTTGCTTCATGAGGCGGCGCAAACTACCCAATCGGAGGGATGCCGCGCGCTGTATCTTGGGGGCGGAACCGACGGCGAGCCTGATAACCCGCTGCTGACTTTCAAGGCACATTTTTCCGAAGAACGCGCAGAATTCAGGATTGGAAGGCACGTGCATTTTAATGAGGGTTATATCTCCCTAAGGGAGCAGTTCTCGGAAGCCTATGCGGCTCATCGTAGCAGGGTTCTTTTCTATCGTTAGGAGCGGAGTATGTCGTGGGATAGCATTTGGGAAGAGGTATTTCGTTGCCAACCGTGGGGAAAATATCCCAGCGAGGACGTCATACGCTTTGTAGCACGCAATTTCTACAAAGTGCCTGACCGTGGCTCTGTGAACATCCTTGAAGTTGGATGTGGCACGGGGGCGAACCTCTGGTACATCGCGAAGGAAGGATTCGCCGCATACGGAATTGACGGATCCGCCAGCGCGATCGCGACTTGCCGGCAGCGGATGGATGCCGAAGTGCCAGGATGGAAGGGGGAGCTGACGGAGGGCGATGTTTCCAGTTTGCCGTACGGCGATGATTGTTTTGATGCTGTAATCGACATTGAATGTATTTACGCGAATCTGTATGACGATGCGAAGCGGATATATCAAGAAGCTCACAGGGTGTTAAAGCCCGGTGGAAAGTTTTTGAGCAAGACGTTTGCAAGCGGATCTGCAGGGGACGGTACCGGCTCTAAAATCGGCCATAATGCCTGGCTTGTAGCGGAGGGGCCTCTCGCAGGAAATGGTACCTCCAGATTCACCAGCGAATCTGAGATCAACGGATTGTTGACTCCTCTCAAGGTTATCTCGATCGATCGCGTGTCTCGGTCCGAAGGAAATCGAAGTACCGAAATCGTTGAATGGGTTGTTATTGCTGAAAAGACGGACAGGAGCTCATAGCAGCAATGCCCAACAGGTGGAGACAAGTCTGTATTTCCCCGGCTGCCTCGATTGGCGAGGCGATTCGGACAATTGACGAGAGCTCGCTTCAAATCGCTTTGGTCATGGATGACACTTGGCTTTGCGGAACGATCACGGACGGAGACATTCGCCGCGCTATGCTCAAGGGCCTCACGCTGAATGACCCAGTGTCAAAAGCCATGAACCCAAGTCCGAAGACGGCGTTCCTGGGCGACAGCCGCGAATCAGTAGTTGCTCGAATGCGGCAACTGCGCGTCCGGCAGATGCCAATCATCAATTCGGACGGTGCGCTTACGGGATTGGAGATTATCGACGAGATGCTCTCGCCCCCGGTCCTGATGAACCGGGTGGTTCTCATGGCGGGCGGATTCGGAAGGCGGTTGTCTCCTTTAACGGACGATTGCCCGAAGCCAATGCTCTCCATCGGCGGCTGCCCGATCCTTGAAACCGTTTTGATGAACTTCATCGAATATGGATTTCGCAACTTCTCCATTGCCGTGAACTATAAAGCCGAAATGATCGTTGATTATTTCGGCAACGGCTCAAAATGGGGCGTTAACATTGAATATCTTCGCGAATCAAAACCCCTGGGAACGGCGGGTGCACTGTGCTTGTTAGAGGAAAGGCCAAAACAGCCGATTGTTCTAATGAACGGGGATATTCTTACGAAGGTGAACTTCAACCATCTTCTCGAGTTTCACGCCGCTCAAGACTCAAAGGCTACAATGTGCGTACGCGATTATGAATTTCAAGTTCCCTACGGTGTGGTTAAGGTCGATGGTTATAAGATTCTTGAGATTCAAGAAAAGCCTACGCAGAAGTTCTTTGTCAATGCTGGTATTTATGTTCTCGATCCAGAGATTCTTGACCTGATTCCGCGTGAGGAGCCAATTGACATGACGGATCTGTTCGATAAAGTAATAAATGCGAAAATGCCGCACGCTGTATTTCCAATCCGGGAATATTGGGTCGATGTTGGCCGGCATTTGGATCTCAATCGCGCAAAGGTTGAGTTCGAGACGGAATTCCGATGATAAATGATAAGACCGTATTGGGAGTAGTCCCGGCCCGCGGCGGCTCAAAGGGTGTGCCGCACAAGAACATTCGTATGGCGGCTGGAAAACCGCTGATAGCGTGGACGATTGAAGAAGCACGTAAATCGAAATACATCGACCGTCTTGTGCTTTCTTCAGAAGACCCGGAAATTATGGAAGTGGCGTCACGCTACGGATGCGATGTGCCATTTCGACGGCCAGTGGAACTAGCATCCGACGATACGCCAGGCATTGCTCCTGTCCTTCATGTTCTGGAAAAGTTGCCTGGATACAGCTACGTGGCCTTACTACAGCCCACATCGCCGTCGCGTGCTGCTGAGGATATCGATAGATGTATTGAACGCTGTGAAGAATATAACGCGATGAGCTGTGTATCTGTAGTGAAATGCCAACAGCATCCTTATTTGATGTTTTCAGCGGATCGCAACTTTACTCTCCAGCGCCTTGTTCCAGAAGCAAGCAATTTCCACCGCAGGCAGGATTATCCTGATTTCTTTTTACTTAATGGCGCAGTTTACGTAGCGCAAGCGGAGTGGCTCCAGCGTTCTCGGACATTCATTTCAGACGAGACTGTAGGCTATGAAATGCCCGAGGAGCGATCGTTGGACATCGATACAGAAGAGGATTTCCGTCGCTTCGAACTGAGTCGTTCGCAGCTGAGCGCCACTGGTAGCAACTGAGGTCTTAAACACTCATGTACCAAACCAGAAAGCTCAATTTAACCGGGATTTCCATTTTGCTTGTCCGGCGACGAAAGAATACACCCCTGAGTGCCCGGCTCGCCACCTTTTTCGCATTCGTTCCAACGGCAAAGCCCCCTTCCTGCCCCGCGGGTCCTCTGCC
>Ga0182014_10007914_pt1 | contig 11005 bp, 11 predicted proteins | sample 612S2DmetaG_FD_120489 | JGI IMG/M metagenome (GOLD analysis project Ga0182014, IMG submission 120489) | Permafrost microbial communities from Stordalen Mire, Sweden - 612S2D metaG | ecosystem: Environmental > Terrestrial > Soil > Wetlands > Permafrost | place: Sweden: Stordalen | collected... | reverse complement strand
TTCTTACGGCCACGCCTGCTCCGCAAATCAGGAATAATGCAAAGCCGGGCGCCAGCAGGGCGGCTGTCCCCAGGAGCGGGTAATCCGGGCGTGTACTGGCCGAACCGGAGTAGATGAAGATCAGCGCCCACACGGCTGCGTCGGCAGCGGCCGCCGCCAGCAGCCGCACCCCCAGCCCGCGAATTCGGATCGCCGCGAGCTCGCCGAGCAGAACCATCCCGAGAAGCGCCGCAGCAAAGGGCAGCAGCTGGTGCGTCGCAATCGACAAGGCCAGGGCCAACGGCGCAGCGGTCGCATTGGCTACCCAAACGATCGGCGCAAGATTGCGCTTCCACGCCAGCGCGGAGGCCGCGCAGACAAACGCTGCAAGCACGCCTGCGGTCGCTGCCGCCGGTAACACGTTGAAGCGTAAAGTTAGTTCCCACAGCATGGGAGCCAGAATCAGGGCCGATGTGCAGGCATAAGTCGCGCTGCCAAACCAATCGCTGGCAGGCGCTCGCGCAGCCCAGAACAGCCAGAAGATCGCGTAGGCAATAGCGATGGCGGCCACGCCCAGCTTGGGAAGCGAGGTGGATTCGGCAACCGCCCGCAACAGGTACGCTCCGGCAATACCGAGCAAGGCCGTGCCCAGCACGGAAAACGCTCCGCCGGCCGGCGGGGAGGGAAGCGCCTCCTCGACTTGCGCCACTTGCATTGGGATCAAATGCGGAACTGCAACCGCCTCTGACGCCTCGCCCGGATGCTCCAGCGCTTCGATGCGCTTCTCCAGCGCCTCCAGGCGCGCGGCCAGCCGAGTTATCTCGCCGGGAAGATCATCCATGATTTCCACCCGAATGAACCGCGCGTTCTGCCGGGATCAATCTCCAACAGCGGCCGTGGGCGCGCTCTCTTTCGGCCACGGTGGCAGCAGCTTCACCAGCACCCACAGAAAGACCAGCGGCAGCAGCGTGAGCGCAATCGCCACCAGCAGCCCCTCGCGCGTCACAAGTCCCATCTTGTAGGTGGTGTAGCCAAGAAAGCTCTTACTGAACAACTGCCCGCCGATCACCACATTCCAGCGCATGGCAAAGATCCCGATCAGCGTAAGGCAGCCGGCTACGGAGTACATGCGCTTGCGTGTAATCTCCGGCAGCTTTATCACTTGAGTAATGCCGAGCATGATGATTGGCGTTAGCGTACCCAGGCAGATTTGGATCACAATATGTGGAATGAATAACTGCGTGTGGACCAGAAAGTCCAGGCTGCGGAAGGACTCGTCGGCCTCGTAGATGCGGTGAATCAGGTCCAGCATCTCCAGGCTGAAGTCGATGATGAAGATGTAGAAGAGGTACATGGCGATCGTGTCCACGCAGCGAATGTCGATCTTGTGCTTGCGCAGTTTGGTGATCGCCATGTAAAGCAGCATCACCCCGGCAATGCCCGACACCATCGCCGAAAAGATGAATACCACCGGCATCAAGGGCGACGACCACCAGGGATTGGCCTTGATGGAGCCGAAGATGAAGCCGACATAGCCATGCAGCAAGAAAGCCGAAGGAATGCCGACGAGTGTCACAATCCATCCCACCCGCTCGTCGATGGCTAGCGACCGCTCGCTGATGTTATCCGATCCCAGCGTCATCACACGATAAACAAGGCGCAGCAGGCCTTTGCACGATTGCGAAAGCAGCACGATCTCGCGCCGGTAGTCGAGCCATATCTCCAATACCAGCACGGCCATCAGATACCACAGGTACACGTAGCCGAACATGGCCATCGCCGAGGTGCTATGCGGAGTGAAGTACATCTCCGGCGAGCGCTCCGGATGGCCGAGATGCAGCTGCAGGGGCAGCGGCGCAACCAGCAGGAAGGCCAGCGCGGTCAGCAGAGCCAGCCGATAAGTCGGCTTGACCGCCTCAACGCGGAACACCCGCTCCAGCGAGGCCAGAATGAACGCGCCCGCCACCAGTCCCGTGATGAACGGATACAAGACGATCAGCACGCTCCACTGGAGCTCGACTTCGTTCGGATACATGAAGCCTTCAACGCCGTTCATAATCCCTCACTCATTCAGCTTCTAGCTTCTAGCATTTAGCTTCCAGCTCTTAGTTCTGCCATTGAAGCCCTGCTAACTTAGCCTCACCTCGAAAAAGCTAGTAGCTAAAAGCTAATAGCTGGAAGCTGCCCTTACCGCACCGATCCGTCCAGATCGTTGTAGAAGACCTTTGCGCCCGTGGCCATCTGCGGCTTCAGCACCTGCACGCTGTGCGTCTTCAGGAACTCGTGGATCGGGTCCTTGGGGTTCTTCAGGTCGGCCAGTTGCCGCGCTCCGGTCGGACATGCCTCGCAGCATGCCGTTGTCAGTCCCTTGGTGATCCGGTGGTAGCAGAGTGTGCATTTGTCCGCGACCTTCTTCTTCGGATGAATGTAGCGGCAGCCGTAGGGGCAGGCCTGCACGCAATAGGCGCAGCCCAGGCAGTAGGTCTGGTCCACCAGCACCACGCCGTCCGGGCTTATAAAGGTCGCGCCCACCGGACAAACCTGCGTGCAGGGGGAATCCGCGCATTGGTTGCAGAGCTTTGGCACGAAGAAGTACTTGCCGCTCTCGTCGGTCGCAACCGGGAAGCCCTCCTTGCCGCCGTCGGGCGAGATCACCTGCGGATCGGTCATCGGATTGGCCAAAGGTTTGGTCAGGCCCAGCGGATTGCTCATCTGCCAGTCCGAGATGTGATACCGCTCCACCCAGGTGCGGAAGTACCCGTCCGGCACGTCGTTCTCCGTTTGGCAGGCGCGCACGCAGTTGCCGCAGCCGATGCACTTGGGGATGTCGATCAGCATGCTCCACCAGTGCTCGCTCATCTTGTAATTGGGCGACTCTTCGGGGGTTCCGGCCAGCACGTACTTCCATGCAACTGCCGCCGCCGGCAAGAGAATCATGATCTGACGCCGGGAAATATTCATTTCGCACCCCCCGTATCCACCGCCGGGTTATGCGGCTTGTGGCAGGTCTCGCAGGGCAGGCCATTCGAGTGATCCGCCGGCGCAACCTGCGGAAAGCTCTTGGGCTTGGCCGCGCTGGCCGTGTGGCAGCGTGCGCATAGCACCGATGTGTCGGGCAAAACGGGCTTGACCGTCGAGGGGTCGTCGGCGCTGGCATGTTTGTCCTGCGCCCCGTGGCAGGCCTCGCAGTTCACGTGCGCGTGCTTGCCCTTGTTCTTCGTCTCCGCCACGTCCGAGTGGCAGGCCTCGCAGGTCTCATGCCCGGCATACTTCACCTGGTGAGCGGCAATCTCGCCCATGGCCGCTCCGCGGTAGTGCCCATATTGGCCGAAGCTCTTGGGGACAACGTAATGGCGCACCACCAGAAACACCAGAAAGGCGAGGACGAAGAGCCCCGCAAACCGAAAAAGATGACCTGCATCCTTGAAGACGTTCATCAAGACCTCTCTGCAGCGGAGTGCCGGCCGCCTCCGCGAGGCTATCCAAATGTGATATGGAACACTTCTCGCACCTGTCACGGTATAGGAACACAGGGGATGACTGTATGTGAGCCAAATCACAACATACGGATTTCTCCACACTCCCGAAACCGTTCACCGGCAGTAGCGCCCTATCGATTACAATTGCGCCAATCTATGGCCAGCAGCCGCTACCGAGAATTGAGGATCGAATGACCGATAAGCCCTATTGCCCGCAGGAAGACATCGTGACCCTGATGAAGCAGTTCAACCAGCAGGTGAAGGACTCTCCCGAGATGCCCGATCCCGGGACGCGTCTGCTGCGTGCGCGGCTGGTCTTTGAAGAAGCTCTGGAGTTCGTCAAGGGATGTGGCTGCACGGTCACCAGGACTGCGGCCGGATCGAACGGCGAAGAGCAGAACGCGGTCATTGACGAGATCGCCGTGGTGCTCGACCCCAGCGGCAACCCCGACTTCGTCGAATACGTTGACGGCTGTATCGATCAACTAGTGGTCACCTACGGAGCGCTCAACGCCGCCGGCGTCAAGGCCCAGCCTGCCTGGGACGAGGTGCAGCGCAGCAACATGAGCAAGGCCTGGCCGCATTGCAGCTTTTGCGACGCCGTGCTGGAGCGGGGCGCAGGCCAGGAGTTGGTCCATTCCCCGACCGCCGTCGCGCACAATGGCGATTGGCAGCCGATTCTGAAGATCCACAAGCGCGCGGACGGCAAATTCATCAAGTCGCCCACCTACTCCCCCGCCGATCTGCGGCTTGTGATCGATGAGCAAATCCGGCAGGCAAAGAGTTAATCTCGCATTCGGCGGATTTGTGGAGTCGTACCCGATATCGGGCCATGCTGCTTCAAGCTTGCTGACTACAAAGCCCCTACTTCGCACTCCCCGATGCTGGCCCGTCGCCAGGCAGGTCCAGCGCATACACCGTTTGCGTTGCGGTCAGCACCAGGAGTTGCCTTTTTTCCGGAATGAATCGGGCCGTAAATACGGTATTGTCCAGCGTGACGCGCTTCACTTCTTTCCCCGTGGAGGTCTCGTAAAGTACCACCTCCTGCGGCCGGTTGGCGGCGGCGATCATGCCAAGACCTTCATCGCCCGCAATGGCGCGGCCGGAGAAGGCCAGCAGCCGCGCACCGTCCGACAAGCGATAAACCACAGTGTCATTCTTGTTCCCATGGACGCACAGCAGGCCGCCATAGAGCGCGGCAGTGCGTTGATCGGCGCGTCCGAATCCCCTCTCCGGAGCTGCCACCAGCCGCTCAGGGGCCCCGGTGCGGCGCGATACCACCTCGACCACCAGGCCGGACTCGGGCTCATCGAGCCCTTTGAATTCATCGCTGGTACGCACAGTCAACTTCTTGTTATGGTCAAGCTCAGCGCCGCCCGTCAAGCTTCTCCTATCCATTAAAAGCAGAAGTTGATCGCCGTAGGTGTCTTGGAGCACTGGAGGGTTGTCGGGAAATCTTCTCGACCAGAGCGAATTGCCGGTGGCAGCGTCGGTGGTATCGATTTGAACATTGAAGTGAAGCTCCTGATCGGACTCGAGAGGCTTGAAGCGCACGATCACGCTGCCGTATTGAATGTTTTCTGTCTCGATGCTGAGCGTGGGCGCCACCTTGCCAATTCGGTGGTCGATTCTCGGGTTCAGGGCCGGCTTGAGCTCGTGGGCTGCGATCTGTGCCTGCAACTTGTCCTGGCCATCGAACTGCGCGTTGCGGAAGGGGCCTGTGAGGGAGACCTGCTCGCCGGTGCTCAAATCCCAGACTGCGCCGCGAGCGCGATCGGAGATGGCCAGGTAGCGCCCATCGGCGCTGAAGATGCCGGCCTCCAAAGAGACAAGCGGAGTCACGGGTAACTGGATCGTTTGCATGCTTCCGCCAAGCGTTCCGGTAGATACTCCGCCGTGCTCTGCTTCCACGGCCAGAATGTCGCCGGCCATGTCGACCGGGTCGAGCTTGAACGAAAGACCTGCCGGCCCGTGGGCCGGATCGAAAAGCGTCGCTGCCGCGGCGCTCGTTGGGCCGGTCACCAGCCGGGACCCGAGCGTGACCTTGCTCATCCAGGTGCGGCCCATGGTGAATGTATTGAGCGGATAACCTTCAGGAAAGGTGGTGTAACACATCTTGAAAGTGTCGCGCGGACCACCCTCCTTGAATCCCCAATCGCATTCGAAGGCCAGCTTGTCGGAATCGACAAAGGCCATTCGACTCTCATAAAGGTGCGACAGGCCATCGCCCAGGTTCAGCTTCTTGCCCTCAAGCAGGTCATAGCCCACCGCAGCCGTTCCCGACGACGCAACAAAGTTTCGTCCGTCCTGGCTCCAGGCAATAGCGCCTTGGCGTAGCTCGACCACGGTGCGCATGGCTACCGGCCACGGCTCGGAGATGAAATTCCCAATGTAAAAGTCCGAGTTCTCGTAAAGCATTTTACCCGTGCGGAGATCGCTCAACTTCAGCCAGCCATAGCTTTCGTAGTCTTTGTGTCTCAACCGGACGTCTGCGTAGTTGCGGCTGAAGCATGCAAAGGTGTGGCCGTCCGGTGAGAGACTGTCTTGCAAACACTTTGCGTAGTCCGCAAAATCGTAGACATGCACCAGCTTCGCCGTCGCAACGCTCCAGTCTTCAAAGCGCAGGCCGTGGTAATAAAACACAACATCGGCCGAGTCAGGCGTGAACTGCGCCATCTCAGCCCCTCGAGCGTCGATGGAAAAAAGCAGCTTGAGCGGCGCGCGGCTGAGCACGTGAATCTGCATCTCATCCTGGGCCAGCAGAAGCTTGCCGTCGGGGCTCAGGCGCACGTTTTCGAGTGCCGGGCTCATGGGCGGATCCAACCTGACGGCCTTCTTGAGTCCGGGCGTGGGGGCTATCAGCGGGTTGATCCTCTGGTGGATCAGAAAATCCTGGAACGCCTTGAACTCCGGGCGGTCCTGGGGTTGGGCGCTAGCGCAGCCTTGGGGAAGCGACCCGATCATTTTTTGTGCCCGGCGCACGCGCATGCTCGTTGTTGTGGTCAGTTCAAGTGCGTCGGTGAAGATGTTGCCCTTGAACCCCTCGTTCAGGCTCTCGCGATCTAGAACCGAATAAAAAGCCCCGGGGGCATAGCCGGCCTTCAACATGGCGTAGAATCCCACCCGGTCGGCCAGCAATGCGTCCTGCTCCTGGTCCTCGGCGCTGAGCCTCGGTTTCCATTTGTGTTCGAGAACCTCCTGGGGAATATTCAGCATCCTCAGGAACTTGTCGTTCACGTCGGTTTGGCCGCCGAGCGATTTGACGCCCAACAGTTTGTCCAGCGCCAGCGTGTATTCGGTGGCCGTATGGCGGGAGTAGATGCGGCCGATCTCCTGTGCCAGCACCCCCGCCAGTTCGTCTTCACTACGCGCGTCCAGGATGAGCTTGCGGCTGACGTAGACGCGGCCGCCGGCCAGGGAAAACGAGTGCACATCTCCCGACTCGAATATGCGGAAGGAATAGTGGATGGAGGTTGGCGGCAACTGTGCCAGCAACTTCTCTCCCAGCTTTGTCAGGTACTTGCTCTGGTCTTCGGGCAGAAGCAGGTAATCGGGTTCGATCATGTCGGCCTGGGCATCTCCGAGCCACTGCTCCTGTTCGGGGCTGAAGATGTTGGCGCGGTGGATCTCCAATAGAGGCGTGGGCAACGAGCATACACTGGACTGCTGCGCCTTGGCCGCGCTTAGGACACTTAATGGTAGAAGAAAAAGAGCAACTGCAAGTATTTGCCGCTTCATCGCGTTCCCTCGATGGTGCCGTTAGGATATTCACAGCTTTGACAGCACATCGTGTCCAGCGGTTATTAGATTAATTTGGCAAAACAGCAACGCGGCATGCGAAGGGCTTACCCCATCAGCGCGTGGATGATGCGTTTCCCCGACGATTGCCAGCGCCGCGCGATCTCGTAGACGATCACGGTTGCGTACGTCACGGCAATCCACACGCAGACCTCCTCGATGGGCAGGCGGCTCCATGCGGTAATGCGGATGCCCACCATGGCTTGGTCCTGGAAGTCCCACCAGCCATAAGGCAGCGCCAGCGTTACCTCCCAAATCAAACTGATCAACAGAATGATGAACATGGTCAGGCTCAGAGCACGCCAGTTGATGACCGGCATGGCCGATGGCAGCAGCGCCGCCGATGGACCCAGCGCCCCGATGACAAGGAAGGTGAAATACCACGGGAATCCAGGCTCTTTCACAAACGTGCCCTTATACAGATTGGCCGCCCCGATCAGCACCACAGCCCAAACTAGCGATTGCGGATGAAAGCGAAGCAACCGGTCGAAGCGGGCTCTCTCTGCGGCATTTGAGGAAACCGAATAAGCCGCCAGCCAGTATTCATCCAGCCAAACATAGATCAGCAAAACCGCCGTGAATCCTGTGAAATAGAAGATGTACTCCTCGACCGGCACGCCGCCGCCGAGTACCGGAGCGGGGATTCCTAGCGTTGCTCCCGGATTGGGGAACTTGAAAAAGGAGCGCGCGAAGAAGAAATCCAGGCCCGCCCCCAGCGGAAACAGGATGGCAATCGTGCGGACGAATGCAGCCTTCGATATTCTCACGCCTTCGCGCGGCACAAACCAAAGCCCGATCACAAGAATTGGAACAATGAAGATCAGCAGGCTGACGGTGTAGCCATACGGCGACGGATTGGACGCCGATGCGCTGAACGGACCCGGTGCTCGAACCGTGTGCAACGTCAGCGCCGCCGGAAGAGCGATCATCCCCAGCATGGCCAGGACAAGCCGGAAGCTCGAGCGCGGTGAAGGGCGATTGGGATCGGGGATGTCTGGCATTCGATCTCCTCCGTTTTCTGCGCGGGGTTTACGAAATATGGGCAATATACCATTTCATTGAATCCTTGACATCTGTTTTGTCTTTTCCAGCGGCCCCCTCTTGTGTCAAACTTGCACCCATGGGAAGCAAAGACAAAGGCAAGAAGGAAGTCAAGAAAGCCCCGAAGCCCAAGCCCAAACCGGAGCCCGGCCGCAAGCGCGAAGGGTTCGTCCCAGCTCCGCCGAAGTAGGGCCTTTACAGTTCGCCCCCTTCAGCGCGATGCTGGTCGCGAATCAGTTGCGCAACCAAATTGCGGTCAAGCTCCGCACGCTGGAAAGGCCCTCCCGGTTCCTTCAAGGGACTTGGAGGGTCTTTCTGCCTCCGCAGCGAATCGGGGCTCCGGTATCCCGGATTCAGCTCCTATCCGCTTCAATTGCACCGCACGTCGCTGCCATCGTCGTTTCCGGCACTTTGATGGGAAACCAGAGTGGTCACACCAAAGCAAAAGAGGCCCTCCAGGCAGGGAGAGCCTCTTTCCTGAAAAACTAGGCAGCGGCCTAAGCCACAACCTCGATGCCCATCGATCGCGCCGTGCCCTTGATGCTCTTCACCGCAGCATCTACTGAGGCCGCATTCAGATCCGGCATCTTCTGCGTGGCGATCTCGCGCACCTGCTTCTCCGTCACTTTGCCGATCTTTTCCTTGTTTGGCGTGCCCGAACCCTTGGCAATCCCAGCCGCTTTCTTGAGCAGAACCGCCGCCGGGGGTGTCTTGGTTACAAAGCTGAAGCTGCGATCGGCGTAAACCGTGATGACGACCGGAATGATCAGCCCGGCCATCTCCTTGTTCTGCGTGCGCGCGTTAAACTGCTTGCAGAACTCCATGATGTTGACCTGCGCCTGACCCAGCGCGGGACCAACCGGCGGCGCAGGCGTGGCCTTGGCGGCCTCGATCTGCAGCTTTACAGAACCGGTAATCTTCTTCGGAGGTGCCATGATTCGATTCCTTCGGAACCAGCTTCTAGCTTCTAGCAGCTAGCTTCCAGCTCCTGTGTTCCTTGAGCAAATTTTGATTTCGCAACATCCCGCCCTATCCCAACCGATGTCCGCTAGAAGGATTGACCGGCTAGAAGCTGGGAGCTAGAAGCTGGAAGCTGCTATTCAATCTTCTCCACCTTGCCAAACTCCAGCTCGACCGGGGTCGACCGCCCGAAGATGGTCACCATGACCTTCATCGTCTCGCGATCTTCGTTGATCTCGTCCACCACGCCGTTGAAGTTGGCAAACGGGCCGTCCGTAATGCGGACCTGCTCGCTCTTCTCGAACTTGATCTTGAGCCGCGGCTTGTCCTTCGCCGTCTCCGAGCGGAAAAGTATCGAACTTACCTCTTCCTCAGACAGCGCCACCGGCTTGTCGCCCGTACCCAGGAAGCCCGTGACCTTGGGCGTGTCCTTCAACACGTGCCAAAGATGGTTATCCAGCTCCATCTCCACCAGCACATAGCCGGGTAGGAAGACCCGTTCCACGGTGCGCTTTTTTCCGTTGACGATCTCCGTCACCGGCTCGGTGGGAATCATCACCCGGCCCACCTTGTCCTTCAGCCCAAAGGCCTGCACGCGGCTCTCGATCGATTCGCGCACTTTGCGCTCGAAGCCGGAGTAGGCGTGCAGAATGTACCACTTGAAGTTCTCATTGCGCTCCGGTGGGGGCGGGGTTTGCTCGGCGGATTGTACCAACTCATCTGTCATTGTGCTCTCGTTTCGCGGCTGCTCTTACTCCGGCAATCCGCCCAGTCTTTTCAGCAGCCGGTCAAGGCCCAGACCGAAGATCCAGTCCACCACAAAGAAGAAAAGTCCGAAGAGGAAGACCGCTACGATGACCACTGTCGTGGTCGTCTCCACTTCCTTGCGCGAGGGAGTCACCACCTTGCGCATCTCGCCGCGGACATCGCTCAGAAAGCCAGTGAAGTCCTTCCAGCCGCCGACCGCCTTCTCGACTGCCTTCTCGATCGCATTCGGTGCCGCATTCGCACTTTGCCGCTTTAAGGGCGATAGTTTGACCGGCGCCGGCCGCTTTTCTCCGTTCACTGTTGCTACTTTCGTTGCCATGCTTTCAGTTCCTTCGCGTCCAGCGTCCTGCCGGCCGCATCCATATCTCATCCATGCTCAATCTGGCAGGGGCGGAGGGATTCGAACCCCCAAGTTCGGTTTTGGAGACCGACAGTTTAACCGTTGAGCTTACGCCCCTAAAAACAGTGATCAGTTTTCAATGAGCAGTGATCAGTTTTTCTCTGCGGGTCGAAACTAAAGTGCATTTCCCGCCGATACTCTGACTGGCCACTGACAACTGATCACTGACAACTGCCGTAGTTACTTCGTTTCCTTGTGCGGCTGGTGCTTGCGGCAGCGGTTACAGAACTTCTTGAACTCCAGGCGACCCGTGGTCGTCTTCTTGTTCTTCGTCGTCGAGTAGTTCCGCTCCTTGCACTCCGTGCACTGCAATGTGACAATTTCCCGCATCTTCAAATCCTTCCAGTTGTCAGTTATCAGTTGTCAGTCCTAAAACCGCGCCTCGTGCTGATCACTGACAACTGACCACTGTTACTTGATAATCTCGCTCACCGTGCCGGCGCCCACCGTGCGGCCACCCTCGCGGATCGCAAACCTGAGACCCTTCTCCAATGCCACCGGCGTAATCAGCTCCACCGTCAACTGCACGTTGTCGCCCGGCATCACCATCTCCACGCCCTCCGGCAGCTCCGCCACTCCC
>Ga0182014_10007913_pt1 | contig 11007 bp, 7 predicted proteins | sample 612S2DmetaG_FD_120489 | JGI IMG/M metagenome (GOLD analysis project Ga0182014, IMG submission 120489) | Permafrost microbial communities from Stordalen Mire, Sweden - 612S2D metaG | ecosystem: Environmental > Terrestrial > Soil > Wetlands > Permafrost | place: Sweden: Stordalen | collected... | reverse complement strand
GAGCACGTCAAGTTCCTGTTTGCGACCACCGAGATCGAGAAAGTGCCGATCACCGTGCGCTCGCGCTGCATCCGTTTCGACCTCAAGCGCATTGAGACCGGCGCGATGGTGCGCCATCTCGAAAAGATCTGTGGCCTCGAGGGCATGACGGCGGAGCCCGACGCTTTGTCGCTGATCGCCCGCGTCGCCGAAGGGTCGGTGCGCGACGCGCTGTCGCTGCTCGACCAGGCGATCGCCCATGGCGCGGCGGGTAAGGTCGAAGCCGCCGACCTGCGGGCGATGCTCGGTCTGTCCGATCGCGGTGAGGTCATCGATCTCTTCGCCTACGCGATGGCCGGCGAGATCGCGCCGGCGCTCGAACTGACGGCGAAGCTGCATCTCGCTGGCGCCGATCCCGCCGAACTGTTGATCGAACTGGCCGAATTCTGCCATCTGGTCACGCGCTTCAAGCTTGCGCCGAACGGCGTCGACGACGCCGCGATCAGCGAGAGCGAAAGGCGGCGAGGCGGCGAAATGGCCGAGAAGCTGTCGATCGGGCAACTGACGCGCGCCTGGCAGATTCTGCTCAAGGGCGTCGAGGACGTGAAGGATTCGCCGCGGCCGCTCGCTTCGGCGGAAATGGCGCTGATCCGTCTCGCCTTCGCCGCCGACCTGCCGACGCCGGAAGACGCCTTGCGCAAGCTCGCCGAGATGGGCGAAGCTTCGCCCCGCCTCGCGCCGGTCGGAGCGACGGCCGCCGCGCCGTCGCCGCCGCGCGCGTCGTCGTCGAGCGAAAGCTCGGCCCTGCGCGTGCAGGCAGCCCCGCGCCCGACGTCCGCGCCGGATGTTGCGCCGAAACTGGCCGGGCCGCGTCTCGCGCGATTTGACGATGTCGTTGCGCTGGCGCGCGCCAAGCGCGACATCCGCTTGAGCCAGGCGCTGGAGAGCGACGTCCGCCTCGTGCGCTTCGAGCCGGGGCGGATCGAATTCTCATTGGTCGACGGCGCTTCGCCTGAGATCGTCCAAGCGTTGTCGCGACGCCTCGGCGAATGGACCGGCGAGCGCTGGATGGTGACGCTCGCCGCCGGCGCGACCGCGCCGACGTTGCGCGAACAGGAGACGGCGCGCCGCAACGAGCGGTTAGGGGGCGCCGGCGAGAATCCAGTCGTGCGCAAGATCCTCGAACGCTTCCCCGGCGCCAAGATCGTCGATGTGCGCGGTCCCGAGGCGCCGCCCGCCGCATCGCCGTCGCCGGCCGGCGACGACGAAGTCGGCTACGCCGACGCGCCCGACGACGACGAATTGTGAGCGGAGCGCAACAATGGTCGACATCCTCGGCATGATGAAGAAGGCGCAGGCCGTGCAGGCGCAACTGCAGGAGGCGCAGGAGGCGTTGGCGCGGATCGATGTCGAAGGCCAGTCAGGCGGCGGCATGGTCAAGGTGACGCTTACCGGCAAGGGAGAGATGAAGGCGGTTGACATCGATCCGTCGCTGCTCGCCCCCGCCGACAAGGAAATGGTCGAGGACCTGATCCTGGCCGCCTACGCCGACGCCAAGGGGAAGGCCGATCGCCTTTCGGCGGAAAAGATGCAGAGCCTCGCCGCCGGCTTGCCATTGCCGCCAGGCATGAAACTGCCGTTCTGAGGCCCCATGTCGTCGAATGTCGCCGGCCCGGAAATCGAGCGGCTGATCCAGCTTCTGGCGCGGCTGCCGGGGCTGGGGCCGCGCTCGGCGCGCCGCGCCGCGCTGCATCTCATCCGCAAGCGCGAGCCGCTGCTCGGGCCGCTCGCCGAGGCGATGCGCGTCGCCCACGAGCGGATCGTCACCTGCTCGGTGTGCGGCAACGTCGACACCCGCGACCCATGCACGATCTGTTCCGACCAACGGCGCGAAAGCGCGACGCTGGTGGTCGTCGAGTCGGTTGGCGATTTGTGGGCCCTCGAACGCGCCCAGGCGACGCGCGCCCGCTACCATGTGCTGGGCGGGGCGCTGTCGCCGCTCGACGGAGTCGGGCCAGAGGATCTCAACATCGCCGGCCTGGTGGCTCGCGTCGCCAAAGGCGACGTCCAGGAGGTCGTCCTGGCGGTCAACGCCACCGTCGACGGCCAGACGACCGCTCATTACATAACCGAGCTTCTGAGCCCATACTCCATCAAGGTGACTCGGCTCGCCCATGGCGTGCCGGTCGGCGGCGAGCTCGACTATCTCGACGACGGCACGCTAGCCGCCGCGATGCGCCAGCGGACGAGCTTCTGACAAGCGGCTTGTCGCGGCGAACCGCTATTCTGCGGCCTGGCGATGTTCGGCGCGGCTTGGCGGCGCGGCGTCTTCCGCCGTCGCCTCCGCTTCGGGATGCTTGCCGGAGCGCCACAGCCAATTCGAAAGCTGGTCGAGATAGAGGTAGATCACCGGCGTGGTGAAAAGGGTCAGCGCCTGACTGACCAGCAGGCCGCCGACCATCGCATAGCCGAGCGGCTGGCGCAGTTCCGAGCCGGTGCCCTGGCCGAGCATCAGCGGCACGCCGCCGAGCATCGCCGCCATCGTCGTCATCATGATCGGGCGGAAGCGCATCAGGGCTGCTTTGCGGATCGACTGCTCGGTCGTCAGATGTTCGTCGCGCTCGACGGCGATAGCGAAGTCAACCATCATGATGCCGTTCTTCTTGACGATGCCGATCAGCAGGATCAGCCCGATCAGCGCAATCAGGCTGAATTCGTAGCCGAACAGCATCAGCGTCGCCAGCGCGCCGAAGCCGGCCGAGGGCAGGGTCGACAGAATCGTCAGCGGGTGGATGAAGCTCTCGTAGAGCACGCCGAGAATAATATAGACGACGACCAGCGCCGCCAGGATCAGCAGAGGCACTGTGCTCAGCGATTCCTGGAATGCTTGAGCGTTGCCCTGGAACGTCGTCGTCAGGCTCGGCGGCAGGCGCAGTTCCTGCGAGGCGCGCTGCACCGCCTCGGTGGCCTGGCTCAACGCGGCGCCTTCAGCGAGGTTGAAGCTGATCGTCACGGCCGGGAACTGCGACTGGTGGCTGATCGACAGCGGCGCCACTGGCGTTGTGGTCCATTTGGCGAAAGCGCTGAGCGGAACCATCTGTCCGGTCGACGGCGAACGGATGTAGATCAAGTCAAGGCTCTTCGGATCGCCCTGCAGATCGGGGCGGATCTCTTCGATGACGTCGTAAGTGTTGATCTGGGTGAAATATTGCGTGACCTGCCGCTGGCCGTAGGCGTCGTAAAGCGTGTCGTCGATCAATTGCGGCTGGATGCCGAAACGCGACGCCATGTTGCGGTCGATCGTCAGGTGCAGCGTCGCGCCAGCAACCTGCTGATCTGTGGCGACGTCGCGCAGTTCAGGCAGGCTGCGGAACTTGTCGAGGATTTTCGGCGCCCACTGGCTCAGCTCGTCGAGACTGGCGTCCTGCAGGGTGTATTGAAACTGCGAACGCGCGGCGCGCGCGCCGACGGTCACGTCCTGCGCCACTTGCAGAAACAGCCGCGCGCCCTTGACCTGGGCGAGCTTCGGCCGTATCCGCGCGATAATCTGGAACGCGTCAGCCTTTCGCTCTTCGCGCGGCTTCAGAGTGATAAACATGCGGCCGCTGTTCTGCGCCGAGCTGCCGACGCCGCCGCCGAGCGCCATCGCGATGGTCGCGACGTCCGGATCTGACTGAACGACCGCGCCGAGCTCCTGCTGGCGCTTCATCATTTCGGCAAAGGAAATGTCCTCCGGCGCGTCGGAAGTGCCGAACAGAACGCCCGTATCCTGCTGCGGGAAGAATCCCTTGGGAATGACGACGAACAGGTAGCCGGTGGCGGCGACGGTGGCGAGGAAGACCATCAGAGTGATGAAGCGATGCCGCAAGACTACGTCGAGGCCTCGCGCATAACCGTTGGCCAGCGCTGCGAAACCGCGTTCGCTCAGCAAGTAGAGCCGGCCATGGCGATCGTGGGCGTGGTCGCGTAAGAACCGCGACGCCATCATCGGCGTCAGAGTCAGCGACACGACCGCCGAAACGACGATGGTCATCGCCAGGGTCACCGCGAATTCGCGGAACAGGCGGCCGATAATGCCGCTCATCAGCAGGAGCGGAATCAGCACCGCGATGAGTGACAGCGAGATGGACAGCACAGTAAAGCCGATTTCGCCGGCGCCGCGTAGCGCGGCGCGGAACGGCCGCTCTCCGGCTTCGACATAACGGGTGATGTTCTCCAGCACGACGATCGCGTCGTCGACGACGAAGCCGACGGCGATCGTCAGCGCCATCAACGACAGGTTGTCGAGACTATAGCCCGCCCACCACATCAGAGCGCAGGCCCCGAGCAGGGCCAGCGGCACGGTGACGCTGGGAATTGCCGTCGCCCAAAAATTGCGCAGGAAAACGAAGATCACAGCGACGACGAGGGCGATCGTCAGCATCAGCGTGAATTGCACGTCGTTGACCGACGCGCGGATCGTCGTCGTGCGGTCGGAAAGGATACTGACGTGCATCGAAGCGGGGATCGACGCCTGCAGGCGCTGCATCGTTTGCTTGATATTGTCGACTGTCTTGATGACGTTGGCGCCGGGCTGTTTGAAGACGACGAGGAAGACGTCGCGCTTGCCGTTGCCCCATGCCGCCTGGGTGTCGTCGGCCGGCCCGTCGATCGCTTGGCCGATGTCGCTGATGCGCACCGGCGCGCCGTTGCGATAGGCGACGATGACGTCGTTCCATTGCTTGGCGTGGGTGAGCTGGTCGTTGTCGAAGATGGTGAAGGTCTGGCGTACGCCGTTGATCGCGCCTTTGGGGCTGTTTGTCGTCGCGGCGGCAATCTGTCCGCGGATGTCCTCGAGCTGCAGGTTCTTCTCGACCAGCTTGGCCGGGTCGATTTGGATGCGCACCGCTGGCTGCTGTTGGCCGCCGACGCGCACCAGCGATACGCCAGCGATCTGGCTGAACTGTTGGGCGAGAATGTTTTCCGCCGCGTCGTCGACCTCGGTGATCGGCGCCGTATTGGACTCAACCGAAAGAATGAGGATCGGCGAATCCGACGGATTGACCTTTCTGTAGGTCGGCGAGTTGGGCAGGTTCTTGGGCAATTGACCGGACGCGGCGTTGATCGCCGCTTGGATGTCGTTGGCGGCCGCGTCGATGTTGCGGTCGAGGTCGAACTGCACGGTGATGGCGGTCGCGCCCAGCGAGCTTGTCGAAGTCATCTGCGACACGCCGGGAATCTGCGCAATCTGTCGCTCGAGCGGCTGAGCGACCGACGACGCCATTGTGTCCGGCGAAGCGCCAGGCAGACTGGCGCTGACCGAGATGGTGGGGAAGTCGATCTGCGGCAGCGGCGCGACCGGCAGCAGCGGATACGCGACGAGACCCGCGAGCAGGATCGCCACCATGAGGAGGGTGGTCGCGACGGGATGACGGATGAACGGGCCGGAGACGCCTTCGTGCATCGGCTCAGCTCCCGCCGCTGGCGGTGTTGGCTTCGATGGCGACGCGCGCGCCGGGCTGCAAGCCGAACTGGCCGCCGATCACGACCTTTTCGCCGTCGCTGAGACCCTTGGCGACGACCGCAATGTCGGAGTCGGCGTCTTCGTGGCTGAGCGTCACTGGCCGGGTCGTCGCGCGGTTGTCGGCGCCGACGACGTAGACGAACAAGCCGTTGGGGCCGCGCTGAACGGCGTGATCGGGGATGGTCAGCGCATTCTTCTCGACATCGACGCGCAGCCGCACCGCCACCGCCTGGCCTGGCCATAGTTTGTGGTCGGCGTTGGCAAACTCGGCCTTGAGGCGGATCGTACCGGTCGTAGCGTCGACCTGATTGTCGACGACGGTGAGCTTGCCGGTCGCCAGCAGCGTATTGCCGTCGGAGGTGCGCGCCTCGATCGGCGCCTCGCCGGCGACGAGCGCGGCGCAGATGCTCGGCAGGTTATCCTGCGGCGCCGTGAAGACGACCGAGATCGGCTCGATCTGGGCGATTGAGACAATGCCGGTCTGCTGCGACGCATTGACGATGTTGCCCTCGTCGACGAGGCGGAAGCCGACCCGGCCGCTGATCGGGGCGGAGATTGTGGCGTAGTCGAGTTGCACCTGGGCCGCATCGACCGCCGCCGCGTCGGCCGCCTGCTGGGCGACGCCTGAATTGACCTGCGCGTTCTGGGCATCGAGCTGTTGCTGCGTGGCGAAGCTCTGTTTGGCGAGCGTAGAGTAGCGCTGCAGATCGAGCCGCGCGTTGGCGAGGGTCGCCTGGTCCTGGGCCTGCTTGGCTTTGGCTTGGTCGAGGGCGGCCTCGAATGGCCGAGGATCGATCTGGGCCAACAGGTCGCCAGCCTTGACCGTCTGACCTTCCTTGAAGGCGATCTTGACGACCTGGCCGTCGACGCGGGTGCGCACAGTCACCGTGTTCTCGGCCTGGACTTGCCCGAGCCCGTCGATGAAGACCGGGTAATCGGCGCGGGTGACCGCCGCTACCGAAACGGCGGCTGGCTTCGACGCGCTGGCTTGCGCGCTGGCCGTCGGCGTTGGGGCTGGCGCGGGTTTGGCGGCGAAGAGGGCGTCATGAACGCGCCGCGCCGCCGGCTCCGCGATCGGAAGGAAGCGGCCGGCGAAGTCAGGCGCGTAGACAGAATAGGCGGCGGCCGCGGCGGCGATCGCGAACGCCGCGCCGGCCAGTCTTCGAGGTCCCATGACGTGATTGTTCCTTCGGCGGGGACGGCGCCGGACAGGTCAGCGCCGCCGGATGGCGCGCGGAGACGTGCTCCGACGGCCGACCGTCTTGCGAAGGATGGCGGAGCGAGCCGTAAATATCGAGGCGAATTCGATCAATCCTGTGTGAGGGCCGTCAACAAGCGCGTGATGGCGCTCGCGGCCCGGGCCATCAGGCGACGAATTGAGGCTCGTATACGGGCTCGCGGGTGAAGATTCGGCGCGGCGGCGCCGGGCCAAAGAGCGCTTCGCGCTCGGCGACAGTCGAACTGTAGAAGGGGTAGCGCGCTTCGATGCGCTGGCGATTGGCGCGGAAGTCTGCGCCCATGCACGCGAACTTGGCGGTCAGCCCCGGATAGGCGCACGGTTCGCACCACGCCACGCCGTTGAACACCCGCTGATAGAAGGCGAGATGCTCGACGCGCGGCGAGGCCACCGCGAGATCCGCGTCGAAATGGTCAGCGGCGAGATAGGCCGGCCGCATGATCATGTAGGCGAGTTCGGGATAGGCGCTCGACAATTCGAGCCGGGCCGCAAGGCGCGTGAACTCTACGACGACTGGCTGGCCGATCAGCCGCGCCAACACCACTTCGGGATAGACATTGACCGCCGGCAGGCTGGCGTAATCGCCGTCCGCGACATTGATGCGGGTCGTCCCGGCGAGTTCGCCGTCGATCAGCGTCATTGTGACCCAAGCGTTCGGGGCATTGTCGTATTTCGGATCGTGCAATTGGCCGTCGGCGCGCTCAGTCATCAATCCGTTGCGCCGATAAGCCTGGTAACGAAGCCGGTAGACCATCTCGCGTTCGGCTGGCGTTCTGGCGACGCGATGCTCGACCCGCTCGAGAAAACGCAGCAGCCGCTCCGAGAAGCGAGACGTGGAGTCAGCAATTTGTGGCCGCATGTTAACCCACGCTTAACGTTACCGTCGGAGCGAGGGTAGCAAACAAACCATCATAGTAAAGGGCGGTTAACTAAATTCGGTAACGCATGGTTAACGCTAATGGCGTCGCTGTGGTGTGCATTCGGACAGCGAGTTCACGCCGCGATGTTTGCGATGTCGTGGAAATCAGTCGGTCGCCAACAGTTCGAGCAGGAATGCCGCGTAGGCGTCGAGTGCGGATTCGCAGACGGGTTGGTTGACGCACGCGCACCAGGCGAAGACGTCATCGAGGCTCACCGGCAACTCGAAAACCTGCGCGCCGGCTGCTGTGAGCTCCGTGCGCCGCGACCGCCGTCGCCGCAGCCAAGCGGCGAAGTCTTCCGCGCCGTCTGTCCGTCCGGATCGATCGCAGGAGTCGAAGTCGCGTCGGCCGATCGCCGCCAACGCCGTGGGGTTCGGTGAGAGGCGTACGGCTCGGACGAAACTGGCCAAGCGGTCGAGCGCCGCCTCGTCGGGCTCGCTTGCGGTCAGACGCGCCCAGGCGCGGAGCGCGGTCAGGGAAACCGGCGCGAGTTCCGCGTCGACGCCGCCGAACGCGAGTCCCATCCTGAGGCCTTCTCGTGCGTCGAGCCAGTCGTCATAGTCCGCGTAGGCGGCGAGGGCCGGCATCGTCGCGGCGGCCGCGGCGAACGCCTGCGGCGTCAATATGCCGATCGCCGTCGTCGGCTCAGGTCGGCCGACGACAAGGGAAGCGTTGGGGGCGGGATCGACTTGAAACACGTTCACACAGCGCCAGGATGCACAAAGAAGGCCTCCCGCGGACAGCGCCGGCGAAAAGCTCCAGAAGAATAATGTTCGAATAGATTAAAGGACTTATTAAGCCGCCCCTCGCATATTGCAGCTTACCGGTCACGAAAACGGCCCGTTTATGACGCCTATCTCTTCGCATGACATCCGCGCAAGCGGCGACAGCTTGTCTGACGAACTGTACATCAGTTTCGTCGACGGGTTGCTGGTCGACGCGAAGTCGGTCTTCCTCTCCGCTGTCGCGGTGACCGTGATCGAGATCGTCGGCTCGATCGCCGCCGTCAGCGCTGCGCTGGCTGCGCTGTCCGTCTCGCAATTGCTCGTCGCCGCCGGCCGTCTCTATTTCATGGGCGTCCACGCGCGGCAGTTGCCGAGCCGCACCGTCGCGATCGCGCGCCGGCAGGAGCGGCGTTTCGCCATCGGCGCGATTTCCAGCCTCGCGGCGCTGTCGCTGTGGACGCTCGGCACCTTCTTCATCAAGCCGGTCGGATTCCCAACCTTGCTCGGCGCGACGATGACGATCGCCTACGCGTTCGGCATGCAGACGCGCGGCTTCGCCATTTATCGCGGCATCTCCGCCAATCTCTTCGCCGCTTACGTGCCGCTGAGCATCGGCCTGATTGTCGCCGGCGGCTGGTATCCGGCCGGCATCGTCTTCGGGCTCATCCCGCTCATCTTGTTCATGATCGGCTCGTCCCGCCGCGCCCGCGCCAATTTCCTCGCGGTGCTGGCGGCCAACGCGCAGTCGGCGCTGCTCGCCAAGCGTCTCGACATGGCGCTCAACAATATGTCGCACGGGCTGTTGATGATCAACGCCGAACGCCGCATCACGGTGGTCAATCGCCAGCTCCTCAACCTGTTCAGTCTCAGCGCCGGCGAAGTCCAATCGGGCTCGAGCCTGCGCGCGGCGGTGCGCACGCTGATGCGCCGCAAGATTGTCGACCTCGGCGAGATCGAGCGGGTGTGGAAGACCCTGTCGCAGTCTGCCGCCGGGGTCGACGTCGTCGCGCCGTTCGAGACGCGCGACGATCGCGCGATGGAAATCACCGTCCATCGCATGACGGGAGACGGGGAGGGCGCGGTCGTCGTCGTCCAGGAGGTCACCGAACGGCGCAACGCCGCTCGCGCGATCGATCGCATTGCGCGCGTCGATCCGGTGACTGATCTGCCCAACCGCCGTCGCTTCGAAGAGGAACTCGTCGAAACGCTGCGCGGACGCAATGGCGAGGCCGAAAGCGCCAACGTCCTGTTCCTCGATCTCGACGACTTCAAACAGGTCAACGACAGCCTCGGCCACGCGCGCGGCGACAAGCTGCTCGCCGCGGTCGCCCGGCGGCTACAAGGGCTCGTGCGCGACGGCGACGTTGTCGCGCGCTGGGGCGGCGATGAATTCGCCATCCTGCAGCGTTCGGTCGCCGACGTTAGCCAGGCCGGCGAACTCGCTGAGCAGATCCTGCGCGAAATTCGGCGCCCGGTGTTCATCGACGGATACGAAGTCATCGTCGGCGTCAGCGTCGGTTCGGCCAGCGCGCCGAAAGACGGCGAGACACCTGAAGCGATTCTCTCCAACGCCGACATGGCGCTCTATGCCGCCAAGGCGGAAGGTCGCGGCAATTGGCGAGCGTTCGAAAAGTCGATGGACGCCAAGATCCAGATCCGTCGTCTGGTCGAGCTCGATCTTCGCGCCGCGGTCGCCAACGATGCGATCGAAGTCCATTACCAACCGATCGTCGAGGTTGCGACCCGCCAAATCTCCGGCTTCGAGGCGCTGTCGCGGTGGAACCATCCGGTGCGCGGCCGCGTCTCGCCAGCCGAATTCATCCCGATCGTCGAAGAGCTCGGCCTGATGAACGAATTCGGCGCCAGCGTGCTGCGCCGCGCCTGCCTGGCTTGCGCCTCGTGGCCGGGCGACGTCAGCGTCTCGGTCAATCTTTCGCCGGCGCAATTCCGCGGCGGTCGCGTCGTCGAGACGGTGCGTGAGGCGCTCGTCGCGGCCAATCTCCCGGCCAGCCGGCTCGATCTCGAAATCACCGAATCCACCCTGCTCGACGATCGTGGCTCGACCCGTGAGACTCTGGAGGCGCTGCGCAAGCTTGGCGTCCGCATCTCGCTCGACGATTTCGGCACCGGATACTCGAGCTTGAGTTACGTGCTCGCTTTCCCGCTCGACCGGATCAAGATCGATCGCTCCTTCACCATCGGTCTCGGCCTGCAGGACCGCGCTTCGATCCTGGTCGAGAGCGTCGCGCAAATGTGCGGCAAGCTGGGAATGAGCGTGTTGGTCGAAGGCGTCGAGACCGACCTGCAGTTGCGCTTCATCGAACGGCTCGGCACGATCTCCGAGGTGCAGGGCTTCTATTTCAGCGCGGCCGTGCCGGAGCCCGAAGCGCGCCGCCTCCTTGTCGAGAAGAAGCGCCACGTCGCCTGAGGCGCGCTCACTCCAACCTGACGACGACCGAGTCCGACGAGCCCCTGGCGTCGATCACCGAGACGCGGGCAAAACCGGCGCCGTCTGGGCGCCACGCCGATTGCCGACGCAAATCCGGTTCGCCGATCGGCTGGCCATTGACGAACCAGGTCAGCGGCAGCGCGCCGCCGAGCGCCTTGAGCGCCAGCGTCTCTTCGCCGTCGCGTTCGGCGAGG
>Ga0182014_10007912_pt1 | contig 11008 bp, 10 predicted proteins | sample 612S2DmetaG_FD_120489 | JGI IMG/M metagenome (GOLD analysis project Ga0182014, IMG submission 120489) | Permafrost microbial communities from Stordalen Mire, Sweden - 612S2D metaG | ecosystem: Environmental > Terrestrial > Soil > Wetlands > Permafrost | place: Sweden: Stordalen | collected... | reverse complement strand
GGACCAGAGTGTGGGCCCGGTCAGTGGTGACCTCAGCCGGCTCGCCGTTGGATCTGATCGCACCGGCGAAGAACGCCTCTGCCGCTTTCAGATCACGCTTCTTCGATAAGAACACGTCGATGAGCTGCCCGTATTGGTCGACGGCCCGGTAGACGTATCGCCAGGTTCCGGACACCTTGACGTATGTCTCATCGACGAACCAGTGACCACCAACGCGGTGGCGGCACGGCCGAGCGGAATCCGCCAGGATTGGCGTGAACCGCTGGACCCATCGGAACAAGGTCACGTGATCGACCTCGATCCCGCGCTCAGCGAGGAGTTCCTCCAGATCCCGGTAGGACAACCCGTAGCGCAGGTACCAACGCACGGCGAGCAGGATGACCTCAGGCGGGAACCTGAATCCAGCGAACGCCGAGCTCGGTGGCTGAATGGACGCGGTCACACGGCGATGTCTCACCTCGAGAGCCTCGTTCAACCACCGCTCAGGCACGGACCGCAAGATTCGGAGCCAGGTTCGCACTCAATGCAACAGAGCCGGCTGCACGAAGAACCTTCTTCGACGCCGGCGGCCGAGCAGTCGTCCCAGCCCGGCGAGCAGAGCACGATCAGAGGGTCGCAGAGCCGGTCGGACGACCTGTCGGCGAAGCACGGCAACCTCGTGGCGGAGCATGACGACCTCGATCGCCAACTCGTCGCCGTCTCGCCGGCTCAAGCGCACCAACTGGAGGATCTTGATGAAGGCCAGGCAGAGGAACGAGAGGGCCATGGCCCAGTTTCATCTTCCCGGGCCATTCCACGAAAGTCCTGTTCAAAGTGCCCGGATGACAATCTCGGCACCCACACCGTCAGGGTTGCCGTCGGATTCGATAAGCATTTACACTGACCTGACAACAGATTCCCTCTGAGAGGAGTCGCGATGGGCGACGCGCAGCTGTTCATCGATGGTGCGTGGGTCAACGCACAATCGGGCGAGACTTTCCCCACCTATGCACCTTCGACTGGCGAGAAAATCGCCGACGTCGCCAAGGCAGGCCGCGAGGACGCGAGGCGTGCCGTGGAAGCAGCGCGCAAGGCATTCGACGACGGGCCCTGGTCGAAGATGTCGGGCAGGGAGCGCGCATCGAAGCTGCGTGCGGCCGCTGAGATCATCAACGGGCGTAGCGCGGAGATCGCCGAGATCGAAGCGCGCGATGGCGGCGGAACGATCAAGAAGGCGATGTTTGCCGATGTTCCGGGAGCGGTCTCGACCTTCCAGGCGTTTGCCGATTGCGCGGAGAACGAGCCAGATGTCATCGAGCGCGGCGAGAGTCCGTTTCCACCCGCCAAGAGCATCGTGAGGCGCGAGCCGTTCGGCGTGTGCAGTGGCATCGTGCCGTGGAACTTCCCGTTCCTTATGGCCGGTTGGAAGATCGGTCCTGCTATCGCGGCCGGCAACTGTGTCGTGCTCAAGCCGGCGAGCTTCACCTCGCTCAGCGCGATCGAAATGGTGAAGGTGCTCGCGGAGGCGGATATCCCGCCGGGAGTCGTGAACTTGATCACGGGCCCTGGTGGCAGCGCGGGCGAGGAGCTCGCACAGCACCCCCTCGTCGACAAGGTCGCGTTCACTGGTTCGACGGAAGTCGGGCGGCGCATCATGCAGCTCGCGTCCGGCACCGTGAAGAAGGTGACGCTCGAGCTCGGTGGCAAGTCGGCGAACATCGTGCTCGACGATGCCGACCTCGACCTCGCCGCTGCCGGCGTGCTGTGGGGAACGTTCTTCCACAACGGTCAGGTCTGCGAGTCGGGAACGCGTGCGTTGGTGTCGCGCAAGATCTACGACGAGTTCGTCGGCTTGCTCGTGGAGCGAGCCGCGAAGATCGTCATCGGCGACAACATGGACATGGCCACCGACCTCGGACCGCTCGTCGCGCCGAGCCAGGTCGACACGACCGAGCGCTACGTGAAGCTGGGGCTCGACGAGGGCGCCAAGCTGCTGTGTGGTGGCACCAAGCCCACGAATCTGGCCGCCGGGCTCGATCAGAGCGCGTACTTCCTTCCCACGATCTTCGAGGCCGACAACTCGATGAAGATCGCGCGGGAAGAGATCTTCGGTCCGGTGCTGTGCGTGATCCCGTTCAACTCCGACGACGAGGCGATCAAGATCGCGAACGACTCGATCTACGGTCTCGGCGGCGGCGTGTGGTCGAAGAACCTCGAGCGGGCACACTCGGTCGCCGCGAGCATGCGCACCGGCACCGTGTGGATCAACGACTACCACATGATCACCCCGACGCAGCCGTTCGGTGGGTACAAGCAGTCGGGCATCGGGCGGGAACTCGGTGACTACGGCTACAACGAGTACCGCCAGATCAAGCACGTGTGGCAGAACACCGCCACTGATCGCAGCGGCTACGTGCACTTCTCAGCCCTGAGCGGCAACATTTGATAGTGACCGGCACCATCGCGGCGGAGCGCGTCGTCGAACAGGCGGGGCGCGATCGTCGCGGCACGCTGGTGTTCACGATCGGGACGGGCTGTTGCGAGTCGACCGCACCGTTCCTCTACGAAGACTTCTGGCCCGGACCCGACAGCGAGCCTGTCGGTGAGGTCGCTGGCGTTGTCGTCTTCGCCCCCGCGTATCTGCGCGCTCTCTACCCCGGCGACGACGGCGTCGTCATCGATGTCGAGCATGGCCTGATGGCCGAGTCGATGTCGATCGAGACGGAGTATGGATGCCGGTTCGTCCTGCGCGATCGCGCCAATGTCCTGATCGACCGGCGAGCGCAACCTGCGCGTGAGGTACCGGAGTCGGTGTCGGCACTCCGGGCGCGTGGCTTGCAGGAACTACCCGAAGCGTTGCGCAGGGGCCCCGAGCCTCCCCCAACATCTGTCACGCGGCAGTCGCCCAATTCGGCATCGGATGTCGATTCAGGATTCTGAGGACACCGGAGAGACCAAGATGTTCATCTGGCGCACAACACGACCACCTCTAACCTCGATCATTCGTCCGACCCCCTGCTGATGGCAGAGGCGTCGGCGAGTTGGCGGTCGTGATGGGTCTCGACAAGAGGACCACATCTGGGGCGTGAAGCGCCGCGGTGTTGTCATTCGAGTTCGGATGTCACGCCCTGCAGGTCTGCTTTGGGGTCGGGCGTACTGACCCGGCTGGTCAGGGGATGGCCGCCCGGAGTTTGACGAAGGCGTTGGAGAGATCGTTCGCCCATGGCCAGGTCTTGTCCAGTCTCAGGACGAGCCCTGTGGGTGCCAAGAACGTCATCCACGTCACGCGACCAGGCGATATTCATGGATCAACCCTCCGAGCCGGTTCGTCCGCTGGAGCCGTGAAGGGTCGACATTCTCTGGTTCCGTTGGGGCAGTCTTCTTCGGCTGAGGCGGTAGCTGACCGAGGGATCGATGAGGCCGGTGGCTGTATGTAGTGCACGACGAACTCGTGGACCACGGCTTCGAGGTGACGTCGGCCGACGATGAGCATGCGATCAAGGCACTCCCGTCGGACAGTGCCGACGAAGCGTTCAGCGAAGGCGTTGGCACGAGGAGCTCGGATCGGCGTGCGGATGACCCGAATGCCCTCGGAGCGGAAGACCTCGTCGAAGCTGGCCGTGAACTTGGTGTCCCGGTCGCGGATCAAGAACCTGACCGGTTGCGTGCGCTGGGCGAGTTCATGGGAGAGATTCCTGGCCTGCTGGGCCACCCAGGCACCTGTTGGATGCGCCGTCACTCCCGTCACGAAGACCTTCCGGGTGTCGAGTTCGATGAAGAACAGAACGTAGAGCCTCTTCAGGAGCACGGTGTCCACGGTGAAGAAGTCGCAGGCCAGTAGGGAAGAGGCCTGGGTTCTCAGGAACTCACGCCATGTCGGCCCGGTCCTCTCTGGGGAGGGATCGAGGCCATGACGCTGGAGGATGTTCCAGACACTCGGGGGTGCCAGGTTGATACCCAGGACGGAAAGCTCGCCGTGGATCCGGCGATAGCCCCATGTCGAGTTCTCCCTGGCCAAGCGCACCACCAACTGCACAGTTCCTGTGGGGATCTTCGGGCGACCGGAGGGCTTCGGGTAGGTCCACTTGCGACGGACCAGCTCACGATGCCAACGGAGCAGGGTATCGGGCTGCACGAAGAACCGATGGAGCTTCCCTCGGGGGATCAGCCGGCTGAGGCCGGCAAGGAGTGCTCGATCCGAGGGCCGCAGGGCAGGGCGGTCCACCTGGCGACGGAGGACCGCCACCTCGTGACGGAGCATGACGACTTCGATGGCCAGATCGGACTTGTCGGATCGTCGCCGGCAGAGGAATTCGATGGTCCGGAGGAAGGCGAGATAGAGAAGCGAGAGGGCCACGGACCATGTTCGCGGTCACATCCGCTCCGGCGAAAGTCCCAGCTCAACGGCTCGGATGAGATTCTTGGCACCCACACGGTCCGGACGGCGAAGGCCACGTCCGCCTCCGGTGCCCTGCTTCAAACCCGGCACCAGTCGCCCGCTGCGACTTGAAACCCGACTCGGTCCGCCCGAGCACCCAGGGCAGGTTGCGGATCCCGCTGACCGCCGCGGTCACCGACCACCCGCCCCCGATCTGCACCCAGCAGAGCGTCACCGTGCCACCTGAGGCCGGGGCCAAGTTCGCCCAACCTCTGCTCTACGGAAGCGACGATTGGCAGGCCGCCTACGCCACCTTGCGGAGCACCAACGAGGGGATGAACGGCTTCCTGAAGGACGGGGCCCGGGAGGCGTTGGGTGATCCCCAGCGCAGGAGGATCCGCGGGGTGGCCGCCCAGAGCATCTTCGTCTCCCTGCTGCTGTGGGCCGCCAACCTTCGCAAGATCGACCGGTTCCTCGTCGAGGCGGCCGCCGGGACTGCCCGTCGGCGACCCCGCCGGCGCCGGACCCGGGCCCTTGGCGAGTGGCTCCCGGGGCAGCCACCACCGCCCACGACGGTTACGGGCGGCCCCGGCCCGGACCCGCCGACCGCCGCCTGAGAGAGGCGATCTCACCACCGCAACGTTGACCTCGGCGGCTGAGGCGCGCCCGCTGACTATCGGTGGACAGGCATCCCACCTAGATGGGCACTCCAGCATCATGATGGAGCCCTGCTGCGCGTCCGGACCGCCCCGATGACCACCTTGAGCAGACAGGCGCCGCTTGCAGTTGGAGTTTTGTCGTCGCGACCTGCCCAGTTACGTCGACACCCCCTGGTGGGCGAGGGGGGACTTGAACCCCCACATCCTTTCGGACACAGGAACCTGAATCCTGCGCGTCTGCCAATTCCGCCACTCGCCCGAGCGACCGGTAGAGGCTACCCGATGGATCAAACGGCCTGTTCACGCCCTGCTGAACCGCCGGCGAGACGCCATCACGGTGCCGCGTGGGCCGCTCCGGGACACCGGTCGACTTCGGGTGGCCCGGGCCCTGCCCGTCGCACCTGGACCGGCGACCGGTGGCCCAACCCCTACCTTGGGGTTGACACCGGTAGGCTTTCGCCAGAATGGGACTCCAGAAGTTCGAAGGGCGCCTCGAGCGCATGGTCGAAGGCACGTTCTCCAAGGCGTTTCGGAGCGAACTCCATCCTGTGGAGATCGGTCGCCGACTCACCAGGGAGATGGACCTCCAGCGGCGCGTCGGCGTCCACGGGCTCATGGCACCCAATGCCTTCGTCGTGCATCTGTCGACCAACGACTTCGACCGTTTCGAGACTTTCCTCGACGCATTGGTGCGTGAGCTCGAAGAGGCCGCCCGGGAGCATGCCCGCACCGAGGAGTACGTGTTCGTGGGCCCGGTGACCGTCTCGGTGGTGGAGGACCCCCGCCAACGCAGGGGTCGATTCGCCATCGTCTCGGACGTGCACGAGGGACCCTCGGGCCTGCCCGCAGCGTCGATCGTGCTCGCCGATGGGGTGCGGGTCGTGCTCGGACCGGAGCCCGTCACCATCGGGCGCCTTCCCGAGAGCACGGTGGTGCTTTCCGACCCCAATGCCAGCCGCCGCCATGCCGAGATCCGGCGGTCCGGCAACGACGTGGTCGTGGTCGACCTGAATTCGACCAACGGAACCCGGGTGAACGGGGCCACCGTGCGCGAGCGAACCTTGGCAGACGGTGATCAGATCGTGATCGGGACCACCGTCCTCCGGTTCGAGACCTCGTGACCAGCGGCGCCTGAGCATCGATGCACATCCTGCTGGTTTCGCTCCCGGGACCCACCGACAACACTCCGGTACTCCGCGCCCTCGAGTACGGGGTGATCCTCCTGCTCTGGCTGTTCTTCATGTGGGTGGTCCGGGCGGTGTGGGTCGAGGTCCGCCCGCTGAAGCGGCGCCGGCGCCGTCGGGGGGAGAATCTCGACCCAGTGGCTGACGGCAAGTCGTCCAAGGGGCGCCGGCTCAAGCTGCACGTGATCCGGCCGGAGGACCAGGCCGGTCGGGCCTACGAGATCGGCCCTGAGGTCACCGTCGGCCGGGCACCGGGCTGCGGTGTCCTCATCGACTACGACACCTACTCCTCCAACCTGCACGCCCGGCTTTACCGGCTGGACGGTGACCTGTGGGCGGAGGACCTGGGTTCCACCAACGGCACCTGGGTGAACACCGTGCGCATCGGCGAGCGCACCAAGCTCGAAAAGGGTGACCTTCTGCAGGTGGGCGGCACCGTGTTCGAAGTGGGGAAGTGAGATGACGCTCCTCCGGTCGGGCTCGGCCACCGACACCGGCCTGGTCCGGTCCGTCAACCAGGACCTGGCCGTCGAGTCGCCCAGCCTGTTCGCGGTGGCCGACGGGATGGGCGGCCACGCCGGGGGTGAGGTTGCCTCGCGACTGGCCATCGAGGCCCTCGGGGTGGCGTTCGGACGCCAGCCGACCGGGGCCGGGCTGTCCGAAGCGGTCACCGAGGCCAACACTGTGGTCTGGCAGCGCAGCCAGGAGAACCCCGAGCTGCGCGGCATGGGCACCACGCTGACCGCCATGGCCGTGGTCAACGAGGACGGCCACGACGTCCTGGCCCTGGTCAACGTGGGCGATTCGCGCTCCTACCGGTTCCACGACGGCGAGATGATCCAGATCACCACCGACCACAGCCTGGCCGAGGAGATGGTCCGGACCGGTGAGTTGACCTCGGCCGAGGCCGCGGTGCATCCGCATCGGCACATCCTGACCAGGGCCCTCGGCGTGTCGCCCGAGGTGACCGTCGATCTGTGGAAGATCCAGCCGGTCCGGGGTGACCGGTACCTGCTGTGCAGCGACGGCCTCACCAACGAGCTGGACACCGCCCAGCTCGCCGAGGTGCTCTCGTCGGTTGCCGACCCGCGCCGGGCGGCCGAGCTGCTGGTCCGGGCGGCACGCTCCCACGGTGGCAGCGACAACATCACCACGGTCGTGGTCGACGTGGTGGTGGGCGAGGACGGAGACGCCTCGGTGCCGGCGGTGGCGGCCGTGGCCGCCGACTTCCGGACCGCGTCACCCGAGGCCGAGGAGGCGGCAGGCGACCAGGGTGAATGGGCTCAGGCGTCGACCCCGGAGCTGCCGGCGTCGAGCCGCCGCGAGCGCCGACGGGCCAAGCGGCGGGAACGCCGCGCTGCGCGCGGCAGGCGGCTGATCACCTTCCGTACGCTCCTGTTCGTGATCCTCTTCGGCGCGGTGCTCGCCGGGGCCTTCTACGCGGTGCGCTGGTACGACACCAACTCGTACTTCGTGGGAGTGAGCAACAACGAGCTGGTCATCTACCAGGGGCGGGTCGGTGGCTTCCTCTGGTACCACCCCCAGCAGGTCGAGCGCACCGGCGTCACCACCGCCGACGTGTCGGCCCAGTACGTCTCGGCACTGCAGGCCGGGGTGGAGGAGACCTCGGTGGCGAGCGCCCGGACCTACGTCGCCAACCTGGTCTGCACCCGCGAGCTCCAGGTGAACCCGGCAGCGATCTGCTCATCGTCCGCCACCGTGACCACGACCACGACCACGACCACGACGAGGCCGACCACCACGTCCGTCCCGGCCCCGTCCACCACCAAGGTGACCTGATGGAACGGCGCATCAGGCGGCTCGGGATCTTCATGGTGCTCTGCTTCGTGGCCCTGTTCATCCAGCTCAACAACATCCAGGTGGTCAAGTCCAACTCGCTGGCCAGCAACCCGGAGAATCCCCACGTCATCGAGGTGGCGCGCAGCCAGCCACGGGGCGACATCCTCGCCGCCGACGGCGTCACCCTGGCCACGTCGGTGTCGACGACGACCGGGTACTACAAGTACGCACGGGTCTACAACAAGGACACGGCCGTCCTGTTCTCCCAGATCGTGGGCTACGACTCCCTCATCTACGGCCGGACCGGCATCGAGGACGAGTACAACAGCTACCTCGAATCCCACACCCGCCAGGCCAAGACCCTCCGGGATCTGTTGGTCAACCGGACCACCACCGACGACGTGACCCTGACCATCGGCAGCCATCTGCAGAGCCAGGTGGCTGCCGCGGTGGACGCCACCGATGTGAACGGGAGTGCCCCCCAGGCGGGTGCAGTGGTCATCAACGTGAAGACCGGGGCCATCGAGGCCATGTACTCCAATCCCACCTACGACCCCACCGGGCTGGTCTCGCAGAGCACCAACGTGGAGCGGTACACGTGGGCGTCGCTGAACCCGAACAGCGCCCAGAGCCCCCTGGTGTCCCGGACGTTCCAGTACGGCTTCCTCCCCGGCTCCACCTTCAAGACGGTGACCTCGGCGGCCGTGTACGACCACCAGCCAGCGCTGGCCAAGGTCGACTACCCGGTGACCGGCTGCATCCCGCTCCCGCAGTCGGACAAGAAGCTGTGCAACTACGGGCACAACGGTCCGAGCGGGCCCGAGCTGTGCGGCGGTGTCCTCGCCGACACGCTTCCCCAGTCGTGTGACACCGCGTTCGCCCAACTGGGGATGGCCCTCGGCGGACCGGCCCTCACCGACGAGGCCCAGGCCTTCGGGTTCAACCAGAACATCCCCATCGATCTGCCCGGCGCCGGGGTCTCGAACTTCCCTGCCGGCGTGTCGTTCAACTTGAACAAGCCGTCCCAGGCCTACTCCGCCTTCGGCCAGCAGGACGTGGTCGCCACTGCCCTGCAGATGGCGCTGGTGGCCGATGGCATCGCCAACCAGGGGGTGATCATGACCCCCCACGTGATGGAGCAGATCCGCGACACCCAGGGCAACCTGGTCACGTCGTACGTGCCCAAGCCCTGGCTGACGGCCACCAACCCGCTGACCGCGGCCGCGGTCACCACCCTGATGCAGGCCGTGGTGACCCGGGGGACGGCGGCCGGCGTCGGGTTCCCGGCCCTCTGGAACGTGGCGGCCAAGACCGGTACGGCCGAGACGGGGCCCAACGCCACGTTGACCAACGACTGGATGATCGCCTTCGCCCCGGCCAACAACCCCAAGGTCGCCGTGGCGGTGGTCGTGCCCAACCAACCCGGCAGCGACACCGGTGCCGAGGTCTCGGGCCCCCCGATGAAGACCATCCTCGGTGACGCGCTGGCGGAGACGCCGTGACGCCGGTGGCGCCGGAGGCGCACATCGAGGGCGGTGGCGCCGGTGACATGGTGGCGGTGCCCACCGCCGACCATCCCGAGCTGTCGACACCGATCGAGGAACGATGAGAAACCCGGAACCGAGCGATTGCAGGCATAGGCTTTGACCCACATGGACCCCAACCAGACGCCACGAGTCTTCTCCGAGCGCTACGAACTGAACCACCTGATCGCCCGCGGCGGCATGGCCGAGGTCTATCGCGCCCACGACCGGCTGCTCGACCGGCCGGTCGCCCTCAAGGTCCTCTTCCCCGAGCTCTCGGTGGACCGGTCGTTCGTGGAGCGCTTCCGGCGCGAGGCCCAGGCCGCCGCCAACCTGTCCCACCCCAACATCGTCCCGGTCTTCGACTGGGGCGAGGACACCGGCACCTACTTCATCGTCATGGAGTTCATCGACGGGCGCCCGCTCTCCTCCATCCTGAAGTCGGCCGGCACCCTGTCGGCGGAGCGGACCGCCGACATCGGGGCGCATGTGGCCGCCGCCCTCGGCTATGCCCACAAGCACGGCGTGATCCACCGGGACGTCAAGCCGGGCAACGTGCTGATCACCGATGACGGCCAGGTGAAGGTCACCGACTTCGGCATCGCCCGGGCCATCAACACCGAGGAGAGCCTCACCCAGACCGGAGCGGTCATGGGCACCGCCACCTACTTCTCGCCGGAGCAGGCCGAGGGCATCGGCGTCGATGCCCGGACCGACATCTACTCGCTCGGCGTCGTCCTCTTCGAGATGGTCACCGGCCGGCCCCCCTTCCTGGGCGACACCCCGGTGGCGGTGGCGTCAAAGCACGTGCGCGACCATCCGCCGGCACCGCGCGAGCTCAACCCGTCCATCCCGCCGACCTTCGAGGCGATCATCCTCAAGTCGATGGCCAAGGACCCGGCCCACCGGTACCCGACGGCGGAGGACCTCCGAGCCGACCTCCTCCGCTTCAGCGAGGGCCGCACGGTGCAGGCCATGAGCGACACGACGGCACTGCTGGCGGCCGCCGGTGTGACCCGGACCATGGGCGCCGTCGGCGGCGTGGACGCCACCCAGGCGGTGGCGGCTGCCGACGGAGCCGGCAACGAGGGGGAGCCGGAAGAGGCCGGCTCCAACCGGACCCGGAACTACGCCATCATCCTCGTCGTCCTGCTGGTCCTGCTGGCTCTTGCCGGCTATCTGCTGGCCCGCAACCTGGGCTACCTCGGGGGCAGCCCCTCGTTCAACCTGCCCACCGTCGCCGGGCAGCCGGTGGACCAGGCCACCGCCACCCTGAAGGGCGACGGCCTGGTGGTCAAGACCTCGGATCAGGTGTCGAGCCGGACGCCGGGCGTGGTCATCTCCACCGACCCCACGGGCAATTCCCTGGTCAAGAAAGGCGACACCGTGACCTTGAAGGTGGCGGTCCCCGCTCCTGTCCAGAAGGTACCGGTTCCCCAGGGGATCACCAACACCTCACTGGGCAATGCCGAATCGATCCTGCAG
>Ga0182014_10007911_pt1 | contig 11009 bp, 12 predicted proteins | sample 612S2DmetaG_FD_120489 | JGI IMG/M metagenome (GOLD analysis project Ga0182014, IMG submission 120489) | Permafrost microbial communities from Stordalen Mire, Sweden - 612S2D metaG | ecosystem: Environmental > Terrestrial > Soil > Wetlands > Permafrost | place: Sweden: Stordalen | collected... | reverse complement strand
GCCTGACGGGAACGGGTTGAAGGCGCTCGACATCGCGATCACCACCGGCTCCACGGTGCCCTCGGTGGCCTGATCGTAGAGAATGGTGAGGATGCGGACTTCATCGCCCTTGAAGGTGCCGCGGACGTAGAATTTCTTCAGGCCCTGCATCCCCGACAGCACGAAGAAGTCCGGTTTCACCACGGTGTAGTCGACCTTGCGGCCGGCCGGCTCCTTCTTTTCCTGCTCGGCGAGTTTTGCCGTGGTGGGACCGGCCTGCTTGCGCCGCGCCAGCTGGATCTGGATGGTCCCCGTGCTGGAACTCCATTTGGCGCCGCTGGCGTCGGCGGATTGCTGCGGCACCAGTTTGGTCGGCACCCCGAGCCGGGCGCCGGTGCCGGAGTCGGTGACGATCTTCCAGCCGACATTCTCCTGCCGCCGCCGCGCGGTCTCGGCCAGCAGGCTGCGCTCCTGCGGATTGAGCACGCCGGTCTGCTTGCCGCCGCGTTCCTTCTGGAATTCCTTGATGGCGGCCACCATGCGCTCGCTGACTTCGCCGGTGATGGCCCCATTGTACTGGCCGACCCAGGCCAGATCCGACTGGATCGCCAGTCGCTCGGCCTGGCCCATCGCGCTGGCGGTGTCGGCGGGGGTCTGCAAAGCAGGCCGGACCGGCGTGGTCGCGACCGGCTTCGGCTTGGTGCCCGCGGTCGTCGGCGCCGTCAACTGCGCCTGCGCGGACGCTCCCGCGGCCACCAACATCCATGTTGCCGTCAGCATCGATCTCATGAGAAGTCTCGGGGTCCAAGCTTTGGGGTCATTGACGTCCGGGCAATTAAGCACATCTGCTTGGTCGGCACCAACAGGCGCGGGGTTCGGCGAATGGTCGTAAAAGCAGCCGTCATTGCGGGCGAAACGACGCGACGAAGCAATCCAGATTCCGTCATTCCGGGATGGTGCGCTAGCACCAGACCCGGAATCTCGAGATTCCGGGTTCGATGCGGAGCCTGTCATCGGGCCGCGCTTCGCGCGGACCCGTTGGCATCACCCCGGAATGACGGCTATGGATGCGTCGCGGAAACCGTCACGTGCTGAGCGCCGATGAACTCGAACGCTACGCCCGCCATATCGTGCTGCGCGAGGTCGGCGGGCCCGGCCAGGCGGCGCTGAAGGAGGCTTCCGTGCTGGTGATCGGCGCCGGCGGGCTCGGCGCGCCGGCGCTGATGTATCTCGCCGCCGCCGGTGTCGGCGCGCTCGGCGTCGTCGATGACGACGTCGTGTCGCTGTCCAACCTGCAACGCCAGATCATCCACGGCACGCCGGATATCGGCCGGCGCAAGGTCGACACGTCAGCGGAGCGGATCCACGCGCTCAATCCCCATGTCCAGTTCGCCGCGCACGCCACCTGGCTCAACGCCCACAATGCAATGGAGCTGATCGGCAGCTACGACCTGGTGCTTGACGGCTCGGACAATTTCGAAACCCGCTATCTGGTGTCCGACGCCTGCTTCCTTGCCGGCAAGCCGCTGATCACGGCAGCGCTCGGCCAGTTCGACGGATCGCTGACCACGATTCGCGCGCATGAGAAAAACGAAGCCGGCGAGTTCAACCCGACCTATCGCTGCCTGTTTCCCGAACCGCCGCCGCCGGGCACGGTGCCGGCCTGCGCCGAGGCCGGCGTGATGGGCGCGCTCGCGGGCGTGCTGGGGTCGATGATGGCGCTGGAGGCGATCCGCGAAATCGTCGGTTTCGGCGAGGGACTGGTCGGACGGCTGTTGATGGTCGATGCGCGGTCGATGCGGTTCGAGACGCTACGCTATGCGCGCGATCCCCTGAACCCGCTGAACGGCGACGCGCTCGTCATCACCGATCTGAGCGCGCACGGGTAACGGCCCGGCTCTTCCCCATCTCGCCCCGCTGTTCCGGCAAGAGGCAGCGCCCTCACAGCATGCTGGGCAGCACGCGGTCCGGCGGCTTGTGATTGTCGAGGAAGGCGCGGATGTTGATGATCACCTTCTCGCCCATCTCGACGCGGCCTTCGATCGTCGCCGAGCCCATATGCGGCAGCAGCGTCACCTTGCCGGCCCTGGCGAGCCGCACCAGTTTCGGATTGACCGCAGGTTCGTTCTCGTAGACGTCGAGACCGGCGCCGGCGATGTCGCCGGCTTCGATCAATTTGGTCAGGGTCTCCTCGTCGATCACCTCGCCGCGCGCGGTGTTGACGATGAAGGCGTCCTTGCGGATCAGCTTGAGGCGCCGCGCCGACAGCAGGTGGAAAGTGGCGGGGGTGTGCGGACAGTTCACCGAAAGGATGTCCATCCGCGCCAGCATCTGGTCGAGGCTCTCCCAATAGGTCGCGCCCAGTTCCTCGGCGATGCGCGGCGCGACGGGACGGCGGTTGTGATAGTGGATCTGCAGGCCGAACGAGCGCGCCCGGCGCGCCACGGCCTGGCCGATGCGGCCCATGCCGATGATGCCGAGCCGCTTGCCCCCGATGCGGTGGCCGAGCATCCAGGTCGGCGACCAGCCCGGCCAGTTCTTGCCCTCGGTCAGGATCGAGGCGCCCTCGATCAGCCGGCGCGGCACCGCCAGGATCAGCGCCATGGTCATGTCTGCGGTGTCTTCGGTCAGAACCTTCGGCGTGTTGGTGACGGTGATGCCGCGGGCATGCGCCGCCACGACATCGATATTGTCGACGCCGTTGCCGAAATTGGCGATCAGCCGCAGTTTGCAGTCGGGCTGCTTGAGCAATTCCTCCGATATCTCGTCGGTGACCGTGGGCACCAGCACGTCGGCCGAGCGTACCGCTTCGGCGATCTGCTCGGCGGTCAGCGGCGTATCGTCGAGATTGAGCCGCGCGTCGAACAGTTCGCGCATCCGGGTCTCGATCGAGTCCGGCAGCTTGCGCGTGACGACAACGAGAGGCTTTTTCTTTACCGACATGTCCTGCTCTCGCGAGGTCGTTCAGACCTCATTAACCCGGTTGTTCGACACTGCGGTTACCACGCAGTCCCGGCGTTTCCGTGGGTTCCCCGATGTTTCCCTCAGGGTTTCCCTGAAGGGGGGTCGGGCTGGTCTTGTTTCCTTACCGTTCTGCCCTCTCTAGCAGAAGGCCGGGCCAAGACAAGAACCCGGTAACAACCCGAGGCGTCACTGGCCGAGGGGCAATCCGGGCGGGGTACAGGGGGTTTTGGGGCGTCGGTGGGTTTTTCAGCTCGAAGAATTTGAGTTGGGTTCTCGGCAGGAGACGAGTGGATGGCGTTGCGGCGTTTTTGTTCTGTGGTGGTTGTTTCGGGGTGCGTGCTGGGGGCGTCGGCCAGCGCCGCATTTTCGGCAAAGGATTCGGCCGCCAACTCGAGCGGCTTGCCGGTGCCGCGCTATGTCAGCCTCAAATCCGATCATGTGAACGTCCGGGCCGGCCCGACCAAGGACAACGACGTCGCCTGGGTCTACACCCGCTCCGGGCTGCCGGTCGAAATCACCGCCGAATTCGAGAACTGGCGCCGGGTCCGCGATTCCGAGGGCGCCGAGGGCTGGGTCTATCATTCGCTGCTGTCCGGCCGCCGCACCGCCGTCATCACCATGAAGAGCAAGGACGAACTGGCGCCGCTCTATGATCGTGCCGACCCGGCCTCGGCGGTCGCCGCCCGCCTGCAGGCCGGCGTGGTGGCCCAGGTCAAGCACTGCGCCGCAGGCTGGTGCCACGTCAACGGCAACGGCTTCGACGGCTGGATCGAACAGCAGCGGCTGTGGGGCGTCTACGCCGACGAGAAGGTGGATTGAGGGGTAGGGTCATTCCGGGGCGCGTCGCAGACGCGAACCCGGAATCTCGAGGTTCCGGGTTCGATGCTGCGCATCGCCCCGGAACGACAACTAAACAATCAGCTTGATAAAGCCTCAGCGCTTCTTGCGCAGCCGCACGACCATGTCGACGCGGGCGATCTCGTAGCCTTCGGGCACTTCCGGCATCTTCTGCAGCACCAGATGCGGGTCCGGAATGTCGACGAGTTCGTGGTTGTTTTCGAGATAGAAGTGATGATGCGCCGACACGTTGGTGTCGAAATAGGTCTTGGTGCCGTCGACGCTGACCTGGCGCAGCAAGCCCGCATCGGTCAGCTGGTTGAGGGTGTTGTAGACGGTGGCGAGCGACACCGGAACCTTGGCCAGGGTCGCTTCCTCGTACAGCATTTCCGCGGTCAGATGCCGGGCGCCCTTGCCGAACAACAGCCAGCCCAGTGCCATGCGCTGACGGGTCGGGCGCAAGCCCGCCGCCTGCAGCATTTCATTGACGTCATGCCAGGGACAACCGGTCAATGCCGGCTGACGTCCTGCGGGATGGACCGCGTCATCGTTCGAAATCGAGGCGTCGAAACTCATATCCACGTCAGGCACCGCGCTCATACATTCAGCACTATTGTCATGGAATATAAGAAAGAAAGCCGGCAGATGCAAGTTTTTCGCAACTAGAGCCAATCCAGGGTAAATACCGACATGGCTCTGACGCGGCGATTTGCCCTGCAGGGGTGCTTTGCCGTCCGGGCCGCCTATGATAGAGAGCGCCCGGACTTAAGCTTTGCGATTTCGGCAAAGGCGATCGCCGGTTGCCGCGGGGGCTTCTGCCCCGTGGGTTTCGCGCCAAATAACGATAATTGGCGCGCTTTCCAGCCGAAACCGGTCCATTTCGCGCAAAAACGCTCCATCGGGATTTGAAAGAGGCTAGGCAGCATGCTGGATCGGCGCAGCGGTTACGAATACGAGGATTTGCTGGCTTGCGGCCGTGGCGAGATGTTCGGCCCGGGCAACGCGCAATTGCCGCTGCCTCCGATGCTGATGTTCGACCGGATCAGCGAGATTTCCGAGACCGGCGGGGAATATGGCAAGGGCGTGATCCGGGCCGAACTCGACGTCAAGCCTGACCTCTGGTTTTTCGGCTGCCATTTCAAGAACGATCCGGTGATGCCCGGCTGTCTCGGCCTCGACGCGATGTGGCAGATGGTCGGCTTCTTCCTCGGCTGGACCGGCGGCGCGGGACGCGGCCGGGCGCTGGGTCTCGGAGAGCTGAAGTTTTCCGGACAGGTGCTGCCGAACGTTCGCAAGGTTGTGTACAACGTCGACATCAAACGGGTGATGCGTTCAAAGCTGGTGCTGGGCATCGCCGACGGGTGGCTTTCTACCGACGGCGAGATTATCTATCGCGCGAAGGATCTGAAGGTCGGCCTGTTCAAGCAGGAGACCCCACCGGAGCCGGCAGCGTAGGACGCGCGCTCCGGCCGGTGAGGGGGTTTTCGGTTTGACCATGGCCATCACACAAGCACACAACGACAAGGCGAGGCGATCATGAGGCGGGTTGTCATCACGGGGATGGGCATTGTCTCGTCCATCGGTAACAACACCCAGGAAGTGCTTGGGAGCCTCCATGAGGCCAGGTCCGGAATCACGCGCGCGGACAAATATGCCGAGCTCGGTTTCCGCTCCCAGGTGCAGGGCAAGCCCACACTCGACCCGGCCGGCGTCATCGACCGCCGCGCGATGCGCTTCCTCGGCGAAGGTGCTGCCTGGAACCACATCGCGATGGAGCAGGCGATCCAGGACTCCGGCCTGGAGCCCACCGAGGTTTCCAATATCCGCACCGGCATCATCATGGGCTCCGGCGGGCCGTCGGCGCGCACCATCGTGGAGGCTGCCGATATCACCCGCACCAAGGGGCCGAAGCGGGTCGGACCGTTCGCGGTGCCGAAAGCGATGTCGTCGACGGCGTCCGCCACGCTCGCCACCTGGTTCAAGATCAAGGGCGTGAACTATTCGATCTCGTCGGCCTGCGCCACTTCGAACCATTGCATCGGCAACGCCTACGAGACCATCCAGATCGGCAAGCAGGACCTCATCTTCGCCGGCGGCTGCGAGGAACTCGACTGGTCGCTGTCGGTGTTGTTCGACGCGATGGGCGCGATGTCCTCGAAATACAACGACACCCCCGCGACCGCCTCGCGCCCCTACGACGTCAGCCGCGACGGCTTCGTCATCGCCGGCGGCGCCGGCGTGGTGGTGCTGGAAGAGCTCGAACACGCCAGGGCGCGCGGCGCCAAGATCTACGGCGAGATCGTCGGCTATGGCGCCACCTCCGACGGCTACGACATGGTGGCCCCGTCGGGCGAAGGCGCCGAACGCTGCATGCGGATGGCGATGTCGACGGTCGACACCAGGATCGACTACATCAATCCGCACGCCACCTCGACGCCGGCGGGCGATCCGCCGGAAATCGAGGCGATCCGCAAGGTGTTCGGCAGCGGCGACAAGTGTCCGCCGATTTCCGCCACCAAGGCGCTGACCGGGCATTCGCTCGGCGCCACCGGGGTGCAGGAAGCGATCTATTCGCTGCTGATGATGCAGAACGGTTTCATCTGCGAAAGCGCCAACATCACCGAGCTCGACCCGGTGTTCGCCGATATGCCGATCGTGCGTAAGCGGATCGACAATGTGAAACTGGGAACCGTGCTTTCGAACTCCTTCGGCTTCGGCGGCACCAACGCCACGCTGGTGTTCAAGCGAATGGATGCGTGAGGTTTTCATCCGTCATGCCCCGCCACCGGGTCTCGCCTTTGGCGAGCCCGATGACAGGCTCCGCGGAGCATCCCGTACGCCGCGGCTCCGGTGATCAATCGCAAGGTTTCGTTTTACCGGATCACCCGCTTTCGCGGGTGATGACGTCAGAGAGATGAGTGGAGCAAGACGAGCATGCAGGACCTGATGAAGGGCAAACGCGGGTTGATCATGGGTGTCGCCAATGATCATTCGATCGCCTGGGGCATTGCCAAGGCGGTCGCGGCGCAAGGCGCCGAGCTTGCCTTCACCTATCAGGGCGAGGCGCTGGGCAAGCGCGTCAGGCCGCTGGCCGAGCAGCTTGGCGTTCCGCTGGTGCTGCCCTGCGATGTCGAGGACATCGACAGCGTCGATTCCGTATTCGAGACGCTGCGCGCCAAATGGGGACAGCTGGATTTCCTGGTCCACGCCATCGCGTTCTCCGACAAGAGCGAGTTGAAGGGCCGCTACGCCGACACCAGCCGCGAGAATTTCTCGCGCACCATGCTGATCTCCTGCTTTTCCTTCACCGAGCTCGCCAAGCGCGCCGCCGCGATGATGCCGGCGACCGGTGGCAGCATGATCACGCTGACCTTCGGCGGCTCGACGCGGGTGATGCCGAACTACAACGTGATGGGCGTCGCCAAGGCCGCACTGGAAGCCTCGGTGCGCTATCTCGCTGCCGACTTCGGCGCAAACGGCATTCGCGTCAATGCGATTTCGGCCGGTCCGATCCGGACGCTGGCGGGATCGGGCATCGGCGATGCCCGCGCCATGTTCGCCTTCCAGCAGAAGCACTCGCCGCTCGGCCGTGGCGTGACGCTGGATGAACTCGGCGGTTCGGCGATTTACCTGCTGTCCGACCTTTCGGGCGGCGTCACCGGCGAGATTCACTACGTCGATTCCGGCTACAACGTCATTTCGATGCCGCGGCCGGAAGCCCTCAAGAACAACAACGCCGATTAGAGCGCTTTCCGCTTCTAGCTATCCCGCCGCCAGCACGCCGGCGCGCTGGAACGCCGGGCGCGCCGCGCAGGCGTCGAGGTAGCGCTCGAAGGACGGCCGCGACGGCGCCATCTTGAACAGCCGCACCGCGAAATTGAGCCCCGATCCGATCGCGATATCCGCCGCGGAAAAATTCTCGCCGAGGATCCACGGCCCTTTTGCCAGCGCGGCGTCGAGCACGTCGAACACCCGCTGCGCATCGCCCCAGCCCGCGGACACCGGGCTCATCTCGATCTTGGTCGCGAGCTGCACCATCGCGGGCTCGATGCAGCTTGGCGCGAAAAACAGCCAATAGAGATATTTTGCACGTTTGGGGTCGCCCACCGGCGGCGCCAATTGGGCTTGCGGATAGCGTTCGGCGACATAGGCGCAGATCGCGGCGGCTTCCGCCAGCGTCGCTTCGCCGTCTTGCAGCGCCGGCACCTTGCCCATCGGATTGATGGCGAGGTATTCCGGCGTCTTCTGCGCGCCCTTGGTGATGTCCGTCAGCACGCGCTCGTAAGGCTGCCCGGTTTCCTCCATCAGCCACAACGCGGAGAACGAACGCGAGCGGGGCGACCAGTAGAGTTTCATCATTGGTTCATTTCCTCTTTCTTCCACCGGTAATATTTCATCACAAAACCGGTCATCGGTTCGATTTCTTCCTGCTCGAACACAAAACCCTCGCGCTCATACCAGCGCCAGGCCTTTTCGTTCTCGCGCACGCAACGCAGATGGATTTCATCGGGCAGCATCTGCCGGGAGAAGGCGAGCAGGTGCCGCCCGAGGCTTTGGCCCTGATATTCCGGCGCGACGAACAGCTGGTCGAGATAAAGTTTTGGCAAGTGCAGCGCCAGCATCGCCGCGATCGCGCCGTCGTCGTCGGCGACGAACAGGCTCCAGCCGTTCTCGATCTCCATCGGGATACGCGCGCGCAGTTTCGCCAGCAGGAAATTGCTGGCGTCCTCGAGCCCGGTGGATACCCAGCTGTTCATCCAGACCCGGGCGATTTCGGGATGTTCGTCCGGCCGGGCGGGGCGGATCGTCGGCGGCGACATGAAGCGAACCCGTGGAGGCTAAGAAAACTGGAGGCCAGGAAAATGGGAGGCGCGAAAACCGAAAGCAAGAAAAAGCCCCCGCGATCCTATCGCGGGGGCTTGTTGGTTTTCAATCAAAAGCGGGAACAGGTTCGGCACGCCTCAAGTCAGGCGAGATCGAAACGGTCCGCGTCCATCACCTTGGTCCAGGCCGCCACGAAATCCCTGACGAACTTTTCCTTCGAGTCGGCGCACGCATAGACTTCCGCGATGGCGCGGAGCTGCGAGTGCGAGCCGAAGATCAGGTCGACGCGCGTGCCAGTCCACTTCACCGCCTTGGTCTTGCGGTCGCGGCCCTCGTATTCGCCGTCCGAACCGGCCGGCTGCCACTCCGTGCTCATGTCGAGCAGATTGACGAAGAAGTCGTTGCTCAGCGTTCCCGGCTTGCCGGTGAAGACGCCATGCTTCGCGTTGCCGGCATTGACGCCGAGCACGCGCAGGCCGCCGACGAGCACCGTCATCTGGGGGGCCGTCAGCGTCATCAATTGCGCCCGGTCGATCAGGGCCTCCTCCGGCTTCATGAACTGCTTCTTGCCGCTGACATAGTTGCGGAAGCCGTCAGCACGGGGCTCCAGCGGAGCGAACGAGGCGGCGTCGGTCTGCTGCTGCGACGCGTCCATGCGGCCGGGCGTGAACGGTACCGTCACGGTCACGCCGGCGTCCTTCGCTGCCTTCTCGATGGCGGCGCCGCCGCCGAGAACGATCAGGTCGGCAAGCGAGACTTTCTTGCCGAACTCCTTCTGGACCGCTTCGAGCTTGGCGAGCACCTTCGCCAGCTCAGGCGGATTGTTCACCTCCCAATCCTTCTGCGGCGAGAGGCGAATGCGGGCACCGTTGGCACCGCCGCGCTTGTCTGAGCCGCGGAACGTCGAGGCCGACGCCCAGGCGGTCGAGACCAACTCGGAAACCGACAGTCCCGACGCGAGGATTTTCGCCTTCAGGGCCGTAATATCCTGCTCCCCGATCAGCGGATGATCCACGGCGGGAATCGGGTCCTGCCAGATCAGCGTTTCCTTCGGCACCAGCTTGCCGCGGTAGCGCACGACAGGTCCCATGTCGCGGTGCGTGAGCTTGAACCAGGCGCGGGCGAAAGCGTCCGCGAACTGGTCCGGATGCTCGTAGAAGCGCCGCGAAATCTTCTCGTAGGCGGGGTCGAAGCGCAGCGCGAGGTCCGTGGTCAGCATGGTCGGAACGTGCTTTTTCGACTTGTCAAATGCGTCGGGGATCGTGGCCTCGGCGCCTTTGGCCTTCCACTGCTTCGCGCCGGCCGGGCTCTTGGTCAGCTCCCATTCGGACTTGAACAGGTTGTCGAAGAAATGGTTGCTCCATTTCGTCGGCGTCTGCGACCAGGTCACTTCGGGGCCGCCGGTAATGGCGTCGGCGCCGATGCCGGTGCCATGCTTGCTCTTCCAGCCGAGGCCCTGATCCTCGAGCGCGCCGCCTTCCGGCTCGGGGCCGACCAGCGACGCATCGCCGGCGCCGTGAGTCTTGCCGAAGGTGTGACCGCCGGCAATCAGCGCCACGGTCTCTTCGTCGTTCATCGCCATCCGGAAAAACGTTTCGCGGATGTCCTTCGCTGAGGCAAGCGGATCAGGGTTGCCGTTGGGGCCTTCCGGATTGACGTAAATGAGGCCCATCTGCACCGCGCCGAGCGGTTCAGCCAGCGCGCGTTCGCCGCTGTAGCGCTCATCACCCAGCCACGTGCCCTCGGGGCCCCAATACAGCTCTTCGGGCTCCCACACATCGGCGCGGCCGCCGGCAAATCCGAACGTCTTGAACCCCATCGACTCCAGGGCGACGTTGCCGGAGAGAACAAGGAGATCAGCCCAGGACAGCTTGCTGCCGTATTTCTGCTTGATCGGCCACAGCAGTCGGCGCGCCTTGTCGAGGTTGGCGTTGTCGGGCCATGAATTGAGCGGCGCGAAGCGCTGCTGACCGGCGCCGGCGCCGCCGCGGCCATCGGTGATGCGGTACGTACCGGCGCTATGCCACGCCAGTCGAATGAACAATCCGCCGTAGTGGCCGAAGTCCGCCGGCCACCATTCCTGCGAGTCCGTCATCAACGCCCGCAGATCCTTGATCACGGCATCGAGGTCGAGGCTCTCGAATTCCTTGGCGTAATCGAAGCCTTTGCTCATCGGATCGGCGGAAGGGTGCCGCGCATGCAGCACGCCGATGTCGAGGTGCTCAGGCCACCAATCGCTGTTGCGGTGTCCGTGACTGCCGCCGGTGAACGGGCACTTGCCTGCGCTGTCGTCAGTTTTTGCGTCCATGTTTCTCTCCGATCGCGTTCAGTAATCTTTATGTCGTTCCGTGTGGATCTAGTGTGACATCCAGGAGTTGTCGCCGCCGAGCTGCCGGTAACCTCAG
>Ga0182014_10007909_pt1 | contig 11010 bp, 12 predicted proteins | sample 612S2DmetaG_FD_120489 | JGI IMG/M metagenome (GOLD analysis project Ga0182014, IMG submission 120489) | Permafrost microbial communities from Stordalen Mire, Sweden - 612S2D metaG | ecosystem: Environmental > Terrestrial > Soil > Wetlands > Permafrost | place: Sweden: Stordalen | collected... | reverse complement strand
CATCACGAGTAAGGACTGCACATTTCTGAACTCACACGGACTTTACATTTGAAGCGAAGTATCCGGCGGAGTCCAGAGAGTCCGTGTCGAACGGGTCCATTTCAAGGGCACAGGAACAGGCATTCGTATCAAAGCGAATCGAGACCGCGGTGGCGATATCGGACCACTGAGCTACAGCCACCTCGACATGGAGGATGTGGGTACCGCAATCCTGATCACTGAGTTTTACCCAAAGATCCCAACATCGATCGATCCAGCTCCGATTACGCGGCTGACGCCCCGCTTTCATGACATTACCATCTCAAACGTTCGCGCAAAGAGGTCGAAGGAGGCCGCTGTCGTTGTGGGTTTGCCGGAGTCCCCGATCCTCGGTCTCCGGCTATTCAATGTGTCCATTCAGGCAACTAAAGGTGCCACGCTGCAGTACGTCCAGGTCGCAGTGAAGAGCTTCAACGTGCAAGCATCGGCCGGTGCCAGCATAGCGATGGGCCAGGGTGTTACGAAGATTGAGAAATAGAGAATGAATAAATGGGGACGGTTGCCTCTACGTCTGCCTACGAGCCTCCCTAATCGGCCATTCAGATCGGAGCGATTTAGATAGTGGCCTCTTCTCCATCAGTTTTGTATGAAGCGCGCGACGAGAAGGACCTGATGCCAACCCAAAACGCGCACAAGGTTCACTACAGGACTGCCAAACGATAGATAGCAAAAGTGAGAAAAGTTTAGGGGCTGTCCTAGATAACTACTTTTCTATGAAGTAGGGATAGGATGGTCTGGCGATGCGCAAGAGTCGTTTGTCGTGGTCGATCAGAAGAACCACATCAACGGCATCGAGAACTTCTGGAATCAGACCAAGCGTCATATGCGTCGTTTCAACGGCATCCCCGCCACCCACTTTTACCTCTACTTGAAGGAGTGCGAGTGGCGTTTCAACACCCCTCAACCAAAACTACAACAAACCCAATTGATTCAATGGGCTAAAACTCATCTGAGATAGTTATTTGGAGTGTCCATATCCCATAGCTTGGTGGAGGGCGCGCTGAGTGAAGAAGAGATGGTGGTGCTTTGGCCGGCGGCGAGGTCCACCGGCATATCGACCGACACCAGAACTTTTTGGCCAACGGGATCAATCACTGCGAAGCGCAGGTTTCCTGTAGCCGCGCCGCTGGATTTGTTTTCCAGCGTGGCGTGCGCCGTTATCTGCTTTGGCTGGGGAGTATTTAATACCCAAGCGTCGGCGATGCGGAGGTCGCCATGCACGCTGAGCATCATGGCGCGATCAATGCCGCCGAATCCGTGGCTCTTCTGGAACTCGACGTGGCCCCAGGTGATGCGGCTCCCGTCGACCCAGTCCAGACGTCCTCCGGGGTTGGTAATGCGAATGCAGAGCAGGTTTTTTCCTGGCTGGGCCGCTTGGGTGAGATCGCACTCAAACGGTAGTTCTTCCATGATGGAGTAGCCAACTAGGGCGTGTTCACACTAACGCAGTGCTTCGATGATGAGGGTGAAGGTGAGGAAGCCGAGGAAGGGGACATCGAGCTTCTCGAAGCGAGAGAAGATTCTGCGGAAGCCCTTGAGTCGCCGAAAGAGCCGTTCGATCTCATTGCGTTTCTTGTAGAGGGCGCGATCGTATTCCCACGGTTCGATGCGGTTGGACTTGGGAGGGACGATGGGGACCATGCCGAGGCTGAGCACCAGCTGCCTGGTCTCGTCGCCCTCGTAGGCGCGATCCATCAGCATCGGCAGACCCTCCGGCATCGGACCAAGCTCGGTCAGCAGGGCGCGTCCTTCGGGTGCATCGTGGGCGTTGCCAGGAGACAGCGCGAAGGTTATGGCCGTTCGAGCATTCGCGGCAACCAGATGAACCTTGGTGTTCCATCCGCCGCGCGACTTGCCGATGGACTGGGGTCCGTTTTTTTTAGATCGCCGGTGCCATCCGGATGCACCTTGATAGAGGTGGATTCGAGAGCGAAGGCCTCGATCTTGATGCGAACGATCTGTTCGGCCTGCAACTTCTCGAACACCCGGTCCAGAACGCCGTTCTTCGACCAGCGATTCATCCGCGTGTAGATGGTGTGCCAGCGACCGAAGCGCTTCGGAAGACCACGCTATTTGCAGCCCTGTTCCGCAACGTACAGCCCCGCATTCAGCACCTGCAGATTGCTCAGGCGAATGTTGCCGCGCTGTACCGGCAACCCATCCTTGATCCGTTCATACTGCGCTTCCGTAAGCTCCATTCACAGACATTAACACAGATTTGGAATAGTGTGAACGCGCCCTAGTTTGCGGTTTAAATAGACTTCGGCACGTTGGCGCGTAGCTCGGATGTGCAGCAGGATGCGCTTGCCTTGAAAGCTGGGAGGAATCTCAATTTCCCGCCACCACCAGGAGACACCGTAGTAGGCGCCGTTCTTTAACTCATCGTCGGTCGTCTCAAACTTATATTCCTCGCGATATGGACGAAAACCGGTGAGGCCCCAGTGGAACTGTTCGACCGTAGCCGGTAGTGTCAGCTCCGTTCCGAGTTGATTGTCGAGTACCTGCCATCCGCCGGTAGGCGAATTCGTGGGAAGCTTCTGGAACTCAATATCTTCGGGGAGGAATATCTCGTCATCCTGCCAGGCGGCCTTCGTGTCTGGCCACATGCGCCAACCTTCGTCGGGAACCATAATGCCGTTCTTACCGAACGGTGTATTTCGCTGAACACCCGTCGCTTCCCTAATGGCAGGTGCATTGACGGAAAGCGAAAACAGAGGCTTTGCAAGCGCCGCAGATCCGACTACAGCTGCGCTGCGAAGAAAAGTACGGCGTTTCATGGGTGGCCTCGGGGAATCAAACGACATTTCGAATTCAAGTAACTGCCACCACCTTGGTGAGAGCTGGTGGAACTGGGAACTGGAGGGCTTCCAACACGAATTGTGAAGTCTTAGCTGTCCATTTGACTATTATCACAAAAACTGGCATCGTTGCCAGTAACCGGCGGCTTTGAAATGGGGGTAGCGGTACGGGCTCAACGAACATCAAGCGCGAACAAGCTTCCATGCAGGTTCGAAAACACTTGTGCGCGCTTGCGATGCGAGGCGAACTAAAACCAGGAGACCGCTTGCCGACCGAGCGTCAGCTCGCTCGCGAGTTGTGCATCAGTCGAGCGAGTTTACGCGAGGGCATCACTCACCTCACCGCATTCGGAGTTCTCAAGAGCGTTCATGGCGTCGGAACCTTTGTTGCGATGGACCTGCACTACGGGCCGCTCGAAGCAATCAGTGAGTTCTACAACTTCTCCGTCTGGCAAATGTTTGAGACACGTCTCGCACTCGAACCACAGATTGCGGCGCTCGCCGCAAAACGTGCAACAAGAAGGCAGATTGCTGACCTTGGCGAACTTGTCGCATGCCTATGCGGTGCAGAGGTTACGCCGGAACGACTCCGCGTCCAAGACATTCGCTTCCACAAGATGGTGGCCCTCGCATGTGGCAACCCTATTCTGAGTGCAATGATTGATGGCGTTACCGCGAGCGACGACGCCAAAGACCGAAGTTGGGAGCAATCCCTAGACTTCGCAGAAGAGGCCGAAATGCACAACAGTATCTATTTTGCTATTAGGTCTCGGGATCCAGGACGTGCATGTCTGGCGATGGAACAACATCTGCGACGGTCCCGCGCGGCTCTCATTCCGGAACCCTCGGACGTGGTGGTCGAATTTGTTCCGTTCGCGGCGGATCACCTCGGAGTATTGGTTGGGGAGGCAGTCTAGCTTCCGGACACAACCGGTCTCCTGATCGCCCGCATATCAGAACACCATAGCATCGGCCTTATTCGATTGGCCCCGGCGGATAAAAACAACATACAAAATGAGCGAAACAAGCCCGGTTGCAACCATGGTCAGGGTGGTGGCGGCTTCAGCGTGCACCAAGTTTCGCGAGCAGTAGGCGGCAAGAAATCCGCTCGTGCCCGAACCGAAGATCATCAAAATCGAGCGTTGCGCACCGGATCCCGATCCGGCCAGTGCGGGCAGCGGTTCCAGAGCTTCTAAGGTTATAGCCGGCCCAGTTAGGCCGAAACCGAAGAGTGTCAGGAAGGCTGGAATCACAATCGCAATTGGCTGGTGTATCCGTGCCAATTGCAGAGCAGCCGCGCCGGACGAAGCGACGACCATGAGAACCTGTCCGAAAATCACCATTCCGCCGAGTGGGTGCTGACGACGGCTAAGAATTCCGCTGGTAAAGGAACCGAGGAGAGTTCCCATCGCGATCACGGTAAAGATCCCGGCATAAGCGAAACGAGTCACACCCAATCGCTGCATGAGGATCAGCGGGGAGGATGAAACGAACGAGAACATGCAAGCGAAGTTGAGAGCGTACATCAGAGAGTAGACCACGAACGTGCGATTCGTCATCAGTTGGCCGTAGTTCTTTAGGACATGAGCCAAGTGCAGCCGCTGGCGGAGCGCCAAAGGAAGTGACTCCTGAAAGTCTATGAGAAGAGTAATAACGATGGCTGCGGCAAAGACCGCCTGAGCCTCAAAGACAATTCGCCAACTTCCCAAAGTCATCAACGAAGAGCCTATGATCGGGGCCACGATTGGCATCATATTGTTGATCGTCGTGACCTCGGAGATGCGCTGCCGTGCCAGACTACCCTGCAGCAGGTCCCGCACAATCGCGAGCGGAAGAGTTGTAGCAACTCCTGAGGCGCAGCCTTGCAGGAGCCTGCACACCAGGAGCATCGTGTAGCTGGGAGAGATAGAGCACGCGAGTGCCGAAGCTCCGAAGAGAATCAGCGAAATCAGGAGAACTGGGCGGCGGCCGAAGCGATCTGCGAGTGGTCCGCCCGCCAGCGGAGTTAATCCGTACCCGGCGAGGAAAAGACTCACGGTCAGGCCACCGCGTCCTGCGGCCACACCGAATGCGTGCTCAATTGCGGGCACGGCCGGGAGGCTCATGTCGATCGATATCGAAGTCAGTGCGCCGATGGAAGCTAGGAAGACAGTAAAGCGTGTTGATTGGGTCTGCATCGCTTAGGCCAGCATGCGACCGAACAGAAGAATCGCAACCAACGCCGTGGTCCTCACTGTTCAGCAGGTTACATTAGACGTCGCTGGAGTGACACGCAAAAGGTTGGGGGCTGAGACTATAGCCTGGCTCCGACCTCCCGTGCGAGGCGGCTTGGCGTATCGGCGGTTCTGATGCAACTAAGGCGGGTCCTTCTAAGAGACTTGGGCCAGCGACTTGCATCGAAGCTTCTTGGTTGATCCGCTGGGCAACTAAGCGTTAAACTACTCATAAATAAATAGTTAGTTCGGATATGTTTACTGAGGCAATTTTATTGGCAACGCTGCCACTTTTTATATTGACAACGTTGCTAGTTAGGGCTGATAGTGCTCCAGTCCGCAATTTACGGAAGAGACCTAATTTTTCAGGGATGCCGTCAAAGGCGTTCCAGAACGGAATCGGCATGCAGATGTCTAAGAGGCCAACAATCATGAGAAGTGATGTTGTGATGTACAAGCGAACACGATGCGCCCAGACGGCAACATCCTTTTTCAAGAAATGCTCGAGACGCGGCTTTGGGTTGTTCGTAGTGCTCTTGTTGATTGCAACCGTTGCGAAGGCTCAGATGGCCGGCACCGGCGCGATCTCCGGCACGGTAACTGACCCGACCGGCGCCGTGATTGCGAAGGCAATGGTTATTGCAACCGCGGTCGACACGAACGTGAATACGACTCGCATTACCACCACGGCAGGCGACTACAACATCACTCCGCTCCTACCCGGCGTCTACGCCGTCACGGTGACGGCTGCGGGCTTTGAGAAGTATCAGCAGAAAAATGTGACGGTAGATGCTCTGCAAACCGTCGCGGTCAATGTCAAACTGACTGTCGGCGGAACTGATGTCACTGTCACCGTATCCGATGCGCCTCCTATCTCTACGTTGGGGACGACCGACGCCCAGATCGGCGGCGTGATGGACAACGAGATGTATTCCAGCCTTCCGCTTTTGATGGGCGCGAGCGGCCAGCCCGATCAACGGCGCGCCACCGACTTTGCCTATCTGATGCCCGGCGTTCAGAACACCTATGCTGCCTCAGCCGGCGGCAACCCCACCGATGCCTCGGGCGCCGCCAACGGCGGCAACCCCGGCGGCGGCACCTCTGAAGTCTACATCGATGGCGTCAATCTGCCCGAGGGAGACGGCGTCGGCGATGTGCGCTACACCTGGACGGCCCTTGGCGTCGACGCCGTCGACCAGTTTCAGGTGGAGACCGCAGGCTACTCCGCCCAGTATGCCGGCCAGGGAGTGCAAAACTACACGGTCAAGTCCGGCGGAAACCAGATCCATGGCTCAGTCTATGAGTACTTCCGCAACACTGCATTGGATGCGTGGTCTTCCGCCAACAAGATCCCGACTAACACGGGCGCGACCATCCCCCAGGGCGGCGTCTGCAGCAGCGCGGCATTGACGGCGTCGACCCCTTGGTGCAATTTGGGCGGTGTCAAGTCCGCCGAACACATGAATGAGGCCGGCATCGCGATAGGCGGTCCAATCATCAAGAACAAGCTCTTCCTGTTTTACAACTATGGTACATATCGCTACGCGGCTGGACCTGCGCCCCATGCCCAGACCATCCCAACGCTTGCTATGTTGGGGTATAGCCCGTCCGGAGCGCCGCTGGGATACGCCGACTTCAGTGGATATGCGACAGCGAATGGCAAATCGGGCTGTGTGATCGGCTCGACCACCAATCCTTGTTACGACATCTACGATCCCGGATCGCAGACTGTGCCGAATTGCGGAGGCGTCAATCCCGTCTGTCAACGGACGGCCTTCCCGAACGACCACATTCCTGCCAGCCGTTTTTCGACCGCTTCGAACTACATCAACCAATTCATGGAGCCCTACTCGGCACAAGCCGCTCAGGGTTTTTATAGCAATAACCTCACCATCGGCTATCCCAGCGGACTGTCCAACTGGTACCAAATGGGACGCTTGGACTACAGTGCGAGCGAGGCGAACCGCATCAGCCTGATCGTTGCCTTCGGCCGCCAATCCGTCGCCGGAGGATACGACCTCGCCGGGGGCGCCGCCAACGCGCTTCCGCCGCCGTTCAATGGCAATCAATTCTATGCGCCGACGACCAACATTGATATTCTTAGGGACACCTCTACTATCAACGCGCATCTGGTGAACCAGGTCGCCATTGCCTATGGGCGCTACAAGAGCCTGGATTCCAACCAGAACCAAAAAGCCATCTACAACGCCGCAGCGACCGGTCTGCTCAATACACCTCCAGGGCAGGCAACCGTCGGCTTCCCGGGCATCTCCTTCTCCGGCGGCGTCGATTCCCCCGTCAACGAGGGCGGCTATAACTGGCATGGGCAGGTTAACGACTCCTACGCGCTGATGGACAATCTTCAGTGGCAACACGGCAAACACAACCTCACCTTCGGCGGACAGTCGGTTGAAGTGCAGTTCAACTCATGGACAACCGACAATTCAACACCGCTGACATACACATTTTCCGCAGCTCAAACGGAAGGGTATAACTCCGCAGGGTCCGGACTGACCACGGGCTCATCCTTTGCCAGCTATATGCTGGGCGCCGTGAGCGGCAGTAGCGTGAGCATCAGTCCCGAGTGGGGGGCGCGCTGGTTCAGCCCCTCCTTCTGGGCGGAAGACGACTATAAGGTGAACTCCAAGCTGACCTTGAACCTGGGCGTGCGTTGGGATCTCTTCGGCTCCTTTCATGAAGCTCACGACCAGATGACATGGCTGAACCCGACCGGCTCCAACTTGAACACGGGGAACTTTGGCACGCTTGCGTTTGCCGGCGGTACAGCCAGCAACGGCCCCTATACCGGTCTGCACTCGCCTTCCGCGATGTGGTACAAGAACATTGCGCCGCGCCTTGGACTGGCCTATTCCATAGATAGCAAGACCGTCATTCGGGCCAGCTACGACGTCGCTTATTCACGTGGAGACTGGACTGCCGGTGGAGGATCGCAGCATGTGCCTTCCCAGATGGGACTTATCCCTTCGGCATCAGCTCCTGGTGGCGTCAGCAACGCTCCTTCTTTCTATTGGGATGGCAGTTCATGCGCCAATAATTCCAGTGGATTTGCAAACGACGGCTTTACCCCCTGCGGATGGACGGGCTCGATATCGAATCCATCGATTGTGATAGCTCAGCAGGTTGCGGCCGGCAAAATGCCGGTGGGAGCCAATCTGTCTGAGTTCGGCACGGCCGAAACCGCTTTAGAAGCGAATTCGAATAACGGATCGCCCGCTTACTTCGATTCGTATCTCGGATCCCGCTCTCCCGAGTACATCAACTGGACCTTCGGCTTCCAGCGCGCACTCACCAAGAATATGTCCGCCACAGTCACATACGTCGGCAGCGAGGGTCACTTCATCAGTGTCGGTAGCGCCAACTACACAAGGAACAATGGACTTTCTCCATCCATGATTCCGCTCGCTGGATATGCTCTTCCCACCCAAACTGCAACCACGGCAGCGCCTTGCACCGGTGCCGCTTGCCTCTATTCCCTTATAGGCCAGAAAGCGACCACAACCAACCTTGCGCTGGCACGAGGGTTCGGTTTCACGCCACCCAATCCTTACAGTAACCCTGCCAACTACTATGCCAGCAATTCCGTGTCTCAATACTACTCGGCCTTTCCTCAATACAGCGGCGTCAGCGACCAGACCAGCTTTGTGGGCAACGAGAACTGGAATGCCCTCGAAGTGAGCGTTCGGCAACGTCTCTCCAACGGCCTAAGCTTCATGGTCAACTACACTTGGTCGAAGTCGATCGACGACCTGGGAACATTCCGCGAATCAGGCAATAACCGCCTCGATCGTAGTATCTCCGCCGCCTCGCAGCCCCAGAACCTGACTGCGACCGTGGTTTACCAGTTACCCCTTGGTCGCGGGCACTGGGGTGGAGACAACTTTGCGTACCGCTCTATTTTCAGCGATTGGACCGTCTCCGGCATCGGCACCGCTCACTCCGGTCTTCCAATCCTGGTAACAGGCAGCGGTTGCGCCGGCAGCGGAATTCTGGGTACTTGTATGCCCAGCGTCGTTCCCGGACAGACTGGACGCCAGAACAGATGGGGCAAAACCCCAACCGGCGCCCCGGTAAGCTTTGATACGAACAGCCCCAACTCTATAAGCAAGGTCGACTATCTCAATCCGGCTGCATTTACGGTGATTAACGGCGGTACATGCACGGCAGGAACAGCAACACCCTACCATTCGACAATTGAACAGGCCTACTACGTATGCAATGGCCCTGAAGACTATGTTCCCGGCACGGCGGCCCGGGTGGCGGCTTTACCTGATCTTTGGACGCAGCCCACTTACAACCTGGACTTGGCCGTCAAAAGGAGCTTCCCGATCTATCACGAATGGAAGCTTCTGTTTGAAGTTGACGCGACCAATGTGGCCAACCACGTAATATACGTCGGACCGGGTACCCTGTCGGTTTCTAGCACCTCTGACAACGTGGGCAACTTCGGCGTGCTCTCGAAGATCGCTAATTACCCACGCGAGTTCCAAGGATCAGCGCGCATCAGCTGGTAAACCACTGCAACGCCTCAACCAACGGGAGGAGCCGGGAAAATCCGGCTCCTCCTCTCACTTAAGCTTCCTTACCAACGGGTTCTCGGGCGTGCGGTATCCGACATACTGCCCCCATGACTTATGATCAAATTTGAGCCTGAAGCTTAAGATGAGGTGTCATCGTTCGAATGGCGAAAAGATCGACCGTTATAGACGTTGCTGAATCCGCTGGCGTGGGCGCGTCCACCGTTTCGCGCCATCTTCGTGGCATCACGGTAAGGCCTAAACTTGCCGAGCGGATAGAAAAGGCTGTTCGTGAACTCGACTATGAGCCAGATGAGACCGCGCGATCGTTGCGGGGCGGCCGCAGCCGGACAATTGGTGTTCTGTTCCCTAAAGTCTCCAATGCCTACTTTAGCCACGCTCTGCAAAGAATCGAAGAGCTAGCCAGTGAGCAGGGCTACACTGTGGCGCTCCTCACCCATCACAACGATCCCAAAGAACAATTGAACGACCTTCTTACTTTACGGCGCTGTCGCGCGGAAGGAGTCATCATAACTGCGATGCCCGGGACAACACTCCAGGACATCCGTGCTGTCCTCCCTAGTGAACCTATCGTCTCTCTGGATAGTTTCTTTTCACCGGAGTTGGACTCAGTGCTTCTTCAGAATCGACAGTCTGCGGCTAATGCCACTAGGCATTTTCTCGAGCATGGATACAAGGCTGTGGCATGCGTTACTGCCAGGCCGGGAACCTACAGCTATCGGGAGAGGATGGATGGGTACTCTGCAGAGTTGCGATCCCGTGGCCTTCAATCAAGAATGATCGTTGCCCAGGACTATCCTGAGCTCGACGAGATGCTACGCGTAGAGCTTTCTTCAGAGCAGAGGCCAGAAGCCCTTCTTGCGCTTAGCGACACTGCCGTGCTCCACATCATGAAATTATTCCAAGAACTTCGGCTCTCGCCTGCGCAGCGACCAAAAATGATCGGTTTTGACGACTTTGAATTGGCGGCCTTTCTCGATGTGCCTCTTTCCGTTGTGCGGCAACCAATCCCGGAGATGGTCGACGCGGCGATGAATTCGCTGTTGCGACAGATCAAAGAGGGTACGACTCCGGGAACCCAAACCCTTTCAATGCCGGGCCAACTAATTATCCGCAACTCGTGCGGCTGTAAGTGAGTTCGAGTTCACCGGCCGCGGGGGCAGAAGCCATCAAGTTTAAGGGCTAGAGACGGACCGCCAGACAGGTGGACACACTGTCGTTGGCTCCGAACGCCGACATGGTTCTCGCTCACGGACCTCGGCTTTACGCGGCACTCCAGCATTGGTCTGCCCGATCTTTTGCACCAGTTGGATTGTTAGTGTAGCGCAACGAGTTGGTTAGTAATCTCGTCGCAGTCGGGGGTGTGGAGAAGTGGGAAGCGCGTAGCGGTTTCCACTTCTCCAT
>Ga0182014_10007908_pt1 | contig 11011 bp, 11 predicted proteins | sample 612S2DmetaG_FD_120489 | JGI IMG/M metagenome (GOLD analysis project Ga0182014, IMG submission 120489) | Permafrost microbial communities from Stordalen Mire, Sweden - 612S2D metaG | ecosystem: Environmental > Terrestrial > Soil > Wetlands > Permafrost | place: Sweden: Stordalen | collected... | reverse complement strand
GCGTCGTCGCCGTTATGGCAGACATCGACGGCAAAGCCTTCCGCCTGGAGCGCCTTGCGAATGAACGAGGCGGTCTTCTTTTCGTCTTCGACGACGAGCACACGCATGGGATCAGGTTAAACTGGGCCGGCTGGTTCCCCAATGCTTATCTCACCGGCTCGCCGCCGCCGCCGGAGCCGTCCGGCGGCGGCAAGTCTGGCCAGCCTTAACCCGACCTACTTCTTCTCTCCCTTCTCGTCGTCGTCTTCCTTGTCGTTCTTCGCCTTCGCCTTGGCGTCTTCCTTCTTCTCCTTCTCCTGGTCGGCGACGGTCTCCTTGGAGATGTCGATGATGGCGCCGGTCATGGCGTCCACCTGCACTTCGGTGATGTCCTTGGTGCCCGGGGTGGCGATGTCAAACGACCAGAGCAGTTTGCCCTTCTCCTTTTCGAGTTCGCCTTCCTTGATGGTGCCGTTGGGGACTTTATCCAGCGCGATCTTCTGCGCCTCGGCCTTGGTGATCTTAGCCTGGGCTTCGAGTTTGGCCGGGGGGGCCTTTTCGCCTTCCTTTTCCGTCGTGCAGGCGGTGAGGCCGCCAGCCAGCAGACCGAGTGTAACTATCGAATAGATGATGGATTTGATTTTCATATATGCGTTTGTTGTTTGTCTTGCCGGGAGCACTCCCGGCGTCGCGCAGTGCAACATAGCCCCGTGACAGGGATATGACCCTTCAGTGACAGTTTTGTCATCCCTTGAGGGGAATACGGCAGCAGCCGTGATGCGTGCGGCGTGAGGGCCAGGGTTGACCGGGCCGGGGTTTGCGCCTAGAAAGAGGGAAATGATGCACAGTCTCTTTGCGGCAGGGCGCGGGAATCTCAGGCTGGCGGCGTTGCTGGCGGTGACCGGACTGGCGATTTCGTTGCAACCGGCTTGGGCGGAATTCAAAGCCGGGCTGGTCCTGGACCGGGGCGGCAAGGACGACAAGTCGTTTAACTCGTCGGCCTACGAGGGAGCGACGCGCGCCAAGAGCAAGCTGGGCATTCTCCTGAAGTATGTCGAAGCTTCTGATGACAATGCGTTCGAGCCGATGCTGCGGCAGTTTGCGCTGCGCGACTTCGACCTGATTATCGGCGTGGGTTTTGCCCAGAAGGAGGCGATCCAGAAGGTCGCGGCACAGTTCCCCAACCGGCGGTTCGCCATAGTGGATTCGCAGGTGACTGCGCCGAATGTGCGGTCGCTGATGTTTCAGGAACATGAAGGGGCCTACATCGTCGGCGCCATCGCCGCCATGACGAGCAAAACGGGCAAGATCGGTTTCGTGGGGGGCATGGATATTCCCCTGATCCGCCGGTTTGTGATGGGTTACGAGGCCGGGGCGAAGAAGATTAATCCCCAGATTACCGTGATGGCCAACTATGTCGGGGTCACCAGCGAGGCGTGGAATAACCCGGCCAAGGGGAAGGAACTCGCCGTTTCTCAGTATGAAGGCGGCGCGGACATCATCTTCGCCGCAGCCGGGGCCTCGGGTCTGGGCGTGTTCGACGCGGCGGAGGACAAGAAGAAGTTCGCGATTGGCGTGGATTCCAACCAGGACTGGACCAAGCCCGGGCTGATCCTGACGAGCATGTTGAAGCGCGTGGATGAGGCGGTGTTTTCGACCATCGAGGAATCGAAGGCCGGGAAGTTCACCGGCGGAGTCGAATGGTTCGGGCTCGCCAACAAGGGCGTGGACTACTCCTTCGACCAATACAACGCGAAGATACTAACCGAGCCGGTGCGCAAACGAGCCGACGAGCTGAAGGCAGAGATCATCGCGGGGAAGATCGTGGTGCCGGACTACTACAAGAAGTAAGGGTTTGCCCTCCTTTGGGGTTCACAAGTGCTCAGTTTACTAAGGATTAAGCATAGTGAAGAATAGTGAAAGATAGTTCTTGCATACGTTGCGCATACAGTTTAGATTCTGGCCACTATGGCTTGGCTATATCAAAGACCAGATTCGGGGCGGTGGTGGATCGGCTACCGTCATAACGGAGTGCAAGTCCTCAAGAGCACCGGGCAGGAGGACAAAAAGAAAGCGGAGATTGAACTCGCCAAGGTGCAGGCGATGCTCGCCGCAAACCGGGCCGGCACTCTCACGCTTGAAGTGTTCCAAGCCATCACCGGCAGGACATTGCCGACGATGACCTTGAAGGCGGCGCTTGCAGACTGGATGAAAGAGGCGAACGCAACGACAGCCAAGAATACGATCAGGATGTATGAGGCGATCTCCACTGGCCTGACCAAACACTTCCACGCCACAGACCAGGGGCCGCTTGTGTCTGACCTGACCCGTGAGCAGCTACAGGAGTTTCTCAATCAGAGGCGGGCGGTTGTATCAGCAGCAACGGCGAACTTGGAGCGCAGAATTCTGACCGTGTTCTTCCGCCGCGCCAAGGCGAACGGGACGATTCGGGACAACCAAATGGAGGGAGTAAAGCCGTTCAAGACCCCAAGGGGCGAAGAGAGCACGCGCCGGCCATTCACCGCAACGGAGTTGGCAGCACTTTACCAGCAGGCACCGAATGATTTCTGGCGCTACATGGTGTTGGGTGGATTCTTCACGGGTCTGAGACTGGGCGACTTGGCTACCATGCCCATCGGTGCCGTGGACCTCGCGGCCAGGGTCATAAATATCCTGACCCGCAAGACCGGCCAGTCAATGCACATCCCGATTGCGGCCCCGCTCTACGAGTTGCTCTGCCGACTTAAGGCCCAGCGCAAGGGAGCGAAACCAACGGACCCGCTTTGGCCCGAACAGGCCAAGCTCTACGAGGAACGAGGGTCTGGACCGCTCTCGAATGAGTTCTTTGAGCTAATGCTGGTCAAGGCAGGGCTTGTCATGCCCCGCACCTACGACAAGTTTAAGGTAGGTAGAGCAGGAAAGCGGCAGACCAACGCAATCAGCTTCCACTGTTTCCGGCACAGCTACGTTTCTACGCTGGCAGCCCTCGGGCAGAACCAGCAGATAGTCAAGGCCCTAACCGGGCATAGCTCCGACCAGATTAACGACATTTACACCAAGCTGCCGCCCGACGTTCTAAAGCAAGCCGTCGCGCTTCTGCCCGACATTACGCAGCCGAGCACAACGGAGGCAACAAAGTGAACCCCACCAGCATTCCCCGGCCGAGTTACAACGCCCTTGACCTTGCTGCCGCTTTGAAAGCGAACTGGCACGGCCAACACCTGAGCGAGAAAGCGGATGGGGTTTGTGTCCGCCGGGAATTCGCAGGTTGCGCCGTGTGGGGTGATTCTATGCGGGACGGCCGGCTTATGGTTTGGGATATTGATTGCGCCTTTGGCTGCGATGTTCGCCGCTTGCCGTGGACCGAGCGCGAGCGGGCATTGACCGAGCTTTTCGGGCAGCTAAATCCGAAACTCAACTGGCACCGCTGCCCCACGGGACACGGCGCCGAGTTTATCGAGGCCATCATTCAAGCCGGCGGAGAGGGCATAGTTGCAAAGCCGTTTGATGCCCCTTTCGGTGTTGGCTTGTGGAAAGTGAAGCGGACAGAAAGCTTCGATCTTGTTTGCGCTGAGCGGAACGAACGGCGCGGCTCAATTCGGCTGGCAGGCCCGGGCGGAGAGGATTACGGATGGTGCCCCTGCCGCGCAGCCTTTGACCGTATCCGGCTGGGTGACGTAGTAGAGATCGAAGCCTATGGCCGACACGCCAGCGGTAAATTGCGCGAGGCAAGGTTTAAGAGAATCCGCGCCGATATAATGGAGGCGAAGCCATGAGCAGACACGCAAAGCGGCCAGCAATATCGTTTCCCAAAGGCTACGTCTTTGGGATGGAAATGCTTCGAGAGGACGCCTACCGCATCTTCAAAAAACATCGTGCCCCTTTGGAATGGGGAGAGGAGGAAGTGAGGTTTCTGCTCCTGATAGCAGGCCGCCCCAAGCAGCTATGCTGGCACGGAGAACCAGAGATTCCAACTTGCAGCTCGATAGAGATTGCTGCGGTATGCAGCAGGCCGTCCACCGACGAAGAGGCCGCGCTCTGCGGGATTCTGTTCTCTCATCTATTCGCAGCCTCGCCAGATGCTGTTCTCAAGATCATGCTCGATCTGCGGAGGCTCATCAAAACGAGATGTTCGTCGCCCGTCTTTAAGGTAGCTACTTGGCTATTTGGGCAAGACGTGGTGCTTGAAAAGGAATGGATTGGTACCGACAAAGCGGAAATTATAGCCGATAGAGCCGGCCTCGCGCTCGGTTGCAAAGTGTCCCCTAAAGTCGTCGAACACGCCCGCTCTCGTTTGAGGAGAGTAAAGGCATGGGCATTCCCCCGAAGCGGCTAAGAATTCGGGGGAATCGTTCCTTTGCGGAGACCGCTCTGCGTGCGCGAAGCTGCACACATGAGCAATGTTATTCATGGTGTTGAGCGCGGGCCGACCAGCTTCGATTTAGCGCGGCTTTCGAAGTCGAAACAGGCGGTTGACCTGGCACCAAACACAATTAGAGAGTACGCCCGCCAGGGCTTGAACATTTACCGGATGGGCAAGGCCGCGTTTTTCAGCAAAGCCGAGTTGGAGGCATTCATCCGGGCCAAGGCAATTACTGGCCGCGTTATGCCCGGCACTGTGCGCGATCCGGTCATGGGGTGAAAGAAAATCGTCGGGCTACCGGGAAGCAACACCCGCCGAAAAGGAACCACATGCAAAGCCTATCACCACCTAAGCCGCCGTCAACGTCGAAAGCGCATCAGGTTTACACAGCCGGGAGGGCCGTCGCGTGAGCGCCGGCGCCCACAGGCCGAACATGGCGGCCAAGGAAGAAGCGGTTGTTGCCACCCTCTTAACTGAATGCCCCGCCGAGCTTCCGCCCTATTGCGCCAAGCTGTTACAGCACGCGCCCGAGAGTCTTGACGATCTACGGCTTGCAAATATCGCCGTTGCCATCCGGCAGTTGCGGGAGGCCGGAAAGCCCGTTGCGGTTATCACCATGCGGGAGCAAATGAACGGCAAGCTTGACGATGTTGGTGGCGACTTGTTTCTGTATGGCCTTCCAAATCAGGCCGTAGGAATCACAATCGCAGAATTTGAGGCAACGGACCTTTGGGAGGCGTATCGCACGCGCCGCTTGAAGTCAGTTTATGGAGAGGCTGCCGCCGCGATGGAAGCGGACCCCACAAAGGCCGACGCCATTGTTGCCAATGTCCGGCACTCCCTTGACGCACTCGACAAGGAACACGCCAACAGCAACACCTGGAGCCGTCTGGTGGAAGATGGAGCCGACGCCATCGCCCATGAACTGCCGCCACTGGTGGAGGTGATCGAGGGCATCGTCTGCGACCGCTCCAAGCTCGTAATCGTCAGCAGCGCCAAGTGCTTCAAGACCTGGCTGACCATCTACCTGGCCTTGTGCGTGTCGCATGGTGTCCCCTTCCTGGGCCGCACCACCCGCCGCCGCCGCGTGCTCTATGTCAACCTGGAACTCAAGCGCGAGACCTTCGACCGCCGCTTGCAGGCCATCGCCAGCGCCCTGGGCATCACGGTTGACTCCGGCTGGTTCCATCACCTGCCATTGCGCGGTTGCATGGCGGGCATCACGGTCGATGTGCTAATCACCCGCATCGTCGCCATCGCCAAGCAACTCAAGAGCGGATTGACAGTCCTCGACCCCGTCGCCAAGGCCAATGTTGAAGCCGAAGAAAACTCAAGCCGCGATCAAACCCTATTCTTTAACCAGATTGACCGCCTCACCACGGAAGCCGATTGCACCGTTGTCCTAAATGACCACACCACCAAAGGCAACCAGTCCGAGAAAGACCCCCTGGACACCATCCGGGGCAGCAGCGCCAAGGGGGGCGACCTGGATGCCGCGATGGTGCTGCGGAAGCATAAAGTCGAAGGCTGCTACCGGGTGGACATGGTTCACCGCGAACTTGCCCCGGTTGACCCCTTCACCATCGGCTGGCAGTTCCCTTTGATGGCGCTCCGCCCAGACCTGAACCCTGACGAAATGAAGAAAGCCAAGGGCGGGCAGGTGAAGAAATACGCCCCCGAGAAGCTCTGCTCCGTGATTTCCCAGACTACTGCCGAGAACCCCATCAGCATCTCGGCATGGGCAGCCAAGGCGGGCATCACCCGCCAGACGCTCCAAGGCTATCTGCCGGGACTCAGAGTCAAAGGTTGGATTAACACAGCAGGGCAAGGCAATACTGCCCGCCAATACCTCACCGAAAAGGGCAAGGAAGCCGCCTGCCATCACCTCGAAATAAGAGCATGAACACCCTGCCGAAATCAGTTCTCGGCAGTTCTCGGCAGGCTGCCTTGTATCCTCCCTGCCTGCCTGCCGGAATACTCTTAGTATTCGGCAGCAGCAGTAGGGGGATGATTTACATGCCGAGAACCGAATCCGGCACCCGATGAAAAGTACCCTCTTTTACTTCCTGGTTGAACTCCCAGAGACCGGCATGGCCCTGACCTGGATTGGAGGCGGATTGAAACCCTCGAAGCACCCCGACCGCGTATGGCTCACCACCCCAGCCGGGAAGCCCGTCCTCGAAGTGCCCCGCACCCACGTTTACCCATCAAACGAAGATGAAGTCGCCAAGCGCATCATCGCCGACCGCATGGCAGACAAGGCACCTCTGAATTGATGAAACCGAGATACTACCTGGAGCTTGAGCCCATGCCGGGTAACTGGCGCACACCACCAACGCAGCGACTCAGGGCGCTACTCAAAGCCGCTTTGCGAGGGTAGGGAGAGGGTGCCTTGCCGGGCGTCGCGGGAGATGCCTGCACGCCTCGGTTTGTCGCAGCACGGCAGATGGTTGGGGCTTGTTGCGCAAACGGGCCTGGAGTAGGCTTGAGCCATGAAACGGGAAGACATCATCCGGGACATTCACGGGCTGGAGTCAGAACTGGCGGCCTTGGAGGATCAATATGGCCTGCTGTCGTCCGACTTTTACCATTGCTATCGCGCCGGGGAACTGGAGCAAACGCGGGATTTCATTCGCTGGGCGGGTTACTACGAAGCGAAGCTGGAGCGGGAAACCTGTTACCGTCAATTGGTGTATGAGCACCTGCGGGAGTTGCGCCGGCAATCGGGTCTAGGCGTGCTGGCTCTCACTCCGGCGGGCGCATGAGCGCGCCGCTTGACAACATCGCCAGCTATAGCGCGTTTGTCTATGCGCTGCGCGAGCGCCACCCGTTCATAACTGGTTCGACACTGACGCTGGCACCCATCGGCGCAACGCTCGCCAAGTTGGAAGGGCGCATCGAATGTCAGAATGGAATTCATCTTGAGGTGTGGGAACTGGTTGATTTCGCCGTTCACCGCATTCGAACTTACAGCTACGAAGTCTATCGCGAAGCAGAGAAGCTTTGTTGGTATGACCCGTGGGAGCATCCTGAAATTCCCGCGCTGGCCGCCACATTTCCGCATCACAAGCATGTCCCGCCAAACTTGCGCGAACACCGCGTGCCGGCGCCGGGAATTGGTTTCGTTTCGCCCAATTTGGATGTCGTCTTGGAGGATGTGCGTCAGGATTTGCTTCAGTTTATTTGCTGATCAATGGGCGGCGACCTTTGGGTGAATCCAATGGCGGTTTATTGAGATGCTGCCGCCAGTATCAACACCTCAATTCTCCCGATACGCTGGGGCCAGCGCCAATTCATGACACCAAATACTGTGGGAGACGACGTGAGGAGTCTCTGATCTCCTGTTTGTCGCCGAATAATGAGACTCCTCACGTCGTCTCCTACGGCAATTGGGATACTGTCATCGTGCAGGCAAGAAGTTCCGAAGCCGCCATGTGCGAGCCATTCCCGGGTGTGCGTGCGGGTTTTCTCAAGAACGCCGGCGACCTGCGGGGTTCACTCAAAGCTCGTCTCCAGCAACACCAGCGTCTTCGTGCCGGTGAAGCGCACCGAGACGTCGGTTGCGCCCGCCGGCAGCGGTGAGCGCAGGTCCATCGTTTGACCGGCGGGGATGGTGACTTGGTCGGTGGCGGCCTTTCCGTTGACAGCGATGGTGAGCTGGGCCGGGCTGGTGGTGGGGTTCTTGACCTTGGTGAGGACGGTTTTCCTGCCAGGCGGAAGGCCGGCCCAGAACATGCCTGAGCCGGTCTCGGAGTCCGGATTGAGGTCTTTGAGGCTTGAGCCGGTGCTGTAAGTGTATGGCCCAAATGGGTTCCGACCGTGCGGCTCGAACTGGGAGCCGGGGTCCATGTTCCACGAGCCCGTGTTCGGCGTCAGAGGCTTTGCGGACGGGTTCGTGGGCGGGGCCATCCACTCGGCATTAACGATCAGGCCGTTGAGCGAGCCGCACACCACGCCGCGCTCCGTGAGGTAATTGCCCCACAGGATCGGCGACTCGATCAGCGGATGAATGGGGTGGTTGGCCTTCGAAGCCGTGTAAGCCATGAGGTTTGCCAGCAGCCGGTCGGCCGCCGGGTCCAGCCCGGCGCGGTTCACCAGGTCGAAGCCAGACAAGATTACCGAGCCGGTTCCGTCAAACATCTCGCACAAGGCGATGCCTTCCAGGCCGCGGTCGTAGTCGGCCAAGATGGCCGTGCGCGCGAGCGCTTCGGGTTTCTGGAGCTTGAAGCCGGCGGTGACGGGATAGGCTTGCGGGAAGCCCGGCTTGGTCTCATCCCAGCCGGTGTAATCTGACCAGAGGGAAAGGCGACGGCGATCCAGCCAGTGGAACACGGGGTGATCGGGCCGCTCGGGGTTCACGTTCATTTGCTCACGGAATGGCCGGGTGCGGGGCGGATAGGCGGTGTCGTTGGGTGAACTCGTGAGGACAGCAATGTCCTCGGGCAGCCAGTCTCGCTCGAACGCTCCCCCCACTGGCCCCAAGCAGAGCAGACGCCCGCCGTCGTGGATGAAGCGCCGCAGCTCTTGCTTCTGCGCCCCGAGCGCCTTGTCCCACGCGCCGTCACCGATGATCAGGGCACTCATCTGCGCGGGCCAGGGAGACAGAGTGGAAATGCGTTTGAACCCGAGGCCGTTCTTCTCCAACGCTGCCGCCGTCTTCCCCGGCGGATCGTACAAATACACCGGCGGCGCTGACGCCGGCGCGGATTTCCCCCAATCGGCGCCCGCGATGAATAAGCTGGCTCCATTCGTCGAAACGGCACGCGTGCCGGCCACGATGCGACCCGAAATGACGTAATCTCCTGTGGTCAGGTTGGCCGGTAGGTCGAAGGTGAGGGTCTTGCTGCAAGTGCCGAAATAGGGAATCGCAGGCAGGTCTATCTTCCCCTGACAGAAGCCACCGGCATTCTTCGATTGAACCTGATAGGTCAGCGTGGCGTTAGTCAGCGCGTTGCCGTCCTCGGAGTCGTTGATCACATGCGCGATTGCGCGGACCTTCGTGCCCGCATAGACCTGCGGGGTCCACAGCTCCCAGCTTAAGAGCACGGGCTGGTAGGACACACCAAGCTGCTCCATCGCGGGCTTCGGCTTCATCTGGTCGAAGGACGAGATACCCGACCAGTTGTAGAACAGGATCGTGAACGGCATGAGCCCGGCCAGCCGCGGATTCAACGGGCGCATGCGGCGGAAGGATTCGGCGGCCTGCTTGACCATGAATGCCTGGTAATCCAGCGCATCCTCGCGCGGGTTGGCGGTGTGGCCAATCCAGCCCAACTGCGGCGCGAGTTGCTTGCTGCGCACGATGTTGAACTCGCCGTCCCAGCCGGTAAAGGAGCCCACGCATTCAGTGAACGTCACCGGCTGGTTCTTAGCCGGGTCGCCAAAGAGGGGTTTGGGGTAAAGCTTGTCGCGCAGGTTGTAGTAGGTGAGGAACGAGTTGTAATACCAGCCCCAGTAACGGTGCACGTCGCACACATCGCCCTCGCGGCCTTCCCCGTACCCGGCGTTGCCGATATACGGGCGGGTCGGGTCCCATGCCTTCAAGGCGGCATGGGCGCGCGTCAACAGGGCGCTAAACGCCTTGCCGCGCTCGCCGGACACCGGCAGTTCGTTCGCCAGCAAATACATCACAATGCACGGATGCGACACGTAGCTCTCGAAGAGCTTCCGGTAGCCGGCAATGCTGCGGTCATAGTCTTTCGGCGCAACGCGTTTCCCCTCGTCGGCCTCAGGGGGCGAGCCGTAGCGCCCCGCATACATCATCATACCCAGCTCGTCGCAGACGTCGAACCACACCTGCGATTCATCGGACGTGAGACGGAAGATGTTCACGTTCTGGGACTTCAGGTAACGCACGTATGCCTCGGCGAACGCGCGCGACTCGCCGACTGCCGGCGGTATGGTCCGCCCGGGCGGGTTGATCGCGATTCCCCGCAGGAAGACCGGGCGGCCATTCAGACGAAACTGCCCATCCCGAATCTCGAAGGAACGGAAGCCAATGCGGATGGTCTTTGCTCCGAGCGCGCTGCCGTCTTTGGTCGCCGTGACCTGAAGGTTGTAAAGCACCGGTGAATCCGGGTTCCACAGCACGGGCTTCAGGCCGGAGATCGTCTTGGTGAATGAGGCCCCGGGGGCCGCGCCCGGGGCGCTTTGCCCCAGCACGCCTTGCCAAAGGAGTTGCCCGTTGCCGCTCCGAGTGATGGCTCCCTGGAACACCACCCTGCTAAAATCGTCACCGGCCCTGGGGGCGACCTCTATTCGCACACTGTCGGCAGTCGCAAATGCCAGCACCTTCTCGAACTCGAGCGCCCGGACAGTCGGGCAGCCCAGCAGTATCGCGGCCCAGACGGGAAAGTGCGCTGACGATCTGCTGCGCCTGAGGAATGGGGTGCCGATCATATGTTCCACCCGCGCATCCTACGGAATCTCCAGAACTTCCACCAGCCCGTAAGGCAGCCCGGATCTCAGTGCGCTCCTGATCATACCTTGCATCTCCTCCGCGGACTGAATTGACAACTCGCCTGCCCTGCGACACTCTGGGCGCATGGCAAAGCCAGCTTTGGGCCGGGGTCTGGGGGCGTTGTTGGGCAACAGCCCCATCGCCAAACCTCCAGTTCCGGCGCCAGTCTCAAACACAGTCCCGGGAGCCGCCTTGGAGACAGATTCGCG
>Ga0182014_10007905_pt1 | contig 11012 bp, 11 predicted proteins | sample 612S2DmetaG_FD_120489 | JGI IMG/M metagenome (GOLD analysis project Ga0182014, IMG submission 120489) | Permafrost microbial communities from Stordalen Mire, Sweden - 612S2D metaG | ecosystem: Environmental > Terrestrial > Soil > Wetlands > Permafrost | place: Sweden: Stordalen | collected... | reverse complement strand
TCCTTCGTGGTATCCTTCATCATGGCGTGGTCTCCGTTCCAGCGCGCTAACGCCGGAATCATTGGGGTTGAGCAACCCGGAGACTACGCCAACCCAATTCCAACCACCTCCGCGACGGGACCGAACCACATGCGGGGGGTAGACCGACATGAGCGCTTCGTTCGGGAGATGGGGTCTTCGCCGCGCGCTTCTGGCGGCGCTGGCGGGCGTCGCACTGACTGCGTGATCACCCCCCATGGAAATGGTCCGCCGCGAGGTATGTCCTTTTTTTTTGCGAGGAATAGTACCCCAACGCCTCGGAAGCGGTTGGTCGAGCACCGCCAATCAATGTCTGCTTCCGTCCACTGCTGACCCGATACCCGCCATTCCGTTTACGGCCAACTCCGGTCGTTTGTGCGAGGCTGGCGGAAGGTCCCACTTGGATCGATCGCCGGCATCGCGCGAAACGACGGCTTCGGCTCGCGCCGCGTCAGCGCGCTGTTCGCGCGCGAAGCATCGCCTGAGCGAACGAGGGAGAAGCGTTGGCGTTGCGCGAGCGTAACGCGGGTCGATCGCGCGGGGGAAACAGCCGCGCTTCGCGCGCCCCCTCATCCGTCATGCTGCGCATGACACCTTCCCCCGCAAGGGGGGAAGGGCCGCGCGTCACGCCGCCGACGCCAGCCGTCGTCCGATCATTTCGCGCAGCGCCGCCAGATCGTGCGCGAACGCGCGGATGCCCTCGGCGAGCTTCTCCGTCGCCATCGCGTCCTGGTTGAGCATCCAGCGGAAGCGCTTCTCGTCCATGGCGATGCGGGCGGGCGCGGGTCCCGGCGCGTCGGGCGACAGTTTTCGCGCCAGCGGCCCCGCGTCGCGGGCGAGTTCGTCGAGCAGCGCGGGCGAGATGGTCAGCCGGTCGCAGCCCGCCAGCGCTTCGATTTCGCCGGCGTTGCGGAACGAGGCCCCCATGATGACCGTCGAGACGCCGTAGGTCTTGTAATAGGCGTAGATCGCGCGCACCGACTGAACTCCCGGATCGGTTTCGCCGGTGTAAGGCCCGCCGCCGGCCTTGACGTGCCAATCGAAGATGCGCCCGACGAAGGGCGAGATCAGGAAGGCGCCGGCGTCGGCGCAAGCGATCGCCTGGGCGAGCGAGAACAACAGCGTCAGATTGCAATCGATCCCCTCGCGCTGCAGCGCGGCGGCGGCCTGCGCCCCTTCCCAGGTCGCGGCGATCTTGATGAGAATGCGCTCGCGGCCGACGCCGCGCGCTTGGTAATCGGCGATCAGCTTCCGGGCCTTGGCGATCGTGCCGGCGACGTCGAAGGAGAGATCGGCGTCGACTTCGGTCGAGACGCGGCCGGGAACGATGCGGGTCAGCTCGACGCCGAAGTCGATCGCCAGGCGATCGGTCGCCGCCTCGGCCGGTGCCCCGCGTTGGCGCGCCCACGTGACCGCCTCGTCGACGAGACGCGCATAGGCCGGCAATTGCGCCGCCTTGAGGATGAGCGACGGATTGGTGGTCGAATCGGTCGGCTTGAAGGCGCGGATCGAGTCCATGTCGCCGGTGTCGGCGACGACCGTGGTCATGGCGCGCAATTGATCGAGTTTGCTCGGCATGGCGTGTCTCCCTGGTCGGCTTGAACGATGCGGCGCGACGGCGGCGCGCGCAACGTCAGTTCGGCGCCGGCGCGGGCGTCGGCGGCGCAGCGGCCGGCGCCGCCGAGTCGGCCGGAGCGGTCGCGGCCGTCGGGTCCGCATAGCCGCGGGCGTCGATGATCGACATCGTGCCGGCGTCCTGCGCGCGCGGCGTCGCCAATTGCGCGCCGATCGCGTGCAGCACGTCGGGCGCGTCCGCGTAGGCGCCGTGGTCGATGAAGCCGTCGGAGACGTTCGAGAGGTCGTAGACCTTGGCGCCGAGGCCCTCCAGCGCCTGCCGATCTTCCGGCTTGGCGGGGTCGATCGCGCCGACGCGCTTGCGCGATTGGGCGATCGCGCTCGAGAGCGACAGGGCGCGATCGTTCGCCGTCGCGAAGACGGTGACCTTGGCCGGCCTGATGTGCGCCATCTGCGCGGCGAAAACGTCCATGTCGATGTCGGGCGAGGCGAGCATCACTTCGCCCAAATGGCCGCCGAGGTCGCGATTGCCGGCGATCGAGGCCTGGCCCAAAGCCTCCATCGCCAGCCAGCCGCCCATCGAGTGGGCGAGCACGTGCACTTTGCCGACGCCCGGCGTCGCGCTGATGTCCTGCAACAGAGTCTGCAACGCGTCGCGCGAAGCCATCGCGCTGTCCTTGTCGGAGACGTAGCCGAACAGTTCGCGTTTCGTCGGCCAGGTGAACAACACCGCGACGCCGCCGAAGCGGCTGTCGGCGACGATCTGCGCGGCGCGATCGAGCGCGTCGTCGAAACCGACGTTGAAGCCGTGCACGTACACCAGAACGTCGCGATTGACGCCGATGCGGCCGGAAATATGCGAATCGATCTCGGCGCGGAACTCGTCGGCGTCGAGTTCGCGCTCGCCGGCGACGACGATGTGATCCCTGGCGTTGGCGGCGCCCCACATCGGCTTTTCGATCGAGCCCGTGCGATGGCCGGGCGGAATCGTCAGGGTGGCGAGCGCATAACGCACGCCGACGGCGGAGGCGACCTGGGCCGCCGCGCCCTTCTCGCCTTTGCGCGTCGAGGCGATGAAGATTTGCACCGGGCGCGGCTTGGTGGCCGCTGCAGCCGAGCCGCCGCTGAGCGAGCTGACGTCATTGGCCGCCGCTTCCATGTCGGTCGCCGCGCAGCCGGCCAGGGCGAAGCCGAGCGCGACAATCGCGGCGAAGCGGCCGACGGCGACCAAATATTCGCTCGCGCTGCGCAGGGCCGCGGCCATCGCGTCGAGTTTCCCTTGAATGGCGGCGGGCGGCGGGTCCGGTGCGCGTCGGGCGGGGTGATGGGGCAGGGATGTGGCGAATGTGAGACGAACGCCGATTCGCGCGTCGCCTCAGGCGCTCAAGCCGTTTGACCGAGCGCTCCCCTGGCGGCTCGGCTCGCCTCGATGTGATGGAGAAACTGCCGCGCGCTCTCTTTCCAGGTGAAGCGCAGCGAATGTTCGCGCGCGCGCTCGCGCGGTATCTCCAGCGCTGAGAGGCACGCGACGCGAAGATCGTCGCTGAGCGCGCCGGCGCCGCTCTGGCCGATCACGTCGAGCGGTCCGGAGACCGGGAAAGCGGCGACCGGCAGGCCGCTCGCCAGCGCTTCGATCATGACGATGCCGAAGGTGTCGGTCTTGGAGGGAAAGACGAAGACGTCGGCGCTGGCGTAGACGCGCGCGAGCGCTTCGCCGTAGAGGGCGCCGAGAAAGCGCGCGTGGGGATAGCGGCGCTCGAGCGCCGCGCGCGCCGGGCCGTCGCCGACGACGACCACCGATCCCGGCAGCTTCAGGTCGAGCAGCGCTTCGAGGTTCTTTTCCACCGCGACGCGGCCGACGCTCAAGAAGATCGGGCGCGGCAGGTCGACCGCGTCGCCGGGGCGCGGGCGATAGAGCGCATGGTCGACGCCGCGGGTCCACACCTTGACGCGGTCGAACCCGCGCCGGGTCAGATCGTTCTTGATCGACGTCGTCGGCACCAGGGTCGCCGCCGCCGGCGCGTGAAAGCGGCGCAACGCGGCGTAGGCGAAGACTTCGGGAAGCCGGGTGCGGGCGGCGATATATTCGGGAAAGCGGGTGTGATAGCTGGTGGTGAACAGCTTGCCGCGCTTGCGGCAATAGCGTCGCGCGGCCCAACCGATCGGGCCCTCGGTGGCGATGTGGATGTGGTCCGCGCCGGCCGCCTCGATCCGCCGCGCCACTTCCCAGGGCGAGGCCAGCGCCAGACGAATGTCGGGATAGGTCGGCATCGGCAGGGAGGGAAACCCCTGCGGGGTCAGGAAGATGAATTCCGCATGCAACTCGCGCGCCGCCGCCGACATGCGTTCGAGCGTATGGACGACGCCGTTGACTTGGGGTCGCCATGCATCGGTCGCGACCAATATCCGCATCAAGCCGCTTCCGCCTCCGCTTCGGCCGGCCGGTCGGCGCGCCCCGCCGCCGCGCGTTCGCGCTGGCGCTGGGCGTAGGGGGTCGACCAGATCACGATTTCGAGCGCGCCGTCGTCGCGTTCGACGACGAGCGAGCACGATTCGATGAAATCGCCGGTGTTCACGTAGGTCACGCCGTTGATGTCGCGAATGGCGGGATGGTGAATATGTCCGCACACCACGCCGTCGGCGCCGCGCCGCTTCGCTTCCGCGGCGAGTTCGCGTTCGAACGAGCCGATGAAATTGACCGCGTTCTTCACCTTGAGCTTGGCCCAGGCCGAGAACGACCAGTAGTCGAAGCCGAACAGGCGCCGGATCGCATTGAAGTGCGTGTTGAGGAACAGCGCCGTATCGTAGGCCCAGTCGCCGAAAAGGGCGAGCCACTTGGAATGGCGCACCACCACGTCGAACTCGTCGCCGTGCATGACCAGATAGCGCTTGCCGTCGGCCGCGACGTGCACCGCGTTGCGCACGATCTCGATGCCGCCGAAGGTCAGGCCGACGAACTGGCGGGCGAATTCGTCATGGTTGCCCGGCACGAAGATCATGCGCGCGCCATGGCGCACCTTGCGCAACAGTTTCTGCACCACGTCGTTGTGGGCCTGCGGCCAATACCACCCTGCGCGCAGCCGCCAGCCGTCGATGATGTCGCCGATCAGAAAGATGGTGTCCGCGTCGTTGTGGCGCAGAAAATCCAACACCAGCTCGGCCTGGCAGCCGCGCGTGCCCAGGTGCAGATCGGAAATGAAGATCGTGCGATAGCGTCGGGTCGAGTCGTCTGTCTTGGCCACGTGAGCCTCGGCGGTTGCGGAGTGGCGCATTATCGCCATTTCCCTTGCGCAGATTCTCATGTCGCGGGAATGACAGTCGCGGCGGCGCGCCGCGGGTGCCGAAGGCGCGGAATCGGCCGCGTCCGCTCGAGACTTAAGACTCGAGGCTTGGCGTCGCGGCGAACGCCGCCGATTCCAGCCCCGCCCGCGCCAGCGTGTTCTTGGCCCGCGTCCAGTGCGCAGAATCGAGCCTCTCGCCGTCGAGCGAGACGATCGCCGCGCCGGGCGCGGCGGCGAAGGCGGCGATCACCGCTCGCGCGTGCGCGATCGCCTCCGCCGAGGGCATGAAGACTGCGTTGATGATCGCAACCTGCCCGGGATGGATCGCCAATTTCGCGGCGAAACCATCGCGGCGCGCGGCGCGCGCTTCGGCGGCGAGGCCCTCGACGTCGCGAAAATCGGCGAATGCCGCGTCGATCGCGCCGACGCCCGCCGCGGCGGCGCCGATCAGCGTCTGCGCGCGCGCCAGCGCGTAAGGGGCGGCGTAGGCGCCGTCGGCGAGGCGATCGGTCTCCGCGCCGAGATCGGCGCTCAGGCCCTCGCCGCCCCAGGCGAGCCCTTCGAGCCGGCGGCTGCAGCCGATGTAGCTCGCGAAGCAGAACAGGGCGCGTGCGCTCTCGGTCGCGACGGCGAAGATGCGCGTCACGCCGTCGACGAGGCTCTGTTCGGCTTCATGCACGGCGAGCCTGACGCCGAGTTGCTGCACGCTCGCGCCGCCGAGACATTTCGGCAGCATGATCGCGTCCGGCGCCTCGGGCATGACGGCCGCGAGATCGGCGTCGATCCAATCGCCGCCAAGCGGGTTGACGCGCACGATGAGGCGCGGACGGCGCGCACGCCGGCGCGCCTCGCGCAAGAACGCGGCGGCGCTCGCGCGGGCGGCCGGCTTGGCGGCAGGCGCGACCAAACCCTCGAGGTCGACGATCAGCGCGTCGGCCTCGCTCGACAGCGCCTTGACAAGCTTTCTTTCGTCGTCGCCGGGGACGAACAGCAGCGAGCGCATCGGGTCAGACCTCGACTCTCGCGGGCGCCGGGCGAGTGACCATGCGGGCGGCGCTCCTTAGGCGACGAAGAACGCGTTCGCTGGCGGCGAATTCCTCGAAATAGAGCCCGCCCAGCGGATAAGGCGGCGCCGATCGCGTCATTTTGGGCCTCGTTGGCGCCCTCTTAATCGGCCGTTTACCGTAAATGGCGATGAATGAGGGGATGATCAACTCGCGAACGCCTGGGAGCCGGAGGTGAGAGAGAGCGAAGCCGTCGCCGAACGGCCGCAGGCGCTCGACGCCGGCGAGCCCGGCATTGTGCGACGATTCCTCGCCTGGGCGCAACGGGCCGACGCGGAAGGCCGCGCCGACGCGGTGAGCGCGCTGGCGCGCGCCTATCTCTATTCCGATCTTACCCCGCAAACGCGCGCCGAAGCGGCGCTCGGCCTGACGGCGGCGCTCGACGACCCCTCGACGCTGGTGCGCCGCGCCCTCGCCGAAGCGCTGGCGAGCGCCGCCGAGGCGCCGCGCCATATCGTGCTCGCGCTCGCCGGCGATCAATCGGAAGTGGCGAGCGTCGTTCTCGAACGCTCGCCCGCGCTCGCCGACGCGGAACTGGTCGATTGCGCCGCGGTCGGCGACCTGGCGGCGCAGACCGCCCTGGCGCGGCGTCCGCGGCTTTCCGCCGGCGTCGCGGCGGCGCTCGCCGAAATCGGCCAGCGCGAAGCGGTCCTGGTTCTCGCCGGCAATCTCGAGGCCGAACTGCCGCGGAGCGCGCTGTGGCGCATCTTCGAGCGGTTCGGCGACGACGCCGAGACGCGCGAGGCGCTGCTGTCGCGCCCCGGGCTTCCCCCGGCGCTGCGCAACGAGCTGGCGGCGGCGACCGCGCGCGCGCTCGCCGACTTCGCCGCGCGCTGCGATTGGCTCAGCCCCGAGCGCGCCGAACGCATCGCGCGCGACGCGCGCGAACAGGCGACCGTCACCATCGCGCGCGCCAGCGACGACGAGCAGCTCGGCGAACTCGTGCGCCGCATGCGCGCCGGGGGAACGCTGACCGTCGCCGTGCTGACGCGCGCGCTGCTCTGCGGTGACCGCGGCTTCTTCGTCCAGGCGCTCGCCGAGATTTCCGGTCTTCCCGCGCGGCGGGTCGCCGCGTTCGCGGCCAACCCCGCCGGCCACGGTTTCGCCGCACTCTATGAAAGAGCGCAGTTGCCTTTCGCGTTCCTGCCCGCTTTCCGCGCCGCCTTGGCGGGCGTCGAGGCGTTGAGGCCCGCCCGCGGCGACCGAATTTCGCGCGCCCTGGCCGAGCGGGTGATCGAGGCCTGCGAGGCCCGCGGCGGCGCCGGCCTCGCGCCGATCCAGTCGCTGCTGTGGCGCCTCGCCAGCGAAGCCGCGCGCGAGGACGCGCGCGAATTCGCTCAAAGCGCCGCCGACGCGGTCCCGCCGCCGCTCGCCGTCCCGCGGCTCGAGGCGCCGAGCTACGCGCCGCTGCTGATCGAGGCGGTGGCCGCCGCGCTTGCAGAATGCGACGCGCCGCTGGCGCCGTCGCCTTCGATTGCGCTCGACGGGGAAGGCGAAGAAGACTTGGCGCCGCCGGTGCAATTGCCCGAGGACATGCTCGCCGCGCTCGCGGACGCGGCGTGAGGGTTTGGCCTCGCTTGGCGGCGAGAGGCCCACGCTTGGCGGCCTTTGGCCCATCGCTGGCTCCGCCGCCAGGGCCTCGATGACGGCGCGGCGAATTCCGACGAGCCGGCCTCGATCTCGGCCTTGCCAGGGATGCGAAGCTATTGCACATTGGCGTTGGAGCCGACCGCCATCTCCGTCATGCCGATTTGCCGTTTCTTCGCCGCTGATGACAAGTGCTGAAGCGTTTCCGCACGGAGGCCGCCTTGAAAGTTGCATTCACACTGGCTCTGGGGGCGGCGGCCGCGCTGTCGGCGATGATTTTCGCCGGCGCGGGACCCAAATCGCCCGTATGCCGGGCTCAAGCGGCGCCGGCGCTGGCGCCGCGGGTGAGTTTCTCCGAAGACGTCCTGCCGCTGCTGAAATTTCGCTGCTCGAGCTGCCATCAGCCGGGCGGAGAGGGATACGAACAAAGCGGATTGGACCTGACGTCGTATCAGGGCGTGATGACGGGCACCAAGTATGGCCCGATGGTTGTTCCCGGCGATCCCGAGACCAGCAACCTGATGAGATTGCTCGATTGGAGCGGCGCCGCAGAACTTCGTATGCCGCATGGCAAGAAGCAACTGTCGGTCTGCGATCGCGACACCATCCGCACGTGGATTTTTGACGGCGCGAAAGACAACTGAGTCCAGCCGCGGCGTTCATGCCGACTCCGAGCGCTTGGCGCCGCCGTCGCGCCCGCCCTGGCCTGCGGCGCCGAGTGTGGCGCCGCCTCGCCGAACGGCCCATAGTTTGCTCCCCGCATCGCCTCGGTCGAAATATGCAACTCTACTACGCCACCCGCGACGGCCAATCGCGGCGCATCGCCGAGCGCATCGCCAGCCGCCTCGCCGAGAGGGGAATCCCCGCTTCGCCGCAGAGTCTGGCGGCGGCCTTGCCGGCGCCCCAAAGGCTGGCGGAGGCGCGGCTGGCGGCGGTCGTGGCGGCCGTGCGTTATGGCCGGCATCTCCCGGAAGCGGAGCAGTTTCTGGCGATCTACCAGACGCTGCGCGCTCCGCCGCCGTTGGTCTTTCTCTCCGTCAATTTGACGGCGAGAAAGCCGGGCAAGGACACCGCCGCGGGCAACGTCTATCTTCGCAAAACGCTCGCCCGGCGCCGGCTGGCTCCGGCGCTCGCGCTGGCCATCGCCGGACGCCTGGATTATGCGCGTTACGGCTGGCTGGACCGGCAATTGATCCGCTTCATCATGACGCTGACGGGCGGGCCGACCGATCTTACGGCCTCCGTCGAATTCACGCCGTGGTATAAAGTCGACGACGTCGCGCGTCGGATCGCTGACCTCTTCGACCGCACGGCGCCGTCGCCAAGCTGACGGGAGGGGCCGACGGCCAAGCCTGCACCAACCTCAATGACGCCCGCGGTCGCGTCGGCGCCTTCATCGAAAACGTCTACAACACCGACCGCCTCCACTCCGCGCTCGGCCACCAATCCCCCATTGCTTTCGAGGCCGCGCTCAGAAAGACTGCCGACCCGAACAGTCAACCCCCTAACCGCCTTGTCACCAATTAGCGTGTCTCACACGAGGGGTGCAGACCATAATTGCGTGACCACCCATCAATGACATCTACTGCTGCCGGACCCCGCCCGGCTGGCCCAACATGCTGGGCGGCATACTTCTCGCGGCGCGTGCGACGTAGCGGTCGTAAATCCGCTGGCGCGAATGTTCATGGCCGCATTTTGCGCAAACGAATATCGCGACTTCGATATCAAGGATCGTGTCGACCGGCTCGATCCGTTTGAACCGTAGTTCGCCATTGCAGAATTTGCAGTACATGGACGACGGGGGCTCGACGAGGTTACGCATAAGCAACCTCCTTTCGTTCGACATGCGTCGTAACGAAGCCGAGGGACGCTCAAAGGGGTCCCCATCAATAGCGTTTGGGTAGGAAGCCTGACGCTTTGGTTTAGCGCGGCGATTCTAATATGCGCCCGCGCCTTATGGCTTGGAAAAGCGGCATTAGGAAGGCGGCGCCTCCAGTGTCTGCGATGGCGCGGGGTCGCTTGATAGAAGCGGTGTTATCGGGCCGAGGCGACGTTGAAATCGGCATGGCGCGGATACGCGCCGATTTCAACGTCGCCTCGCCTGGAGCCCGGCGTTCATGGCGAGACGGAAACGTAAGCGTTTTCGTCCCCGACCGCGGGCGACATTCGATCCGATCCCGGCGCCATGACCGCGAAGCGAAGCGTCTTCAAGCCACGGCGTTCGATGTCCCGCCTGTCATCCAAGCCGACCCGTGAGAAGCAGGATGACGACGACGATCAGGATGACGCCGATGACGCCGACGCCGCCATGACCATAGCCGTAGCCGTAGCCGCCAAAACGGCCGCTGAAGCCGCCAAGCAAGAAAATGACGAGGATGATGACGAGTATGAGTCCGATCGACATGGTCTACCTCTAATGCGCCAGTTCCGCCGCTCTCGCGAGCAAGATCGCGCTCTTACGCGCCGCTAACCGATACAACTTCTCGTTCTTCGCGGCGCCTAAGGAGCGGCAGACGTCGCAGAGATGAAGAGCCTCGTCGGGCGCCTCCATTCCATGGCGGACGATGAGTACGTGGGCCACCCCGTCGACCTCTTCACGCGTTGGACGCGTTGGTCCAAACCAAGGGAGATACATCTCACCCTCCTGCAATCAGGTGCGTTCGGTTTCAAGCGTTTTCAAAGTCCAGGCGCAGTATAGCGGCACCCCGGCGGTAGCGGTAGGTTCGGAAACTACCTAGTCCGGCGGCCATCGGCTGCGGCGGATAAAGCGCCGCTGACCTCAACGACTTCGCCAAGGGAATTGAGATGAGTAGACTCCGAGTCTGACGTCGCGTCGCGATATCGATTATCTCTTAGCCTTCGCCGCGTTGTCTCACTTGTGCGCCAACGGCTGTCGCGACCGTTCCAGAAAAAATCGCACGAAGGTGACGTCAAACGCCGCGCCGATTCACATCGGGAGATCGTCATGCGTCGCGCGTCCCGCCTGTTGGTTTGCTTGTTTCTCGGCTTTTCCGCCGCCGCGTTCGCCGCCGCCGAAGGCCTCGCCGCCCCGACGAGGAGCCCGACCGCGACGGCCGATTTGACGGCCGCCCAGTCCGCCAACGGCGGCCTCGCCGGCGCCTTCGTCGAATTCTTGACGGGCGGGCGCGGCGGCGCGGTCAACGTCGCGCCGACGGCCGCGGCCGAGCCGCCCGTCGCCGCGGCGCCGTCCGAACCCGCCGACGCCGCCGCGGCGCCGAGCGAAGAATACCGACGCCAGGAAGTCGACTATTCCGGCCCTGGCGCGCCGGGCGCCATCGTCATCGACACCGGCAAGAAGTTCCTCTTCCTCATCGAGCGGAACGGCCGCGCGATCCGCTACGGCGTCGGCGTCGGCCGCCCCGGCTTCGAATGGTCGGGCGTCGAGTTGGTCAGCCGCAAGGCGGAGTGGCCCGACTGGACGCCGCCGCCGGAAATGATGTTGCGCCGGCCCGACCTGCCGACCCAC
>Ga0182014_10007904_pt1 | contig 11012 bp, 12 predicted proteins | sample 612S2DmetaG_FD_120489 | JGI IMG/M metagenome (GOLD analysis project Ga0182014, IMG submission 120489) | Permafrost microbial communities from Stordalen Mire, Sweden - 612S2D metaG | ecosystem: Environmental > Terrestrial > Soil > Wetlands > Permafrost | place: Sweden: Stordalen | collected... | reverse complement strand
TGGTCGGGGCGGAGGGATTCGAACCCCCGACCCTCTGCTCCCAAAGCAGATGCGCTACCAGACTGCGCTACGCCCCGATTTCCTCTTTCGATTGTAACCCGGATTGATTTCGCTCGACGCGCTCCGCGAAGCGCCTCGACCCGTCGTGAACGCGCCGCATCGGGATCATTCCGCGGCAGGTTTGCTCCTCTCCGCCCATCCGCATCGCATCCGCTTCGATGCTACAATCGATAGGGTAAACGGCGGCTATAGTTCAGCGGCAGAACGCCTGACTGTGGCTCAGGATGTCGTGGGTTCGATCCCCACTAGCCGCCCCAATTCAAAGATCTATTATTCATAATGATTTACGGATTTCGCTAGATTTTCGTCGGGCAATATCGGACAATCTGACATGGGTTTGGCGCTTTATCGCCGCCACCGCCGCGAGTGCAAGGCAGGGCACTCGGAAGAGCTCCGCACGTCCGAATACGACGAGCGCAAGAAGGGCTGGAAACGGTGTGATTGTCCGATCTTCGTCTCCGGGACGCTCAACAGGAAGTTTGCCCGTCAAACCACGGGTCAGTGGGAATGGGAGGCCGCGCGCGCAATCGCCGCGAAGCTTGAGGTTTCCGGTCGATGGACTGTTGAACCTATTCCAGAGCCGTCCAGAACCCTGGCGACTCCAGAGCGCGTAACCATCGCCGATGCAGTCGAGGCGTTCTTGGCAAAATGCAAAGGCCGCGACGTCCAGCCCACGACCTTCGCCAAATACCAGACGTTCACGAACCAGCTTGGCACCTACTGCGACCGCCGCGGCCTCAAGTACATCGACCAGGTGACCGTGACGGACATGGACCGCTTCTACACTTCCTGGAACGACGGCATCCGGGGCAAGGCGAAGAAGCTCGAGCGCCTCAAGGGATTCGTTAAATTCTGCAGGAAGAGGAAATGGCTCACCGAAGACCTTGCGGAGGATTTGGAGGCCCCCACCGGATCATCCATCACCGTCCCTAAGTCACCCTTCACCGATGACGAGTTGGCGAGGATCTGCAAGGCGTGCGATGAGATTGGTCCTCCCACAAGACAAGGCCCCGGCCATCGAACATGGGGCGGCGAGGACGCGAAGGACTTCATTTTTCTCTCCGTCTACACCGGCCTGCGCATATCCGACGTAGCGACATTCGACATCGGGAAGCGTCTCAGGGGGAACGACGTCTTCCTGCGCACGCACAAGACTAAACGACCCCTGTTCACATGGATTCCAGATTGGCTCGTGGAGCGCCTTCGCGCGCGGCAGAAGGTTCATGGCCCGCGCATCTTTGCGGCTGGCATCACGCAAAATGCGAAGCAGCTTTGCGACATTTGGCGAAACAAGAGACTCAACAAGGTATTCGATCTGGCGGGTCCGTGGGAGACGCCGGCCCACCCCCATCGATTCCGACACACCTTCGTCAGGATTCTACTCGAAAAAGGAGTGCCAATCCCCGACGTTGCGGAGCTAATTGGGGACACGGAGGAAGTCCTCCGGACACACTATGCCGCGTGGATTCCAGGGCGCCAGGAGCGCCTCTCCAAAATCCTTCAAGAGGCATTCGGAGGGAAGCTAGGCCCCATCGATCTGGTTGTCGAAGCCCGCCAGATGGCACATCGGCTGATGCGCAGTAATCTGCGAACGCACAGCAATGAAAGAGAGGGCAGGTAGGCGATGATCGAACAACACCGTTATCATCCAGCACCGAAGAGTGAACCACGCGCTGCTGCAGGTCTGCAGCAGGCTCTTCACAATCATCCGGTGTGCGCTCGCCTGCTGCTTGGCACTGATCTGAAAGGCTAGGCCACCGCAACCTGTGTTGGATTTTTGAGCTTATGCGCGAAGGCAAAAAAGGCCACCATCACGCGAAATGTCTTCGACCGATTCACTCCACAGAGAATCTCTCCTCCGACCCTCTCCAGTTCATCGGCTATCTCGTGCGTCAAAGGAAACACGAGTGCCGTGTCAATAGTCTGAAATGGAATATTCAGCCACTGATTGTTATAGAAGGCAAGAAGCTGAGTCTGAGCAGCCTTGCTTTTAAAACTCATGATGATGTGTTCTGCGAGGGCATTCTTCTGCCGGATTTTGAGCGCGGCGAAGAGTTGATTGAAATGGGTCTTGGTGAATCTGGAATTGACGGTAAGCCGGAGTTGAGTGCGCTTCTCTGCGGGAGAAACGACTCAGCGCTTCGGTCGTGTGGTGGTCTTCTTCCGAGCGGGCATGTGGTTTACTTGTTATGATGTATCTTACAGCATAGGTATATTAGTCCAAAAGGCCACACGCTAACCGACAAGAACCAAAAGAGTTCGCGGGAAGGGAACGCCCGGGAGAGTGGTGGCTTTATGGTATGAAGAGGCGAGGGATTCAAATCAAGTGAACCAAAGCAAATCGAAACGTGGGGAGATGGAGAAAAGAGAACTGGCCACCCAGATTCGCTGACGCAGCCCCGTTCTTTCCCGCTCCACCATTCCGATTGTGTCTGGAAAAGTGCGTTTTCAGCGTAAGTGCCTCCAAACTTAACCTCGATGTGAGCTAGGTTTTTGGAATTGTAGATCGCTGTGAGGCCCGAAGGTCAACAGTGTGTGCGGTGAGACGCGCTTCTGAATACCCGCCCTTCGCCGATCCTCGTCCACCGCCATCCAGGCCATCTTCGGCGTGATGGGCACATCTGCACGCAGATGAAAAGACTGGCAGCAGGGTGCAAAGGAGAATCAACGGCGCCGGACATCGTTTTTCAACAGCCTGCTTGCATTACCAAGTTAGGCTGACCGCTCTCGACGAGCGGATGTTCTGCGGGCGCCTTTATCGAACTTCCGTGAACTTTCATATCCGTCGAATAGACCGCGTACTTATTTCGTCCGTGTGTTTTTGCGTGATACATCGCTACATCGGCACTTTGAAGGAGCGCACTGGATGTGCGACCACCTTCAGGGAAAGTCGTCACCCCAACGCTCACCGAAATTGATTGAGCGAATTCGCAGAACCTGACGGGCTCACTGAAAGATGAAACAATCTTTGTTGCGATCGATTCGGCTTCGCGAGTTTCTTGGACACCTGGTAATAGAATGACGAATTCGTCACCGCCTATGCGAGCAAGAACGTCGGTTTTGCGAACCGCCGCCGCAACTCGAATGGCGACAGCGCATAAAAGCTGATCTCCAACGCTGTGACCCAAAGTATCATTCACTTGTTTGAAGTTGTCTACGTCGATCATCAGCACACCCAGTCCGGCCTGGGTCTGAGTGACACGCTTCAATCCGAATTCTAGGCGCTCCGACATTAGTAGGCGGTTCGGTAAATCTGTCAATGAATCGTGATGGGAAAGGTGGTGCAGACGCGCCTCATTCCTTCGAATGATCTCGGTCTGATGTTTCACCTGCTTCCGAAGCATGATTACCCACACAAAAACGGCTATTGCCACCACGCAACTCACACCTAGGATTTGGCGTACTCTCCTGTCGCTCCACCACGGAGGTCCCGACAAAACAAGCACGCTCTTCGGAGATTGAAGAAGTACTCTCAGAGCTTTCGGCATGCGATAGGCATCAGTCTCGACAAAGCAGATTCCCGTGATCAACAATTGACTGCCATTTTGTATCGTTGGCAGTTCACCAGCGTCCTGGTTTGACAAAATGGCGGTGAATGTAGCTTTCCCGTCGCTCAAGAGCATGATTTGTCCGGCTGGAGTTCGAGAGCTATAAAGCAGTTGACCCAGCACTTGCACGGGCTCTGCATCATGATCCCCATTTATTCCCTCACTGATCGAAACAACAGTCGGGGGCGGTGCGCGCCCACTGCCTGTTCGGCGATAAACGGCGTCCTCTAAAATCGCTGAGGTGTCGCCGATCGCGGGGAACCCAACCACATCTAAAAGGTCACCTGCGTTCAAGGGTGCGCCTCCTCCGTCCGTGTAGACAAAGATCCCATGCTTGCTATCCATGATGGAAAACAACCCTGAACCTAGTGTGGCAGTGACGACTCCTCGAACCCGCAGTCTATGTCCGGGCCCGAGTGCGCTGGTAGCGTAGCGCATGACACCTGAGATCTCGGAAAGGGGCAGAGAGAATGGATCTGCGAGCGGCCATTCAATCACTTGTAGTCCGCTCATGTTTGGCGCCATCAAATGCGCGCCGAGCACTTGGCCGCGCCGATTGTAGCGTGGACCGCATGAACCTTTGATTCGAACCTTGGCGTCGATCAGATAAGCGTAGTTCTTCCCCTCTGGATTGGGAACGATTACATCAATTTGGTCATTTGCTGACGCAAGTCTGATGATCATGCTCATAGGACTTGTTCCAGCGAAACCTCGATAAGCGATTGTCTGATTTGGTTTTATGATCGAGCGGACAATGCCTTCCAGCATGACCCATTGGCCGTCGTACTCTCGATCCGATATTCGACCGAATTCTACGAGCGGTGCGGGGGCAAAGTGCCTTTTCCAATGACAAGGACATGTGGTCTGCTAATGATTGGCGCCACATCGCCCCCGCTGCTAACTCCATCGACCGTTACGATGTCTCCCGGTGCCATCTTTATGGGCTTTTGCCCACGCATATCGACGAAGACGCTTCCTGTAGAATCGCCAACGAAAAGCAACCCTGTCTCAGAATCGTAGTAGTGAACAATCGCACGCGCCAAGTGAACGGGATAGGCGCGCTCGGCTTCCTCGTGCGGAAGACCGTGTGCTTGCTGGGCTGAGGTCAGTGTTCTTAGTAGAGGGCCTGTTACGGCCGCGCTGCCGTGAATCATCCCGAAGCTAAATGTAATGAGGCAAAGAACATATAGCGACAAGCGTGCACGCGAAAAAGCGCCGGGCTGGTCACTGGGTCGCCTCATAAATCTACCTGTTGATCATCCAGTGTTATCGGCAATCACACGATGGAGCTTTAATTAGAGAAATCGAGTTGTGTTTAGATTCTCTTTCGACGAACTACGCACATCATCAGTGAATCTGCGCGCGACGCTGCAGGAGTAGCGCTGCCGCACCCCGCAACCGCGTCACATCGCTGTCTCGTGCCGGTTGCAGGCGTGTTGGAACTCTGATGCATCTCTTTTGGGATGTGCAGCGGCTACCCAATCTGATCAAGACCACGATCAAAAAACAGGATGGCGGCAGAGGCCCGCGGAAGAGCCACTTGGACCTTACCCGCCCTACTGGGTAGATGCTCCACTTCTCGTGGTTTCCATTTTTGACCAACCTCAATGACTGCTCCACTTTTGACTAGCCCCGATGCAGTAATCATCAGCGTGGGCCACACCCATGTTGAAGATTCTGATCAGACAGAACCGCTTAACGCGACCATCGAGCAACACATCTTGCGGCCGGAGGCGCGTATCTCTTTGGCCGCAGTCCAAGCTGTTTCCCAAGTCGCCGGTTTCCTGCAAGCTCAGCACAAGCAATTCAGGATTCATGAAGCATATTCAATCAGCCTTCAGGATCTACGCGGGCGTCCGGTAGTGCTGGTATCTGGATATAACAATCTGTGGACCATGCGCTTATTGAAACCCCTCCGGTTCCATCTTGAGCAGACGGGTAGCTTGCACTACATCTTTGATGGACAGCACCCGGAGCGTCGGGATTGGAGTGTCGACTTCGATTTACCCTATCTTCAACAGACGACCGACTACGCGATTATCGGTCGCTTCTACGACCCTACGACCGGTGGGCCAGTCGTCATTGTTGCAGGCATAGGCTCGAACGGTTCTCAAGCCGCAGGCGAGTACATCGTGTCACCTGAGGGTTTGGAAGCGCTTGTCCGTACCGCACCTCATGGCTCGTTGTATCAAAACTTCGAGGCGGTATTGAAGGTGGAAGTAATTGGGGGAAGTACGGGCGCCGCGACTGTCATGGCATCCCAGTTTTGGTAGGCCGTTCGAAACGGGCCGCCATGTAGCCAATTTCATTTGATTAAAGATCGTATGCGCATCCTCTATATCCCAAACGGTCCATCCGCCGGATAGCACTGCTTAAACGGGGTCTTCATCGTGACCTCGTCGATGAGCCTGGCGAAGGTCGAAGCGGCTTTTGCCGCTGCTGTCGGGGGCAGCCGCCGACAAGGCACCCTGGCAACTGTAGTATTGCTGGCAATTGTGGCAACGTGTATTCTGCAACTTACGGGTGGTCCATGAGGTCTCAACGTTCGATTCCCACTAGCCGCCCCAATTTCCCCTCCTAAGTCGATGGAACGCGAGGCTTTAGCCATTTCTTCTGCCGTGCCATCCAGCGTAGTGCCAGACAGTTCCTTCGCTCGCGCGACTGCGGAAACTCCCGCCTGGTTTACTCCGTTCGAACCCCATCCCTGGCTCTCGAACGGCCATCTACAAACCATCGTCGGCAACTCTCTTCCCCGGCCTGCGTTTCGCCTGCCCACCGTCGCTGAAACCGTCGAAGTCGATCCCGCCGATGCCAGCCGCGTCCTCTGCTACTGCAACTGGCAGCCTGAGCCGGAGCGCGCTTCGCGGCTCACTGCGGTGCTGGTGCACGGCCTCGAGGGCTCGTCCGATTCCCGGTACATGCAGGGCATTACCGCGCGCGCCTTCGCCGCGGGCATGAACGTCATCCGCATGAATATGCGCAACTGCGGCGGCAGCGATGCCCTCACGCCCACGCTCTATCACTCCGGCCGCTCGGCTGACGTGGGCGCCGTGGTGCGCCACTTCACCGCGCGCTTCGGCCTCGAGCGCGTGGCGCTGGTCGGCTACTCCATGGGCGGCAATCTCGTGCTCAAGCTCGCCGGCGAGTGGGGCGCCTGCCGCGGCGGGCCGCTTGCCGCCGTCGCCACTGTCTGCCCGGCGATCGATCTCGCCGCCGGCGCCGACGCTCTGCACGAACCCGCCAACCGCGCCTACGAGTGGCGATTTTTGCGCGGGCTGAGGCGCAGGATCCGTCACAAAGCTGAGCTCTTTCCCTCCGTTTATCAAATCGACGGCATCGGCCCCATTCGCTCCATCCGCCAATTCGATCAGAAAGTCGTCGCGCGCTACTGCGGCTTCCGCGATGCCGACGACTACTACTACCGTGCCGCCAGCGCCCGCGTCATCGACCGCATCGCCGTTCCCACGCTCATCCTTTGCGCCGAAGACGATCCCTTCATCCGTCTCCTGCCTGAATCCCGCGCGCGCATCCTCGCCAACCCCCACATTCATTTCGTCGAGAGCCGCCACGGCGGCCACTGCGCTTTTCTGGCGCGCCGTTCCGCTGGCGTCCATTGGGCCGAGGCCACCGTCGTGCGTTACCTTCAGGCTGTCGCCGCGGATACACCGGCCCCCGCCACGCCGCGCTCTTCGTTCAGTTCGCAGCTACAATAAAAAACATGGGCGAGTAGCTCAATCGGATAGAGCACCGGCCTTCTAAGCCGGGGGTTGTGGGTTCGATTCCCGCCTCGCCTACCACCTAAAATCAATAGCTTACTGCATGCTCGCCTCTGCGCGCGCTTCCTCGCGGTGGGCGTTTTTGTGGGGAGCCTACTTTTTTGCGCGAGTTTCCTTCAAGCTCTTTGTTGCTGAGTAATTCCGCGGCGCGGCGCTCCGAGTCATTCCGCGTGCGTGAGTCTTCTCGCAGGTTTTAGGTGAGAAGTTCATCAGCCTGGCGATTCGCGGCAGAGAAATTGATCTTTTTGAACGCGCGCGGAGCTATAGTTGGGACAAGGCCTATGAATTCCCCGCGAAAGCTTTTCATTTCTCCGTGTGTTCTCCTGCTTGTCCTATTGCCTCTCGGTTTCGCGCAGCAGGTCAGCTTCCGTATCACACCGCTTCGTCCCGTTGAGGAACTGCGCGCAGAAGCGCTAAAAGAGCAGCCCCCACGCGAGCAGGGAACCTTTCTCAAATCCGATCTCGTGGAGTTGACGACGCTCGATCCCACGATCAAGCTCGACATCCGTTACGCTACCACGAACAATTTCCTCGGAACGCCCGTCTACACCCAGGCGCGTGCCTTTCTTCAGCGGCCAGCGGCGGAAGCATTGCTTCGCGCGCAACGCGAGCTGAAGGCTTACGGGTACGGCTTGATCATCCACGATGGTTATCGCCCGTGGTATGTCACAAAGATTTTCTGGGAAGCCACGCCCATCGATAAAAGGAACTTTGTCGCCAATCCGGCAGTGGGCTCTAACCACAATCGCGGATGTGCCGCGGACCTGTCGTTATACCTTCTGACAACCGGAGAGGAAGTAACGATGCCCAGCGGCTACGACGAAATGTCGGAGCGCGCCTACGCAGATTTCCCCGGCGGCACGGCCGACGAGCGCGCTCGCCGCGCCCTGCTGCGCCGGATCATGGAGAAACAGGGATTCACAGTCAACCCGGAAGAATGGTGGCATTTTGACTATAGGGATTGGAAAAAGTATCCAATCCTGAACGTAAGATTCGAGGATATTGGCAGGTAAAGAAGCCGCAGCTGGTCAATGCACTGGAGCATTGCGCGCCGGAGCATTGCTCAACTTAGGCAAGTTCCAGCGATGGGTCAACCGCTCATATGTCGGCATCGGCAATTGCAGCAACAGCGGCCTGCGCTTCGGATCAAGCCAGGTGAGCAGCGCCTCCAGGTTCACTTGAGACATAGCAGTACATCCAGCGGTACCTTGGCTCTGGTCGTGCCAGATATGGAGAAAGACGCACGAGCCGCCTCCCGGCTCCGGCACGTCCTGATTGCGCGTTGCGATCGCCCTGTTGTGATCCACTACGATTCCCCATCGGTACGACTCGCCGACGTCGCGCATGTGCTCCGAGCTATTCCAGTCGGCAGCCAGGGCGGAGCGATCCACGATCCGGTTATAGTATTTTGAATTGACGTCGTCTACGCATTCGATCGATTCGGTCAGCGTCAGATACGGGAACTTCAGCCCCGGCAGCGGCCGAGCACTGTATCCAAATACAGTGCCAAGATCGAAGATGCCGGCCGGCGATTTTCCGTCCCCCTCCTTTTTCACGGGATCGGATGAGAGGCGGACATTGGGGTCGTCGGCTGCGACCAGGCCGATGCCCCACCCCATGCCATTCCTGCCGACGACAATCGGAATCGGCTCGCCGAATGGGCGCCAACGCCTATCCACACGCTCAAATCGCTGCAACTGCCCTGTGACCGCGCCCCAGTTCGATGTGGTAACTATGATCAACTGAGTGGAACCAACGAAAGGGTCCCGGTTGGCGGCGCCGGCTTGAGCTGCGGAAAATGCAAACCTGCCCCCGGGCAGCAACAGTAAAACAAGGATACAAACGGATCTCATCATAAGCAGGGTAGGTCATGTCGTTCTCTAAACGGCAGAATCAAACAATAGCGCGGTTTCGCGCGTTTCGTGCGGGATCGGCGCTGTGCCGCGCGATTCTTCTCAGGTGATTCGCCTCGACGGCTGCCGAAGCTATCATCGGTTTTTGAACGACGGTCGCGATCCCTTGAAATTCTGAAGCAGTCCCGTTGGCAATTCAAGGGAACCAATCAGGACCTAGGGGAGATGGATTTTCAGCTTGTAGCAAATGTAGAGAATCACGATCGCGCCCAGTGTGGAAAAAATGAGGCCAGCGGGGTGATACCGATCGTTTCTCGAGCGAAAAATGATGTGGGTAACGCCGCCGCCGAGAAGCGATCCGATGATGCCGAGGACGATTGTCCAGGCCATCGTCAGGTGCACATGCATCACCGACCTTGCGACAACCCCCGAGATAAGCCCGATAATGATATACCAGATTATGTGAAACATACCTATTCCTCCATGGTTTGCCTTCAGCTGAAGTCTCCTGAGTCGGCGCCAATTCCCTAAAATTGTCTCGCTGCCGAGGGTATTGCAACACCAATATTTGCGGCCGGAAAACCGGGCAATTCGGCGTTCGTCCTGGACCCGCTAGTCTAAACGAAAGCCCTGATCGTCGAGTTTTCGGATAACGATCCCTCCTGCATTTTCCTCCGCGACTCGAATTCTGCAGGGAGTCGAGGGGTTAAAGATGGTCAAAGTTATACAGTTTGTCGCAGCGGCCGGGCTCACCTTGAGGAAATCTGCATGCCGGCTCCGCGCAGGTCGCCAGGTTTATCCAGGATTTTGGCTCACTTACAGTCAAGGCTGTGGGTTGAGCTTGAACTGTTCGCCATTTGGCGACGTTTATGGAAGCGAAGACAGGAGGGGGCCAGTTGCAGCGGGAGCCTCATGCCCAGCTGGCGCGGGAGCCTCGTGCGCAGCTAGCGCCGGAGCCTCGTGCGCAGCTAGCGCCGGAGCCCAATTTGAATCGAGAACGTTGACCATCGACCAGGGGCTGCCGGCCAAATCATAGTGAAAGTCTCCCTGCTCATCGATCACGAGCCTGCTTGCCCGGTATAGGAATCCTGTGCTCTTGGTATTGTCGGTGTCATTCATGTCAAGTTGACCAACCAAGAGATCGAAGGACTGGGAATCCGAGCTCGGATTGACTTCATCGGGTTGAAGCGGACGGTTGGCGATAAAGGTGATCTGCCGCCCGGTTGGCGTCACAACCATTTGGATGAAGGCAACGTCAAAGCTGAGATCTCCAGTAATCGAGCAATGACCGGCTGCTTTAGTTTTGGAGAGCACGGCGGCCAATTCCCGATCATGGCCCCGTTGGAATGCCAGTGAAAGAACCTGCAGATCCGCAGAAGTGGTGTAGTTATAAACGATCAGCGTTACGCGGACCACGTTCCCGTCTTTCGTATAAGTGGCCTGAATCTTCTCTGAACCTGGACTGCTGGAGAATCCCGGAGTAGTTCCAAGCGCTAATAAGGCCGCGAGCAGCAAGCTGGAGGATCTTAACTTGCGGACCCATCGAATGATACTGGTGAGTCGTCTCATTTTGTGATCCTCCAGGACATCCAACTTAGCCAGGCGCGTTTCGCGCAATAACTTCGCATAATGCGGCCGACTTATTGACTTGCAGCTTCTAGAGCCTGTTATTAACTTTTCGACCGTAAACCCAATGAAATCAACGCGGATTTTCTCAGATGACCGCAACTCAAATGGAAATCATAAGTGCATATGGAACCAAGCTCATCCAGAAT
>Ga0182014_10007903_pt1 | contig 11013 bp, 8 predicted proteins | sample 612S2DmetaG_FD_120489 | JGI IMG/M metagenome (GOLD analysis project Ga0182014, IMG submission 120489) | Permafrost microbial communities from Stordalen Mire, Sweden - 612S2D metaG | ecosystem: Environmental > Terrestrial > Soil > Wetlands > Permafrost | place: Sweden: Stordalen | collected... | reverse complement strand
ATCGAGTACGACTACGTCGACCCGCGCGAGCTCGACGCCAGCCTGGAGACGCGGCGGATCGCCGGGCTATTTTTCGCTGGCCAGATCAACGGCACCACCGGCTACGAGGAAGCCGCGGCGCAGGGGTTGGTCGCCGGGATGAACGCCGCGCGCCAGGCCGGCGGCCTGGCGGCGGCGCGCTTCGACCGCGCCGAATCCTATCTCGGCGTCATGATCGACGACTTGGTGACGCGCGGCGTCAGCGAGCCGTACCGCGTTTTCACTTCGCGCGCCGAATATCGGCTGTCGCTGCGCGCCGACAACGCCAGCGAGCGGCTGACCAACAAGGGCATCGCGCTCGGCTGCGTCGGACCGGCGCGCGCCGCCTTCCACCGCGCCGAGACGGCCAGCCTCGAAGTGGGCCGCGCGATGATGAAGGCGGCCAAGGCGACGCCGACCGGGCTCGCCGCCGCCGGCATCCCAATCAACCACGACGGCGTGCGCCGCTCCGCTTTCGAACTGGCCGCCCAGCCGCACCTGACCCTCGACGCGTTGGCGCGCGTCTGGCCGGAACTCGCCGACATCCCGCCGAAGTTGGCGCGGCGGCTCGAGGCCGACGCCAAATACGCTGTCTATCTTGACCGCCAGGAGGCCGACATCGAGCGCCACCGCCGCAGCGAGGCGTTGGCGATTCCCGCCGACCTCGACTACGCCGGATTATCCGGTCTTTCCAATGAGTTGAAGTCGAAGTTCCTCGCCGCGCGCCCGGCCAGCCTCGGCCAGGCCGGGCGCATCGAGGGCGTGACGCCCGCCGCGCTGGCGCTGATCGCCGCCCACGCGCGCCGCCGCGGCCGCGAGCGCGTCGATGCATAGTCCGCGCTCCCCTCAGCGAGAAGGCAGCCGGAAACGCCGACCGGATGAGGGGGCGTTTCACGTGAAACACCCCTCCCCGGACGCCGACCGCGCTCGCGCGCTGGCGCTGGTTCCAGTTTCGCCCGAGGCGGAAAAGCGGCTGGCGATCTACGTCGACTTGCTCGCACGCTGGCGGAACGTCACCAATCTTATCTCCGCGGCGAGCTTCGCCGAAGTGTGGACGCGCCATATCGCCGATTCGGCGCAGCTCCTGGCGCTCGCGCCGCACGCCAAGCGCTGGGTCGATATCGGCTCCGGGGCCGGCTTTCCGGGCATAGTGATCGCCATCCTGCTCGCCGACGTCGCCGGTGCGCGCGTCCATTGCATCGACAGCGATCGGCGCAAATGCGCGTTCTTGCGCGAAGTGGCGCTCGCCACCGGCGCGCCGGCGGAGATTCACGCCGACCGCGTCGAGCAAATAGCCCCGGAAAGCCTGCTGCCTGTGGACGCGGTCGTCGCCCGCGCCTTCGCCCCCTTGCCGCAACTGGTCGAATTGGCCAAGGTGTGGATCATGCACGGCGCGGTCGGGGTTTTCCCGCGCGGACGCTCGGCCGAGACGCAGCTCGAGGCCCTTCCCGCCGCGCCTGATCTGACGATCGACATTTTCGCCAGCAAGCTCGACCCCGAAGCGGCGATTCTTCGGGCGAGGAGCCGTTTGAAGGCCCGTTCATGAGCGACGTTCTGCCAACCGCCAACCAAGCCGCCGAGGCCAAGCCGGCTGTCCTGCCGCGCATTCTCGTGCTGGCCAATCAGAAAGGCGGCGTCGGCAAGACCACGACGGCGATCAATCTCGGCACGGCCCTGGCGGCGATCGGCGAACGCGCGCTGATCATCGACCTCGATCCGCAAGGCAACGCCTCGACCGGCCTCGGCATCGACCGCAAATCGCGCATCGCCTCGACCTACGACGTGCTGGTCGGCGAGCGCACGATCGCCGAAGTCATCACGCCGACCGCCGTGCCACGGCTGATGATCGCGCCCTCGACCATGGATCTGCTCGGCGTCGAGCTCGAGATCGCCGCCGACTCCGACCGTTCCTACAAGCTCAAGGACGCGCTGAAGACCTTCTTCGCCCGTGACAATGGCGATGAACCGATCACCTACATCCTGATCGATTGCCCGCCGTCGCTGAACCTGCTGACGATCAACGCGCTCGCCGCCAGCGACGCGGTGCTGGTGCCGCTGCAGTGCGAATTCTTCGCCCTCGAAGGCCTGTCGCAACTGCTCAAGACGGTCGACCAGGTGCGCCGCTCGCTCAATCCGGCGCTGACCATCCACGGCATCGTGCTGACGATGTTCGACCCGCGCAATTCGCTCGCCAGCCAAGTCGTCGCCGATGTGCGCGCCTTCATGGGCGACAAGGTCTACGACACCGTCATTCCGCGCAATGTGCGCGTCTCGGAAGCGCCGTCGCACGGCAAGCCGGTGCTGCTCTACGACCTCAAGTGCGCCGGCAGCCAAGCCTATCTCAAGCTCGCTTCCGAGGTCATTCAACGCGAAGGCCGCTGGCGCGCCGTCTGAGCCGCGCGCCGCGCTATGGAGAATTCGATGGCCGATGAAGCCGCCCGTCACGCCGATCACCGCCCGCGCCTCGGCCGCGGCCTCGCCGCGCTGATCGGCGACGCTGGCGAAGAACCGGCCGCCGGGCGTGGCGCGCCGCGTAAGGCGCCGATCGAATTCCTGCGGCCCAACCCGCACAACCCGCGCAAAACGTTTCGCGAAGACGAACTCGACGAGCTGGCCGCGTCGATCCACGAGCGCGGCGTCATCCAGCCGGTGGTCGTGCGGCCCGTTCCGCGCATCGCCGACGCCTACGAGATCATCGCCGGCGAGCGGCGCTGGCGAGCGGCGCAACGCGCCGGCTTGCATGAGATCCCGATCGTCGTCATCGACGTCGGCGACCGCGAGGCGCTCGAACTGGCGATCGTCGAGAACGTCCAGCGCGCCGATCTCAACGCGCTCGAAGAGGCGAACGGCTACGCCCAGCTCGGCGCCGACTACAAATACTCGCAGGCCGACATTGCGCGCATCGTCGGCAAGAGCCGCAGCCACGTCGCCAACACGCTGCGGCTGACCGGCCTGCCCGAGCACAGCCGTGGCTTGCTCGCCGCCGGCAAGATCACCGCGGGCCACGCGCGCGCCCTGTTGGCGCTCGCCGATCCCGATGCGGTCGCCGATCGCATCGTGGCGCGCGGCCTGAGCGTGCGCGAGGTCGAGCGGCTGGCCGAACGCGCCGCCCAGCCGCCGCACCCTCGCGGCGCCAAATCAGCCGCGCCGGTCGACGCCGATACGCGGGCGCTGGAAGAGAAGCTCGGATTGGCGCTGGGAACGCAGGTGACGATCCGGCATTCCGGTCAGGCCGGCGAACTCAAGATCGCCTTCCGCGATTTCGACCAGCTCGACGATTTCTGCCGGCGGTTGGGCCAGTTGCCGCGCTGAGAGCGTTGCTTCGTCAGCTATTCTACGTTTTCTGCCCGTTTTATTTCGCGCTGCCCTCTGACGCTCGACGACAGCGCCCATAGCGCCCGCAGCGCGACCGCTTCAGCCAGCCGCGGGTACCGGCGCACCCTTCCAGCGAGCGCGGCGATCGCCGGCAGGCGGCGCGCCGCCATCGCCGCCGACCACCGCTCCGCCTGTTTCGCCAGCGCGGCGCGGCCCGCCGGCGACATCCGCAGGTTCTGGCCCTGCGCCGCCGTCTCGAAGTTCTTGCCGCCCTCCATCTCCACGCGCAGTCGACGCAGCAGCGTCAGTCGCTGCGCCAAGCGGGTGACGAGAAAGCCCGGATCGCCGCCGTCGGCGAAATAACGTCCCGCCCCCGCCTCGAGCCCCGCCCGGTCGCCGATCAGCGCGGCGTCGAGCGTCGCGTCGAGCGTCGAGGGCGCGGCGTCGGCGACGATCGCCTCGACGTCGTCGATCTCGATGCGGGACTTGCCGTGCGCATAGAGAATGAGCTTGGCGATCTCGCCGCGCGTCGCGCCGCGGTCCGAGCCCATCAATCCGACCAGATAATCGCGCGCTTCCGCAGCGATGGTCATGCCGGCGGCGCGCGCTTCCGCGTCGATCAACGGTCCGAGGGTGCGTCGGTCGTCGGGATAGCATTCGATCGACGCCGCGGCGCCGGATTTTTCGAACGCGCTGCGCAGCGCCGTGCCGCGCTTCAGCGACCCCGCCTCGACGACGATCGTGCAATCGACCGGCGGCCGGGCAAACAACGGCGTCAGCGCCGGCAGCAGGTCGCGCGCCTGCGCTTCGATCCACACGGCGCGCGCGCCGCCGAACATCGACACCGCATAGACTTCATCGGCCAGCCCGCCGGGATCGCGCGCCACGGCGTCGCCATCGAGACGGGTCAGCAGCAACGGATCGGCGGCGCCTTGCAGCGCGGCAGCGACCAGCGCCTTGACGCGCTCATGGACCAGCCCTTCATCGGAGCCGTGCACGAGGAAGAACCGCATGTCGCGCGGCGGCCGCTTGACGAAAGCGTCGGCCGTCATATTGCTGATCGTCGTCACCGCTTCGCCCTTGCGCGCCTCGTGCCGCCAGAGGTCTAGCACATTCCGCCGCCGCCCTCGCCGTTCGAGACGCCCGCTTTGCGGGCTCCTCACGGTGAGGGCTTTGTGCTGGATCCAACCCCACTCCTCATCCTGAGCCGCCTGCGCAAGCAGGCGAGTCGAAGGACGAGGAGACCGCGCTTGCATCTGCCCGAGGTCAATTTTCCTCGCGCCGCTTTTCCCCAACCCCGAAATCGTCTAGCAAGCGTCGCATTCCCAACAAGGCGACAGCGCGTCATGGCGACTTACAAGCTCTTCCTTCTCCCCGGCGACGGCATCGGCCCCGAAGTGATGGCCGAAGTCGAGAAGGTCGCCGGCGCCTGCGCGCGCCTCGGCCTAGCGCAGTTCGAAACCGAAAAGGGGCTGGTCGGCGGCTGCGCCTATGACGCGCACGGCGCGGCGATCTCGGAAGCCGACATGGCGCGCGCCCAGGCCGCCGACGCGGTGCTGCTGGCCGCGGTCGGCGGGCCGAAATGGGCGGACGTCCCTTATGAGGCGCGACCGGAAGCGGGCCTGCTGCGCCTGCGCAAGGACCTCGGGCTCTACGCCAATCTGCGTCCGGCGATCTGCTATCCGGCGCTCGCCGACGCTTCGTCGCTCAAGCGCGACGTCGTCGAGGGGCTGGACATCATGATCGTCCGCGAGCTGACCGGCGGCGTCTATTTCGGCGAGCCGAAGCAGATCCTCGATCTCGGCAACGGCCAGAAGCGCGCCATCGACACCCAGGTCTACGACACCTTCGAAATCGAGCGCATCGCCCGCGTCGCTTTCGATCTGGCGCGCAAGCGGCGCAACAAGGTGACCTCGTCCGAGAAGCACAACGTGATGAAGTCGGGCGTGCTGTGGAAAGAGGTCGTCGTCGCCCTGCACAAGCGCGAATTCCCCGACGTCCAGCTCGAGCATCAGCTCGCCGACGCGCTCGGCATGCAGCTCGTACGCTGGCCGAAGCAGTTCGACGTCATCGTCACCGACAATCTGTTCGGCGATATGCTGTCCGACGTCGCCTCGATGCTGACCGGCTCGCTCGGCATGCTGCCGTCGGCCTCGCTCGGCGATCTCGATCCGCAAACCGGCAAGCGCAAGGCGCTCTATGAGCCGGTGCACGGCTCGGCGCCCGACATTGCCGGCAAGGGCCTCGCCAATCCGATCGCCATGATCGGTTCGCTCGGCATGGCGTTGCGCTATTCCTTCGGGCTCGGCCCCGTCGCCGATCGGCTCGACGCCGCGATCGCCGCCGTGCTGGCGAACGGCCTGCGCACCGCCGACATCCGCTCCGAGGGCAGCCAGGTGGTGTCGACCAGCGAGATGGGCGACGCGATCGTCGCCGCCTTCGAGCGCGGCGCCTAAGGACTCAATCGACCGGCGTGCGGCAGGTCGCGTGGCGCGCCGGTCCCGGTTTCAGCACGTCGGTGAAACCGGCTTCGCGGCCCGCCTTGGTGAGGCTCAATCGCTCGATGAGGCAGCTGAGCGGCGCCTCATCGACCGTCGCGCCCGATGCGGCGCAGACGACCCCTCTGAGGCCGCCGACGCGCGGCGCGAGCCGGAACGCCGCGCAGCCGCGACTGCCGCTCCCCGCCAGCGTCAGCGCCGCCCATTCGATCGGCCCCGAGGCGCTGGCGAGCGATTGCACCGATCCGAGCCGCTCGACCGCGGCGCCGCCGGCGGCCGCCGTCTCCGCCGCTGCGACAAACAAGCTGACCGCCGCGCGCCGCCCGTCGTTGCGCCACAACTCGACGCGCAGCCCCGGGCCGGGACCTTCGATCTGGCCGACGCTCAGCGCGTCGCTGCGACCCGGGCCAGCGCGGTCAAGACGCGTTTCGTGGCTGACCTGCTCCGCCGCGATGCCGCCAAGCGCCAGCGCCGGCGCGGCCGAGAGATCGAGAGCCTCGCTCGGCGGCGACGCCACGACGACGCTGGTCCCCGCGCTTTCGGGCGGCGGCCGCAACGGCGTCAATGCCGCGACGCCGATGATCGCCAGCGCCGCCCCCAAGCCAAAGGCGAGACGGCGCGGCCAGCCCGAGCCGCGCCGCGGCGGCCGGACGTCATCTGTCCAATAAGGGTCGAACGGCCCGAGGCCGCGCGCCGTTTCGTCGCTCATGTCGAACCCTCGCGCTGTTCGGGCTCTTCGCGCCTCGACCCTAGCGTCGCGCGAGTCGGCAAACGGTTACGCCGCCCGCCAATCCTATCGGCAGCGTCAACGCTCTGTTAACGCCCCGCTTTCGTCGCCCGGGCCTCACTTGGAACGGCACGCCCGGCGGCGCTGCCTCGTTGACAGCGACGCAACGTCACGGTCATTTGAATCAACGCCAATTCGGGAGCTCAATTCATGGCCGTCAGTCCCGCGATCGCCGAGCTTGTCCCCGACGCCCAGCGTTGGCGCCGCCATCTCCACGCCCATCCCGAGCTTCTCTACGACCTCGATCAAACCGCAGCCTTCGTCGCCGAGCGGCTGCGCGAGTTCGGCTGCGACGAAGTTCGCACGGGCGTCGGTCGGAGCGGCGTCGTCGGCGTCATCAAGGGCCGCAAGGGGGCGAGCGGACGCGCGATCGGCCTGCGCGCCGACATGGATGCGCTGCCGATCGTCGAGACGACCAACCTGCCCTATCGCTCGACTGTTCCCGGCCGCATGCACGCTTGCGGCCACGACGGGCACACCGCGATCATGCTCGGCACGGCGCGCTATCTCGCCGCCACGCGCGATTTCGCCGGTTCGGCGGTCGTCATTTTCCAGCCGGCCGAAGAAGGCGGCGCCGGCGCCAAGGCGATGGTCGACGACGGACTGATGGAGGATTTCGCCATCGAGGAAGTCTACGCGCTGCACAACGCGCCGAAGCTCGACATCGGCAAAGTGGCGCTGCGCAAAGGCGCGGCGATGGCGTCGGCCGATTTCTTCGTCCTCAAGCTCGAAGGCAAGGGCGGCCACGCCGCCTTTCCTCACAACTGCGTCGACGTCATCGTCGCCGGCGCGCAGATCGTCGGCGCACTGCAGACGATCGTCTCGCGCAACGTCGACCCGCTCGATTCCTGCGTCGTCTCGGTCGCGCGTTTCACCGCCGGCAACACCGACAACATCCTGCCGCAGACCGCCGAACTCGAAGGCACCGTGCGCACGCTGTCGCCGGCCCTGCGCGACTTCGCCGAGCGACGCTTTCGTGAAATCGTCGCCGGAATCGCCGCCGCTTCCGGCGTCACCACCACGCTGGACTATCGCCGCAACTATCCCGTGACGGTCAATCCGGCGAAACAGACGGAATTTGCCGCCGCCGTCGCGCGCGAAGCGTTCGGCGCGGGCAATGTGCATACCGAACTGCCGCCGGTGATGGGCGCCGAGGACTTCTCGTTCATGCTCGAGGCGCGGCCGGGCGCTTTCGTTTGGCTCGGCAACGGCGACACCGCCGGCCTGCACCATTCCGCCTACGATTTCAACGACGCCGCATTGCCCTACGGCATCGCCTATTTCGCCCGCATCGTCGAAACCGCGCTCGCCGTCTAAGCTTCGAGCTCTTCGCGTAGAATTTCGAGGGCGAGCCATTCGTCCTCGGCGCGCTCGAGTTCGGCGCGCTTGTCGGCGTAGGCATGGGTCGCGCGATCGAAGCCCGCCGGATCGCGACCGTGCAGATCGACGTCGGCAAGCTTGGCCTCCAAGATCGCGATCTCGTCACGCAGCGCCGCGATCCGCCCCGGCAGCAGCTCCAGCGCGCGCTTCTGGTTGAATGACAGCTTGCGTTTCGCCGCCGGCCGATCCGTCGCCTCGCGCGCCGGGGCCTTCTCCGCCTTCGGCGCCTCGGCGACGCGCGCGCCAGACAGCCCATAGCCACGCTGAGCGACGAGATCGGAATAGCCGCCGGCGTATTCGCGCCAGTGCCCCTCGCCTTCGGCCGCGACCACCGAGGTCGCGACGCGATCGAGGAAGTCGCGGTCATGGCTAACGATCAGGATCGTGCCGGAATAATCGCCGAGCAGTTCCTGCAACAGGTCCAGCGTCTCGAGGTCGAGATCATTGGTCGGCTCGTCGAGCACCATCAGGTTCGACGGCTGCGCCAACGCGCGCGCCAGCGTCAGCCGGCCTCGCTCGCCGCCAGACAGCTTGCCAATCGGCGTGCGCGCCTGCTCCGGCGAGAAGAGAAAATCCTTCATGTAGCCGACGACGTGCTTGCGCTCGCCGTTGACCTGCACATAGTCCGAGCCGCCGCCCGTCAATGCGTCCGACAGCGTCGTCATCGGCGACAGCGAGGCGCGCCGCTGGTCGAGCTTGGCCATCGCCACATTGGTCCCCAGCCGCACTACGCCGGCGTCCGGCGCCAGCGCGCCCGACAGCAGCTCGATTAGCGTCGTCTTGCCGGCGCCGTTGGCGCCGACGACGCCGACCCGATCGCCGCGCATCACCCGGGTCGAGAAATCCTTGACGATGGCGCGGTCGCCGAAGCTCTTGCTGATCTTTTCCGCCTCGATCACCAACGCGCCCGACGACCGCGTGTCCTGCGCCGCCATGGTCGCGACGCCCTCGGCCCGGCGCTCCTCGCGCCGCTCGCGCCGCATCGTCGCCAACTCGCCGACCCGGCGCATGTTGCGCTTGCGCCGCGCCGTTACGCCGTAGCGCATCCAATGTTCTTCTTCGACGATGCGGCGATCGAGTTTGTGACGCGCCAGTTCCTCCTCTTCGAGCAACGTGTCGCGCCACGCCTCGAAGGCGGCGAAACCTTGGTCAAGGCGGCGCGTGCGGCCGCGGTCGAGCCAAACTGTCGAGCGCGTCAGGTCGGCGAGTAGGCGGCGGTCATGGCTGACGACCGCCAAAGCGGCGCGCGATTCGGCGAGCGTCTTCTCCAGCCATTCGATCGCCAGCAGGTCGAGATGATTGGTCGGCTCGTCGAGCAGCATGATGTCGGGGTCAGCGGCCAGGACGCGCACCAGCGCCGCACGGCGCGCTTCGCCGCCGGAGAGCTTGGCCGGATCGCCCTTCGGATCGATCCCGAGATCGTCCATCAGCGCGCGGGCGCGATAGCCATTGTCGACCTCGCCAAGGCCGGAGAGGACGAAATCGAGCGTTGTCGCATGGCCGCTGAGGTCGGGCTCCTGCGGCAGGTAGCAGAGGCGCGCACTCGGTTGGACGAAGCGCGTTCCGCCATCGGCGATCGCCTCGCCAGCCGCGATGCGCAGCAGCGTCGACTTGCCGGAGCCGTTGCGGCCGACCAGCGCGATGCGCTCGCCCGGCGCGATCGACAATTCCGCCCCGTCGAGCAACGGCGCGCCGCCCAGCGTCAGGCGGATGTCTCGCAATTGCAATTGAGGCGGCATAGAAGCATGCTCGGCGCGGCGGGGGCAGGCGCAACGCATAGAGCGCCGCGCTGGAAAGGGAAAGGCCATGACCGAATCGACGCCCGCGATCGTCTTCGCCGAGCTCGCCGCGCGGCGCGCCTCGCTGCTCGCCCGCTCGGTCGCCGATCTCTTCGCCACCGGTCCGGCTCGCTATGACCGCTTCCACGCGGTTCTAGGCGACCTACTCTTCGATTTCTCCAAGCAACGGATCGACAGCGAGACGCTGCGGCTGCTGCTCACGCTCGCCGAAGCGGCCGAAGTCGCCGCCAAGCGCGACGCGATGTTCCGTGGCGAGCCGGTCAATTCGACCGAGCGGCGCGCGGCGCTGCATAGCGCGCTGCGTGATCTTTCCGGGGCGCCGGTTCTGGTCGACGGCGTCGACGTGGCGCCGGCGGTCAAGGCCGAACGCGACAAGATGCTCGCCTTCGCCGCCGACGTGCGCGAAGGACGGGTGCGCGGGGCGCACGGTCAGCCAATGACCAACGTGGTCAATATCGGCATCGGCGGCTCTGATCTCGGTCCGGCGATGGCGGCGCGCGCCTTGGCGCCGTTCGCCCGGCCGGGCCTGCACTGCCATTTCGTCTCCAACGTCGATGGCGCCGACATCGCCGACACGCTGCACGGACTCGAGCCGGCGCGGACCCTGTTCATCGTCTCCTCCAAGACCTTCACCACCCAGGAGACGATGACCAACGCCCAGACCGCGCGTGCCTGGATCGTCGCCGCGCTCGGCGAAGGGGCGGTCGCCGACCATTTCGCCGCGGTGTCGACGCGGCTCGACAAGGTCGCCGAATTCGGCGTCGAGGCGGGGCGGGTGTTCGGTTTCTGGGACTGGGTCGGCGGCCGCTATTCGATCTGGTCGAGCATCGGCCTGCCGCTGGCGATCGCCATCGGGCCGGAACACTATCTCGAATTCCTCAGCGGCGGCGCGGAAGTCGACGCCCATTTCCGCGAGGCGCCGCCGGAACGCAACATTCCGCTGCTGATGGGGCTGGTCAGCGTGTGGAATCGCGACGTGCTCGGCTACGCGTCGCAGGCGGTCATTCCCTACGACCAGCGGCTGGGGCGCTTTCCCGCCTATCTCCAGCAATTGCAGATGGAGAGCAACGGCAAGAGCGTGCGCCGCGACGGCAGCCCGGCCGAGCGCGCAACGGGGGCGATCGTTTGGGGCGAGCCCGGCACGAATGGCCAGCACGCGTTTTTCCAGTTGCTGCACCAGGGCACCGAGATCGCGCCGCTCGACTTCCTCGTCGCT
>Ga0182014_10007901_pt1 | contig 11015 bp, 10 predicted proteins | sample 612S2DmetaG_FD_120489 | JGI IMG/M metagenome (GOLD analysis project Ga0182014, IMG submission 120489) | Permafrost microbial communities from Stordalen Mire, Sweden - 612S2D metaG | ecosystem: Environmental > Terrestrial > Soil > Wetlands > Permafrost | place: Sweden: Stordalen | collected... | reverse complement strand
GCCTACTCGTAGTAAGTAGCCGTCGTTGTATCCGTCTCCCAGATGGTGCAGTCCTTCACGCGCACCCGCCCCTGGGTCATGGCGGCCAGTTGCTCGCTGGTCTGGCCGTAGAAGTATTTGGCCAGGTTCTCGGCCGAGGGATTGAGCACAGTAAAGGGCTCCAGGTCGTTGAGCATGCGATGGTCGAGGCGCTCGACGACCGGGCGCATGACCTGCTTGAGTAGCTTGAAGTCGAGCAGCAGGCCGGCCTCGTCGAGCGCAGCCCCGGCCAGCGTGACGCGCACCTTGTAGTTGTGGCCGTGCGGGAATTCGCACTTGCCCTTGTAGTTGCGAAGGTAATGGCCGGAGGAAAAACCGGCCTCCACGGTGACTTCATACATCGTCTGCTCGATTCCTGTGCGGGGAAGACTCCCACCTTCCATTCTAGGCTCTTGTGTGGCTACCAGGCTTCCGCCGGAGGGAACCGGCCCCCAAGCTGTCCTTCGACGCACCGCAGCAACTACACTATCCATCATGGAAGTTCTCTACGGCGTGCATCCGGTGGAGGAGGCGCTCAAGGCCGGCAGACGCCGCTTCGACCACGTGCTGGTGGCCCGCGAGCGCGACGATGCGCGAATCGAGCGCGTTGTGACTGCCTGCCGCCAGGCCGGCGTCCGGGTTCGCCAGGAGCCCAGGGAGCAGTTGACCCTGCTGGCCCAGACCGCCGCGCACCAGGGCGTGGTGGCCATGGTCCATCCGCAGGAGTTTCTCTCGATTGAAGATTTGTTCGCGCCCAGCGCTGGCAAGAACGGCGAAGCCCGGCTGCTGCTGGCTCTGGACGGCGTTGAGGATCCGCAGAATCTCGGCGCGCTTCTTCGCGTAGCCGACGGCGCCGGCGTGGATGGCGTGGTGCTCACCGAGCGGCGTTCGGCCCCGCTGAGTCCCGTGGCCGTCAAGGCCAGCGCCGGCGCGGCAGAGCACCTGCGCATCGCCCGCGTGGTCAACCTCGTCCGCGCCCTCGAAGAGCTCAAGCGCCGGAATCTGTGGATCGTGGGACTCGACGAGCGCGGCACGGCCGACTACGACCAATTCGACCTGACCGGCGACTGCGTGATCGTCCTCGGACGCGAGGGCGCGGGCCTCCACGACCTGGTCCGCCGCACCTGCGATCACTTGCTGCGCATTCCCATGGCCGGCGGCGTCAGCTCGCTCAACGTCTCGGCTGCCGGAGCGGTGGTGCTCTACGAGGCCTTCCGCCAGCGCCGCAACGCCGCCCATGCTCTCTCCAAGGCCGTATCCGCGTCCAAACCAAAGAAGCAGAAAGGCTTGGGATCTTGAAGTTCTCTAATACCGGGATTGTAGCGGCTGTTATCGTTTGCATGGCGATCTCTTCTGGCGCGGCGCAGACCGCACCTACTCCAGCACCGGCGCAGGAGCCCGCGGCCCCGTCAGCCCCGCACGAACCACAGGTCAATCACCAGGTCATCTTCTCCCGCTCTACAGATGCAGATGGCCAGACTACAACCCAATCCCCCCAGACCGCCGCTCAGCCGGCAATCCAGATCGCCGCCGCGCCCTCCGCCGAAGATGCCGAGCGGGAGGCCGTCGCCTTCACCGCTCTCGATCTGGATGTTCGCCTGCGCACCGCAGAGCAGCACATCGCCGTCCGCGCGCTCCTCACCGTCCGCAACGACGGCAAGACGCCGCTGGCGCGCATCCCCTTGCAGCTCTCCTCCTCGCTCGACTGGGAGCGGATTCGCATCGGCGGTAGGGATGCAACCTTCTCCGTGGCCACGCTCAACTCCGATGCCGACCATACCGGCCAGCTCCATGAGGCAGCCGTTCCGCTTGCCCAGCCCCTTGCGCCCGGCGCCAGCCTTCCGCTCGACGTCACCTACTCCGGCGTCATCGCGCCCTCCGCCCAGCGCCTTCTGGTCATCGGAACTCCCGAAGACCTGGCGCTGGCATCGGACTGGGACCAGATAGGCGTCGCGTTCACAGGCCTGCGCGGCTTTGGCAATGTGGCCTGGTACCCGGTATCGAGTGTGCCCATCATTTTGGGTGACGGCGCGCGGCTCTTCGACGCCATCGGCGAGCACAAGCTTCGCCTGACCGGGGCGCGCTTCCGGTTGCGGCTCACCGTCGAGTCTCCGCACGGTCAGCCCCCCGCTGTTGCACTCATCAACGGCCATGCGGCCGCGCTCACTGTCACCGAACCCAACGATCTGGACCAGGCGCAGGAGGTGGCAATCATCGCAACGGCCAGCCTCGACGGCGCGGTTCTTGGCTTTGAGGCGCCCAGCCTCTTCGTCGCCATTCGCAACCCCCATCCCGGCGCAAATCTCACCGCCTGGACGCGGCCCGACGATGATGCATTCGCAGAATCATGGATCGCCGCTGAAGCCAGGGTCACGCCCTTTCTGCAGGGCTGGCTGGGCCAGAAGCCGCGCTCCCAGCTCACACTGCTGGACCTGCCTGACCAGCAGGATGCGCCCTTCGAGACCGGCTCGCTGCTGGCCGCGCCTCTCCGCCCGGGCAACAACCAGGACAGCCCGGAGCAGCTCGACGGCGTTCTGGCACACGCGCTCTCCCGCGCCTGGACCGCGAATCCGGCTTCGCCGCCGCGCGCATGGCTCGACGAAGGCTTGGCCGGCTTCATGGGCACTCTGTGGATGGAGAAGCGGCTCGGACGCGAGGCAGCCCTGGGCTCGCTCGAGGCCTCGCGCGCCGCCCTGGCGCTGGCTGAGCCCGAAAGCCCTGGCCAAAGCTCCGGCCAGCCGCTTGCCAAGTCCATTTCGCCGGTCTACTACCGCACCAAGGCTGCTTATGTCCTGTGGATGCTGCGCGACATCGTGGGCGACCAGGCGCTCTCGGCCGCCCTCCGCGCCTACGCTCCCGGGCAGAACCCCGCAGGGGATGCGCGGGCGACGCAGAAGCCCGTTTCCGTGAAGGGTACGGGGAAGGGTACGGGCTTCAGCCCGTACGCAAACCAATCGGAATCAACGCGGGCTTTAGCCCCTGAGGGAAATCTCTCCGCTGCCTCCGATGCTCCTGGGGACAGCGTCGTGCGCAGCCCCTTCGAGCGCCAACTCGAAGAGGCAGGAGCGCGCCTCGATCTAGCCTGGTTCTTCACCGATTGGGTCGACGCCGACAAGGGGCTGCCCGACATGACGATCGAGGGCGTCTTTCCCAGCGCCACCTCGGCGGGTAACTGGCTGGTTGCGGTCAACGTAGCCAATAGCGGCTATGCCGCCGCCGAAGTTCCCGTGACCGTCCGCTCCGTCTCGGCCACGGTCACCCAACGGCTGCTGGTTCCCGCCCGCGGCAAGGCCATCCAGCGCATCCTCATCCAGGGCCAGCCAACCGAGGTCCAGGTCAACGACGGCACGGTTCCCGAGACCCAGGCCAGCGTGCACGTCAGGCGGCTCGACGAGCCGGCAGACGGCTCGTCTTCATCGAGCCAGCCTAGCTCGACGCAACAATAAGAACCTATCCGTAAATTGCGTCTTTGAGTAGCGCCGCTCTCCAGAGCGGCTGTGCTGGCGGCTTTCACGCCGCCAGGGTGCGTGTGCGGGCCAGGAGGCCCACAGGACAGCCGACCTGGAGGCGCCACTTATATACGGATAAGATCTGAGTGGATGGCGAAGATTTGTTTTCTTCGCATCGAGGAGCAACACGAGTCACGTAGAGGGTTCACTACTTTCCGTTTGGATGCTCCGAAATACTCAAAATATTTCCGTCGGGATCTTTGAACCAGGCGACTCTTGCTCCGGTGGGTGAACTCCAAATCCCCCGTTCATCCTGTTTCAAAAACTCATATCGCTCAAAGCTAACCCCGGCCTGCGTCAAGTCTTCAACTGCCTGCTTAATCTCGGGAACTTGCCAACCTAGAACGGTGCCGTGGCTTGGTGGAAGTTCCTTGCCCATTGCGAGGCGAATCATGATGCCGTTCGCATCGAAGACCAGCGCGAACGGAGGCTCTTCACTCAGGAGGCGCAAGCCAAGCGTGTCGCGATAGAAGCGCTTCGCACGTTCTGTATCGACAATCGTCACAAATCCGATGATGTTGTGCCGGTTAAGTCCCGCGCTCTGTGTCATGGAACAATCATGAGCTTGAATCATGTTGGCCGCAAGTACTGTATTGTGTCAAAATATATCGGCCATGCGACAGGAAAAGATTCTCCGCGAATACGACCCCAGGCTTGGAGTTTCTATAACAAGTCTGGCATTTGAATACACCGCGGGTTTTCATGTCGCAGAGCATGCGCACGGATCGGACCAGTTGATTTTCGCAATCCGCGGCGTGATGGAAGTCTTTTCCGGCCAAAGCATGTGGCTGATCCCTCCGCAATTTGCGCTTTGGATCCCAGCACAAACAAGCCATCGCATTGATATGCCCCAGGCCGTTTCCATACGCACCTTATATCTTCGACCAGGAATGGTTGCCCGCTCATCGCCCGGTTGCGCGGTCCTTCATGTGACTCCATTGTTACGAGAACTGATCGTCGAGACTGTGCGCATCGGGCAACTCCGCGCGCGAAACCGCCATGAATGCGCGCTTCGGGATCTATTAGTCTTTCACCTGACGAAGGCGTCTTCGGCGCCGATCTCTATAACTGTACCGGCCGAAGCACACGCGCTATGCTTGGCACGATGGGTACTCGATCATCCAAGCCAGTCAAAGCCGTTGGCAGCCTTGTGTGCAGACGCAGGCGTTGGCATCAGAACGATTCAGAGAACATTCCGGAAAGAAGTCGGCACCGATTTTGCTACATGGCGCCGGCAGGTTCGACTGACAAAGGCGGTGGAACTGCTGGCTTCCGGTTGCTCGGTCAAGGAAGTCGCATTCGCGGTCGGCTATAGCCAACCGAGTGCTTTTGTCGATACTTTTCGTCGCACCTTCGGCGTTACTCCGAAGGCATGGACTCTACAGCTTGAAAGACTGTCACGTGAGGAAACTCATCAAACTTGAGCCGACGACTGGTTGCTTGTTGGCCCGATCCTGTTCGTCCTTCATCTTCGCATTCGTTGCTCGCACCTTAAACCAGATGGGCCTGCCCTTGCAGCCGCAGGCATGGCGGAGCTGGTTTTCGGAGGAAGCGCTGCGCGGTGGCCTTTTAGCGAAGGATCGGCAATGAGAAGAACTATCGGGAGACTTTCACTATAACGCCCGTGGCATCGTCCTGCTGCGGGTTGTCACCTGCAAAGTTTCGAGCGGCACGATAGATTCCATGCACCAGTTCATTCGCCGATCCCAGCCGATGAGCGCGCACGAATTCTAGAACTCCATCGGTGCCAAACTCCACTCCTTCCGGCGTCGTCATCTCGGTGGTACCGTCCGTCATCAGCACCAGGATCTGCTGCGGGGTCAATGGGATTGCCGAGGTGACAAAGCTGGAATCGGGGAATAGTCCCAGCGGCGGGCCTGAACTCTCCATCACATGATCGATCTCGCCGGAGCCATTCATCAGAATGCCCGAAACGTGCCCGGCATTGGCGTAAGACAAACGGCCTTTCGTTCCATCCAGGCAGACCAGCAGCATGGTGACGTAACGAGAATCCTCCAGGTCGGCAATGAGCATGCGGTTTACGCGGCTCAATATCTTCGCCATATCCGCTTCGACCTGAGCGAATGAGCGCACATAGGCGCGGGTGAGCGCCATGACCAGCGCTGAATCAAGACCGTGTCCGCTCACATCGCCAATGCCGATGCAAATACTTCCATCGGGCATTGAGAATGAGTCCAGATAGTCGCCGCATGCTTCTTCAGCGGGGTAGATGGCGCTGGCGATATCGAAGCCGGGGGCGCTTACCGTTGCGCCGGTGTAGAAGCGCTGCTGTACGTTGCGCGCCATTTGCAACTGGACCTCCCGCTCCTGCTCTTTGCGCAGCGCAGTAATGTCCTTGCACACAGAAACAAAGTGGGAGATGACGCCCGAGCTATCTTTGATGGGGCTGATGGTTTGCTCCGCCCAGTACAGCTCACCCGACTTCCTGCGGTCCACAAGCGTCCCGCAGAAGTCTTCGCCCTGTAGAATCTGAGCCCACAGCCGGTTATAGAACGCCCTGTTATGCAGGTGAGATTTCAGGAGGCTTGGTGTCTTGCCGACAACCTCCTCACGGCTGTAACCCGTAATCACCTCGAATGCTGGATTTACATATTGGATTGTGCCGTCGCGGCCGGTGATCACGACGCTATCGGCCGTCTGCTCCACCGCGCGCGAGAGCAGGCTGATCATCTCCTGGGAGCGGCGCCGCTCAATCTCAGTGCGCTTTTGCTCTGTCATGTCGCTGACCATGGCCAGCGCGCCCTCGAAGCTCCCATCCTCGCCTGCAATGGGCGAGGTCGTAACCCGCGCCCATAGTCCTTCCCCATCCTTCCGGCGATATCGGGTTTCAATCTGCTCGCTGACGCCGCGACGCCGTCGTTCCATCTCGACTTTCTTCTGCTCGATGTCTTCCGGGAACATGAAATCGAAGAGCGGCCGGCCCAGCATCTCCAGTACGGTATATCCGAGCAATTCGGCCATTCGCCGATTGACGAACTTTGTTTCCAGATCGGCATTCACCTTCCAGATGCCTTCGTAGGCGGTCTCCACAATACCGCGGTAACTCTTCTCGCTTTGTTCAATCGCTTCGAGCTTGCTCTGTTTGCGGATGAGTTCGGCTCTTTCCGTGATCACGGACGCCAATACCAGTCCCGAGACCGAGGCAACCCCGATAAATGCTTGCAGCAGAATCGCGTTTTGCTGGGTGCCTCCATTGATTACAAGCCCAAAGCCGCGAGCGGTTCCCCACACGGCAACGGCGGAGCTCAAAAAGCTCACCGCTGCCGACCCCTGCACCTCGAAGCGTATCGCCCCCCACAGCACGAAAGGAAAAACGCCGAATGCGAATACGCCGGCATGAAGCGATCCCAGCCCTCGACCGAAGATTACCGACGAGCTGGCGACAGTTCCCGCCAACAGGCATTCCAATTCCATCAGCCGCCGTTTGTCCCGAATCCGCATCAAACCCGCAACGGTCAGCAGGAACGGAGTAACGATCAATACACCTGTGCCGTCACCCCACCACCACGTCAGCCACGCGGCCGCCAAACCGGACTGGGTATTCACCTTGTCGAGGTTCAAGACCGCTGTGCCAATCGTCGCGCTAACCGCAGGGCCGCAGAGGGCACCGCAGATACACAGTCCGAGCACATCTCGAAGCCTCAAGAGCGAAGGTCGAAATGAGGGCAAACGACGCATGAGCCAGGCGCCGAATAGAGGGCCGGCCGTGCTGCCCAGTGCGGTTCCAAGTGCGGCAATGTGCGGAATGCCAGTAAAGTAATTTACGGTGAACGCGGCCAGCGTGACTGCCGGCCAGATGCGATAGCCAAAGAGAAGCATGGCGGCCAGGGCGACTCCAGCCGCCGGCCACACAGGGGATACGGTTCCGTGCGTAAACGGGACTGTCAGCCCGATCTTGCCAGCCAGCAAGCAAGCGGCAAACGTGCAAACGAGTTCCACTATCAAGCGGCTCAAGCCTTGACGTGGAATGTGGTTTAATTCATTTTCAGTGGTCAAACGCGCTGGACTAACCATCGTTACCTATCAGCCCGTGGTGAAATTCGGTTTTTGAAAGGGCACGACTTTAGTCGTGCCGCAAACGATTGATAACAAACGATGGGCTTTAGCTCCTGAGGGATGTTTTTCAGCAATTTGGACTTCTACCACAGGCTGCTATCGGCTTTCCAACAATATACACTTGGCTGACGCCGCCGATGTTGCTCTGCGCAAAATCACTGCTCTTCAGGGGAAGATGCAGCAAAAGCCGAGACGGAAAATGCAGCTTTTCTCCCAACAAAGCAGCTGAATGCTTAATTTTCTCAGGTTCTTTCGGTTGGGGATGTGCGATAGCGCAAATTCCCAGGGGTCTACTCTTTCTTCTCCGCATTGCGCGCCCGCACCTTGAACCAGATGGGCGTGCCCTTGAAGCCGAAGGCCTCGCGAATCTGGTTTTCTAAGAAGCGCTCGAAACTGAAGTGCAGCTTGATATCGCGATCGGTGAAGAGGACGAATGTGGGCGGCGCAACGGCGGCCTGGGTCATGTAAAAGATGCGAATCCGCTTGGCCATGGGAACAGGTGCGCGCTGGAAGTCGATACGCTCCAGGAAGCGGTTCATCTGGCCGGTCGAGACGCGCTTGCGGCGTTCGGCCGCCACGAACTTGACCTCGTTCAAAACCCTGCCCAGGCCCGTTCCTTCGAGCGCGGAGAGAAAGATCACCGGTGCATAACTTAAGTACTTGAGCACCGTGCGCAGTTGCTTCTCAAAGATATCGCGATCGGCGGGCGGCTTGCCATCAGTGCGGCCCGTGGTCACCGCATCCCACTTGTTGACGAGAATGATCACGCTGCGCCCGCTCTCGTGGGCGTAGCCGCCGATGGTGGCGTCGGCCGCCGTCACTCCATCCGTCGCGTCCAGCACCAGCAGGGCTACGTCGGCAGCCTCCAGGTGCCGCCGCGCCATCACCACGCTCATCTTCTCGGCCATCAGGTGGGTCTTGCCCTTGCGCCGGATGCCCGCCGTATCCACAAAACGGAACTGGCTGCCCTCGAATTCGACTACTTCATCCACAGCGTCGCGGGTGGTGCCGGGAATGGGCGAAACGATGGCTCGCGAGGTGCCCGTCAGCGCGTTCAGCAGCGTGGACTTGCCCACGTTGGGCCGCCCGATGATGGCCACCGAGGTCTCGTGCTGCTCGTATTCGCCGTGGGTGCGATTCAAGGACTGCGCGTCCAGCGGTTCCTCTTCGCCGGCTTCAACGGTTCGCGCCTCTTTGTCGACGGCTACCCCGTCCTCTGGTGCGGCCAAGGTGCTGTCTTCTAACTGCACCGCCTCGACCGGAGCCGGAAGCGTCTCGGAGATGGCCTCAAGCAGATCTCCGATGCCCAACCCGTGCTCGCTGCTGATGGGAAAGACGCTGCGCAGGCCGAGCTGGCGGAAGTTCTCCGCGGCCAAGGCAACAGCCTCACCCTCAACTTTGTTCACGGCAAGGAATACCGGCTTGCCGCCGCGAATCAGCAGCTTGACCAGGTCGTAATCGGGACTGGCCAGCTCGGTGCGCGCATCCACCACCAATACCAGCGCGTCGGCCTCCGCCAGCGCCACCTTGGCCTGCGTGTAAATCTCGGTGGGGATCAGCTCGGGGTCGTCGGGCACCATGCCGCCGGTATCGACAACGCGGAAGCGCCGCCCGGCCCACTCGTACTCGCCGTAGATGCGGTCGCGGGTGATGCCCGGCTCGTCGCCGACGATGGAACGGCGGCTGCCCGTGAGCCGGTTGAAGAGCGTGGACTTGCCCACGTTGGGCCGGCCGACGATGGCTACCAGTGGCAGCGCATCCGCGCCGGGCGTACTGGGTACTACCGATCTGCGATAATTCGCCAAAACCTGTCTCCAATCGAGGTTCAAGCGAAGAAGGACGATCTCCGCTCATTCCATCATCGCCTTGCGCGGTGTGTCTTGTCGCTACATTGCCATTGCTAAGACGCAATACCTCGGACCGGCTGGCCACAATCCGGTCACTCCGAATCTCGATTTCTATGTGATTATCGATCGGGCGGTTCGTTTTTCGGCTGCGCAGGCGGCTGGATCGCTACAATTTTTGCCACCGGCTTTTTGCCACGCAGGACAATGAACTCCTTGCCCGCTTCGGCCTCTCTAAGCAACCGCGACAAGTGAGTTCTTGCCTGATAGGTGGTATAAACCATGGCTAAGTATTGCTGATTAACTCATTCGGGTCAAACCCGGCGCCGCGCCGTTCTAGTGTGAGCATCTTCTCATCTGCACCGCGCCATTCAGGCCAGCCAATTGCTCAGTCGCCGTTGAGGATTTGACGATGCACATACAACAAAGCCAATTGAACATCCATCCGGTCAATCCCTACTCCGCCGCCGCGGAGAAGGCCCTCGCCGCACAGCGAGCCGCCGCGGTTCGCAAGAAGCTCTTGAAGAGCGCAAAGGAGATCGAAGGCGCTTCGCCAGCCGAGGAGGCCTTGATGATTGGCCGATGGATGGACTCGCGCTACAACCAGGGCCGGAAGGAGAAGCCATAGCAAGCTGCATTTTTTTACGCAATGCGCTCGCGGTCCGTATAGACTTATGGGATTCCCCGGTTGTATGGAGGTTGTCCCATGCCAAAATTTGTGATTGAACGTGAGATTCCGGGAGCCGGTTCCCTGTCGGCTTCCCAGTTGCAGGGTGTAGCAGAGACGTCCTGTAGTGTTCTACGCAAGCTTGGGCCGCAGATTCAGTGGCTGCACAGCTACGTCACCGAAAACAAGATCTACTGTGTCTACATCGCGCCGGACGAAGAAACAGTGCGTGAACACGCGCGATTGGGAGGATTCCCCGCCAACAGCGTCTCGCAGGTGCTGAGGATCATCGATCCAACCACAGCGGAGAGCCTACCCGGCTAGTTTTCCATGAAATGCCGCATCGGAGGCCGGCCCACGCCCCGCCCGCCCGCCGCCCGCATCACTATGATGGAGTGAGCACCCGGCCCCGATGCCCTCCACCGATAACTCAACCCGCGCCCTGCCCACCCTGCATGAGTTCTTTGCGCCCGGCGGCATTCTGGCGCGCTCCTCGCTGCCCTTCGAGTACCGGCCGGGGCAGCTGGAGATGGCCAAGGCCGTCGAGCGGGCTCTCGAAGAGCGCCGTCACCTGATCGTCGAGGCCGGCACAGGCACCGGCAAAACGCTGGCCTACCTGCTGCCCGCCCTGCGCACCGGCCAGCGGGTCATCGTCTCCACCGGCACCAAGGCCCTCCAGGACCAGCTCTACTTCCGCGACGTTCCTTTTCTGGAGACGCTGGTCGGCGAGCTGCGCGTCTGCTACATGAAGGGCCGCGCCAACTACCTCTGCCGCCACAAACTCACTGCCCTGCGCAACCAGCCGATTCTGTCGGGACTTGAAGAGATCGACCAGTACCGGCAGATCGCCGAGTGGGAGCAGACCACCGAAACCGGCGACCGGGCCGAGCTCTCCGGTAT
>Ga0182014_10007900_pt1 | contig 11017 bp, 12 predicted proteins | sample 612S2DmetaG_FD_120489 | JGI IMG/M metagenome (GOLD analysis project Ga0182014, IMG submission 120489) | Permafrost microbial communities from Stordalen Mire, Sweden - 612S2D metaG | ecosystem: Environmental > Terrestrial > Soil > Wetlands > Permafrost | place: Sweden: Stordalen | collected... | reverse complement strand
GCCGGGAAAGCTGTTCTCCATGCCGAACAGGATGCCGATCTTTTTCATAGCGCCTTGACCTCCAGAGTGCGGATCCACGTGCGCACGGGGTAAGCCGCCGCAGGAATTCACCTTTACAGTGTACGGCAGATCGTTGTCCAGCCGGCAAGACGGGGAGCGCCCGAGTTTCCGTGGCCATGCGCTACCCCACAAGCCAACCCTCTGGAAAACCGAGCACGGCGGGTGGCCCAGGTCTGGGGGGTAATTGAAACCGGGTGCCCCCGGTCTCGATTTTGAAACCTGGGTTTGGCGCGGCGCCACGACCTGCACCTACGACAGCTTGGACCGACTCACGGCCAAGGCCAGGCCGCAGGGCACAAGGAGCTTTACTACAACCTGCTGTCGGCGGAACGGCGGTTGCAGGCGGCTGAGCTGCGCATCGAGGCCGGAGAAGAGCGCCTGGGCGAGGCGCGCAATGGAGTCAAGCCCTGGGACGGTGCTGGAGCTGAAGGTGCTGGAGGGCAAGGCGCAACTCGCCGAGGCTGGTCACGCGCTTGGCACGCTTGAAGACTCCATCTCCGGCATGAAAGTCGAATTCAACAATCTCATCGGCCTGCCCCTGGATGCGGACCTGGAACTCGTCGCCCAGGCAACGGAAACCTCCGATGCGGCCGCCGGCGGCCTGGCGGCCGAGGCGCTTGCACACAATCCCGAGGTTGCCGCGACCGGGCAGATGCTGAAAAAAGCGCGCGCCGGCCTCAGCGCCGCTCGAGCGGAGTATATTCCTGAGGTTGGGGCTTTTGCGCAGTACGTCTATCAGAACGGCGTGCCGCCGCTCTCTGAGAACGACGGCGTAGCGGGGCTGCGAATGAACTGGATGCTGGCGGAATTCGGCAAACGGAGCGGGCAGGTGCATGAGCGCCGGGCCCAGGTAGCCGAGGCTGAAGAAAACCTCCAACAGGTTGAGAACCGCGTGCGCGTGGATATCGAGAAAGACGTGCGCAAACTACTCCGCCGTGCGGAGACGGGCCTTGAAGCAGCGCGTGAAAGTGTGCCGCGCGAGCCGAGATGCGGCGCATCGCCGCCAATTCGGTCCAGGCAAGCACGGCCAATTCCTCCGCGCTCAAGGAAGCCGGCGCGCAGCTCGCCGAGGCCGAGGCCGGGCTCTTCCAGGCGGAGATGGAGCGAGGCACAGCCCGCGCAGAGTTGGAGCGGACCGTGGGGCAGAAGCAGCCGGCAAAAGTCCGTGCACCCCAAACCGCTCGACAGGAATCAGTTGTAAGGGGGCAAGAAATGAAATACCGGGTTCTGACAGTCAACAGGGAGTTTGGAAGCGGCGGAGGACGAATCGCTCAAACCATTGCCGGGTGGCTCGGCTGGAAGTTGCTGGACCGCGACATCATCGACGCCATCGCCTACGCGGCCCACGTCGATGCGAAGGTGGTCCGCCACTACGATGAGCACGTGGACTCATGGCTCCGCCGCATCAACCAGCAGGCCATGCGCAGCGCCGCCTTGGCCGCCGGCCTCGAACTCGCTGAAAACTCCGTCTTCGACGCCGAGGAGATGGTAAAAATCTCGCAGAAGATCATCGAAGAAGCACATGCCGAGGGCAACTGCGTCGTCGTGGGCCGCGGCGCGCAATGCGTTCTCCAGCACAAGCCCGATGTCTATCACGTCTTTGTCTACGCGCCGCTTCGAGAGCGTATCGCCCGCTTGCGGACTCGTCTGGAGAAGGGCGCCAACATCGAGCAGCGCATCCGCACCGTCGATGGAGAGCGCGCCAAGTACCTGCAACAGTACTTCGGAAAGAGCTGGTGCAATCTCCATCTCTACGACCTGTTGATCTCCTCCCGCGAGGATGAGGACTCCACCGCGCGGGCGATTCTCTATGCCATGACCGGACAGGAACGCAAGCCCAAGGAGTAACTCGCCTCAACGGCGGGCCAGGTTCGCCCTTGTAGGTTCCACACAAAGCTGGGTGCCCCATCCTTGCGACGTTGTCTGTCGCAAGGATGTGAAGCCGCAAACCCTCCGCATCCCCGCCGAGCCAGCTAACTTGCTGACCCGCGAAGCGGGACTAACTCGCTGCTTTTAACCCCACCCTATTCCCCCGTCACGTCCCAGTCGAAGCTCAACCCTCCAATCAACTCATTCAGCTTGTCCACAGCCACCTTCTTCTGCTGTTCCAGGTCCGCGGTCTGCTTCCGCGTAGCCTGCAACAGGTCTTCTGCGCGGTTCAACTCGTCCACAAACCGCTTTGCCGCATCGTTGCCCTTGAGCGCGGTCAGGTTGTCGCGGTCGCGCGCCTCGTCGGCCGCGGCGGTCTTCGCCGTCTCCTTCGACTCATTGATCCGCAGATCCAGTTCGGCCAGAGCGGTTTGCGCATCAATCACCGGCTTCAGCGTATCCAGGGCGCCGGGAACCCGCGTGACCAGGTCGAGCAGAAAGGTGGTCTCGTTATAGTCGGCGTTCAAGGCGACGGAGGTGTTCTCCGGGCCACGCTCCCGCACCTCCAGCTTGGCCGTCGAGTGCGCGGCCACCGGCAGCCGGAAGCGATAGAGGTTCGGCGAGGTCTCGGCGGCCTTCAGGCCCTCGTCAAGCGACCATCCGCCATTGCGGCGCGGGTGCTCCAGCAGAACCGCGCGATCGACGTCCGCGGAGTTGGTAGCCGAGTAAGTCACTGAGGAAACATCCATGTGGGTTTCGACGATTACGCCCTTGTCTATCTTCACGTGGTGCAGTGTGCGCTGATTGTCGCGCGCCGTCACCTTCACCCGAACCGCCTGATCGGCGGCGTAAGAGAGCAGCCGCTTTTCGCCGGGATGGATGGGATCGAGCAACCCCTCGCCGGCAAACTCGCCACTCTCAAAGATAGAAAAACTGCCCGAGTCGAGCGTTAGCTTCGACTTGTTTTCCAGCCACACCGCGCGCAGCGGCGTGCTCTCTTTCTCGCTCCAAAGCGTCACGTGCTCGGCAGGTAACTCCTGTTGCAAAATGGGCACCATCGCCGACTCGTTCTTGTGAATCGTTACCGGCTGCGTGAGCGCGTACTCGAAGAAATCGTCGAACGCGTTGGTGGAAACGTCGCCCTCCTGCATGGCGTCGGAAGCACGGTAGACGCCGCCACCAACTCCGAACCGGACCCTGGGTTCAGAGGAGGAGCCGAAGACCGACCCCAATACTCCGCCCGACGACCCTCCCAAACCTTCCATCCCGGCCACGCCGAAGCTGCTGGACGGGGGCGCTTCCTTCTCTGCAAGCATCTTAATGTTATGCGGAACCCGCGTCGGCGCTGTGAGCTGATTATTCATCATCTCCGATTGAACTTGAACTGTCTTATTCTCCGCCGCCTCATGCGTCTGCGGCGTCAATAGCGCCTCGGTCGCAATCGGAATCTCCTGGCGGCGCGTGTACAGCGGCTGCGATAGCGGCTGAATAAAACTCTGCGGCGCGCCGGCCACCAGCGACAGTTGCACGTTGTCCCAGTCCGCGCCCACGGTATTGTCCACCACCGCCCAGCCCTGGACTATGGCCGAACCGCCCTGATCGCTTGAGGCGGTGCGCGGGAAGACGATCCGGTACGTGGACTTCCAAACCGGAACCTCGCTGATGTAACTCACCTGTAACTGGCGTTCGCCCGCGCCGCGGTCTTCCAGCACCAGGTGGCGCACCTGCTGATCCTGCGCCGAGGCAACGATTTCCAGGTAATTGGCAAATTGCTTTTGCAAAGATGAGTCGAGCATGCGCACAGAGACGGAATCCGTTAGTTCCGCCGTACGCAACGCTCCCGAATCTGTCGCGACGATCAGAAAGTGATGATCATCGGAAGTCTGGCCGTTCTTGTCCGTCTCCTTGCGAAATTCAATATTGACGAGCTTGCCCGTAAGCGGAGCGCCTGCGCCGGTCACTTCCACGCGCTGCCCGCGGAGGGCCTGGTAGACAGCGACAGTCGCTGGATAATCCTTCAACCCCAGTGCCAGCGTTTTCAATTGCTGCTCGATGGGGGTGGTGGAGTTGTAGTTGACCCCGGCGATGCGGCCGCCGCCCTCGTCCAGCACAGTCAGCGACTGCAGCACGTCGTTCAACTGCGACGAAGTGAAGTCGATGGCCACCCGCTGGTTCCCGCTGACCGTGCCGGCGTGCTCAAAGTAGCCCACGCCGTTCTTGTAGAGCACGACCTTGCGCACCGGCAGGTCTTTAATCAGCGGCGAAACGGTTGCCGCCGCCGTGGCCGCCCCGGCGGCCTGTGCGGTCGCTTTGGATTTGGCTGTGGACCCAGCCGGAGACTGAGCGGCAAGGGTCAGTGTGAAGGCGGCAAGACAGAAAATGGCAAGAATCCGGCGCATCGGGGCCTCCTCGGACCAACAAACAGGAATGCTATTCCCTTTGACCCCGCCCGCCGCAAAATGGTTCCCGCAAAAGTACGAAGATGCCGCCGAAGGAGCACAATGGAGGGTTGGGAATCACGGCCATCGGGCGGTTAGCCCGGAGAGCCGGCAAGGAGCGACTCATTCATGAACGGGACTCAGACGAAGGTTGTTGCGTTCAACGGCAGCGCCCGCAAAGGCGGAAACACGGCCATCCTGCTTCGATATGTTCTTAAGGAACTTGAAAATGAAGGGATCGAAACCGAACTCATTGAACTAAGCGGGGCCAGGATTCACGGTTGTCTGGCATGCCGCAAATGCTCGATAAACAAGGACCGCCGGTGTTCGCAAACCCGCGATATGGGAAATGCCTATATCGAAAAGATGGAGGAGGCGGACGGCATCCTTCTCGGCTCGCCCACTTATGTTGCCGACATCTCTCCCGAGATCAAAGCCTTGATGGACCGCGCCTGTCTGGTTTCCAAGGCGAACGGCGGCATCTTCCGCCGCAAGGTTGGCGCCGCCGTGGTGGCGGTGCGCCGGGCGGGAGCGATCCACGCCTTCGATGCCTTGAACCATTTCTTCCTGATCGGCGAAATGATCGTGCCCGGTTCGTCGTATTGGAACATCGGCATCGGCCGCGAGATTGGCGACGTTGAGAAGGACGAGGAGGGCATTCAAACCATGAAAACCCTGGGCCAAAACATGGCGTGGCTGCTGAAAAAGCTCAAGAACTAACCGGCCCCCGCACAAGGAATGCTGTCCGTCTTTGCCGAATGGGGCTATCCTGAATGCAGGAGCTACCGCTCAGCGGTTGTTCTCACCAGGGTGGTTGAGGCGGATACGGACGACCAGCCCCGCCCGCCTCAGAACGCCATGTGTGCGCCACTGAGGGTTTGCCGCCAACCCGGAAGGGACTCGCCTGTGATCTTGTACGGCAGCTTACAGATAGAGCGCCCTGCCTTGAAACAGGAGAAAGAAATGGAAACACCCGAATCCAACAATTCAATTGCAAACGATGTTCTGCATCTTGGCAGCCAAAGCAAGCTTTCCGCGGAAGAAATCGCCAAGGCCGTGGCGCACCACAAGCGGCACCATGGCGGGGACCAACCGCAAGATGCCGCGGCTAAAGCGGGAACCGGCAAGAAGCCCGCGGGACGCAAGTCCGGAAAATGACGAGTCTGGCATCCAGTGTCATCGCTCCTCCGGGCCGATGACCTTGGATTCAGCCGCCGCGCCCCCGGTTTCCGCCCCGGCGACAGGTCTTCGCCGTTGGGGTGGAAGCAGCGCCGGACCTGCGTGACGATCAAAAAACCTGAAATCTCCGGGAATACTCTCTCTTCATGCAGCCGGGACCCCATCCGCCAGTTTTTGCAACTGGCCCAGGTGGTTCAGGTCGTGGCCCGCCATGGTCTCGACGATGGTCAAAAAGATCATTGTGCCCCGTTCGGGGTGGGTGACCGGCCTGGCCGCCGCTCCCGGAAGCGCCCCGCCGATCAGCCGCAGATTCCATCCCCGCAGGGCCGAAAACACTTCCAGCGCGTGGCTCGCCGAGACGCCTGGATAGTCGCTGCCCACTTTTCCTGGTCGAAAGGCTGGATAACTGGCGCATCCTCGGCCAGCGTCTGGCGCAGACGAAACGCGAAGACAAGTTCGCAGTCGGCCAGGTGGCACACAATCTCCGCCGCGCTCCATTTGCCGGGCGCCGGCGACGTGTTCACTCTCTCCGGACCAATGGCCCCAAGCGCCGAGATGAGCGCCGCCGGAGTCGATGCCAGAATGGCTTCCACCGGCCTCCCGTCCAGAAAGCGATCATAGGGATTCAGTTTGCTCATAACCGTATTCTCCTGTGAAATCAGCTTGGTTCCGTCCACTCGTCTCAACCGGCAAGCCCATGGGAGCCGGATACATCGCTCACTTCCCGCAGCGTTGCTATTCCCTCTTCCCTATTCCCTGTTCCCTGTTCCCTGATCTCTCACAAGTACTCCCGCACCATGCGCTCCCATGTAGGCCAGTCGTGGGAGTTATACGTATCCCAGATATAGAGCTTGTGCGGAATCCCCTTCGCACTTAGGATGCGGTCAAGATTCTGGTTCTGTCCCAGGCACTGGTCGTCCCAGCCTGTGGCCAGCACGTAAGTGTTCCGCCGGTAGTGGTCGAAATACCAAGGGTCGTTCAGGTTGGGCAGATAGTCCGTCGGCAGGTTGAAGTAGCAGTCCTGATCGTAGTAGCCCTGAAGAAACTTCTTGAGGTCGAATGCCCCTGACATGGACAAAAAGCCCGTAAACAGGTCGGGATGGCGCAAGGCGATGTTGACCGCGTGGTAGCCGCCGAAGCTGAGGCCCAGCGAGACCAGATGCGGATCGTCATTCTTGAGCCTTACCAGGGGCACGACCTCGTGGATCAAGTAATCCTCATACTGTACGTGACGGGCGATGCGCCAGCGCGGACCCACGCGCCGGTTGTACCAGCTCTCCATGTCCAACGAGTCCACGCAGTAGACCTGCAATTGGCCGGCATCGATCTTGCCGGCCAGAGCGGCGATCATCCCGCGGTCTTCAAACTCGTAGAACCTGCCGCCGGAGGTGGGAAAGACCACCACGGGCAGGCCCGCATGGCCGAAGACGAGCAGTTCCATCTCTCTGCCCAGGCGGCTGGAATGCCCCTTGCGATACTCACGAACCATAATTTGAACGCTCCACGGCGCTTTTGTTTTCTTGAGCCCATAACCCGCCGCACCTCAGGCTTGGCCTAATTGCCCGCACTGTTGCCGGAAAAGACCACCCAGGGTCCGCTCTTCAAAGCGGGCGATTGGAGAACCGCCGATTTCTTGATACTGTAACAGCCACGGGTCGCTGTTTTTTCGCGCTCCCGGCCAGCGCAGCCGATAGAAGAGAATAGACGGCAAGGGGACCGCAGGGATTGAATCTGGAACCACAACGCCCGGCAACAAAATCGCGACCGCATGCGCGCAGAGGCTTGCTCGCGGCCGGCGAGGCCACACCGCATCCCCGGCTCCGGCTCCATCGCGCCTTCCCCAGCCATTACCTGCCCGGCAAGCGCGACCTCATCGTCTATGTCCCGCCGGGGTACGATCTGCATCCGGAGCGGAACTACCCAGTCCTCTACCTCCAGGACGGGCAAAACCTCTTCGACGGGCGAACTTCCTTCATCCCTGGCCGCACCTGGGCCATGCGCGAGCACGCCGACAGTGCCATCAGAGCCGGCGAGATCGAGCCCCTGGTGATTGTGGGCATCTACAACACCGGCGACCGGCGCCTGGCCGAGTACACGCATGAGCGCGACTGGCAAATGGGCGGCGGCGAGGCAGCCGAATACGGCCTCATGCTCACCCGCGAGATCCTGCCCTGGATCGCCGGCCAGTACCGCGTGCGCACCGGGCGTGAGCAGACCGGGCTGGGCGGCTCCTCGCTCGGCGGGCTGGTGTCGCTCTATCTGGGCCTGCGCTATGCCACGTGGTTCGGCAGGCTCGCCGTGCTCTCGCCCAGCGTCTGGTGGAACCACCAGAGCATTCTCGGCTACCTGAACGAGCGTGCGCCGGAAATCTGGGAGCGTCCGCGCCTGTGGCTGGACGTGGGCGACCGGGAGGGCCGCCGCACGCTCCAAGATGCTGAGATGCTGAACCGCCGCCTGAAGGCCAACGGCTGGCGCCAAGGCGAAACCCTGCACTTCGAGCGCGTTCCCGGCGGAACCCACGACGAAGCCAGTTGGGCGCGGCGGGTAAGGCCGATGCTGCGGTTTCTGTTTCCGGCATGAGATTTGCCTCAACCGCCCGCTTTCGGCGATACTTAGGTGTTGTGTCTTGCGCGGCTGGACACTCTTGTCTGGCCCTTCTAGTGGCAGGGTGAGCTCGCACAAGGAGCCCGCCGGTCGGAAAGACCCCCAAAGACCGGGGTCCCCGCGGACAGCTCTTCGTCCGTGGGGTGGAAAGACCGGGGTCCCCGCGTCCGCCGCGGCGGATTCGTCCGTGGGGTGGAAAGACCGCAACAGAGCACTGGATTTTGAAAGGAACCGTATCGCCGTGGTGATGATTCGTTTGGCGCGTTTTGGCGCCCCCAAGCAGCCCTACTACCGCATCGTGGTCATCGAGAAGGACCGCGCCCGCAATGGCCGTTCGATCGAGGTCATCGGCACCTACAACCCCCGGACCAGCCCGGCCACAGTCGACATCAAGCACGAGCGCGTCGCTTACTGGCGCGGCCAGGGCGCACAGCTCTCCACAATCGTCGAAAAGCTGGTGACCAAGAACCCGGCGCCGGCCCCAGTCGCGGAGACAGCCGCGAATCCAGCCGCGGCCTGATCCCTTTTTGCTTCTCCCCCTCCTCCTCATCATGGGCGTGTGCGCGGGCTCAGGCGCCGGCGCTCACACATTTGCTGACGGAGACGGGTGTGTGCTGATACTATTCTGCGCACCGATTCAAGTCGCTAATTCTCGGGATCAATCCGGTCAGGGGCACGAACATGACCCAAAACGATATGGTCGCAGTAGATGAACTGGTCCGCGAGATTGCGCGGGCCTTGGTGGATGAGCCGGCAGCCGTAGATGTGCAATCCGTTGACCGGGACGAAAACACCGTTCTCAAGCTCCGGGTTGCGCCTCAGGACGTGGGCAAGGTCATCGGCAAGCAGGGGCGCACCGCCCGCTCGGTGCGCACCATTCTGGGCGCCGTCAGCATGAAGCTGCATCACCGATACACGCTCGACATCCTGGAAGAAGACGACGAAGCCTAGCTTGGCCGCTGCTCATCGATCCGGCAAGCACCGGAGGCGGGAATGACCGCGCCAGAACAACCTGAACAAGCTGGAGAAGCTGAACAATGGGTCTGGCTGGCCCGCATTCGCCGCCCGCAGGGACGCAAAGGCGAAGTCTTCGCCGACATCCTCACCGATTTCCCCGAAAAATTTGCCGAACGCCGGCGGCTCTGGCTACTTGCCGAGGGCGCGTCCGGCGCGGCCTCGCGCCCGGCGTCGAGCCCTGCCCCGGCCGCTGTCCCGCCACCGCGCGAAGTCGAACTCCTGGCCCACTGGCTGCACAAGGGCGGCGCGGTGCTGCACTTTGCCGGGGCGGATTCCATCTCCGCCGCCGAAACCCTCGCCGGCCTGATCGTCGCCGTTCCCCTCGCCCAGCGAGCCCCGCTCAGCGACGGCGAAGTCTACGTCGCCGACCTGATCGGCTGCACCCTCTTCGATGTCGCCAAAATGGGCGTGGCCGGCCCCGCCCCCGTGCTCGTCGGCCAGATCGAAGACGTAGACCGCACAGCCGGCCCCGTAGCGCTTTTGGTCGTGCGCGGCGCAGCCGGCGAAATCCTCATCCCCTTTGCCAAAAGCTACCTGCGCACCCTCGACCTTGCCGCCAAGCGCGTCGAAATGGCCCTCCCCGAAGGCCTCACCGACCTGAATGCGCCCGGGAAAAGCTGAACAGTTCGCGGAAAATCTCGTTGCTTTGAAAGGGCACGGCTTCAGCCGTGCCGCAAGGCGCCAAAAATGATCGCGGCTTTAGCCGCCGAGGGAATGCAAATCGTTGAAAACACATTCCCTCAGGGGCTAAAGCCCAATTCCCGTTTTGCCCATCTGGCGGCACGGCTGAAGCCGTGCCCTTTCAAAGCCTCGATTCCGGCTACGCGAAGAGCCTCTTTGCATTCCTCGAACGGCTTGGACTGCCCACGCAATCACTGCCCTATTCAAACGCCAGCGGCTTCCAGGCCCCGTCCTGCTTCAGCGCCAATTGGATCGGCCGGGGCGGACCTTTGGCCGGAACCGTGACCTCAATCCAAAGTTCCTGGCCCGGCTTGACCGGCGTCGGGCTGGCCGCATGTTCCGCAATGTAGAAGTCGACCGGCTCGTTGAGGCGCATTTCTTCGCAGGACGACCCTGGCCACGCGGCGACAATCTGCCCACCAGACTGGCTATCGGCCTCCGGAATCCGGAGCGCCACCAGCTTATTGCCTTCCACCTTGAGCTGCGCGGGAAACTGAACGGGTTGAGGCGAATTGATTGAGAACCGCGTTCCGACAGGCACTCCATCCAGGTTCCGGGGCATAGCAGCCTCTTTCGCGGACGGCAGCGTGCTCTGGCAGCCATCCACGATCAATTGCACGCTCAGATACCGTCCCCGCATCAGCAGTTCCGGATCGTAGACCGCGGTTCGCGTCCAGACGCGCGGACAGGTCCAGCGCTGGTAGAGATATTTGGCGGCGATCGAGGAGACCAGCGCCAACTGAATCGCAAGCAGCGCGATGGATGTCTTGGAGAACTTCATTGGGCCTCCTCCTTCAAAACATCTGTTTGCCCCATGCGGGTAATAAGCCCACGCCGCGTCTTTTCGAGAGCCCACCCACCCGCCAGGAAGAGCACCCCCAGTCCGATCAGGCCAAGCGAGCGGCCAACCTTGTCGAAGATGTCGCTGAAATAAAACCAGCTCACCGCGATGGCAAACCCGACAATCCCCACATTGACCAGCGCCCGCGAAGTCTGGCGCACGCCCCACCAGATAATGAAGATGGCAAAGGCCGCGACCAGCGCGTGCGCGGCGAGATTGGGCTCGTTCCGAATCAATGAGCCATGGTTGGCGCCGAAGTTGTAATACTGCGTCCAGACTCGCATGCACCACGGCAATGCGATTGAGAAGACAAGCGCAACCGCCACCG
>Ga0182014_10007898_pt1 | contig 11020 bp, 9 predicted proteins | sample 612S2DmetaG_FD_120489 | JGI IMG/M metagenome (GOLD analysis project Ga0182014, IMG submission 120489) | Permafrost microbial communities from Stordalen Mire, Sweden - 612S2D metaG | ecosystem: Environmental > Terrestrial > Soil > Wetlands > Permafrost | place: Sweden: Stordalen | collected... | reverse complement strand
TAACTGGCATCCAGAGCCAGACCCTCGAATTGCTCGGCGTGCCCGAGGCAGCGTTTCTCGGCTGATCAACACCGCGCCGAAAATTCACGCGAAATCATGCCCGAGATGTGCGGAAAGTAGGACGAGAGCCCGCAACGATGTCGGTTTAGTTATTGCCAATTCGATTATCCAGTCAGCTGCGGGGTCTGATTGCCAGACTTGCTTGGATTGCCAGCCGCGCGGTATAAACAGAGGCTAATAACTGCCTAAGTTGGGTTTGCATCTGCGCTCTGGACCGAAATGACGTGACAATGGCTTGGAACATCAATGTCGCTGACAAGCGCGACGCATTGGTCGTCAACCGGCGCTACCGATTCGCGCCGGCGGCGCGTTCGAGTAGAACCTGAGGAAGTTTGCCTTCATCGATGCCTTGCGTGGAATCGCGATATTCGCCGTACTGGTGAGCCACGCGCAGCGCGACATCGAGGTTTGGGCATTTATGGGAGCACCAGCGGCGCTCGGATCTTGGCTGCATTCGATCAGCGCTCAGGGGGCTCGCGGCGTGCAGCTATTCTTCGTTGTCAGCGCGCTCACCTTGTGTCTCTCACAGGCGCAGCGACAATCGGAACGCCACTCTTGGCTGAACTTCTTCATTCGCCGCCTCTTTCGAATCGCGCCAATGTTTTATGTCGCGCTGGCGTTCTACACCATGCTTCCCTCCCTACGAGGTCACATTGCATGGCCGTCAATATGGCATTTACTGACTACAGTGACATTTACCAACGGATGGAACCCGTATTGGATAAACGCTGCAGATGCGGTCGTCCCGGGCGGCTGGTCGATCGCGGTCGAGATGTTCTTCTATCTGCTGTTTCCGCTGATGTTCTTGCGGGTCAATTCACTCAGGCGGGCGACAACTCTGTCCGGAGTCGCCCTGCTCGCAAGTTCCGTATTGTACGCAGTTATTCTTCATCGGCCTCTGATTGACGATGCATCTCTCTGGGAAACCTTCTGCGTCTTGTGGTTTCCAAATCAATTCCCAGTCTTCTGTGTGGGATTCGTGGTGTATTTCTGCCTAAGAGATTTTCTGGTGCACGACCGAGAAATGACTTCGAAACTCTGGGTTCCATTACTCTGGCTAAGTGTGCTCGCGATAGTGCCGCTATCGATCCTTCAGGATACTTTGTTGCAGTCACATCTTCTGTTTTCTATGGATTTTGCATTGCTCACGGCGTGCCTAGCGCACCGACCGTCGCGCTTGCTCGTCAATCGGCTCTCTTGCTACCTCGGAAAGATCAGCTTCAGCGGGTATTTGGTGCATTTCGCCGTCCTCTGGCAGGCCAATAAGGTGATGACAGTGTTCGGCCTTAATCTTCGTCTCTCGCCGAACCTCTACTTCTTCACTTTGGTATTGTTCGGACTCACCGGCACGATGGCGGTCGCTTCGATTACTTACCGACTAATCGAAATACCTGGTCAGCGGATGGGCCGGTTTGCTATAGCAAAGCTTCGAGCAAAAGATCGTCCTTACATTACGACCCAGGCCGAGCCGCTGTAACAGTACGGATCATTGCTGCTCATGTTGTCCAAGACAGTGCCGCGAGAATGTGAGCGCTGTTAGCGACACAGAGGAATCGGTGGATAGGAATTGAGCGGATTGATGGGTCCGCCCCCAAGATGGCCCCGATGAACAGTTTAACGGCCGCTGCCGCTTCGGCCCGGGCGAGGATCAGAGCACTCATGAATCTGGCGTCGCGATAGATGAACTGTTTCCAGGCCTTACGCAGTCGCCGCCGCGATGATGCTTATCGAGATATGCAGTGCTTCGTGGGCCAGTCCCTCCGGGAGTCCATCGGCGCCGCCGATTACCGATTCGAGCGCGGCGTCATCGGCAAGCGTGGTAATGACCGCTCGTCCGGAGGCGGCGTTGCGCGCGACGGGTGAATTTAGATCTCGATCGTCGGCAAAGGAAATCCCGGGTAGTCGGGTCAACCATTGATAACCACTGTACGGAGTCGTCGATGGAAGGGGTATTTTGCGGCTTGGGAAATATAGGTGAGGCATCGCGGCTAACCTGGTGAAAACCAGCCCAGAAGTCATCGCCTGGAATCGCTCGACGACGAAGGTCAAGCCCTCGATCGACGTGGGCGCGAGCCGTGCGGCATCGGCCGATTATGGCGGCGCACCACGAGAGGCCGAGGGCGGGGTCGAGCAGATCCGTCATTGCCCCGGACGGCAGTCTCGCAACGAGACTGGGACTTGGTTCCGTGAATTAGACCTAGCTTTGCTGCATTGTTGACGTTGGCGTCGATCGAATTCGAATTTGCGCTCGCCGAGAGCGAGGAAGAAATGGTAAATAGGCTTAGAGGAGCTAAATCGCTGCCCAATCTGATTGCTCTGGGGGTGGTCGCGCTCGCTCTGGGTATTCTCGGAAGTGGTCGCGCGAATTCGACAGACTCCACTGATGTGCGCTGGGGCGCCGTTGGGCACGACGACAAGATCGCGGACGGTACGAGTTCCTCTTACAATACGCTGCCGCTAAACCGGCAAATAATGCTCTTGGGGTCGATCGGAGCGGATTGGTATCGCACGGCTTGTGAGGACGCCAATTGTGGCACACTAATCCAGCTCGCGAGTGCGAGCGGCGTGGGAATTCTAAGGTCAATCGAACTTCAGCCTGATGCGACGCTGAGTGAGGCGTCGAATTATGCCCACGGTTATCAATACGCCCTCACCGAGGCGACCAAGTATCGTAATGCCTTCAAGTTTTATGAGGCGAGCAACGAGGCCGACGTATGGGTTGGCATGTCGGGAGACGGATCAGCTCGAGCACAGTATAACCAGCAGCGTTACGTCCAAGCTCGCGGACTCATCAGCGGCCTGATCGACGGAATCCGCGCGGGCGATCCTTCGGCGCAAATTTTGGTGGATGACGCGGGCTGGTGCCATTACGGCTTTCTTCAAGCACTTTGGGCGGATGGCTTGCGCTGGGACATCACGGCGTTTCATTGGTATGCAAGCCAAGGCGACATGGAGCATGCCGGTTGCGGCGGTACTAATGTCGCCGCGGCGCATGCATCTTTCGGCTTGCCCGTATGGATCACAGAATTCAATTCCGATATCGCGGCTAAGGCGGACGATGAGTCGGCGGCGGCCGTCTGGATATCGCAGTTCATGACCCAAGTCCGTACCGTCGCAAGCAAGTACAAAATCGAGGGCGCCTTCGTCTATGAACTCATTGATGAGCCGTCGCTCCCAGGCGCACAAGCGCATTTTGGGATTTTCGATGCCAACGGCATCGCGAAGGCCGCATCCTCGTCAATCACAAAATTCCTCAGCACACCCACGCAAGCATCCCCGAGTCCGCCGACGCATTTGCAGGTATTGAAGTAGGGGACTTGACGGCGAGTCGGGGCATTTGCCGCGGATCGCGCGTTCGCTGCATTCGCGCAGCGAAACGCGCTTCTACGTGTGCAGTTTTTTCAGTCTGTCGGCCAAGCGCAACGCGAGCGCCACGAGCGTGAAAGTCGGATTGGCATAGCCGCCGGTGGTGAAGACCGAGCTGCCTGCGATGTAGAGATTGTCGACCGAATGAACGCGGCATTGTGCGTCGACCACTCCCGTGCGAGGGTCGGCCGCCATTCGCGTCGTTCCCATATGATGCGGACCGCCGATGATGTGTCGATCCCAATCGTCGGGCGGCGGCACGACGTGTCCAAAACCGCGTCGGCGCATGTCCCGATCGAAGTGATTGAGCCAGCCGAGGATATTCGCCCTATCCACCGGATTGACGTTCCAACGCAGCCGGCTGCGTGGCATACCCAGAGCATCGAGCCGTTCAGTGAGTACCACGCGATTCGCGGGTGCAGGGGCTTGCTCGGCCCGAAAGTACAGGGAGAAGACCTGTTCGTAGGGTATTCCGGAGTCTGCGCGGTTTTTCGCCGAGCGCGCCAAGCTCGAGGTGCGGATTTTGTTCGGGATGGCTTGCAGCTGGTCTGCCGCATGCTTCAATCGCTCCGCCACGGATTTCAGGTGGCCTTTACGCCATTGCTTATAACGTCGGACCGGACCGAACGTGACGGAGGGGGGCCAACCCACGAAAGGAGTACCAAATGAATATCGAGATGGCTCGATCGCAATCGAGGTTCCCATGAGCTGATTTTGATTCATTGCGGATGCGCAGGGTGTGATCACTCCGCGAAGCTGTGCGTCCCCATAAAAGGCCTTGCGATAAAAGCTCGAGAGTTCGAGGCCCGGAGCCGCGAGCAGGTGCCCGACGGGTACATGCAGATGCTCCATGAAAAAACGGCCCACCCTGTCGAATTCGTTGCCAAGACCGGCGGGTTGGTCTGATTTGGACGCCAGCAGCAGTCTCGCATTTTCGATGCCGCCCGCTGCCAAGACTACCGCTTTCGGCCGAACCGTGATGGAACGCCCGTTGAGCGTCGATATCAGCAAGGCGCCCACGCGTCGCGAACCCTTCTCCAATACGATGTCTCGTAGATTGGCGTGGATCATGATTCTGATGTTTTTCGCGGTGAGCAGGCGCTCGCGATATACCTCGCCAAAATTCGTCTCGGAGCTGAATTGAAAGAGCGCGTTGCCGAAGCTCGTATCCTCGAGTGCGAGAGGCGCGGGCAAACGGCCTCGCCAGGAGGCCAGGTCGAATGCCGCTGTCGTTAGCTCAAAAAGCTTCGCCGTGTCCGCGTAGTAAGGCTGCAAGTCCGTCGCCGAAATTGGCCAGCCACTGAATGGCAGCCACGCGCGCCGAGTAAAGTCGATCGGCTCCAATGGCCGGCACCAACCGCCCCAACGGTTGCTGCTTCCGCCAAATAGTCGCCAGCGGCACGCGTCCAATCGAAAATAGTCTGCGCCCTGAATGTCGCCGTGATACAGACGCTGTGTGGGCAGTTCCAGGCCGAAGCCGCCGCTTTCGACCAACACGACGGATAATCCCGATTCACGCAGTCGGTCGGCAATCGCGATGCCGGCCGGCCCCGCGCCTACGACACATAGGTCGCACTCGAGTGTGGTGTTTTCTGCCGCGCGAGCATCGATTAGCATAAGGAAGTGACCATCAAATAGGGCCGCGCGAGTTTATTATATGAACTTACTGCTCGAGCGTGCTCTCATCGTCAAGTATGCAAGCATCAATGCCGTCAGACATTCTCCAGCCACCCGGGCTGTGGATACGCCGACGCCTCCCAAGCTTTTAGTAAGTAATACGATGAGTGCAACGTTGAACAGGTTGCCGACCACAAATGCAAGGACGAGCCATCTTTCATTTCTCTGTGGGATCAGGATATAGGAACCCACTGCGTGGGTGAACGCGGCAAACGGCAGAGCCCACACCATGATTCTCATCATATGGATGGAGGGTGCGAAACGCTGCCCAAAGGCCAGGGGGATTATGTAAGGTGCCAACAGGGCTCCCCCTAGGCACGCGCACAAACCATAGCCCATTTCAAAGGCGATTCCCTTGCGTACCAAGGGACGTAAATTACCGGAATCGTGTTTTGATCGATGGGCGATTGTCGGCATCAGCACCTGAGCAGCGGGTTGCAAAAATGCCAATGCGAAGGAAATCAGCTTCTCCACCGACCCAAAATACCCCACCTGTTCGGGCGTCGACAGTACGCTCAGCATGTAGGTCGACCCGGAAGTCATCATCATGGCGTTGACCGACTGTAAAAAGATCGTGCTGGCGCTCTTGATTTCGGACAACCCGCCACGGATCGACAGGCGTTGGGGCTTGAGCATATTCAACGCGACAACGTAGGCCGAAAGCGCCGCCAGACTCGTGGAAAGGAGAAGCGCGACTAGGGCTCGAAGACCGTCGTTCGAATTTCGCACGAGCAACAGGACGAAGCCGACATTCAAGGGATAAGCCATGGCCTCGAAGATCAGAGACAGGCGAAATCGGCGCAGACCTTGATAGAACCAGCCAAGGTTCATGGAATTTATCAACCCCAGCAATGTCGCGATGACTCCAAACCATGGGTTGGATCGCAGCGTCGGCGATAGCCAGGTGCCGAGAACTCCGATGCCTACGCCCACGGGAATGAGGATCAATCGAGCGGAAATCTGCCGCGAGAACACGAGTGCGTGCTCCGCGTCGCCGAGAGTCGACGCAAGTTCGCGAGAACCGGTCGTGGAGAAGCCGTAGTTGACGACCATCCAGACGAGTGCCATGAGCGACATGGCGGCGAGAACGGTCCCGTAGCTGGCGGGACCTAGCACCCGCCCGTAGTACGGAATGAGCACGATGACACTCAAATAGCGCAACGAGTACGCGGTGTAGACGTATGCAGCGTCCTTTTTCAGATTCTGGCGCTTTCTCAGTTCAGGCATGGAAGGCTCTCGAAGGGCAGATGCTCGGTCGTACAATGCTCCTCGCCTGAATCTGGCTTCGTCTCTTCAACTTTGGAACAGTGCTGGTTTGGATAATGAAAGATCATCCATCACAATCTCGGCAGAATACGATGCTTTCGTGGGCACAGTCAGTCGAATATTGATCCGCCGAAGGGTCACGACCCCCTAGGCGTCGCGGTGAACGTGCGTAAGCGCTTAGATAACTGATACATTAGAGTGGCTTGCGTAGCAGGGCGACTCGATGCGGCATTTCACGTCATCGGCATGAGGCACGGTAAAAATGGCGAGCGTCAGCGTTCTAATGGCCGCATTTAATGCCGAGCATTTCATCGACGAGGCCATCGAAAGCGTACTACTGCAAACGTATCAGGACTGGGAACTCATCATTATAGATGATTGCTCGACAGATGGGGTGCGGGACCATATAAGCGCCAAATATTCTGAAGAACCGAGAATAAAATATCGCCGTCTTGACCGCAACTCAGGGCCCGCGGCTGCGCGCAATGTGGGAATAGAATGCGCCCAGGGGACTTGGCTCACCATATTGGACAGCGACGATCGATACCTGCCCGGGCGGTTGGCTGCCTTGTTGAGCGCGGGCGAGGGGGATGATCTGGATTTGATTTGCGACAATCAATTGTACTATGACAGCAACCAGGCCAAGGTCGTCCAGCCGGGATTCGTGCTCAAAAGTGGCCGCGTCGCACTCACGACGGAATTGCTATTGCGTAATGATGGCCCGCCGCTGCGCTTCTCATTCGGTGCGCTGAAGCCGTTCTGCCGCCGTGATTTTCTGATGCGTCACCATATCCGTTATCCGGAGGATCTGCGGGTGGGCGAGGATTTTGTCTTTCTCTTCGAAATGCTCATTCGCAAGGCGCGGGCGATCCTTATTGCCGAGCCGTACTACCTCTATACGATTCCAATCGTGAGGGCACAGCTTGCCTCCTCCAAAACCAGAACCAACTACGGCATCGGTAACCTGGAGTCATTGATCGCCGCCAATGCGAAGCTTCTCGGAGATATCGCCGCCGATGCGCCGAATGCCGCAGAGCTCAAATCCTTGTTGAATGTCCGTGACCGCCGTCTTCGCTGCTCTCTGGCGTTACGGGACATGGGGGGGGGCGGCGTGCTCGTGTCGGCGCGACGTTTGCTCGAGGAAGCCGCGTGGGGGCGCTTTGCGTTCGACAAGTTGAGAAACGTATTTCAAAGAAGTCATGTCGTCAGGGGGGCGGCTCGTGAGCGACGCATTACGGGTGTCCATTGCGATGGCCACTTATAACGGCGAGATGCACATCCGCGAGCAACTCGAGAGTCTCGCGTCGCAGACGCGCTTGCCGGACGAGCTCATCGTTACCGACGATTGCTCCAACGATCGCACCCTGCAAATCGTCGAGGAATTCGCGCTCACCGCACCGTTTCCGGTGAGGGCTTGCAAGAATGAGAGGAATCTTGGCTTCGCCGACAATTTTCTGAAGGCGGCGGCACTGTGCAGCGGCGATGTGATCGCCTTCTGCGATCAGGACGACAAATGGCTCCCCGGCAAGTTGTCCACATGCCTGGAGGCCTTCGTCGATCCTGACGTGATGGTTTGCGTGCATACATCGCAGCTTTGGTATGGGGGCGAGCGCTTCGGCGATTGTGTGCCCCATTTCAGCAAACGCCAGAGCTTGCCGCCGGCCAGCGTCGATCCGCTGGCGAATTACTTGGGATTTTCGAATTTGTTTCGCAAGGAAGTGCTGCGAATCGCAGACTATTCTCTGCGTCCGCGCCACCCCAATGTGGTCGGCGGGGTCGCTCGGGAGCCTCATGCCATGGTGCATGACCAGTGGATCTGGTTCCTGGGCTCCATGTTCGGGAAAGTGGTGTTGATACCGGAGGTGCAGTGCTTTTACCGCCAGCACTCCGGCAACACGGTCGGATTTACCTTCAAGAAACAGTCGATGAGGACGCGGCTCGAACTCGACAAGGCAAGGATCTTCGCCCTCGGCGAGGCGGTGGCGCTCGAATGTGCCGCGTTTGCGGAGGCGCTGGGCGCGGGCATGCCTGCGCATAGGCGCGCGAGTGTTCAGCGCGCTTGCATGGCGATGCGGCAGCGCGCCGCGGTCTGCGGATTTAGAAAAGCGATCTATTCGCCCGACTCGGGAGTGTCAGCCCGGATCAAGGCGTTCAGTGGCGTCGTGCGGATGGGGGGTTATCGAGCACACGCTCCTCGGTTCTCTTTCGGCCGCGCGGCGCTCGTCAAAGATATGATCGTCGGCATCACCGGACTGTCACGGCTATTGGGCAACACCGCGCCTGGCAAGGGCTGACTACGGCGGCGCGAAGGGTGTTTTGCCTTCCAGGGTGGTGCCGGCGAAACTCTTCGGGGAAAGTATCCGATCGGCGACTTCCTTCCACGAGAGCGGTGTCCGCGGCGCAAATCGTCCGAGGGCGAGCGCCGCTTGTATCGCCGCCACGATCGATGCACGGTTGCCTGGCTCATAGCTGAAGCGCCCGTACCTGTTTCCCGCCGCCACCGCGGGACAGACGGCGGGCAGCCCGTATGCCTCGAATTGCATCAATTTCATCGAGGTATCGACCAGATAGGGCGACACCTTTCCGCCGTTATAGGGTGCGATGCCGACCTGCGCGTGATTGATATAGGCGAGAGTTTGCTTGAACGGCATCTCGCCATAGAGGCGAATATTGGGCGCCGACAGCGCTTGGGCCTTTATCCCGCCGCCGATCACGTGAAAGGTATAATCGGGCAGCGCGACGGCGGCGATTTCGAAGAAGCTGCGGTCGAACAGCATGGAGCCGAGACTGACGAGGTGGATTCCAGCCTCGTATGGCGAGATGCTCGATTCGTTCGCTTGTATTGGATCCATGCCGTGCGGCACGAAGTAGATGGGGCAATGGGAGGGAAATTCCGAGAGAAGTTGCGGGGATGGGATACGGATTCCGTCGAAGGCGGAGGCGATGCGCGACAATTCCCGCTCGAGAAATGACGCGCAGCCGATCGTATTGAGTGCGTCGGAGCATAGATAGATGACGCTCGCCCGAGGGTTGAGTTTTTTTATCAAATCGAAGAGCAAGACGGATATTCCCGACTCCAATATGATTGTGCCCGCGTCCGTGATCCAACGCCGTAAGATTCTCGGCAGAAGACGTTCATAGGCCCTGAAAAAAGGCCTCTCAAGCGCGGCGAGCTTGAGGCGGCGAAGGCTGAAGGGATGAACGAGGGTGCGCCATAGATAGCATTCGACGTTGTTATATCGTTCGACTCGATTCGAGCGGCGCCAGAGCGAGGCGCGCGGATCCTCGATAAGCAGTGACAGGGGGCTGAATCCAATCGACGCAAATTGCGCCGGCCCGCGGTGCGCCATTTCGCGCATGATGAAATGGACGTTGGCTTGACGCTTGCTCCTGAAATCGTGTGCGGAAATCATCAGAAACGGCGGACGCGATTCGATAGCGGGTTCGTCCATATGAGAGATTGCCGTATCAGGCAATGCTGACCGAGTCAGCGCGCTGCGCCACGGCGTTGTACCGCTCATGGGTGTCCGCGCCACAGACGATGCCACTCAACAACCAGATCAGCGATAGCGTCGTATCCGGCACGCTGATGCTCCACCCCACGATAATGGTTGCGAGCGCGAGGCCCAGGGCGCGGATATCGACCGACTTGGACGACATGGCGCGGGTCAGCAAGGTCGCGAAAAAGCCCACCAGGCAGATCAGGCCCGGTATCCCGGTGCTCGCGGCGAAGGTTGTCAAAAAACTCGATGAGCGCGTGCTGCCGATGCCCACACCAAGGCCCCAGGATTCACGGAAGGTCCGGAGCGCGATCAGGTCCAGGCTCGAGCGGATCTGTCCTGAACTGGAGTGCAGCTTGTCCGTTATGAATCCGAAGTGATTGCCCGTAAAGCCGATCAAATACAGGAGAAGGATACCGACGAGGCACGCCATGCCGAGGCTCAAGGCGGTGATGCTGTTGACGTTGATTCCGCTACGCAGTTCCCAAAAAGTCCAGATGAACAGCAATGCACACAGCCCGATGATCGCCGTTGCGGATGTCGAAACGATCAGGCAGAAGAGGACGGCCGTGCCCATGTGCCAGCGTTTCAGGCCGAGTCCAAAGAGCGAAAACATGCCCAAAAAATACACCGACATCATGCTCGGTTCCAAGAATGTGGAGGACATTCGTCTGGTAATTCCAAGCGCGTGAACGACTCCGGCGGCGTTTTGATTGAATAGCTGCGCCGATCCTAAGTTCGAGTTGATGACGGCATCGGGCCATGGTAAATGCAAGATATCGCAGGAAATCTGATAAATGCCAAGTATGACGGCAATCGTGGTACCAAAGGCGATAGCGCCGACACATTGACGGATGCTGATGGATCCACGATGCACCACCCGGGCGATCAATGTGAACAAAACGAAATTGCAACCGATGTAAAATGCCTGCACGCCATTTCCGGCGCTGAAATGCACCAACTCGATGACATCTTGCCGGCGCGGGGGCGTCACGTGGGCGATGCCGCCGAATGCACGCGGAAGCAAAAAGGCGCCGATTATCGCCACCGCGGTCAGTGCAAAAATGAACAGGTGGGATGATGTGATGTAGTTGCGGTTGAGTTTGGCGTTCTTCAAATTGAACGACTCGAACGCGAGCTGCGCCATTCCC
>Ga0182014_10007896_pt1 | contig 11021 bp, 7 predicted proteins | sample 612S2DmetaG_FD_120489 | JGI IMG/M metagenome (GOLD analysis project Ga0182014, IMG submission 120489) | Permafrost microbial communities from Stordalen Mire, Sweden - 612S2D metaG | ecosystem: Environmental > Terrestrial > Soil > Wetlands > Permafrost | place: Sweden: Stordalen | collected... | reverse complement strand
GCACACAGCGCGAACGCCCCTAGCAGTGCCGGCACTCGAAACAGCAGGCGGTCACCGCCCACGTTGTCGGCCTCGGCCAGAAGCACCGGTAAGAGGTGGTTGAACTGGAACTCCAGCTGGTTGCCAGGTGCTGCGTACGTGCCGGGTAGTACCGTGGTTGCGCCAGCCGCCCGTGCTGTGATTGGTATTCCCGCGGGAACTATGAGGTTGCCATGAGTGGCGATCCACTTGCCCGTGACGGCGTAGACGCCCGGGTCGCGTCCGACCGCGACATGGTGCGCCGCGTCGCTGCCATTCCAGATTGCGAACGCGAGCGCCATGACACACATGCCGATGGCGGGATAACGAATGCCACGTGACAGGCGATGGTTGTTCGGGCTGTGCTCACTGCGTCGCGGCCACGCAAGGGCGCTTGCCAGCGAGGTCAGCACCGCGCCGACAACCAATACGGGCAGGATGTGGTAAACACCGATCACCGCGAGTAGTAGGCCGAAGCCTCCGAAGGAGAGCACAGCAGCGGTCACTACCACGAGGCCACGTTCGAACCAGAGGGGCAGCAGGTCCACCAGACTGCCGGAGTCCTCGCCATGGGCTGTGGCGTCCGAGTCGCGTCGAGGGCCGGGCGGTACGGACGATTCGGGCACGTCGCTCACAGCCATTATTCGAACTCGACGATCTTGCCCTCGGGCCAGCTGCGGTAGAGAAAGCTGGGTAGACCTTTATGGGGAGGCCGCGTGGCCCGGGCCCGTACAAACAGGTATTGACCCAGATCCGGCTCGCGCGCCTGGATTAGCGGGGCGGCCGCGTCGTACAGCTCCCATTTGGTGGCGTCGGAGGGGTGGCCATCGGCCGTCATCGAGGTCTCGATCTCGAAGCCGGCGAAGTCGAGCAGCCGGTGCAGCTCGTGACGCGTGTACTCGCGGTTGTGGCGTCCATAGGGACCGTAGCCGGAGTACGGGTCGTAGATGTTGGCACCGTGCAATAGCCGCAGTACGTTCTCAAGGCGGGCTACGTTTGGCGTGGTGAGCAGGAGCACGCCGTCGGGTTTGAGCACGCGATGGATCTGGCGAAGGGTCGCCAACGGGTTCATCAACATATGCTCGATCATCTCGCAGAAGAGCACCACGTCGAAGGAGTCGTCCGCGTAGGGGAACTCGTCTTCTTCGACATTGAACAGTCTGGACAGTCGCTCGGTCTCCACTCGAGTCGTCGCCCCGGGCGGCAACCAGGAGACTTTCTCGCGTGCCTCACCACGCTCGCCGAAGTAGTTGGCAAGGGTGAGCTCGAGGTTGCTGTGGGTGTCGAGCAACCAGGTGGTGAAGTACGGGTTGCCGCCAAGCTCCAGGCAACGACCGGTGTCGTTGCGCACTAACCCCCACGTGTAGAGGAAGCGCAGGTATGAATCCGTGACATAGCCGTCCATATGGCCAACAGGCTCGTTGTTGACCGACCACGAGCGAAACGCCTTCTCGACCTCGACCAAGCTCAGCCCGTTGGGTAACGGCACCTCAGGGGTCTGCCATACGAGACGGCGATCGCTTGGAGAATTCTGATCTGGTGGCGCGCCGAGCGCCGCAAGCACACGCGTGCTGCTGCGCTTGAGCATGTTCTGTACTGGCGCGGGGCTGCTACGCAGGCCCTTGCCCACGATGTGGCGAGCGTTTGCGCGCAGGGAAAACTGGTTTGGAGTGCTCTGCATGACAGGCGGTGTCCTTTCCGATTGTCAGGATCATGATTTTCGGGGCTTACAGGACGGCAGAGGCACACGTGAGGGCATCCGAGGTGCGGACACTACAAGCGACAGCGCTGCATTCCAACAGACCGGGCTACTGCCCGTCCGCGTGTAAAACTCTCTCAGCCAACGGACTGACGTACAGGTCATCGGGACTCGACGAGCAGATCCCACACCTCGTGGGCATAGTCATCCCAGGTCCGCACGGGGCGATTGAGGGCCTGTGCTGCGAGGCGGTCGTGGACGCTGTCATCGACCAGCAAGGTGCGCATCGCTGCTGCAATCGCATGGTCGTCATGGGGGTCTACTGTCAGCGCGCCGCCATCGGCGGCGATCTCCAGCATGCTCCCGAAGCCTGACGTGATTGCGGGGGTTCCCACCGCGAGGGACTCAGCCACTGGCAGGCCGAAGCCCTCGTTCAGGGAGGGAAAGACAGTGCACCGGGCGAGTCGGTAGGAGGCCCAAAGGCGCCCGTCGGAAAGCCTGCTCTCTGAGTCGACGGGACGTCCCATACGCTGCAGGTCGGCGAGCCGCCGGCTGAACGCATCACTGCCCCAGGCATTACCTCCCACGAAGCTCAGGCTGAACTCGACTCCCTCGCGCCAGAGCAGCTCGGCGGCGTGCAGCACGGCGAGGTGATTCTTGCGCGGCTCATGGCTGCCGACCACCAGGACGAGCGGCAGCCAGCCGATCACAAAGCGAGCCCGAGCGGCTTCGATGTCCTCGGGGGTCGGCTCAGCGACCTCAACCGGGAGCTGTACCGGCTCGATGCGCGGTCCTGCTATTCCGGTGGCTGAGAGCATTGACCGCCATCCCGAGTACTCGGCGCCTGCCGCCTGGGAGATGGTAGCCACTACGTCGAAGTTACGCACGGCCGCAAGGTTGCCGGCAAACACTGCGGCCAAGCCGAGCAGGGTCGTCTCGGCCGAGGTGATTGGCACGCAGTCGAAGCCGATCACTCCGGTGCGGTTCGGGCTGAGCTCCGCCAAGGCGAGCAGGCGTTCACTTCGTGGGGACTCCGCTGCCAGTTCCGGGAGCACGTAGGTCCCGTTCCAGGGGACGACCACCATCGCCTCGGGGCGTGCCTTGACGTCCTCCTCGGCCTGGCTGTTCATGATTCGTGCCCGCTCAAGTGCCGTCAGCTCGCGCATAGACTGGAAGTCACGGGACCACGAGATCGGGGTGCAGTCGTGGTCGCGTAACCACCTGCGCGTCGTCTCACGGGCAACTCGTTGGATACCGGTCGCCAGGACGGTTGACGCCGTGTGGGCGACGTCAACGAGTACCTCATCGGTGGCGACCCGGACCTGCCAGGAAGCGCTCTCGTCTGTGGTTAGCTCGGCGACCGTACGCCACAGGGAGTCGCCGTGGTCGAATTCACTTGCGCGCGTAAGCTCCACAACGGTGGTTCGATCGGGCAAACGGCCGGTAAGTACTGCGAGGGCGAGCCATACGTGGGACCTGTCCCGGGTGTTGATGACCTCGCTCAACGCTTTACCCAGATCTTGGTGGGAGATGAGTGTGGCGGGCCGGTCCCGGCGCGTACCCCCGAGCGTCGCACGGAGCAAAGCCGCCCGACGTGCCCACGCCTCGCGGTGCAGCGTAGTCGCCAGCCCTGGTCGGGCGACCGGGGAGTGACGCAGGATCTGTTGGAGTCGGCCTGTCATGCCATGTCCTTTCCGGCGCACAGGAAGCCCCACAGGTCCGCGGCATACTCATCCCAGGTCCGTACTGGCCTTGACACCGCCTCGGCTCGCAGACGTTGGAGTTCGCCCGGCTCTGTCAACAGCCGGCGCACGGCGTCGGTCACATCGTCGTCGTCCCGCGGATTGACCACAAGACAGCCGCCCAGCTCGGCGATCTCCAGCTGACCGCCGAAGTTCGAGGTGATCACCGGCGTACCGCAAGCGAGTGCCTCAGACACAGGTAGTCCGTACCCCTCGTGCAGGGAGGCGAAGAAAATGAAGTCGGCTGATCGCATTTCGTCCAGGAGATGCGCATCGCTGACTCGGCCCAATGGGGTGATGGACCGCCCAGCTGCGACGAGGTGTTCAATGGCGGGCCGTAGGACGGTGTCTGACCAGCCGCGGCCGCCCACGAGACGAACATCGAAGACAAGCCCTTCGCGCCACAGCCGTTCGGCGGCGTGCAGGGCAGTACGCTGGTTCTTGTGTGGCTCTTGGCTACCGACGCATAGCATCACAGGGCGACCGCCGCGCGGGTGACGGGCTGGGTTAACCGTCTGGGGCGCTTCCCCGGCGAGCAGGACGGCGCGTACCTCAGGCCCCGGCAAACCCTGAGCCGTGAGGGAGTGGGTAAACCCCGCGAACTCCGCGGCTGCGGATCGGCTGATCCCTGCGACGCGATGCGCATATTTCACCGCGGTCAGGTATTGGGCATACGCGTTGGTGTCGACTGCCGGGCGCATCTCAGCGCTTGTGATCGGGATCATGTCGTAGCCGATTGCTGAGACCGTGTTCCCGGAGAACTTCGCCAGGGCGGCGAGCTGGCCGCTCCCACGAGGATTCGCGACATCGGCCAGCACGAGGACGCTTCGCCACGGAACCACGAGCTGGGGGCGGTAGGCGAGCTCCGCGGCGCTGTCGCACGGATCCGGTCGGCCGTAGGCGAACACCCGGCTAACCTCGCGCGGAGCGAGGGTCCGGAACGCGCTGTACTCATCGATGAAGGCAACGGCGGTGACCGAGTGCTCAGAGTTCCAACGAGGCATGGTCTCGCGCACAACGCGGTGGATGCCGGTGTGGGTGTCGTGGCGTGCACAGAAGTCGACTTCCACGACAACGCCGTCGGCGACGATCGTCATTGGTAGGTCAACACGGCCTCTTCGTGGTTCCTTGACGACCTCGCCGAGCAGCGCGGACTCGGTGAGGTCGGTTGGGACGAGCTCCAGGTTGCGCCCGAACCCTATGAGCTGGTCAGTGGTCGGGAAGGCACCGAAGATGGCGGTGAGCGTAAGCCAGCGCGCGTCGTAGCGCTGCGGGTCGGTGCACAGTGCGATCAACTGCGGCAACAGCCGACTGGACAGCGCTCCTGGGTGTCGCGGTGCGGGAAGATCCAGTGCGTCGGCTTCCAGGAGCACCGAGCTAGCCGCAGTCAGCCGTTGATCGAGCGCGGTCAGGAGGTCCGAGCGTGTGCTGTGATCTGCTGTTGTGCGTGTCATCGACCGCGCGCCCGGTCGATGACACGACGTACGCCCCGGAGGGGTCGAGTGATCCGCCACGATACCGTGCGCTGAATCGCCACGAACTGCGAGCGTGCATCCTCTAGCTCGGCGCTCTGGTCGGGATTGCGTGAAAGCCCGGCGCCTTGGCTCACGGCGTCTGCCCAGCGTGTCAGCGCAATCGTGCGCCAGTGCGTGGTCTGTTTGAGTAGTTCCTGACGTTCCCGTGCGGTCTGTTCGAGTAGTTCCTGGCGCTCCTGTGCGGCGATCGTCTGGGGCAGCGTCTGATAGTCGTCCAGCACACACGCCGGGTAGGAAAGAGGGGCGCGCAAAAGAGCCGCCTTTTCGGCGGCCACGTAGAAGCGGGAGACGCCGTCGAAGAGGCAGTACTCGTAGCCCCGTGCGAGCAGCTCGGGCTCCCAGTCACTGTGCGACATCACAGCTGAGTTTGGCTCCGTCGATTCCACGACCAGCACCCACGGTCGCCAGCGCTCCAGGTCCACGCTCTGCAGGACTTCACGCTCAGCGCCTTCGACATCGATGAGCATGAAGTGAATCTCGCGGTCGGCCCATCCACTTTCGGCCAGCACATCATCAAGGCGCATGGTCGGAACCATGACGTCGACGTGCTCAATACCCGCCTTCGCGTGACGGTCGCTCACGGAGTCCACGATTGACGACAAGCCAGTACCCGGCACGACATGCAGGGTGATCTCACCGCGGCCGGAGTTCGTGATCGCCGCCTCTACGAGATGATCACGGGGGCGTTGCGCGCGGTGCAGATCGGCGAAGTAGGGCACCGGTTCGATGGTGATCCCACTCCATCCACGATCGTAAAATATCCGCGTCGCGGAGTCGTCGCGTGGATGGTTGGCTCCGACCTCGACGTAGCAGCCGGCGGAGACGCCCCCGAGCGCTCTCCACAGGACGACATCCTCGCGGTTTTGGGCGTACGAGACAATGGCAGACACGGATGCATCATAGGCTGCTGACGAGAGACTACTTGCACGGCGACGATAAGATCCATGTACCGCTAACATGGCTATCTCTATCGCCCGATGTCATCTTGAGGATCTATGCCACGCGCACTTATTACCGGTATCACTGGCCAGGACGGCCTATATCTCTCGGAGTTGTTGCTCTCGAAAGGTTATGAGGTCTACGGCCTGATCCGTGGCCAGAACAACCCGAAGCTTGACCTCGTGCGCCAGACGGTCCCGGAGGTCAAGTTGTTGACGGGTGACCTGACCGATCTTTCGAGTCTGCTCCGCGCGTTACAGGCCGCCCAGCCAGATGAGGTGTACAACCTCGGCGCGATCTCGTTTGTGGCGTACTCCTGGGAGAACGCGATGCTCACGACAGATGTGACGGGCAAGGGCGTTTTGAACATCCTCGAGGCAGTGCGGCTCTACTCGGGGGACAACCCGGCCAGGGTGCGGTTCTACCAGGCGTCGAGTTCGGAGATGTTCGGCAAGGTCCAGGAGGTCCCGCAGCGGGAGAGCACCCTGCTGTGGCCGCGCTCGCCGTACGGTGTCGCTAAGGTTTTCGGGCACTACATGACGATCAACTACCGCGAGTCCTATGGGATGCACGCGTCCTCGGGGATCTTGTTCAATCACGAGTCGCCGCGCCGGGGTCACGAGTTCGTGACCCGTAAGGTTAGCGAGGCAGTGGCTCGTATCTCGCTCGGGCTGCAGGACGGCATCACGATGGGCAACCTGGACGCTCAACGGGACTGGGGTTTTGCGGGAGACTACGTCGAGGCAATGTGGCGCATGCTGCAGCAGGACAGCGCAGACGACTACGTCATTTCGACCGGTGCCACGCATTCCATCCGTGACCTGCTCGAGGTCGCGTTTGAGCGCGTGGGGATCGCTGATTGGGAGCGGTACATCACGCAGGACCCGCGGTTCATGCGTCCGGCTGAGGTCGAGCAGCTCAGGGGCGACTCGGCCAAGGCCAAGCGGGTGCTCGGTTGGGAGCCGAAGGTCGGCTTTACCGAGCTCGTCCAGATGATGGTGGACAACGACCTCGAGTTGCAGCGCGCGCAGGCTGGTCGGTAAGGGATGCCCCGCGCTTTCGTCACGGGGATCACGGGGCAGGATGGCGGCTACCTCACGGAGCATCTGCTCGCCGAGGGGGTTGTTGTCCACGGCTTGGTCCGTCCTGGCGATGACGAGGCCGTGGCTGACCTGTTGTCGCGGACGTCAGGAGTCGTGCTGCACGAGGGAGACCTTGGTGATGCGGATCTCGTGAGCCGCCTGGTGGTTGATGTTGAGCCGGACGAGATCTATAACCTCGCGGGGATCAGCTCGGTGGCGTTCTCATGGCAGCGACCGGTGCTCACTGCGCGGCTGAGTGGTGTGGGCGCGGCCGTCGTCATGGAGGCGGCATGGCGGCTGCAAGAGGACACCGGCCGTCGCGTTGCGTGCTTGCAGGCGTCCAGTGCGGAGATCTTCGGAAACGCTGCCACCTGGCCGCAGGACGAGTCCACCCCCGTGCGGCCGGTGTCGCCTTATGGGGCGGCCAAGGCGTTCGCGCATCATATGGCCGCTGTGTACCGGGGCCGGGGCTTACCCGTGTCGACGTGCATCTTCTTCAACCACGAGTCCCCGCGTCGGCCGCTGGCGTTCGTGACTCGCAAGATCACGGCCGCTGCGGCTCGGATCGGTATGGAGGGTTCGGGCGTGATTCGGCTCGGTAATCTTGAGGCAGCTCGCGACTGGGGTTGGGCTCCGGACTATGTCGATGCGATGGTTCGTGCCGTCCGCCATGAACACTCGGACGACTACGTCGTCGCGACCGGTCAGACGCACACCGTGGCCGATTTCGCGGAGGCCGCCTTACGACGGGCGGGGCTGGGCGACGACTGGCGCGATCATATTGAGGTGGACGCCGAGTTCCTGCGTCCTGCGGACGCTCCGACGCTGGTCGGCGACGCGGGCAAGGCGAGGCGGGAGCTTGGCTGGGAACCCACGGTTCGATTCGAGGAGCTTGTCGGGCGCATGGTTGACCACGACTTGGAACTGCTGCTGAGGAGCAGACAATGAGCGTGCAGGAGGATGTTCAGGGCGGCGAGCTTCGTGCGGGCGTGGTTTCCGTCGTACTCGTCAACTACCGGGGCGCCGACGACACGATCACGTGCTTGAACGCATTCGACGACGTCGCCTGGCCGCGTGAGCGGCTCGAGCTCATCGTGGTCGACAACGACTCCGGTGACGACAGTGTCCAGCGGATCCGTGCGGCGGTGCCGGCGGCCATCGTGATCGACGCCGGAGCCAATACCGGCTTTGCTGGGGGCTGCAACCTGGGTGTGTCGCGCGCGACCGGCGAATATACCGGATTCATCAACAACGACGCACGACCGCACGCTCAGTGGGTGTCTGAGGCCGTCGCGGTCTTCGAGGCGGAGCCGTTCGTCGGTTCCGTGGCCTCAAAGGTTCTGGACTGGGACGGCAACCTAATTGACTACGTTGACGGCTCGCTCACCTGGTTCGGTATGGGGTATAAGCGAGAGGTCGAGAAGCCGGACTCGGTGGCCTACGCCTTGCCCAAAGACGTGCTCTTCGGTACCGGCGCCGCGATGTTCGTGCGCACTGCGCTCTACCGTGAGGTCGGTGGCTTCGATGAGCGGTTCTTCATGTTCTACGAGGATGTTGACTTCGGGTGGCGGCTGAACCTGCTCGGGCATCGGGTGCGATACGTTCCGACGTCGATCGCATATCACAAGCATCATGTCGCTATGAAGAAGTTCGGTAACTTTCGCGAGAGTTATCTTCTTGAACGCAACGCGCTCCTGGCGATGTACAAGAACTATGACGACGCCTCGCTGGCTAAGGCGCTGCCGGCGGCGATGGCGCTGGCCGTCCGCAGGTCGATCGCTCGCACCGGCATCGATGCGTCGAGTCTCGACCTGCAGCGTTCGCCCGGCGGTGATGACGTCGGCACGCTCAACGTCCCCAAGATGGCCCTGAGCGGACCATTTGCGATCGACTATTTCGTGGACCAGCTTCCGAGTTTGCTGGCGTCGCGCCGCGAGCTCCAGGGGCTGCGGAGGCGGACAGACCGCGACCTCTTCCCGCTGTTTAGGGAGATGATCGAGCCCGCCTACGGCATGCCAACTTACCTTGCGGCGCATGAGGTACTCGTCGACGCTTTCGGGATCGTCGAGCACTTCACTGCCCGGCACCGGATCCTCGTCGTGACGGGCGAGCCGCTGCTGGACCGCATGGCCGGACCCGCCATTCGCGCGTGGGAGATCGCCAAGGCGCTCGGTCCCGAGCACGAGGTCCGTTTGGCCTCCACCGGTGGGGATAAGGTCACGCATCCCGACTTCGAGGTACTCGCGGCTGGGGGCTCGGCGCTGCGCGAGCTGACGGACTGGGCCGACGTGATCGTCTTCCAGGGTTTCCTGCTCGAGGCGGCGCCGTGGCTGATCGCCAGTTCGAAAATCATCGTGGCGGACGTCTATGATCCATTCCACCTAGAGCAGCTGGAGCAGGCGCGAGACCTCGGTTCAGAAGGACGGGCGACCTCGGTACGGGAGACCACCCGTATCCTTAACGAGCAGCTCGAGCGTGCCGACTTCCTGATGTGCGCATCTGAAAAGCAGCGTGACTTCTGGCTCGGGCAGCTCGCTGGTCAGGGGCGTATCAATCCGACCGTCTACGACGAGGACCAGAGCCTTGATTCGCTGATCTCCGTCGTTCCTTTCGGGATCTCAGATGAGGCGCCGGTCCAGACCCGACATGCGATCAAGGGGGCGGTCGCCGGAATCGGACCCGAGGACAAGGTCATTTTGTGGGGCGGCGGCATTTACAACTGGTTCGACCCGTTGACGCTGATCCGCGCGATAGACCGGCTCAAGAACCGCCACCCAGACGTACGCCTCTTCTTCATGGGGCTCAAGCATCCCAACCCCGGTGTACCAGACATGCGGATCGCTTGGGAAACCCAAGAGCTTTCTCGCACGCTCGGGCTGACCGGAACTCACGTGTTCTTCAACGCCGGTTGGGTGCCGTATGACGAGCGGGTCGATTACCTGCTCGACGCAGATGTGGGCGTCTCGACACATTTTCAGCACGTGGAGACCGCGTTCAGCTTCCGGACGCGGATCCTGGACTATCTGTGGGCGTCCCTGCCCATTGTTGCCACGGACGGTGACACGTTCGGGACGTTGATCCGGGCGCATGGGCTGGGCCGGGTTGTTCCCGCCCAAGATGTGGACGCCCTCGTGGTCGCCCTTGAGGAGATGCTCTACGACGAAGTCGCGGTAGGCGAGGTGCGCGCCAGCGTGCACGACTTCGCTGTCGGATATGAGTGGTCACGTGTGCTGCGTCCGCTGGTCGAGTTCTGCCGGCTACCCCGTCGTGCCCCCGATCTTGCCCTGGAGCAGGTCACGCGTCAGACGCGCAAACGCGTGCACCGTCGTCGTCCGAGTGTGCGCGAGGATCTCGCGCTTGCCCGGGCTTATTTGGGTGCGGGGGGCGTCTCCGAGGTGGGACGACGGGCCGTAGGGCGAGTTCGACGCCTCGCCGGCGGGGGCGTACCGCCCGAGGGGTGAAGCGTCAGCTGCGCCGCGCGCGGCGCGCGATCGCGCGGAGCTGGTCCCTGGCCACTAACCGCCGTCGAGCGCGGCGTGCGGGCACCAGCTCAGCCAGCCGGGCGGAGACCACGCGCCCGGCTGCCTCGGGCGAGTGCAGGACCCGGAGGTCCTCGGCGCCCTGACGGCCTCGGGCTGCGGCAAGCGCAGTGTCTTCGAGTACGGTCCGCATGAGCCGTGCTGCGACCTCAACATCTGGCTCGGCCCACGTACCGCCCGGCGGGTAGGGTTCGCATCCGGTCGGGATGGGCACCGGGGCCCATGGGACTAGGAAGCTGTTCGCCTCCGTCATGAACTGCAGGTTTCCGCTGTACTTCGTGGCGATGACGGGTTTGCCGAGCGCCATCGCCTCAGCCATGGTCAGCCCGAGGCCTTCGGAGCGGTGCAGCGACACGTAACAGTCGCACCGTGCCATCAGGGCGTCGCGGTCCGCGGCGTCCAGGTATTCCTCGATCAGCAGGATGTCGGAGGATCCGGCGACGCGTAGCCGCAGCCGCTCGGCCTGG
>Ga0182014_10007894_pt1 | contig 11021 bp, 7 predicted proteins | sample 612S2DmetaG_FD_120489 | JGI IMG/M metagenome (GOLD analysis project Ga0182014, IMG submission 120489) | Permafrost microbial communities from Stordalen Mire, Sweden - 612S2D metaG | ecosystem: Environmental > Terrestrial > Soil > Wetlands > Permafrost | place: Sweden: Stordalen | collected... | reverse complement strand
CGGACCAATCGGCCGTTTCGGCCAAGACTGAGGAACCACAGGCAAAGTTCGAATCGCGGCCGTCCAAGAAGATCAGGGCTGGACAAATTGTGACGCCGTCGCATCAGGCGGAGCACGGAACGTTGCTTGCCGAAAACAAGAAAGACTCAGGTCCGGCAGCCATGCTGTCGCCAGCGCCGACAGCAGGAGCGCCGCCATTCGATGCAGCAACCAGTCGAGGAGCGACCGAAGCCGTCGAGGTCTCTAGCGCAGCCGTCGCAGTAGAGGCAGCGCCCTCCGCCGAAGACAGCCTGATGGCGCGGAACGAGACACCGGCGATTGAAAAGGCAAAGCCGGCGCCGCCAGAGATGAAGGTGAATGAGCAGCAGCAAGCCCAGGCAGCTTTTGTTGTTCTTGCACCAGTCGGGTCACAGGGCGGAAATGCGATGCCCGCCGCGAAACCGGCGGCGCCCGCGAGCCCAACCTTGGCACGCAATATCGCTTGGACGATTGCAGCGGGCGCCCTGCAACGGTCTCTGGACAGCGGCCAGAGCTGGCAAAACGCTTTGCGCGCGGATTATCCATTGCTGTGTTACGCGAGTCACGAGAACGATGTATGGACGGGCGGACGGGCGGGTACGCTCTTCCACTCCGCCGACAGTGGAGTAACTTGGGTGCAGGTGCGACCTTCCATCAAAGGCCAGCAACTTAGTTCTGACATAACCCATATTGACGTGCGCGGCCCGGCGGAGATTGTAGTTTCCACCAATAACCACGAAATCTGGCGCAGCGCGGACGGCGGAAAAACCTGGGACAAGAAGTGATTCGTCGCTTCTGACGTTCTGGTTTACGGCCTTTCCTGCAGTCGGCGGTTTGCGGAACGGCCCGCAGAACTTGTCATGCGTTCTTCCTTTTGCTTTCAGTCAGATAGTAATCTATAGCTCCGCGAAGTAGTTACCTACGGGCGTGACCCCGCGGTACTTATTTGCAGGCCTTACATTACGGAAGTGACATTTACAGTGGGGCCAGTCGGACATAGGATGAGCGTGTGGTTTGGCAGTTCTGGGGGAGGGCTGCCGGAGACGCCCTGAGCTTAAGCGCTCAGGGCGTTTTTCATTGCGCTCGACCATGCAGCGGACAAGAAACCTCTGAAGCTTAGGTTGTGGCAGAAGCCGCGATCCTCTGGGCTCCAAAAACGGAATCCACCGTGGCTACGATCTGCTCCATGGCCCCGTCGATGTCGAGCGTGAAACGAACCAGGTCCATATGTTCAAGCGCCGGATAGGTGCGAATCAGGGTTTGCCAGGCCGCATCACCGCCGAGTTCAACTCCCATGATCTCCTCATAGCCATAGCCCAGGTAGCGCACCCGGCACAGGAGATCACTCAGGTGAACCAGGCAGGCCAACGGTCCGGCAGTGGGCAGAAAGCTTACGTCGTGGTGACAGTGAGCGGCGTCCACCAACTCCTTGGACAGGCCCCAATGCTCGCAGAGTATTTGCCCAGCGTCGCAATGAGTAAACCCGAGAACCTGCTCTTCGATGACATGGAGGGGGCCGTGCTCCTCGGCGGCGCGTCGGAGGCATTCTCGAAAATCCTCGGTATAGAGGACCGAGTTCACCAGAAACCCGAGGTCGTGCAGCAGTCCAGCCAGGTACGCTTTTTCGGGCTCCGGATACTCGATTCTCTCTGCCATTCTTTGGGTGATTAATGCGCAGCCGAGCGAGTGCCGCCAGAACGCATCCGGCGCGATCACCCACTTATCTTGCGGGATCACCTCATTCATGCACAAACCGAACAGCATCGAGCGTACTCTCCCGAGGCCGAGGGCCATGACCGCGGAGCGCACGGTTTCGGTCTGGCGCCTTCCAAAGAGAGGAGAATTTGCCAGGCGGAGGCACTGCCCCGCGATCGACCCATCGTAAGAGATTAGCTCGACCACTTTTTCCAGTCTGATTTTGTCGGAAGGCAATCGCAGCATATCGAGAAGCGGCATCAGGATTGCCGGCGCGGTCGAGACCGAATCCAGCTTATTGATTTGAGCTTGCAGTTGTGACTGTAGTTTAGCGTTCACCTTTTGCCTCCACCGGCCTGAGTGGCTGTCGGTTTCCAGTACGCGGTCGTCCCGGGGAAATGGACCAGCCGAAATGAATCGTCCACCTGGAACAGAGATTCCGCACTGCCCATGAAAAGGTAGCCCCCGGGCAACAGATTTGAATAGAAATGCTGCACCACGCGGCGCTTCGAAGCCAGGTCGAAGTAGATGAGCACATTGCAGCAGAAAATGATGTCGATCCCTTTCTGGAACAACATCTTGCTGTCGTCCCTGAGGTTAATGCGGTCAAAGTGGATCGGCGCTTTGAGCAGATCGTTGGCCTGGAGCTTCTTGTCGCCAACATCTTTGAAGTATTTCCGGCGCAGCGCGTCGCTGGTGCTGCGCAGGGCATACTCGCCGTAAATTCCGGCGCGCGCCGCTTCCAGCGAATTATCGTTCAAATCGGTGGCGAGAATGTCGAAGGTCCAACCGGCCAGCAGCTTGTCTTTTTCTTCGAGCAGAAACATAGCCAGCGTGTGCGGCTCTTCTCCGGTGGAGCAGCCGGCGCACCAGAAGCGAAGACGTTTGAGGCTGATCAAACCTTTGACTTGCAGGATCTGGGGAAGAATCACGTTGCGCAGCGCATCCAACTGGCAGGGGTGGCGGAACATGTAGGTCTCGCCGATGGTGATTTCGTTCAGCAGCATGCGTAACTCCGCGTCGCGATTTCCGCGCGTGGTGAGGTGTTCCAGGTACTCCGAGGGACTGACCACGCGGAGCGCGGCCATCCGGCGCGCGCAACGCCCGATCAGAAGATACAGCTTCTCCTCGGCATGGTAGATTCCCGAGATCCGGTAAATCAGATCGCGAATCTTCAGATACGCCGGATCGCCCGGGTTGGAGTCCGGAGTTCCCGCAGGCTTCGCTTTTGCGATTTCGATGGGCATCGTTTCGTACACTCCCAGGGTCTTCACGGATGGGCTGCGATGGCGATGCCCCTCCGCATCGCCACCCTGCGCACAACTTCTGGCGCGATCCCGCCCAGGGGATATACGCGATCGGCCAGGTTGGCGGCAACCACATTTCCGGGCATTCCCCAAACCACCGAAGACGCTTCGTCCTGGGCGATTACCTCTCCGCCCGCTTCCCGTATGTCAGCCGACCCGCGAGTGCCGTCCGACCCCATGCCAGTGAGCACCACCGCCAGCACGTTCGCGCCGTAGGTTTGCGCCACCGAGCGAAACAACACATCCACCGCGGGGCGGCAGGAATTTTCCTGAGGGCCATGATTGAGGCCCAGCACGAATTCAGCCCCCCTCCGAATCACCGTCATGTGATAGCCGCCGGGCGCAATCCAGACCTGGCCGCGCTGCAATTTCTGGCCTTCCTGGCCTTCCTGCACCTCAAGCTGGGCGAGGGTATTGAGACGCTCGGCGAGCAGGCGCGTAAACAGCGGCGGCATGTGCTGCACGATCACGATGGGCACGGGGAAATCCGCGGGGAATTGCGGGACCATTGCAGTCAGCGCGTTCGGTCCGCCGGTCGACGTGCCGATGGCCACAATTTCGATGCGTGGGTTGGAGCTTAGTCGAACCTTCACTGCCCGGCGATGCTCGGGCAGTGGTATGAGTTTCAAGGGGACCATGCCACCACACAGCGCCTTGATCTTGGGGATGAGCTCGGCTCGAATGCGCTCGATGGCAACCGCGGGACTGCCGGTATTGCTGGGTTTGGTGGCATAGTCCGACGCTCCGAGCGAAAGCGCATCGAGGGTTGCCGCCGCCCCGCGCTCGGTAAGCGTGCTGAACATGATGACCGGCAATTTGGGATACAACTTGCGCAATGCCGTAAGCGTCTCCAGTCCGTCCATCACCGGCATTTCGATGTCGAGCGTAATCAGATCGGGTTTGAGCAGTGAAATCTTCGCCAGAGCGATTCGCCCGTCGCTGGCCGTAGCCACCACCTCCAGCGCAGGGTCTCCCGCCAGGGTGTCCGAAAGCAGCCTGCGAATCACTACCGAATCATCCACTATCAGAATGCGAATGGGAGCCATAACCAATCGTGTCTATCCGTTTCATGCAGATACCAAGCAAGATCGAGGCGACCTGCCAACCGGCCGCTGCCGGAAGCACTCGGGCTTAAACCGCCCAACCGAACAAGCCAGCAGGCGTGGATACGGAGGTTATGCGCCGGCACGGGCCGCCCTGCTCTGCTCGTGAGTCCCGGCCGCACCGTTCCCGCCGGCGTTGACCTTGAATTGCTCGACCAGGCGGCGCAGTTCGGCCGATGTCTCCAACAGTTGTTGCGACGCCTTCTGGGTTTCGGTGGCTCCATGCGACGTACTCTGCGCCGCCTCCGCCACACCCGCCACGTTGCTGGTGATCTCGTTGCTGCCGTTTGCCGCTTCGCTCACGTTGCGCGACATCTCGTTGGTGGTCGCGTTCTGCTCCTCCACTGCCGTGGCGATCGTGCCCGAGATATCGTTAATCTGATTGATTACTCCGGAGATCGATGCAATCGCGTCCACCGCCGCTTTGGTGTCCGTCTGGATGGCTTCAATCTTGCGGCTGATGTCTTCCGTAGCCTTGGCCGTTTCCTTGGCCAGTTCTTTCACTTCATTCGCGACTACGGCAAAGCCTTTGCCCGCCTCGCCCGCGCGCGCCGCTTCAATGGTTGCGTTCAGGGCCAGCAGGTTGGTCTGCTGCGCAATCGAAGTGATGACCTTAATGACCTGTCCAATCTCGGTCGAAGAATCGCCCAGCTTGGACACGGTGGCAGTCGTGGTTTCCGCGACTTTGACGGCAGCGGTGGCCACTCTCGCGGCTTCGGTGGCGTTTTTGGCGATTTCCTTGATGCTGGCTCCCATCTCTTCGGCGCCGGTGGCGACCGTCTGAAGGTTCTGGCTGACCGTCTGTGCCGCCTTCGAAACCACGTCGGCCTGGGCCGAGGTTTCCTCGGAGTTGGCGGTGATTTGCTGGCTGGTGGCATTCAGTTCTTCGCTGGCGCTGGCTACGCGCACCGCATTTTCCGTGATGGCCAGGATCATGCGTTTCAGGCTGGTACTCATCTTATTGACCGCCGTGGTCAGGTCGCCAAGTTCGTCCCGGCTGCGGACCTTTAGATCGTCCCGGGTCAAGTCGCCGGCGGCAATGGCCTCGGCCTGGACCAGCACTGACTGAGTTGCGCCTGCAATGCCACGGCTCAAGTAAATGGCCACAAAGATCCCGATGCCCAGGGCCGCGAGAGTGGTCACTGCCAGCGTCAGGGTGAGCGAGCGGTTGTCCGCCTTCAGGTCCTCCTTGTTTTGGTTCAACAGCGTGTCGAATGAATCCTCCATGCCTCCGAGCGATTTCTTGATGGCCTCATTGATTGGCGTAGCTTGGTCGGCGAGTTCGTTACCCGCCATGATGACAGCATCGCGTTCGCCGCTCGCCGCATGAGTCATGGGAGCCTCCTCAGCCGTACGGAGCAAGGGAAGTTGCTGCTTTACGTCCGTCAGTCGGTCACGGTCCGCCTGAAGAGTCCAGTGGGGAGCCAACTCGTCCATCTTGGCGATGTCCTTTTCGACATCGTCCCAAGTTCCATCGAACAGCTTCTTCGCTGCCTCTCTCCTGTCCCGTTCCGATCCCGCGAGAACAGCCTGGCGACCCTTGCTCCCTGTCTGATTCAGATCCCGCTGCAAGTTCTTGGCGGCTTCGACCGATGGAACACGTATATCGAGCGCGCGGTTCTGGCTTTGACTGATGTCGGACGACTTTAAGTAGCTCATCGTAGAGCTAAGCACCATCAAGGCAAGAGTCACTCCAAAGCCCAGTCCCAGTTTCTTTCCCAGTGTCAGTTTCATTTCCTCTTCTCCCCAGTTTTCAAATTCAAAATAAGTAAACCCATTGCCCGCGAACCGCGCGACCGCTGCAGCGCTTGTCAAGTGGCCGAGCCCGCTATCGCCCCGCCGCCGCAGTTTCCACCACGTCCGTCATCTGGCAGGCTTTTTCGATGTCGAGCACATGCAGGAGCCGGTCGTTCAATTTGTGGACACCGAGGATGAGGGTCCGCACCGAGCCGCGCAAGGTTTCAGGCGGCGGCTCAAAGCTGTCTTCCTCGACCTCGACCACATCGCCAATTTCATCGACCAGCAGGCTGACCGCGCCGTCCTCGGAGCGCACCACGACATTCATGGGCAGCATGTCCGCCGGGCGGGGCGCCAGTTCAAGCCGCCGCCGCAGATCGACCGCCGTGACAATTTGCCCCCGCAGGTTGATGAGCCCGCTGACCACCGCCGGCGCCAGCGGAACCTTCGTCATGTCGAGCGAGCGGATGACTTCCTGCACGCCCTTCAATTCCACGCCGAACAGAAGCTTGTCCAAATAAAAAGTGCAAAACTGTGAAGTGTGAATGGAAGTGTGGGCCATGGCTTAGTTCGTAACCTCCGCTGCTCTCGCCAGGCCGGGCTGCGTCGCGGTCGCGCTCATATCCGCGCTGCCGAGAATCGCCGGGATATCGAGCAATTCCGTGACCCGGTCCCCAATCAAGACGGAATAGAGAACGGACGCCCGGGTGGATGCCGACCTCACGTCCGCCCGGTCTTCGACAATGTCCAGAATCCGTTCCACGACCAGACCGAAAGAGCGCCCATCGTGATGCAGCACCAGCACCTGAATCGGCGCCGAATCGGCCGTGGGCGGAGCTTGCAACGCTCGCAGCCGGTTGCGCCGCTCTTCCATGACGACATTGAGGCGAATCAAGGGCAGGATCTGGCCGCGATACTGCGTCACCCACTGGCTGCCCGACATTTCCACTTGCGCCACGGGAAACTCCTCGAGGCGCGCCAGCGTGCTCAGCGGTATAGCCATGCGGGAATCGCCCGGGCCCGCGAAGAGCAGGAAAGTCTGCTTTTCTCCCGCGTTCGCCGCCGCTTCCGTGACTTTTCCAGTCATGGCGCGGTCCCTGGTTTCGGTGACCACGCTGGCGCGCTGTGCCAGGCCGAGCACGTCTAGGATGAGCGCCACTTTGCCATCGCCCATAATGCTCGAACCGGCAAAGGTTTTGACCGTCTTGAGCTGTTTGCGCAGCGGCTTTACCACAATTTCTTCGGTGTCGTTGATCTGATCGACCACCAGCCCGAATTGCCGCTCATCGGCCTGCAGGACAACGATGTTGACCGCGCCGTCCTGTTCCTTCGCCGGGCGCGCATCGGCGGCGAGTTTCAGTTCCTGATTGAGATACACCAGCGGTAGGAGCCGTCCGCGCAGCCGGTAGATGGGGGCGCCGTGAACCAGCTCGATGCCCTTCGCCACTTCGTCGGCCTCCAGCCGCACCAGTTCAAGCAGGCTCACCTGAGGAATGGCATAGCGGTCGCCGCCGCAGGTCACCACCAGCGCGGGGATGATGGCCAGGGTCAGGGGAATCTTGACACGAACGGTCGTGCCCCGGCCCGGCGTGGATTGCACGTCCACGGTGCCGCCAATTTTTTCGACATTCGTCTTGACCACATCCATGCCGACGCCGCGGCCGGAGACATTGGTCACCTTTTCCGCCGTGGAAAATCCGGGAAGGAAGATCAGATTGAAGATCTCTCGCTCGGTCATGCGGGCCGCCTGTTCAGTGGTGATCACTCCGCGTTCGACTGCCTTCTTGCGGAGGCGCTCGACGTTCAAGCCCGCGCCATCGTCGCTGATCTCGATATTGACCTGCCCACCTTCATGAAAGGCGCGCAGAATCAGGCGTCCGACTCGATTCTTGCCGGCCTTCACGCGCTCTTCGGGAAGCTCGATGCCATGGTCGACCGAATTGCGCACCAGATGGGTAAGCGGGTCCTTGATCGCCTCGATGATGGTTTTGTCGAGTTCGGTTTCCTTGCCTTCCATCTCGATGCCCACTTCTTTGCCGCAACCGAGCGCCACGTCGCGCACCGTCCGCGGAAACTGGCTCCAGATGTTCCCGATAGGCTGCATGCGGGTCTTCATGACCCCCGCCTGCAGTTCGGTGGTGATCAGGTTCAGATGCTGGGAGGCGGCCAGAAAGCTGGTGTCTTGCATGCGGTTGGCGAATTGCAGGACCTGGTTGCGCGCCAGCACCAGTTCCCCCACCAGATTCATCACCTTGTCCAGTAATCCGACATCGACCCTGATGCTGCTGTCCGAAGCCGTCGCCGGCCCGCGGGAGGACTGCTGCACGCGCAGCGCATCCACGACATCGGCCGGCGCCGCCGCACCGTGTTCCACCAGAATCTCGCCCATGTGGCGCGGGTCGCCTTCTTTCTGCTGCTTGGCCGCGAGCTGAACCTCCGCCGCGGTGACGCCGGCCCGCTGCATTAGAAGGTCGCCGATATTAGGCGGCAAGTCGGCCGCTTCGGGAGCGCTTTCCGGCACCGGAGCAGCCGCGCTCTTTGTCCTTGTCTTTCTCTTTGTCTTTGTCTTTGCCGGCGTTTCGGCGGATGCTTCGGCGGGCGCTTCGGGCGCGTGCTGCAGTCGGCTCAGGGTGGCAATCAGAACGGAATCGTCGCGCTCGCCTTCCTGGCCCGCCGTCTCGATCTGGCTCAGCATCTGGCGGACGGCATCCACCATACTCAGCAGCGCCGTGGTGATCTCCGGGTTCAGGATGAGTTGCCGGTCCCGCAGCCGGGTCAGCAGGCTCTCGCCCACGTGCGCGACTGCTTCCAGCTTGTTGAAGCCGAGAAATCCGCACGTGCCCTTGATGGTGTGGATGGTGCGAAACACGCTGGCGAGCGCGTCGCGATCTTCGGGATTCTTCTCCAGACCGACCAGTTCCCGGTCCAAACGGTCGAGATTCTCGTAGCTCTCGACTAGAAACTCTTTGACAATGTCGTCGGAATCATCCATAGCGAATACCCTCTCCATCGGCGCGGCCCTGTTCTCGCTTGAGTGCGAAGGCACCGGTCGGTCTCGATTTTCGGTTCCGCACGCAAACCATCGGCGGAGATTCCCGATCCCATTAGGCAGCTCTCACCGTGCGGCTCGATCGTCTTTGAGCTAGAGCAGTCGCAAAACCCAAACGGGCGCGTACCCATCACCTCCGACCAGTCTCCGATGGACGGATCGACAGGGCTGCGCCTGCACGTGTCGCGCGAGTCTCTCGTGCGACCTTTTGTCCGGACTTTTGTGCAAACTTCAGGGATGGGCGAAGCATCCATCGCCCTGTGTGAGGAAGAAATCTTTACTTCAATTCGCGAGAAGATCCAAGATCTTTCGGAATGCCGCGGACAGGATGACTCGGAATCACTGCGCCCAACGAATCAGGTGAGCTCAGTATCAGCAACGCTTAGCTCTGAGGCTTCCGCTCTTCTTCCAGCTTGCAGCAAATCGGCGATCTTACACCGAGTGCGAGACATTGTCACTGGCAGCGGTTTGCGCCGTGCTTTCCGTCGTGGACGCGCCGTCGGCTGACTTGCTGCCCCGTCGCATGGCGACGATGCCGGTGCGCACCATCTCCAATATTCCATAAGGACGCAGCAATTCGAGCAGTCCGTCGATCTTGTCTTCTGCGCCCGTGATTTCGATGGTCAACGATTCGGGAGCGACATCGACCACCCGCCCGCGAAACACGTTGGCAAGTTCCAGCACGTGGGAGCGCGCCTCATGCGCCGCCGCCACCCGGATCATCGCCAGGTCGCGTATGATGGCCGGTTGATTGGTGATGTTCTCGACCAGCAGCACGTTCACCAGTTTGTAGAGATTCGCTTCGATGCGGCGGGCCTGGTCGCGGTCGGCATCGACGGTGATGGTCATGCGCGACACCTCTGGTTTCTCCGTCCGCCCCACCGTGAGCGAGTCGATATTGAAAGCGCGGCGGCGAAACAGCGAAGCCACGCGAGTGAGCACACCCGGCTTGTTTTCAACGTACACCATGAAAGTATTCAGCATAGTTTTATTGAATCATTGAGCCATTGAAGCATTGAGGTATTGAATCATTAGGTTTAATGTCTCAATGACTCAATGATTCAATGCCTCAATGAACTTATTCGTCCTCGGCCGTCTCGACAATCGGGCTCGGCCGCCGAATCATGTCGTGCAGCGCAGCGCCGGCCGCGACCATCGGATAGACAGTGTCTTCCTGTTCAACCTTGAAATTGATCAGCACCGGCCCTTCGAGCTGGCGCGCCGATTGCACGGCGGGCACCACTTCGGAACGCTCCGAAACGGTCATGCTCCGGATGCCGTAAGCCTCGGCTAACTTGGCGAAATCCGGATTGAGCAAAGGCGTCGCCTGATAGTTGCGCTCGTAGAAAAATTCCTGCCACTGCCGCACCATGCCGAGAAATCCGTTGTTGATGATGGCGATGTGGATCTTCAGATTTTCCTGCACCAACGTCGCCAGTTCGCACATCGTCATCTGGAATCCGCCATCGCCTGCCACCACCCAAACCTCGGCCTCCGGGCAGGCGACTTTGGCGCCGATGGCGGCGGGCAGCGCAAAACCCATCGTGCCTAATCCGCCGGAAGTAATCAGCGACCGCGGATGCTCGTGCTTGTAATACTGCGCCTCCCACATCTGGTGCTGGCCGACGTCGGTCACAACGATGGCGTTGCCGTCGCGCGTCTGCCGCCACAAATCGTTGATGACGTGGGCAGCATAGAGATGGCCGCTGTCGGGCAAGTTCTGAATGTCGCGCACCGCCGAATCGCCCTTCAGCCGGTCGATCGAATCCAGCCAGTCACTGCGATCGATGGATTCGATGTCCGGCAATAATTCCAGCAAAACCTCGCGCAAGTCGCCCACCAGCGGAACATCGACCTTCACGTTCTTGTTGATCTCCGCGGGGTCGATTTCGATGTGGATCTTCTTGGCATTGGGCGCGTAATTTTTCAGGTTGCCGGTAACGCGATCGTCGAAGCGCATGCCGAAAGCCAGCAGCAGGTCGGCTTCCTGGATCATGTGGTTCACCCAGGCCTCTCCGTGCATGCCCATCATGCCGAGATTAAGCGGGTGCGACGCCGGGAACGCGCCCAGACCGAGCAGCGTAAGCGCCACCGGAATGCCGGCACGTTCGG
>Ga0182014_10007893_pt1 | contig 11021 bp, 11 predicted proteins | sample 612S2DmetaG_FD_120489 | JGI IMG/M metagenome (GOLD analysis project Ga0182014, IMG submission 120489) | Permafrost microbial communities from Stordalen Mire, Sweden - 612S2D metaG | ecosystem: Environmental > Terrestrial > Soil > Wetlands > Permafrost | place: Sweden: Stordalen | collected... | reverse complement strand
GCCTCCCAACGGCAATCACTACGCTCAGACAACGTAGTTATGCCATGAAAAGACGGCCTTTCCAACACTTTTCCTTTCGATCGTCACCGCAATCAGAAATGCGCCCGTGAGAAATGCGGGCTAAGACTGCCAGGTATCAAAGCGTGGGACGCGGTGACAATTGTCGCGGTTCCGGGCGAGTCACTTAGGCCATCGCTTGGGAACGGAAGAACTTGGCCAGCAAACGTAGCTCGGCGATGCAATCGTCTAGAGTTCCGCCACGGCATCCTTGCACCACGGATTTGAGCACGCCTTCGACACCGAAGCGATGAAGATGCTCAAGCAGTATGAGCTGGCCTTATAGGGACTGCCTGCCGATGCTTGGGGCGATCTAGCCAACCTGCACAATAACCTGGCGCACTCGTTCCGCTTCGGTCCCGATCGGCGAATGGAGAGGTCCTTTTCTCGATCAAGGAACTGCGTGTATTGGCGGGACGCAGGCGGGAATGTCGGTTCCGTCAGGAGTGCAACCGGCGATGGGCAGCGAGGACGTACCCTTGTTGTTTGAGATCATGTCTTGGAGGGTAGGGAACTGAAGCAAAAGCCGCTGATTGAGCAAAGAGGAGCGCCAGCGGCGACTCGCGTAGATATCTAAGAATGAGAGGGTTCCGGAAGATTCCAAAAATAATTCGCCCAGTTGGAAGAATCGGCAGAGTTATGCCCGAAAATCCAGATTTTGGAATATCTGCAATTGTCTGATTGCATGCGATTTAGCAGTGGCAAGGCTTTGCTTGGGACGGCAAGCTTTTAGTTATTTTTACATATTACAACGTTACGGACGCGCGCGGGTCTGCGCAAGATGCAGGGAAAAAGCAAGTCAGCAAGTTAGCAAGTCTGCCGGCGTGGACGGGGCAGAAGTTTCGAGTTCGGCAAAGGAAATGAGCTCAATGCCGGGGACCTCGCGGATCGCAGTCAGGGCCAGGCGCTCGACGTCGCGCGAAGCCCGCAGGCGGGTGCGCACGCGCGCGAGATCCGCGTCGTTGTAGCCGGGATGCGACACCAGTTCCCATGTGCCGGCTGGAAGCTGCTCGAACAGAGAACGCAGGGTCGCCTCATTCAGGGTGCCCGTGCCGGCCACAGCAATGGTCCCGTCGGTTGTGATGAATCCCTCCTGTTCAATGACGTGCCTGGAGCGAGGAGCAAGCGGGCGCAGGGCCGCAATCTGCACCACGCGCGCCAATGGAGCACCAATCGCGGCGCGGACGGCCCATTCCGGCTCAAAGGGATGACGCACCGCGCGAATCCCAGCGGCGCGGGCGGCGCGCAGCATGGGACGAAGCACAGCGGAGAAAATATGCGCGTGCTTGTGCGTGTCGATGTGCGTCAGCCGCACGCCGCGTTGCTGCAAATACGCGATTTGCGCAGCGGCTTCGGCCTCGATCTCTTCTGCGCGGATGCGACCCGCGAATAGGCGCAGCAGAAATGTCGCGAGCGAATTCGGAAAACGACCGGTCCGCGCATCCACGAGGCTGGAAATCCTTTCCGGCGGAAGCACTGGCTCGCCATCGACGAGAACCACATGGCAGCCGACACCGAGCGACGCTGTCGCGCGGGCAAGTTCGATGGCCTCGCCTGTCGCAGCGGTGCGCGCCATCAGGGACGTGCTTGTGACCAGGCCTGCTGCGTGCAACTCGATAATGGCTCGGTTCACGCCCGAGGTCAGTCCAAAATCGTCGGCGTTGACGATGAGACGGCGCACTCCGTGAGTTTATCAACTTGTGCCGGGGCGCCTTTCGCATGGTGAATGCACTGTTATCATGACTTGAGACGCTGTCCGAGCGCGCGGAGTGGGCGGTTAGCTCAGTTGGTTAGAGCGCCTGCCTTACAAGCAGGAGGTCCTCGGTTCGAGCCCGAGACCGCCCACCATTCCAAAGACTAACTCCAACATCCACTTGGAGTTAGTTACATGGCGCCCTCCTCTCAAAATCTAGGCTTCCTGCCGGTTTTAGGCAGCGTTGATGGATTCAGCAGGAGTTCTACGGCGTCAGGCTATCACTACTCCCTCTTCAGCACAAGCGACCTCGATGAACCCGCTTCAGGGGATGTCTCAGTCGTGGTGTGCATGAAAAGTGAGGAAGCTCAGTGAACGAAGTGAGCCCATCCACCACCACCATCAAAGTAATCGTGCGGCATGGGACCGTATGTAAGAGAGAAAACCCCGGCCTCGGCGAGGACTACCAGGATTGCAATTGCCGGAAGTCGATTTACATTCGTGAGAATGGAAAGCACAACGCCTTTAAAGCCGGAACACGGATCTGGGCAGATGCGGTGAAGATTGCTCAGGACGAGAAGGACAAGCGAAATCCGGATAAGCGGAAGGTGAAGGAACTCGAAGCACGCCTCGCTGCTGTCCAGGCGCAAGCCGAAGCCGCCGTAGCCAAGAAGACCCTGACAATCGAAGAGGCGACGGAGCGCTGGGCGAAAGCACAGAAAGGAGTCGAAGTCAGCACCGCAGCTTCCCACCAGTGGGTGGTAAGCCGTGTTCGGGCTTGGGCCAAAGACAACAAAATCGAAACGGTTGACCAACTCACTCCAGATAACCTCAACGGATGGCGTGAAGACTGGTCACCCGTGGCCGAAAAGCCTTACAACCAGCTGGAGCCGTCCACCCAGGTCACCTTTCAAAGCTATTTGAAAGGCATTTGCAGGTACATCGTCGACCTTGGAGGCTATCTGGAAAAGAGTCCGGCAGAGGGCTTGAAGCCGATCAAGGTGGAAGATAAGGAGGTGCGGTCTCTCTCTCCAATTCAGTTTGAAGACCTGCTGGCGGCAATTCCGATATGTTGCGAAGCGGATAATGGCAACTTGCATCGGCTCGCGGCGGAACTGAGGGGAATTTCTTTACTTCAACGTTGGTCGGGACTGCGCATCGGTGACGCCGTTGCACTTCCCAGAACCGCACTTGTCGGCAACCAGCTAACCCTAACCACACAGAAGACTGGAATGCGCATTGAGAAAAGAGTTATCCCGGATTTCGTTGCGGCGGAATTGGCATCCCTGCCCGTGGATCGCAAGGACTTTAAGAAGGAGTTCTTCTTCTGGCCGAAGAGTATCTCAAACTTGCGCTCGCTTGTGTGCACCTGGGAGCGTTACTTCGGCATGCTGAATTCTTTCCTCAATTTCACGGACGAACTTGGAGAGCGGATCCCCTTCCATAGCCATTTGCTCCGGCACATGTTCGCCATCCAGAACCTGTTGCAGGGCATGCCGCTTGAAGAAGTTTCCAGGCTCCTGACACACGAATCGATCGCTACAACGGAACGATACTATGCCCCGTGGGTGAAAGAACGCCTGGACAAGATGGAGAGAGACAGTATCGCCTGCATGCGCAGAATGGGAATGATGGTCACCGCGCCGGCGAATCTTGAACCAGCTAACGATGTTCATAATGTGCTCGACACTTTCCTAAAGGGGCTAGCTAAGACCGGGACGGTTTCGCCTCTGCAACTCCAAGGTGTTGCTGAAGTCGTAAATGGGCTCCTAGGAATTGGTGACCGAGCCGGCTGGATACCGCTGCGGAATAATTCCACTGGGGGAGCACAAACCCCCACTCGTCTTCTCTTGGCATCGTAAACTGCGGAACAACGCACCCACGAACTGCGGTCCGACCGAGGCGGCATTCAATGCTGAGCAGGTGAAGGGCCGCGGACTATCCCAAGGGTCCACTGGACTCCGCGCCGTCAAACTAACCGACTCTTTGTCTCATAAACGCTGACCAGTCTCCCAGAGCCTCTCGCCTGGCCTTCACGGGAGATTTAGCCCTCACTCCGTTTCGCGAACATTGCTGAACGGGAAACCTCGAACCACAACCAACCCACATGGCCCGTCGCTCTGCCTACAAGGCTGAAGCGACGGGCCTTTTTGATTTGGAAAGGGAATTGGAAACCAATGATGGACCTTGAAAAGTTTCTTTCTCAGTCTTCGAACTCGGCTTCTGCAGGCTTCAATTACTGCCCCCGCAAACAAGAGTTCCTCGAAGAAGTTCACGATCTGGTGCGGCGTGGCCTGAAGCTCTTCCCCGTCAGCCTGGCTGCAAAGCTGAATGGTTGCCCCGACCGACTATCTGCCGACGCAACGGACAACCCCTCGCTACTTTATGAATTGTCGGTAGCGACGCAGCCGTTGTGGGGGTATCGTCTCGCCATCGGTCCGTCCGGGGTGTGCGTTCTGGTCCTGGACGGAGCGGTTGGCAGAGCATCGTTCGCCGCTCTGGTCCCTGATCTCGACGAAGTCCTTACCCTCCAGGCGCGTTGCGGTGATAAGGCATACGCCTTCTTCCGGCAGCCGTCCGGATTGATGCGGATCGCTTTCCAAAGAAAGCTGGCGCGGGGCGTGATCCTCCTCGGCGACGGCGAGAGTTGCATTGTGCCGCCGTTCGGAGGCGCAGCCTGGGTAAACGCCGGCGCGGAGATCGAAGCGCTTCCGCACGCATTGCGTGAGTTGCTCGCAGCCGAAAATCCAGATAGCCCTCCGGGGCGCGCGATACCGGCGCCGAAGGCACCTGCCCGTCAGGTTCCTTGTCGACCGACAACGCCGGTCGAGAAGCCGCGTCGGGACATGCGTGAGGGTTTCCCAACCTGTAATCAGGGAGGGTGGCAGGGTGGATACCGCATTCACCGCCAGCGATAGAGGGGAGCGATGCCGGCTTATCCAAGTTGTGAGCGCCAGGTACATGTGGTTCTGGCGCTTCTTACCCAACAGCTGATTCACCCTAAAGAGGGCATCTATGAAATCAGTAGAACTCCAGTTGCTGATAATGGAACAAAATGCATTCGGCCACGCCAGGAATTGGGATCCGATCGCATGGCAAAAAATGCGCTCCGGACAAATTTGCAGCTCCTGCCGGAGGCCGCTGCCGAAGCCGCATAGGCCGGAATGCAAGCGCTGCGAAAACTGCACCGGGAGACATCACGTCAGGATGACCTTCCGTCGCTGGGATGGATGGCATTGCCGGTTTTACACCGAGCACTGGCGGCCGCTTCCCAAACGCGTCACCTTTCGGGATGCAGCTAGTATCATCGAGACCGCACGGCGCGGTAACGGCTTGGTCGACGGCGAGACCAGGGAAGCACTCGAGCGGGGGATCAAGATTGGCAGCGGAGGCATTATGCTTCGTCTGTCCGACGAGCAATTCGAGGCAATCGGCGGCGTGTTGGCGGCGACCCAGGACGCGCCGGACAACCTTGGCGCCGAGGCGGAGGATATTTCACCCGACGCATAATTATCGCCGCGACTGTTCTGATGCATCGCAACAAGCTCGCCCAGAAAGCGCGAGTGGGCATCGGGAAGGGTTGCACATCAGCACTCTTTGCCGCCGTCTCGTCGGAAATCATCTGTCTACAAAGAACAGCCGCAGCCCAGGTCGTGGGGCTGCGGCCTTCACATTTTATGGAGACTGAATCTTATGAATAAAGCGAGATCGACCCCGGAGAGCTTCACCGTCAGGCTGGGGCATCCTGTGTTCATCTTCTTCTGGAGCGTTTGGATGGTAGTCCTCGGCGTCGTTCTGGGAGTGCATCTTCATCCCTCGCATGCCGCCGCGCTCGGCATTTCAATTCTATGCGCGACGATGATAATGGCCCACGAGTTGATCGATGCATTCATCTGGTCCACCCTTACAGCCTGGTGGATCGGCCGGTGCCAGGGGCGGAGGGAACGGTCAATTGAGTAGTCTGCGCGGCCGAAGATGGCCAATTAGGCAGCGCGCCGTTTTACGAGCCGCAAATCTTTATATGCGACTCGTATAACGGCGTATAGACAGGGAGCTAACCAAGCAAGTGGGCTAGTCGACACGCGTAGCAAAAAGTGCTCGCTTCACAATCCGATCGACAAGAGAATCTTCCCAGGAAAGTGCAATGTCGGGATGAAGGCAATTGTCTGGGTCGAGAAGAGAGCCTGAGATATTTCGAGATCGCAGTCGAAGACACGCCGAAGTAGTCCTGACAAGGGGTCCCAGAAGCCTATTTCCGAGTCCAATGGCAATCTGTTCATCGTGTCGCGACCGAAGGCACCTCCTGCTCGACAGAGCTTCCATCGCCCAGAATGATGAGAAGGCTCTTCTTCATTGGTCGAACTTCCACTTGGCAAGATCGAAGTGGCTGCGCACGATCTCCTCAAGCCCATTCTCGAAGACATCCTCATCCTTGATGGTGGCGGTGAGTCTCATGGCTTCTGAACGCTGGCCTGAGCCATGCAGTGCGAGAGCTCCGCGAAGCACCGCAGTGACCGACGAGGTCTTTCCCAGAACTCCGTCGAACTTCCGCCCTTTCGGCATCAACGCTCGGTAGGACTAGCTGGCACAGAAGGCGGTTTTTTGACGTTAAGCTATTGAACGCAATGTATGTCCACTGTGGATCTAGCAAGTATAACATTGTAAATGAGTTGAGAGAGCGCAAAGATTTGCAGTGGAGGCTCAGAGGCTCGCCTCTGGCGTCCCGAATTCTGGAAACAGGCGTGTTGGACCTTGTTTTTGCAGTCAATCAGGGCACAAAACTGGTCAATCAGGGCGTACAACTGGTCCTGAACGGAATTCGGTAAATCAGAAATGGTATATTGAACGCAATAAACCGAAACCCTAAGCAGGGGGTTTACTATGCGTTCAATACTTCAGGGGCCGCCCATCCTGGGAGATGAGCTACTCGACGCTTTTCGGCGCTCACTTGGCGAGCGGGGGCTCTCCCCGGTTACGGCCCGCGGGTATCTCCACGATCTCGGCAGATTGCGCGTTTGGCTCGAAGGAGAGGCCGGCGGCAAGTCTCGCGACTTGCGCCGCATCACGGCCGTCGATCTTGGCAGTTATCGCCAGCACCTCTTGGGCGCCGAGCACCTTCAGGCGGCCACCATCAACCGCAAGCTGCAAGCCATCAAGACGCTAGTCGGCTGGGCGCTCGACAAGGGCTTGGTGAAAGAAAACGTGGCGCGGGCCGTCCGGTATGTGAGGGTGGCGGGACGGCTCTGTCCGCAAGGTCTGGCGGAATCCGAAATTCAATCGCTGCTGCGCGTAGCCGGACAGACTCGCCACGGCCTTGCCAAGCGCAATTACGCCCTGATCGAATTGCTTCTGGAAACAGGTTTGCGCGTCGGCGAAGCGACGGATCTTCGCGTCGCCGACGTGGATCTGCATGATCGTTCCGGCGTAGTCAGGGTACGGGAGTGCAAAGGCCGGAAGCAGCGCCAAGTGCCGCTGAGTTCTATCGCGCGGCGCGCTCTGAAACTCTATTTGAAAGACCGGGAATCACTGCGCCAGGAAGATCATTTATTTCTCAGCGAGCGCGGCGGGCAGGCTCTCTCCTTACGGACGATTCAGGCGACAGTGTCCAACTTGGCGCGCCGGGCGAAGATCACGCGCTTTGCCGTCTCAGCGAATTCGCTTCGCGACTCTTTTGCTCTTCGATTTCTGCGCCGGCATCCTGGCAAGTTGGTCGAACTGGCGGCGCTGCTTGGCCATGAATCACTCGATACGACTGCTGTTTACATCCGCACCTCCGCGGAAGATCAGACGGTGGACGTAGAAGAAGGTGGGGAGTAAGTGAGCGCCGCAGTCGAGAGCTCGGCACCGCGACGTTGGAGTGGCGTGTTACTGCCGGAGGATCCAGGCGAGGAAGAACTGGCGCGGCATTGGACCCTGTCGGAAGCCGACAAACACGAGACTATGCAGAGCCGCGGCGAGGAAAACCGCCGGCATTTTGCATTGCAATTGTGCGTGCTGCGCCGCTACGGGAGGCTGCTCGATAGTGGGGAGACCGCGCCTGTGCGCATCCTCAATCACCTCGGCGCGCAACTTGAACTTCCACCGGTTCTGTTTGTTACGGAGGCGCTGCGGCCCGTGACAGAAAAGCAATATGCCGATCGGGTGCGGCGCTATCTGGGGTGGCGCGATTTTGACTACAAGATGCAGCGCGAGTTGGCGGATTGGGTCGAACAACGAACGCTGGAAGGATTTTCGCTAGCCGAAGTTGCGCTGCGCGCTGAGGAACTACTGTTGGGCTTGCAAGTCGTGTTGCCACGCTCGGCAGTGTTCGCTCGCCTGCTGCAGTCGCTCTGCCGGCGCGCAGAAAAACAGGTTTTTGACAAGATCGCGGAACAGCTGCCTTCCGGCTTTCGGGAGGAGATTGATCGGATGTTGGAAGTGCCGGAATCGGCTCACCGTTCCGATTTGTTTCGCCTGAAAGCATATCCCCCGGAGGGCAAGCCGGCTACTATTCTCTCGTTCCTAACCAATTATCACTATCTACACTTGATCGGCGTTGACAAGATCCGGCTGGCCGGATGCAGCGTTGCGATGTTGCTCCAATTCTCCAAAGCCGCTCGTCGTGAAGATGTCTGGCACTTGCGTCGGCTGCCAGAAGGGAAGAAATACGCCCTGACGACCTGTTTCTTGATGGAGGCCTTGAAGACCACGCTGGATCACTCGATCGAAATGAACGATCAATTTTTGGGCGGCATGTGTCGCCGATCCAAGAACTCCTTCGAACGAAAACAGCAGGAGTATCGGCGGCGCGCACGTGACGGCCGCCTGCAGTTATTGCGCGGCATGGAGATCGTGGTTGAGGAAGACCAGCAGCCCATCCAAATGTACCTCAGCCTTTATGCGCAGATTCCCAAACCGCAACTGTGTTCCGCCATGGCCGATTGCCGTGAATCAGACCGGCTGGAAGTGCATGGTTACGCCGACGAACTCAATGCCCGTATCAGCCATCTCAAACAATACCAGCCCCGCTTTTTCGAACTGCCGTTTGAAGCGCAACCGGGATCCGAATCGATGCTCACCGCACTGGGCGTCGCGCGAAAGCTGGACAGCGGCGAGTTCAAAACGCTACCGGCGGATGCTCCGGTTGATTTCGTGGCGCCTAATCTGCGGGTTCCACTGCGAAGCGCGGACGGCACATTGAAGCAGCGCACCTGGGAGATCGCGCTGGGGCTGGCGGTGCGGGACAATCTTCGTTCAGGAAATCTGTATCTTGCGGAAAGCCGTAAGCATGGGCAGTTTTGGAATTTGGTCTATGAGGATTCCCTCTGGAACGCCGAGCGGGATAAGGGCTATGCGCGCCTATCTCTACCTTCACGGACCGAGCCTGTGTTGCAACACCTCGGCCTCGAATTGGACAGCGTGGCTGGCAAGGCTCTGGATGGACTGCCCACCAATCCATTCGCATCGGTTCACAACGGGCGGCTCAAACTCAAGCGCTCCGATGCGCTGGAGGTTCCGGAAAGCACCAAAGAGTTGCGGCGCGTTTTCGAATCTTCTCTTCAGAAGGTGCGCATCGAACACCTGCTGCAATATGTGGACGGACTGTGCCATTTCACCGATGCACTGCGGTTTCCGGGAAAAGAAACTCCTCCCAAAAACGTGCTGCTCGCCGCTTTGATAGCCCATGGAACCAATCTGGGCATCTCGGCAATGGGGCACAGCGCGGAGGGAATCAGCGTCGACATGCTGCAATATGCCTCGCAGTGGTTCCTCGACGAAGAGACACTCAAGGGCGCCAACAAGATCCTCGTCGATTATCATCATGGCCTCCCGCTGGCTTCCGTATGGGGAACGGGGCGCAGCTCCTCTTCGGACGGGCAGCGTTTCGCGGTCCGGCAAAGCTCATTGCTCGGCTCATTTTGTCCGCGCTATTTTGGCTACTATGATCAGGCGGTCTCGGTCTATACCCACACTTCGGATCAGCTCAGCACCTTCTCCAATCAGGTGATCTCCTGCCGCAGCCGCGAGTCACTGTACGTGCTTTCCGGACTGCTGCTGAACGATACCATCTTGCAGCCAGAGCGTCATCACGTGGATACGGGCGGGTATACAGAACATCTCTTCGCCCTGTGCCATTTACTGGATATTGAATTCATGCCGCGAATCAAAGACCTGGCTGACCAGCAGCTCTACAAACTCGACAGGGACCGGCACTATGGCGCTCTTGACGAGTTGTTCCGCGGCGCCGTCGATTGGGACTTGATCAATGAGCAATGGGATCAGATGGTGCGCGTGGCGGCGGCGCTCAAAAACCGCAACACACCACCGGAAGTAGTCGTTCAACGCCTGGCCAGCGCCGGTTCCGCCGATCGCCTGGCCAAGGCGCTTACGGCGTTTGGCCGGATCATCAAGACCATCTACATCCTGCGTTACATCCAGGAAGAAGATCTTCGGCGGGCTGTACAGTTGCAGTTGAATCGAGGAGAGCACCGGCACATTCTGGCCAAGTGGCTCTTTTTTGCCAACCGCGGCGAGTTTCGTGACGGCGATATTAACGAAATCATGAACAAGACCAGTTGCTTGAGCTTGCTGTCAAACGCCGTCGTGATTTGGAATACCATCCACATGCAAACAATCGTTAGCCGGCTTCAGGATGCCGGCCAAACCGTGAAGCAGGAAGATCTGGCCCGCAACTGGCCGTTGCTTCATGCCCACATCATTCCCAACGGTATGTACGACTTTTCCGGATGCTAACGGCACCCTTGACATTGCGTTCAATACGCTAACGTCAAAAAACGGCCTTCTGTGCCTACCAGTCCCGGTAGACCGAAATCAGAGTGCTATCGGCCTCAGATGTGAGATCGCCGCCGTCAACCAGTACCTTATCCAGGCCGTGGATCCCGTTTCCGAGAATGAAGGACATCACCTGTCCGCCCGTGGATTGGTGCCCGACTTTTTCTTCATTGCAGCTTCGCGATTCGCGACACTTCGCATGTCCTACGAAGTCGAACGAAGCCACCTTCGAGAGCGGTATGTCCTGGTCGATCATGAACTCGGATGTATACCTTCCGTTCCAGTACCAGGTCTCGTCTATCTTGCGCAGGGGTCCGTCGTCGGTCTCCGGATCGTACGCTTGCAGCCGCTTGTCATTGCTAAGGTCGCGCTCGGTGATCAACAGGCGATAGGCGGGATTGCGGTACTCCCTGGCTTCGACCCAATAGATGTTGCGGTCGCGCACAAGCTTCTTCCAATTGAGGCCAAACCGGACGCCACCGTAGATCGAGCCGTTGTG
>Ga0182014_10007888_pt1 | contig 11023 bp, 11 predicted proteins | sample 612S2DmetaG_FD_120489 | JGI IMG/M metagenome (GOLD analysis project Ga0182014, IMG submission 120489) | Permafrost microbial communities from Stordalen Mire, Sweden - 612S2D metaG | ecosystem: Environmental > Terrestrial > Soil > Wetlands > Permafrost | place: Sweden: Stordalen | collected... | reverse complement strand
GTTCCCACACCCGACCATTATCTGCCTCTACTTTACGTGATCGCTCTCCGCAGAGAGGGCGAACATTTGAGTTTTCCAGTAGAAGGAATCGATGGAGGGTCAGTATCTATGCTCACCATCCGGATCGGCTGAGATACCATTTAATTGGCCTCAATCGTTTCACGGACTTCTGTCTATTGTGGAGAAAATGATGACCCGGATCGAACGATTCTTGGGTGAGGCGTGTGATGGATGCCGCTTATGCCGATACTCAAGAGATAATCCCGCAACGATGATCGGTAAGATTATGGCCTGGCACGGAAAATGGTGCCCGGCGTGGAAGGCCTGGCAGCAGATTGAGCGTGAACGGAGGCAGGAGGCGAAGAGAAGGAGTAACTCGGAGAAGGCGTCAAGGAAGAAAAGGTGAATAGTATATTTTGCCGGGCCGCTTTTCTCGGAGGCTGAGGGAGACCGGATACGATCGGCAATCCGGAAAATTGAATCCTTTGCAGGACAGGGGACGTCTTGAATAAACTGAATAGTGGCATAGCCGCGGAAGCCCGGGAGAGATCTGCGGTTCTTCAGGAAATGATGGGCCGTGGTGATGCTGGATGAAATGAGAGGAGGCATGAGAAGATGACCATCAGGACCTATGTAAAATCAACTTTGCTTCTCGCACTGATCGCTATTTCCCTCGGCGGGCTGATGCTGCACCTGCGGATACACCCTGTGGTCAAGAACACATCCAATTTTCTCCCGCTCTTTTCCGGCATTCTTAGCGTCATAATTGTGCCTCTGCTCTTCTCCAGCAAGAAAACTATCAGCTACGGATATACACTGAACGGCTTTCTGGTGATTGTCGGCACTATCGCGATGGCGCACTTCGGGGTTATGAATTGGCCTCAGCCATCCTCACTCGAATCCATTGTGCTCAAGACAACGTTGCCTGACATAGTGGTTCTGTGGACCAAATTTTTCATTGGAAAGGCCATTTTTGATCTCGAACTCTTCGGATACGACTCAGGCAGAAATAAAGTGGGGGTAACTTATCGCTATCCAAATACAGGATGGTGGCTCGTTCATGTTACAGGCATAAGCATCGTGTACGCTCTCAGCGGCTGGCTTTGGAGGTAATCATGAACAAATTCAAGATGTTCTCTTTGAACTGGTGGATTTTGCACATTCTTGCCTTGATATTTTTCGTTTTCTTAGGCCATGCGATGCATTTTTGACAGGCATTCAATTCATTTCAAAAGGCTGCGCCCACCGAACTGTCCGGCTTGTTTGCAAAAGTGCGGGAGAACCCGTTCCCCTGCACCCCCCAGGATATGCTGCGTTTACGTGCGTATCGGAGTTCCATAATTCTGGATCTTCGCCTGCATTTCAGGGCTCAATTGAATGACAAGCTCTGCATTGTAGGAACCGGTGCACAGTCCGGGCGGCGACGGGCTCGAGGACAGCGTCTTCGAGTATAGCTGCTGCGCCGCGATGCCATAAGAACGCGATATCGCAGCAAGCGACCCGTCTTTGACCGCCGGATCAACATCGGTAGTAAAGATTGAAATTGTATTGTCGCTGTTGCGGACAATCTCGAAAGTGCGGAACTGCTGAGGGAAGTCCCTCAATGACGAGGTTTCAACCTGCCAGAAGCCGAGTTCAGGACGGGCGTCATCAGGTGACTTAAATGCAGTTACGGCATTTACATGACGATGCCCTGCAATCCACAGAATGAGATTCGGATACGTATGGAGTTTGTCAACCAGCATCTTTTCGGGTACAGGTGATCTGGACCACCAACCGATAAAAGATTCAGGCTTTTCGACGCCTATTGGCGCATGCGCAGCGATGATCATTAGCTTGCCTTCAGCCTGCCCCTTATCAAGTTCTCCTACAAGCCAGTCATAACGCGCATTATCAAGAGAGCCATGCCCATAGCCGTGAAAATCGATATCGTCTTCCCTTTGAGTATCGTCGAGCACGATGACTTTGACCGGTATATTCGACTTCGGCTCGAAGCTGTAGGAGGCAAAGTCATTGTCGATGTTGGCCAAGGTGAAACCGTGGCCTACCGGATTTGAAGATGTCGTAAAAAATTCCCTCATCCACTCTTTTTTCGAAAGCGAACGGCGGCCAGGATCGGCTGCAATCTTCGGAGCATTCGTGCTGCTGACGGGTCCTGCGCCTATAATCTCGCCGTAAGGCGTCCGGCAGTCGAGTACACCCATATAGAAATCCCTTTTATCTATGCCCTCAGGGTCGGTGAGTATGTCCCCCATTTTGAGGATATCCTCGCCGACATGCGCCTCTCGGAGGTAATCGCTCACAGGGTTTGTACCCATCCAGAAATGATCGTGGTTGCCCAGAGTCTGATGCCAGGGGATCGTCTTATCAAGCCCTGCCGCCTTGAAAGGTTTCTGATAATCGATGGCGCGGGCGCCGGCATGAGCGCCGGAGCTTGGGGTGATAAGCTTGCCGTCGAGAACATCGATATACCACCTTAGTTCGTTGTATTGAGTGTTGTTGCAGGTGTCGCCCAGAGAGATGCCGAAATCAATCGGATTTTGTTTGTGAATGGCGTTTATTGTTTGGACGGCTGCGTCGAGAACATGAGTTGTATACAGCATAACCGCAGAATATGCCGAAGCGATGCCGTCTTTGAGGCCAAGATAGATCGCTTGGGCCGGAGATTCCTTGTCCGTGATATGGATGTCGGTAATGGTGAAGAAATTCAGAAATCTTACAGTCTTAACGGCAGATGCGCTGCTATGATCAGCGGCCATCAGGTCGAGCCGCTTTACGGGGTCGATGCCCGGTCCATAATGCCATATGCCATAGCCGTTTTGCTTGTATTTTGAAACCTCATTAGGACGGATCTTCCCGGGACCCGAAGGTGAATCGGGCGCGACCGTCTTCTGGAGCGTCGTAAAGACATCGGAAGCAATCGGGTGCGACGGCGCGATTATGGGAGAGTTTCCTTCGGCGGCAGGCGCCTTCTCCGGAGGTCCGAGAGGCGAAAGCTCCAGCCCGAGGGCCGCCGGGGAACCAGCGCAGCACTTCAGGAAGTCTCTTCTTAAAACCTTCATTGGCGCTCCTTTTCCATAGGATTCGCAATACTAGTTGCAATTCGGAATAATTGTTATTTTTGGTGAGCATAATCTTCAACGAGGCAGCGCGATCAGCATTGCCTCGAGAATGCGAGAAACCGACCGGGGCTTAATCCTGCAACGATGCCTGTGTTCCGGGTCGCAATTTGGGTTTCTATTGACACCAGGCTGACAGGCAATGTAGGCTAGAGAACCTTCCCTTTCGCGGCTTTTCATGCAATTCCACGAATAGGCTTCACATGGGAGTTAAATGAATAGAGAGATTTTCTTCGATTTTTTTGGCTTCCGAGTGGCCGTTAAAGGCAGCAATGCCGAGATCCTTGAAGATGTGGATCGTGACTTTTCATATTTCAGCACGGGCATGGCGAAGGCGGACGCGCAATTGGAGTTGGTCGGCGACCATGGCCCGCGCGATCTTCTTCCGCAGGTCAAAGCGACTCTCCATACTCCCAGGAACATCGTCTACCGGGACGGCGATCTGACATACATCGATTACTTTGGTCGTGCTTTGACGGTTTGTTGGGTTAAGGAAGGGCGGTGCCGGATTCTCTGCCTCGACCGGGACCTGGCTCACGAGATCGCTTTCCTCACTATCCTGTCTCAGGTGGGGGAGAGCCTTGACGCCATGGATCTGCTCCGGGTGCACGCCTTGGGGGTTGAAGCAGGTGGGCGGGCCGTTCTGATCCTGTTGCCCATGGCCGGAGGCAAAACCACCCTTGCACTGAAGCTGCTGGGTTTAGAAGGCGTTAAACTCCTCTCGGAGGATTCACCCGTGCTTTCCGCAAACGGGTTGGTCTTGCCTTTTCCGTTGCGTATAGGCGTCCGTGTGGGCTCCGAGCCTTCGGGGATTCCCATGAAGTATTTGAGAACCGTAAAACGGATGGAGTTCGGCCCCAAGACGCTCATTGATATCGAATACTTCAGGGACAAGATCGCCGCCCCGTGTCAGATCGGGGCCATCCTCCTGGGCGAAAGATGGCTGGCCGGCAAATCGTCAATTCTGCCGGAGCGGCGTCAGCCGGCGATTAACGCGTTTATTAAGAACGCCGTAGTGGGACTGGGTCTTTACCAGGGAATTGAGTTCGTGCTGGAGAGAAGTGGTTGGGAAGTTTTGGCCAAAGCGGGAGTGGCGTTCTCTAGGCTGAAAACTAGTCTGAGCGCGATTCGGCGGTCGCAGATTTTTCGTTTCAGGATGGGACCGGACGCGGAAGAGAGTGCGGAGGTTCTGGCGGCCTTCCTCGATGAATTCCCGGGCATGCGAAACTGAAAGAATAATGATTCCAAGACTCAGAGATATGACAAGCGGCGCTCGGGCCATACTGGGTATTGTCACCAGGAAGTGGGCGTTGACCGGGCCCCGTTCTGTGGCGCTCGCCATTTCCGATGTTTGCGATACGAACTGCGTAATGTGCTGGTGCCATTCGCCGCTGCTGCATCGGGAGTCGGACTTGCCAAATGCGCCGAAGGCGGGGCCGAGCTCCGGCCGTCAGCGCTTTATGGATACGGCTGTCTTTGAGACGATTATTCGAGAGAGCCGCGCACTGGGAACCTTTCGTGTTGTCCTCTGCGGCTATGGCGATCCCGCGCTGCATCCTCAATTCGACAGGATGCTGGAACTGCTGGGACGGCTTGACATGGAGCCTTATGTGCTCACCAATGGACTTAGCGTCGATGAGAAGCGAGCCCGGCTCTGGGCCGCCTCTCCCGCTCATTTTCGCTTTAGTGTGCACGCGGGCGACATCGACACCTGGCTGCGCGTCCACCCGTCCGGCGCCGCCCGGCAGTTCGAACGCCTCTCGCGACTGATCAAATCGCTTGCTGCGGCGGGGAGACCGCGGGTATCGATGTTGCACGTCATCCATAAGGCCAACTTCCGTAGCGTGCCCGCCATGGTCGATCATGCTCGGGAACTCGGGGTGAAAGACGTCTTGTTTCGGCCGGTGCGCGCCGACGGCGAACTGGCTCAGGTAGTCCTTGACCAGGAGGAAGAAGCGGAGTTGCGCGTCGAGATCCAACGCTGCCTGCAACTTGCTGCCGGTTACGGCATTCGCACCAACCTGCACGAATACCTGGTTAACAATCTTTATATACGTTCCGGCTTGGTGCATACCTGGTCCCTCTACCGCAAGATTCCCTGCTACCTCGGTTGGATCTACGCGGAGTTTGACCGCGAAGGGACCATGACCCCCTGCCTCAACTCGAAAATCGTCATGGGTCGGATTGGCGAGCAGCGACTCCGGGATATGTGGCTTTCCCCCCGTTATTGGGCCTTTCGCCGCGACGGCAGGAGCTTGCCGCTGCGCAGTGAACCTGTTGAGGGATGTGAGTGCCGCGCTTGTTGCATGGCCAAGTATAACGTCAATGTCTATAACCTCCTTCACCTCAAGTCCTTTGATCACGAGTCAGCATGATCCCGGCGCAAGAGCACATGGCATGACAGGTTCGTTCGAAAGCACCTTGCGCTATTGTCTCTGGGGATTGCTCTTTTTCGCTGCGATCCCCATGTGGTGGTTCCTCTTGAATCGAGCCCTGAGTCCCTGGCGGGCCCTCCGCATGAAAAACTTGGAACTTTCCGAAAGCCCCCATGCAGTCTCCGGGGGATGTCTCCGCATCGGAACCTACAATATCGCGCACGGCCGAGGTCCTGGTCCATATAGAAACAGCCGGGAACTGCTTGCCAAAGAGGATGTTATCAACCGACTGACGCAGATTGCCCAATTGCTCAGAGAAGAACGCCTCGACATCGTCGTTTTGAATGAAGTGGATTTCGATTCATTGTGGAGCTGCTGCCTGAACCAGGCCGAATTCATCGCCCGGAAGGCCGGACTCTCCTTTTTGGCTGAACAGCGCAACATTGACATGGCTATCCCCCTGACCAGGATTCGATACGGCAACGCCATTCTCAGTCGTTATCCCATCTTGGCTGCGCGCCGGCTGCCTTTTGCCGGCCATAGCGCCCTGGAGACCATCTTCGTTGGAAGAAAACAAGGCCTCCTTTGCACCGTTAAGATCTCCGAGAGTTGCAGCATTCGAGTTCTGGCGGTTCACCTGGAACATCGGCAGGAATCTACACGGCTTCGGGCCGCAAAAACGATCGAGGAAGTGCGCAAGGGCTCTCCTCTTCCTCTCATTGCGGCGGGAGATTTCAATTCCACCCCCGTGGGTTTTCCTCATGCAACACCCGATAGCGGCGGACAGACGGCGGTGTCTTGGTTGCTGGCCGGAGGCGCATACCAGACCTGCCCCGTTGGGGCGCCAAGCCGGGAAGATTCGACCTTTTGGTCCCTCGAACCCAGCGCAGTCATTGATTGGATTTTGGTCCCGGAGTGCTGGAGCATAATCTCCAAGACCACCATAAATCGGCCGTTGTCCGATCATCTGGCCGTCGTAATGGAAGTCGAGATCGGCAGGGCTTCCATGGACTCCTGATCAATGTCGCCTGCAAGGCGTTGGAGAAAATGGCGAACACTTGTTGCATGGATCGATACACTCGTCTTGAGCGCACTATGAACAGTTTGGAAAGGCCCAAAAATCAGGAAAAGACCTTGAGGACGGTGAGGCCAAAAATCATTCTGGCGCTCTTGAGCGTTGTTCTGGCCACCATCTCATGTCCTCCTCAATTGGCGGTTGGCAAAGCAAATTCTCTCAAGATAACCGAGGTGCACACGGATAAACGCGTCTATCAGAAGTACGATAAGGTCACATTTGTGATAAATATCAATAACTCAGGTAATAAACCCGTGCCTGGCATGTGGGTTGACGTATGGATCGATAAAATGCCGATCAGCATCATAAACACCGATAAGAAATATCAAGATCAAATCTACATTAAAGCATGGAATTACTACAAGTGTTTGACCGCTTTTATGCCTGATCCCAATCCTTCCTATAATCCGGTTCCGAATGAGTTTGCACCAGGTCCTATCGAACCTGGAACTATTACAACCGCCAATCTCAGTTATCAAACCACTGGGGAATACACAAGGATTCAAAACTACACCACGAAAGTATACGAATGGGATCCAGCCTTAGGCAAATATCTTGACGGAATGGTGATGAACCATGAAAAGGCTTTCGGCGAGTCCGATCTTGCTGTAGGCAGTTTCGCCCTTGAAGGGGTCAAGGCCTTTTCCTCATATCCCGATGGCAGCGCTGCGGCGTTTGTTATGAGAATCGATGATGTTGGCAGGAATAGCGCCGAGGTGGAAAAGCTGACGGAGATCATGAACAGACATAATGCCAAAGGAACATTCATGGTTATCTCCAATGGTGTAGAGTATTGCAGAGATGCTCTGGCGAAAGCTTTGTCAAGCGGCCATGAAGTCGGGGTGCACGGCTTGAACCACATGTGTCCATTACCCAGATCCGCGCATATTCCCGAAACCATGGCGACTGGGCAGGCGTCGCCGCCATACTGGCATGAGTTCGAAGGCCCTCATTTTGAGCAAAACAGCTATGCGGACCAGTTCAAAAGAATTAAGCACGTTTACGATCAGATCGTGGCGAACCTGAACGTGAAGCCGCTCTCTTTCTGCGCTCCCCAAGTCGCCTTCAGTGAGGTGACGTTCAAAGCAGCCAGAGATATAGGCGTCGAGTATTCCTCGAATCTTATCGGCGCCCAGGCGGAACTGGCCTACTGTGACCTCGTCGAGGTTCCTTATATAGGAGATTACACGTGGGATGTAGCCGCGTCCAACTATGACCTGATCCTCGATGCGGCCAGGAAGGACTTCGATAGGATCAGCGCTGAGGGCGGCGTCATGGTCATGATTGTGCACGCGATCAGGATGAATGCCTTGAGGTATGAATGGCTCGATGATTTCCTCTCCTACCTCGATACGAAAAAGGTTTGGCGTGCTACGGTCAAAGATGTCGGCGCCTGGTACAAAAGGGCCGAAAAGAAACCCGTGCCCGTTACGGAAATTCCGGGCGGCCCCGAATACATAGCCCGTTGAAAGGCCTCTTCACCCTCCCGCCTTCAGCCGCTCCGGTATTCTTTCCTCACAATACCGGCAAATTGAGGGCGCTGGGGAGGTTGGATCCATCTGGTCGCGGCGAGCCCGTATCATCGCAGGCCCATTCCAGAGGTCCGGTTGCTCGAAAAGGTTCCCCCAGCAGCGTTTATCCGCCGTGATGCAACAGGGTCCGATGAAACCATCACCATCAATAGCTAGGATCTTGAAGGGGTGATCGCATTTGCGCCGGTCATCATGCCGGGGAACACGGGGCAAAAAGACGGGAATGCTAAAGCGTTGCCGATGAAGCCCGGTGAGGAAATCCCGCACCTCCTGGTCTTCTGCGTTGAGACATAGAGACTCCGGGAGGCCGGTAGTCTCGTGGAAGCGGAGGTTTCTCAGCTTAGCCTCGTCGACTCCAAGCTTCTCGCTTAACCGAATGAAGTCAATGGCGCGGTGCAGGTTGTCTTTGCTGCAGACGAAGCTGGTTCGGAGCAGGCGCGGATATCCCCCACGGCGCCGGCGGCGCGCCAGTTCAGCGACCCCCTCGACTGTGGCGTCGAAAATCGACCCGGCGGCGCCGGTTACCTGTGAGAAGCTTGCAGCGTCTGTCCCGTAAAAGCTTACATTGAGAATATCCACCGGCGCTTTGAGCAAAGCGTCGATCTTCCCCGCCAGGAGTGCGCCGTTGGTGGGAATATGAACTTTCAAGCGCCGTTCGTGCGCCAAGTGGATCATTTCGAAAATCGATGGGTTGATGAAGGGTTCGCCGCCGCTAAGTTCCACGACAATGGCCCTGGGAAATGTATCCAGGATTTTCCGGAACGATTCCGGAGTAAAGTCCTGAAAGCTCCTCCTTCCCGGCCAACAGGCTACGATGATGGGAAAAGGTGATCCGTCCCATGATCGCCTTCGGAACTTCGAAAAGAACACATGAAACAGTGAAGATTGCATCGGGCCGTAATTAGAAATACCAGCCAATTGGGATCGTACGGCAGGCGCGCGCTCGGGAAGCCCCGGATGGCATGATATCCGAAGCGCAGAGTATTGATGATCTGCCCTGCATGGTGATCACGAAACAGGACGCCCACTTTCCTGGCAGTATTGAGATTAAATGCCGAAGGCGCCAAGGTGCGCTTTCTTCCTGTCATTTTCCCTCCATGGAACTGTTTTTTTGCCCTGGAGCGGAGAAATACAACTCCAGAGGCGCCGGCCCGGGGGTTGTAAAATCGTTTTGTGACAGGCGCTCTCCGAAACATCTCTCCACGCCATGAGCTTCTAACCTGTTCGAATCTTGGTCCAACTAAGGCGCTGAAGTTCGAGTGACTCTATTGCCAATGGCCGCATTGTGGGCGTTTGGGCACCATTTCCTCACAATCGAGACAGACATCCGGCAGGGGACAGGTCGGGTCGAGCAGTTCATGACGCGCGTCGACCATAGAGCGTCCGTTCCAAATGCCGGGCTCTTCGAGCGCGTTTCCCCATCGCTTTGCAGTTCCACGAACGCAACACAGGCCTATGGACCCGTCGCCATCGACGGGCAGCGTCCGGAAGGGCATAAGGCACCGGCGCGGATTGTAGTCGCGTCGGAAAAGCCGCGGAACAAAGACCGGAACACAAAACCGCCGGCGTTGGAGACGGGCGACGAAGTCCCGCGCGTCCCGATCGTCTTCATACAGGGACTGGGTATCGAGGCCCGGCATGTCGCGTATGTGAAGGTTCTTGAGCTTCACCTGGTCAACACCGAGTTTTTCGCACAGCCGGATGAGGTCAGGCACAAGTTCCAAGTTATCTTTTGAGCAGATGAAACTGGCGCGGATGGTCCGAGGGAAGCCACCCGGCCTGCGCCGGCGGCACAGTTCGGCAACGGCTTTGACCATGTCGTCAAACACGGACGTACTGCTCCCGGTGACCTTGGCGAAGGTCTCCGCGTCGGGCCCGTAAAGGCTGATGTTCACAAACTCGAAAGGCGTTTCGAGCAAGGCGTCGAGCTTGTCCGGCAGAAGGGTTCCATTGGTGACCACGTGAGCCTTGATCCGGCGCTCTTGTACAAGCCGGGCCATCTCGAAAAGGTGCGGGTTGGCGAACGGTTCGCCGCCTGCGAAATCCACAGCGATGGTCCGGGGGAACCGGTCGAGGATCTGCTGCAAAGTATCGGGGTTCATATCTTGGAACGAGGGCCGCTTGCGGCGCGTATTCGGCCCCCAGATCTGGCAGAACCGGCAGCGCAGGTTGCAGCGTATCGTGACGAGTAATATGAGCCATAGCGGGTCATACGGCAACCGCACCCTGGGGAACCTGCGAAAAGCATGGTATCCAAACCGCAGAGTGTTGCCGATCTGGTCGAGGCGGTGATCGCGAAACAATATCGCAACCTTTTTCAGAGAAGTCATATTAAATATGGAAAGATCCAGTGAATTCTCCTCTTGCCCCTCCGCCCCAAACTCAGTCGACTGTGGCGCTGAAGTAAAACATCTTCTGGCGCAGCCCTCCAATGAATGCGCCGATAAATAGCGCCATGTCCGCCACATACCTGATTACCGTAAAAGCAGAGCCGAGAAGCAGTCCTGACTGCTTCACGTCAGGCCAGGCATACGATACCGCCAGAATAGCTGTCAGAATGAGCCCTGCAGAACCTGCTCCTGTCAGTCCCAGCAACCAGGCGATGCCCGTGGCGAGCAGAACCGTATGGAGCATAAGAAACTTGGTGAGGAAGAGCACAACCGGCGCTCGGAATCTCTTGTAAAACAAACAGATGTAGCGTTCACCGTCCAAAGGCCGTAAAAGGCGCATGTAGATTTCAATGGCTCGCTCGTTGTGCTTGGCGAACACATAGGGATGGTATCGTCCGTATCCGTACCACTTTTGAAACAAGTGTCTGAAATTAGATGGGTTTTTGTGAGATACGATGGCCTCGCGCCGTGTATACAGTTCCCAGTCGCCCGCAGAAAGGCTCGCGCATATATCGCAGTCCTCACCGGTTAT
>Ga0182014_10007887_pt1 | contig 11023 bp, 7 predicted proteins | sample 612S2DmetaG_FD_120489 | JGI IMG/M metagenome (GOLD analysis project Ga0182014, IMG submission 120489) | Permafrost microbial communities from Stordalen Mire, Sweden - 612S2D metaG | ecosystem: Environmental > Terrestrial > Soil > Wetlands > Permafrost | place: Sweden: Stordalen | collected... | reverse complement strand
GTTCAGACCTTCGAGAATCTCGCCGTCGAGAACAACTACGAAATCCTTCTGACCTCGACCGTGCATGATCCAAAACGGATGGAATCGTCGGTGCGCCGCATGATCGAACGCCGGGTGGATGGGGTGGCGATCCTCACCTTCGGCATGGAAGAAGCCCTGCTGGAGCACCTTCGTTTCCGTAAGGTTCCGCTGGTCTTCATCGACGTGGGACCCGATGTCCCGGGAATCGCCAATATCCGGATCAACTATCAAAACGGAATTCGTCAGGCGGTACAGCACCTCGCCGCCCTGCGGCACACGCGCATCGCGTTTGTAACTGGACCGTTGCATTTAAAGTCTGCCGCGGCTCGGCGAGAGGCTTTCCAGGCATCCATGCGGGAGATCGGGCTTTCTCCCGACTTGATCGTGGCGGGCGATCATGGCATGGAGGGCGGGATGCGCGCGCTCCTTGAACTGAACCGGTTAAGCAAGCCACCGACGGCGGTGCTGTGCTCCAACGACATGACCGCCATCGGAGTCATGCGGGAAGCCTACGAGCAAAATATCAAGATACCGGATGATCTTTCCGTAGTCGGATTCGACGACATCCGCTTGGCCGAGTTCACCATTCCTCCGCTGACGACGGTGCAGATGTCGCAAAAGGAGTTGGCGACGATCGCTTTCCAGGCCCTGTTGAGTGAGGTTGAATGCTCATCGCTTTCGCATGAGAGCCGCAGATACGAACTGATCACCAGCCTGGTGCTCCGGCGTTCGACTGCGATGGCGCAGGCTGGAAGGCGTCCGCCGATGTCCCCTAAAGGAAAACGGGCCCGCGGCTCCGGCAAAACCTCGGCCACAGGCCTGCGTTAGAACGGCGTTTCTGGCTTTACGTCTCCAACCCTCTCCGCCTGCTCCCGACAGAATCGGTCATACCAATTTGAACGGCAACCGCCGCTAGTGATTTAGAGAGCTCGCCTGAAGATGCTTCTCGTAGCCGGCGTGGTCCGGCTTAACCCATTCGTCCAGCCAATCCAGTACGTTGTGATACCAGAAGATACTGTTAGCGGGCTTGAGTACCCAGTGGTTTTCGTCCTCGAACACGAGCAGCTTTGACGGGACATGTTTCGCCTGGAGAACCTGAAACATAGCCAAACCCTGGCTCGGATCGACGCGGCAATCGTGCTCCCCGTGCACGATCAACATTGGCGTCTTGAAGTTGTTGGCGAACGTCGATGGCGCTTGACTGATCAACGCCTGCGAGTTCTCCCACGGCGTCCCCTTGAACTCCTGCTGGATTCCACCCACCAAATCCGACGAATAAAGCGACGACACCAGGTCATATAGGCCATCGTGAGACACGATGGTGCGGAAGCGGTCGGTGTGGCCCTCCATCCAGTTCGCCATGTAGCCGCCGTAACTGGCGCCCGCGGCCGCCACCCGCGTCGGATCGATGTACGGCCACGTGAGCGCGGCGTCCACGGCTTTCATTTGATCTTCATACGGCGCCCCGCCCCACTGGCCCTTGATTGCGTCCATGAACTTGAGACCGAAGCCCGACGAGCCGTGAAAGTTGGGCATAATCACCACGTAGCCAGCGGCCGCGAACAACTGCGCGTTCCACCGATAGTGGAACAGATTGGTCCACGAGTTCTCCGGTCCGCCGTGCATCAGCAACAGCAGCGGGTATTTCTTGCTCGCGTCGAACCCCGGCGGGTTTACTCGCCAAGCCTGAATGTCTTCGCCGTTCCAACCGCGGAATGTGAAACTGGAAGCCTCGCCAAACTCGATGTCTTGCAGCGCCTCAGCGTTTATACGAGTCAGAGGCGTGGCAGAACCGGCGGCGGCCGCGAGGTTCAGCCGAAACAGTTCCAGAGGATGGGAGAAATCCGTGTTCGAGAAGACGAGGAACGTACCGTCGCGCGAAACGTCCACCGCTGCGGACGTGCCCGCCGCGTCGAGTGGCGTCACTTTCAAGGTGTCAATGTCCAGCCGCGCCAGAGGTTCCTGGCCGCGGTCTTCGAAGGTCACATACAGACTCTTGCTGTCTGGCGCCCACACGTACGAATCAATGGACCGATCGGTCGCTTCGAAAACATTCTTGTGTTCTCCGGTGGTCCGATCATAAAGGAAAAGACGGGTGAGGTCGGTCTCCTGCATCGGCCGCAGCGTGGCGCTGTAAGCGATGTAGCGGCCGTCCGGAGAATAGAGTGGCGTACTGTCGGTGGCCTTGTTGGTGGTAATGGCCTTCGGCGAGCCGCCATTTATCGGCATCACAAACAGGTCACTGTTGCCGGTCAAAGCCTCATTCTCCGCGTAGCGGGAAAAACAGATTTCACGGCTGTCGGGAGAAAACGAAACTTCCTGCGTCCCATTCTCCGTCCAGATCGGTGAATCGACATCGCCCGGCGTAACATCCTTGGCAGCGCCACCTTCTGCGGGGACAAGGAAAATATGATTGCGCATGCCATCGACCCACGTATCCCACCGCCGGAACGGGATCTCCGTAATTACGCGCGCCTTCACCGGGTTGTCGGCGCGCTCCTTCGCCATTTTCTCGTTGCAGGCCATGTCCGTACATGATGGGAAAACGCTTGCCGTAATGGCGATAGTCTTGCCGTCCGGAGACAACACGTAGGCATCGACTCCCGTGGGAACACTCGTCACCGGTTTCGCTTCGCCTCCGCTCACCGGCAGGCGAAAGATCTGCCGCTTGTTGTCCACGCGCGTGCTGACGAAATACAGGTAGCGGCCGTCCGGCGACCAGCGCACTTCCCCGTTGAACCCCTGCTCCCCAAACGTTATTTGCTGCGGATCGCCGCCCGCTGCGGAGATCCTCCAGATGTTTGTGACCGACCGATTCTTCTCGACATCACTTCGTGTCACCGTGAAAGCGACCCATTTCCCGTCAGGGGACAAACGGGGCTCTCCGACACGCGACAGGCGCTGCATGTCTTCCACATGGAGGGGATGCGCAGCCCACGCGCTGACCGCGAATGACAACAGAGCGAATGAACAAAAGAGAGTTTTCATAATTCCTCGCAATCTCAACATCGGGGTGTCAGCCTCGTCACCGTCTCATCAGGAATTGGGGTTTACAGACCGACGGAATGACACTTGGAAAGATATCACCTGACGAGGCTGGAGGGCTTCTGGGTGTCCGCTGTTACCTTTGCCTCTCATTCCACCGCCGAACTTGGACTTGGACTCAACTGAAGCTTAGGAGACGATGGGGCGCATACGGCTCAAGCTTCGGACCTCCTGAAAAATCGACAAACCGGAAACTACCGCTGTTGACACAGGTTCTCTCCGGATGGTGCGAACTCGCGACCTGGGCCTAATTGCCGCCCCACAGATTCATCGGTTGTACGCAGAAGGCCTTTAGAAAAAAGGAAGAGTTGCCAACGTTCAGCGCTTTGCAACTGCGCAGGCGAAAAGGCCGGGGCAGATGGTTGCTCCGGCCCGAGTCACTCGACGGTCCGATCGGCCTAGGCGATCAGCGCCTTTTGGAAGTGCTCGCAGAGAGTGGTTTCCAGCGTGTACAGTCTTCGCGTCGAGGGCGTCGTCATATAGGGTCTGAGGATCTGCTCGACCTTGGGGACCCACTCTTGCTCACTGCTCTCGAGTTCCTTCTTGTCGGTCCAGAGAGTGACCGCCAGCACTTTGTCGGTCTTGTTCTCGGGCACAAGCGGAAGGATTTCGAGGAAGCCATCCTGCCTCTTCAGAATGGGAAGGACTTCTTTTTTTACGACGCGAACGAATTCCTCTTTCTTCTCCATGAGGGGAACGAACTCAAGAATGCGTGCGTACATGGGAGATTCTCCTTTCGTTCTCTGAATTTTGAATTTGGTTCCGCGAGACTGCTGTCTGGCCCTGTCTGCGGGATCGAAAGGTAGCGTACAGCGGAGCTACAACGTTTGCAGTGATGGCTGGGCAACGCCGCTGTGACGATTTTCGGTGAAATCGTTCCAAAACGGGAAATTCGATTTCACTCCTTCGGGTCCCCAAGTCTGCCAGTTTCGGTGGCCGTAGGAGCAATTGGCAGTTCCTTCACGCGCACGTTCGGAGGGCGCACACCGCAGCCGCCTTCGATCCCATTTTCCTTTTTTCGACTCCGCCACTATAATCGCCATTCGCCGTAATACCGTCCAAGATTTGACGTAAGACAACCCCGGACCAGGCGAGTGCATCGTTCCTGACAAGGATGGCGATGGTCGAACGCTGGTGGCCAGTCCAATCCTGTATGGGGTTAGCTGTGCGATTTCTTGCATTCCCTGGAGGCGCGGTAAGGAAAATGGAAAGACTCGTTCACTACGCTCTGGCAGCTCTCTTTCTTCTCGGTATCGCTTCCGCTCAGAACGTTCCGGCGGTCGATGTGTTCGGCGGTTACTCCTACTTCAACTTTGACTTGCCAGCGAGCTCGCAAACGTCCGCTCAGCGGCTGAATCTGCAAGGCTGGAACGTGTCGCTCAACGTCGGCCTGGTCCATCATCTTTCAATCGAGGGCGACATCAGCGGTCACACGCTTAGCAGCTGCGGCGGTACTGGTTTCAACTGCAGCAATTTCTCCTACATGGGAGGGCCACGCTTCACCATCGGCAACCGCTCCAGCCGGATCACGTACTTTGTACACGGCCTGGTTGGTCGAGACCGGGCGGACCTTTATGACGTCTTCGGTACCGTGTCGGATCAGTCGATAGCGTTCGCCGGTGGCGGCGGCATCGATTATTGGCTCTATCGTCACGTAGGAATCCAGGCGGGGCCGTTCGATTACGTCTACACCCGTCACCTCAACAGCGACAATGTTCCCACCCAAGGCAGCGTCAGCGCGGCTGGCGGAATCGTTTTTCGATTTGGCGGCAGCTTCCCTGCGAGTGAGCCCTCGCCTAAGTCCAAGGGCGAGTCTTCGAGCCGGCGCTGGCATAGGAACAAGCCTGCCCCGGCCGAGAGCCAGCCCCCAATTACTGTGGCCAGCCGTCAGCCTGCCCAGCCAGTTCAACCATTGGGCAGTGTTACGGCTCGCGGAATGCAGATCCCTTCGCTCGGCGTCGTGCTTGGACCCCAGGAATTTGACGGAGCGAAAATTCTCGAGATCGTGCCCGGAGGCGTCGCCGAAATGGCATCCTTGCACGTTGGCGATCTGATCCGGTCAGTGGATGGCAGAGCGGTAAAGACGCCGATGGAACTGCTGGCGGAGCTGTCGGACAAGTCCGGCAAAGTCCGCATCGGCATTCTGCGCGGCGACGTTGCGACGGAGACGGTAATCGTGCTGGGCAGTCGCTGACGACTGCCGCAAGGCACGGTTGGTGGAGAGCCGGGCGTCCTCGCCCGGCTGGAACCCTGATACGCCCGCAGAGAATCAGGAAAACTGGTGCGCCCGGAGAGATTCGAACTCCCGACCTACAGCTCCGGAGGCTGCCGCTCTATCCAGCTGAGCTACGGGCGCGCTGCGGTACGTTGAGTTTACAACCTTCCCTGATTGCCTTCAAATGGGATCGGGTGATTGGGCCATCGGGCCATCTCAATCACAAATTGCTCTGCCTTTGAATTTCGATCACCCGATCGCCAGATCACCCGATCCTCTAGCAGCCGCCGACTTTCCAGAAGCGTTCCTCCTGATAATCCAGCGTCAGCAGCCGATTGCGCGGATCGTGACGCTTGCCGCAGTTTGGGCAGGGAATAAAGCTGCGGATGTGCATCCCCTTGCGGTCGTAATCCTCGGTAACGGCGAAGCTGGCGCCGCAACTGCACGGAATCAGGAACATGCGAAAGTTTTTCTTGTTTTCCGCTTCGTCTTTGGATGCCCTTCGCTTCATGGTGGTCCTGGGGCGTTGGTCGCTGGCAAAAACTCCGTCGCGAACGGCCATCGACCAGCGACCAACGGCCAGCGACCGCACGAGCCATCAGCCTTCCACCGTCGCCATCGAACCTCTCTTCCGCTTGTTCGATTGCAGAATCTTCTTGCGCAGCCGCAGAGACTTCGGCGTGACCTCGACGAACTCATCGTCCGCGATGAATTCAATCGCCTGTTCGAGATTGAGATTGCGGTAAGGCACCAGCCGGATCGCCTCGTCGGAAGTCGACGCGCGCATGTTGGTCAGTTTTTTCTCGCGCACAATGTTGACGTCAAGATCCGTATCCTTAGCGTTTTCGCCGATGATCATGCCCTCATAAACCTCGACGCCGGGTCCGGCGAAAAGCACGCCGCGCTCCTGCAGATTGTAGAGAGCGTACGAAGTCGTAATCCCCGGCCGGTCGGCGACCAGCGCTCCAGTCAGGCGGTGTGGAATTTCCCCCTGCCACTCGATGTATCCGGCAAAGAGCGCGTTCATGACGATGGTGCCGCGCGTGTCGGTGAGCAGCGTGCTCCGCAATCCAATCAGCCCGCGGCTGGGAACGCGGAATTCGACGCGCACGCGCCCATAGCCGTGATTGTGCATGTTGACTACTTCCCCTTTGCGCGACCCCACATGCTCCATAACCACGCCCACGAATCCTTCGGGAATATCGACCGTGAGGTGTTCGACCGGTTCCATCAGCTTGCCCGTTTCTTTGTCGTGCTTGGTGACGATCTCCGGCTTGCCCACCATCAGTTCATAACCCTCGCGGCGCATCATCTCGATCAAAATCGAAAGCTGCAACTCGCCGCGGCCGAGAACCTTGAACGAGTCCGTGCTGCCCGTCTCTTCCATGCGCAGCGAGACGTTGGTGAGCAGTTCCTTATCCAGCCGCTCGCGCAGGTTGCGCGAAGTAACGTAGTTGCCTTCGCGTCCGCAAAACGGAGAAGTGTTGATGGTGAACAACATCGCAATCGTAGGCTCGTCGATGATGATCGGCGGGAGCGGCGCGGGATTCTCCGCGCTGGTAATGGTTTCTCCAATCGTGATGCCTTCGACGCCCGCGACGGCAATAATGTCGCCGAGCGATGTCTCCGTAATGTCGGTGCGCTTCAGGCCCGAGAAGCTGAAGAGCTTGGTGATTTTTGTCTTGTGAAATGTCCCGTCGCGCTTGGCGATGGCAACGTCTTCGCCCGTCTTCATGGTCCCGGAAAAAACGCGGGCAATGGCCAGGCGCCCCAGGTAGTCGCTGTAATCGAGGTTAGCGACCAGAATCTGAAGCGGCCCGTCAGCATCTCCTTGCGGCGCGGGAATGGTATCGATGATCGCATCAAACAGCGGACGTAGATCCTCGCCCGCCGCCCCCTGATGGACGGCAGCCGTGCCCGCCTTGGCATTGGTGTAGAGGACAGGAAAGTCCAGTTGCTCTTCTTTGGCGTCGAGATCGATAAAAAGGTCGTAAACCTCGTTAAGAACTTCCTGCGGACGAGCATCCGGCCGGTCGATCTTGTTGATCACAAGGATTGGCTTCAGGTTCGCTTCGAGCGCCTTGCTCAGCACGTAACGAGTCTGCGGCAGCGGGCCTTCGCTGGCGTCGACCAGCAGCATGACGCCGTCCACCATCTTCAGCGCCCGCTCCACCTCGCCGCCAAAATCAGAGTGCCCAGGCGTGTCCACGATATTGATCTTCACGCCCCCATAGAACACAGCCGTATTCTTGGCAAGGATAGTGATACCGCGCTCGCGTTCCAGATCGTTCGAATCCATGACGCGCTCGGCCACGGTCTCGTTCTCGCGGAAGGTGCCGCTCTGCCGCAGCATGGCGTCAACCAGCGTGGTCTTGCCGTGATCCACGTGGGCAATAATGGCGATGTTGCGAATATTTGGATTCAGATCGAAAACTCCTCAGGACTACAAATTGGCGCTTACTACTACTTTACTATGGCAGACGGCCGGGGGGCTGGTTGCTACGCCTTATAGTTTGTCATCCTGAGAGCGTGTGACTTTTGTGCCCCAGGTTCGCGCCCGTTCTTTGGGCGCTAACCTGGGCGGTGGTGGTCGCTGTCGTCAAGCAAAGCCATTGTCATTCTTAGCGAAGCGAAGGACCTCTGTATTTGCCTGCAGTGCCGAAATGCATGGGTCTGTCCTCCGCAGGACGACAATTTACGATTATGTCGCAGCGAAGCTTGTAAACTCATTTGTCACCACATTTATGCGTCCAGGAAAATCCCGCTGCCAGCTCCTTCTTTTATTCATCTGCGTCATATTCGTATCGTGCAATCTCTCTCTGGCGCAACCGCCAGGTAAACAGACCTCTCCGCCGCCTGACGCTCCCAAACCAAGCCCTGCCGAGCCCAAAGGTTTCTTCGCCCGCTGGGCGGAGTTCTACCGGCTGGACTGGTCGCCGACGCCCGCTTCGGCTGCCGCGCCCGCCCCAGCCCGCCGCGGCCTTCCGTCGCCGCTCGATTCGCCGCCATTTCCCAATTCCGACTGGTCCTACGGAGGAGCGCCGGTAATCGGCGAGCCCGACACGAACAGCTATCCTCTGATGACCGCCATCAACCAGGCCCGCAGCCGCACGAAGCTCTATGGATGGGTCGAGCCGACACTGAACTTCAGCAACTCGTCCCATAACAATGCGCCCGAGGCGAACGACGACTACTCCAATCGTCTTGAGATGAATCAATTCGTCCTCTATGCCGAGCGCCTGCCCGATTCCGCGCAACGCGATCATATCGACTGGGGCTACCACCTCACCGCCCTTTACGGCACGGATTATCACTACACCACCGGGAAGGGCTACCTGAGCGGACAGTTGCTGCACGATCATCGTCAATACGGCTTTGATCCGACGCTGGAATATGTCGATGTCTACATTCCGCAAGTTGCGCAGGGCATGAATCTGAGGCTGGGCCGTTTCATCTCCGTGCCGGGCATCGAGGCCCAGTTGGCGCCCAATAACTACATCTTCAGCCACTCGCTGCTTTATGCGATTGATCCGTTCACCGACACCGGCCTGATGGCGACGGTCAAACTGAACGACCAGTGGCTGGTGCAACTCGGTATTACCGACGGCCACGATGTTGCCCTCTGGACGCCCGATGCGAAGCCCACCGGCACAGCCTGCCTGAGCTACACCACTAAGTCGGTGAATGACAATCTCTACATCTGCGCCAACGGAATCAACAATGCCAAGTACGCCTACAACAATCTGCAGCAGTATGACGTCACCTGGTACCACCGGTTCTCGAAGACGGTGCATATGGCAACCGAATCCTGGTACATGTATGAGCGCGACGTGCCCGCGCTAGGAGGCAAGATTCAGCCGGAAACCGGCGCCAACGCCGCCTACTGTCTGACGGGAGAACAGCGTTGCACCGCTCCCGAATATGCCGTAGTCAATTTCCTGCAAAAGGAACTCTCAGCGCACAACTTTCTGTCGTTCCGCAGCGACTTTCTCGACGACAAGAAAGGCCAGCGCACCGGCTACGCGACTAGGTACTCAGAAAACACAATCACCTGGTGTCATTGGATCGGCACCACCGTCCAGTTGCGTCCGGAATTGCGTTTCGAGCATGCCTGGGACCAGAAGGCGTACGACAACGGACGCCGCCACAATCAGCTTACGGTGGCAAGCGACCTGATCTTCCACTTCTGACCATCTGAGGGTACCGCCGCCCTGGCTCTAAGCGCTGAGTTTCACCTCAGACTGCTAGTATCCTGAGTCCGAAGTCCGTTGATGAAGTATCAGTGGCTTTGAAAGGGCGCGGCTTCAGCCGCGCCGAGTCCGGGCTACTAAGAATCGGGGCTTTAGCCCCTGAGGTGGCAGTGATTTCGAATCATATGAGTCTCGTGTTTTTTCAACGAACATTAGACTCAGGACGCTAGGGCAGCATTTTCATCACGACCGCGGTGATGTCGTCATGCGGCGGGCTGCCATCGGAAAACGCCAACTGGCGGCCGAACACGGCGTCCAACGTCTCGGTTGCCGAGGTGTGCCCGCATTGTGCCCACAACTCCTCCAAGTCGGAGCAGAATTCGACTCCTTCGCCGTTGCGCAATTCATGGAGGCCGTCGGTGGCAAACAGAACGCAGTCTCCCGGACCGAGTTGCACGACATGCCGTCCGTACGTGGCGTCCGGGAGCATTCCCGAGGGGAATCCACCTTCGCCGAGCTTCCGGCAAGTGCTTCCAGAAACCAGCAGGGGCAGTGGCATTCCGGCATTGGAGAAGATGAGTTCGCGCGTGGCGGGATTGAAAAGAGCGTACAAAGTCGAGCAAAACCGGCCTCGGATGGGTCGCTGCAACAGGCGCGCGTTCAACAGGGCAAGGACTTTCGCGGTGTCGGTTCCGCACTTGTGAATCCCGCGCAGAGTTCCCATCACCAGCGCGCCATACATGGCCGCTGGCAGTCCCTTCCCGACCACGTCCCCGAGGTAAATGCCGAGGAAACCGTCCGGCAAAACGAAGAAGTCGGCAAAGTCGCCGCTGACCTCGGAGAAAGGTATGAAGCGGGACACGATCTCGACCGACTCATAGCAGAGCTCGTCCGGGGGCAGCAGCGAAGACTGGATGAGTTGCGCTTCCCGAGCGTGGTCGTCGCAAATGCGTCCACAGGAGAACGTTTCGTTCACGACTCCACCACGCTCGCCAGTTCCGCCATGCGCGACCACCCGCTAGTGATCAGATCGGCAAAGCGCTGGTGCAACGTTAGCGAGAATTCAGCCCCAGAGGGGCGGCCAAACTTAGCCCAGCGCTACAGCGCTGGGAAAGTGGAATAGGTGAGTCAAGTCTCAGATCGGCAAAGCGCTGGTGCAACGTTAGCGAGAATTCAGCCCCAGAGGGGCGACCGAACTTAGCCCAGCGCTTCAGCGCTGGGAGAGCGGAACAAGTGAGTCAAGTCCCGGAGGGACGACCGAGTTTTCGCGCGCACTCTTCAGCGCTGCGGAGAGACCCAACCCTCTGCACAAACACGAAGGGCACGGCTTCAGAGGCTGCTGAAAAACTCCGGTTTCGTATCGGGGTATCGCTTCAGCGATACCGTAAGTTCTCTGAAATCAGACGCCCCTTTAGGGGCTTCCCGCAGCCTCTTCAGTCATGATAGCCATGACTTGACCTAGCACATCAGACTGTCGGACGGGGTCGCTGCCATCAGACCGTAACAGGGGTTTTGAGCGTAATGGCTAAACCGGCGAACAAACGGCGCAAAG
>Ga0182014_10007885_pt1 | contig 11026 bp, 7 predicted proteins | sample 612S2DmetaG_FD_120489 | JGI IMG/M metagenome (GOLD analysis project Ga0182014, IMG submission 120489) | Permafrost microbial communities from Stordalen Mire, Sweden - 612S2D metaG | ecosystem: Environmental > Terrestrial > Soil > Wetlands > Permafrost | place: Sweden: Stordalen | collected... | reverse complement strand
CTGGTGGCTATGCTTTGCCTTTAGCAGGGAGACCCAGACGATCAGGACGCGGCACGATTGTCTGGAAAAAACTTAAGTGCCCGCCCTACCCCCGAATCCGAATGCCCTTGCGAAACCGCTGGCCCCTGGGCCAAGTCCTTGACGCCACTCCCGTCTGGTCTATGCTGGGACCGCTTTGCAATGAGACGCACACAGAAATTGGTTCCTGCTTCGCAAGAGACGCGCCCTGGAGGGGTCCTCCCCACCCGCTCAGGCCTCATGCGTTGCCTTGCGCTTTTCTGGCTCGGCGTGGCGATTGCTGGAACCCCGATTGCCGCGAAAGCTGACTCACCTGACGCCGGCCCATTGTTCGACGATTTCGACTTAACGCTCGCGTCCGGGCACCGGACAGAGGCGTTGGGTCCGCTCTTTTATTCGGAGCAGAAGGAAGCGCAGCGAATATGGGCGTTGCCTCCTTTGTTCTCTTACACTCGTGATCCGGGAACGGAATCCAAAGAGATCGACTTCCTCTACCCGGTGATGACCTACGATCGCTTCGGCGACCAGTACCGTTGGCAACTCTTTCAAGTGCTGAGTTTCGCCGGCGGCCCCACGCAACGGGAGAGCGCCCGGGACCGCTTCACCCTCTACCCTCTGTATTTCCAGCAACGCTCCTCAGACCCTAGCGAGACCTACACTGCGCTGCTTCCTTTCTACGGCCATCTGAAACACCGATTCTTCCGGGACGAGGTCTTCTTCGTCATGTTCCCGCTGTACAGTCAGACGCGAAAGAAGGACGTGATGACGGACAACTACTTGGTGCCTGTTTTTCATCTCCGTCACGGCGACGGATTGCACGGTTGGCAGTTTTGGCCGCTGGTTGGGAACGAACACAAAGAAGTCACCACCCGGACCAACGGGTTCAACGAGGTCAGTACCATCGGCGGTCACGACAGCTTCTTCGCGCTCTGGCCGCTGTTCTTCAATACGACGAGCGGCATCGGCACCACGAATGCGCAGTGGGAGCAGGCGTCGATTCCCGCTTACAGCCTGCTGCGCTCGCCGCAGCGGGACTCGACCACGGTTATTTGGCCCTTCTTCAACTACGTGGATGACCGGGAAAAGAAATACCGCGAATGGGATGCGCCCTGGCCGCTCATTGTATTCGCTCGCGGCGAAGGCAAAACCACGACGCGCGTCTGGCCTTTGTACAGCCGGGCTCATAGCGCCACACTGGAGAGCGACTTCTATCTCTGGCCGATTTATAAGTTCAACCGCGTGCATTCCGAACCACTCGACAGCCAGCGCACCCGCATCTGCTTCTTCCTGTATTCCGACCTGACGGAGAAAAACACCGAAACCGATGCGGCGATGCGGCGGGTCGATCTCTGGCCGTTCTTCACCTACCGACATGATTTTAACGGAAACAGCCGGCTGCAAGTCGTTGCCCTGCTCGAACCGTTCCTTCCCGCGAACAAGAGCCTCCAGCGCGATTACTCGCCAGTATGGTCGGTATGGCGGTCCGAGAAGAATCCGCGGGCCGGCGCCGCCAGCCAATCGCTGCTGTGGAACCTGTATCGGCGCGAAACCGCACCCACCACCAGAAAATGCTCGCTCCTGTTTGGGCTTTTCCAGTATCAATCCAGTCCCGAAGGCAATCGTCTGCGTTTGTTTTATGTTCCCGTGGGCCGGACCAGCCCCCCGGCACACGGCGGCCCGAAGCCCGCACCGGCAGCAAAGACGGAGTAGCGAGGGTGCGGCGCACGGGCCGAATTGCGCTTGCTCGGGCACGCAGCTTAATTAGTTAACGATTTAACTGTAGAAGTATGTTTCAAAATATAGGAGAAATGGTGCTCCTGTTCTGGCGCACGCTGGAAGCGCTGCCGCTGGCCTGGCGCCAGCGCCAGAAGGTGTTAGACCAGTTCGCGGAAATTGGCAATGCCAGCCTGCTGATGGTCTGCATCCTTTCCTTCTTCATTGGCGGGGTCATTGCGCTTCAAACCGGCCCACTGCTGGTCGGGCGTGGCCTGGGCAGTTACGTGGGCGGGATCGTCGGCTGGACGATTGCCAAAGAGCTGGCACCCGTGATGATGGCCATCCTCATTGCGGGCCGCATCGGTTCGGCCATGGCGGCGGAGATCGGGTCAATGCGCGTTTATCAGGAAATCGATGCGCTCCGCACGATGAACATCAACCCGATCCACTATTTGGTGCTGCCGCGTCTGGTGGCCATCGCTGCCGCCGTGCCCTTGTTGGTGATATTTGCCATCCTCGTGGGCTGGCTTGGAGGCGCGGTGGTCTGTGCGGCCAATGACCGGATTGCCGTCTCCTTCGAAGCGTTCTTCTCCGGGCTCCGCGATGCCGTTGATCTTAAAGACGTGGTCAATGGCGTGTTCAAGAGCTTTATGTTCGCCGTGACCATCGGGGTGGTCTCCTGCCATCAAGGACTGATCACGAGGGGCGGCCCGCGCGGCATTGGCCGCTCGGTCACCAAGGCGGTCGTCAACTCCATCGTGTTGATCGTCATCCTCGATTATCTCCTGACCCGGGTCCTGCTTAGGTAATGAACGCCCCCTCCCTCAACCATCACGGCGTGGGCGTCCTGGTGCGCGGATTGCGCAAGTCCTATGACGGCCAGGAAGTCCTGCGGGGGCTGGATTTCGAGGTTCAGCCGGGTGAAATCTTCGTGATTATGGGCCCCAGCGGGAGTGGAAAAACCGTCCTGCTTAAGCATCTCATCGGGCTGGAAGAGCCGGATGCCGGGGAAATCCTGATTGAAGGCCAGCCCATCCAGTCCCCGGAGGTCATGAGCCAATACCGCATGGCTATGGTATTTCAATCCGGCGCGCTGCTCAATTCGCTAACTGTCGGGGAAAACGTGGGACTTTACCTCGCCGAACATCGGCTCCAGCCGCCGGAAGTGATCGCCCGCATTGTCGCCGAAAAACTGGAAGAGGTCGGCCTGAAAGGCACCGAAGAAAAGATGCCTAGCGACCTTTCTGGCGGTATGAAGAAACGCGTCGCCATTGCCCGGGCGCTGGTCATCGAGCCGCAACTGATTCTCTATGACGAGCCGACCAGCGAGCTGGACCCTCTCTCGGCCGTGGTGGTCGCCGAGCAGATTCTGCAGCTCCAGGAGCGGATCGGCGTTACTTCGCTGGTCGTCTCGCATGATCGGGACTTCGCGTTCGGGGTGGCTGATCGCATCGCCGTCATCAACCAGGGCCGAATTCTGACGATCGGCACGCCTGACGAGGTGAAGCAGCACCCCGATCGGCTGGTCCAACAATTCCTCCATGCCGATTTCAAACACCGTTGATCCCCTTTGAAACCAAGAATGAAAAGAGTATGAAAAACACCCTTGAAACCCGCATCGGATTATTCGTTGCGCTGGTCGTGCTTGCCGCCGCCATCGTTTTGGAACGGGTGGGCAGCTTCGAGATGTTCGAGCACGGCAGGCACGTGAATGCCCTCTTCGCCAACGTGCAGGACCTTAAAGTGGGCGACCGCGTGAAGATGGCCGGTGTCGAAATCGGCCGCGTCCAGGGCATCCAGCTCACCAACAATCGAGTGCTGGTCATGATGAAAGTGCGCCCCGCCGCCGAGGTGAAGACCGACAGCGTCGCGACAATCAAATTCATGGGGTTGCTCGGCCAGAACTTTGTCGCTATCGACTTCGGCACGCCGCGAGGCGAACCGCTGAAGGACGACCAGTATGTCGCCACCGCCGAACAGGCCGACCTGAGTGCCATGATGCAGAAGATCGACAACGTCGCTTCCGGCGTAGAGAACCTCACCAAGAGCTTCACCGGATTCAAGATTGATACGCTGGTCGGGCCGCTGAGGGATTTCATCAGCGCCAACAAAGACCCGCTCACGGCGACTATCTCCAACCTGCAGGCGGTCTCCTTCGAGCTCTCCTCCCAGATTACGCAAGGCAAGGGCACGCTGGGCAAACTCATTAAGGATGAAACGCTCTACAACACCGCCCTCTCTACGGTCAGCAACCTGCAAGATACCGCTACTGAGATCAAGGCGACGGTCGCCGACGCCCGCAAAATCGTCGATCAGGCCAACGCCGGCCGGGGCACGGTCGGGAAGCTGTTGACGGACGACACGCTTTATCGGGAGACGACCGCCTCCATGACCAACCTCAAGGAGATCCTCCAGAAGGTCAACCAAGGCCAGGGCAGCGTGGGCAAGCTCGTCAACGACCAGGAATTCTACAGGAACGCGAAGCTGACGTTGCAGAAGTTGGACCAGGCGACCGAGGGCCTGGAGGACCAGGGACCGCTGAGCGTCCTCGGTCTTGCCGTCAGCAAGCTGTTCTGAGCCCGGACTTGTTCCTACTCACAACCGCGCAGTGATTCAGCGCCAGTCTTGGTCAGCGCGGAAAAGCTGCGCATGGAGACCCGCTTGGCTGCAGCGCCGGCCGAGTTTGGCGCTAGAAGTTCCACAGAGCCGGAGGCTCCGTTCGCCCGACGGCCAGAGGTCAGCCCCGCGCCTTAATCGTTCCACAACAGGAATGCCAATGGAAAGTGATTTGGATAAGCTTGGCTGATCACAAACAAGGTTTTGAGGGGGGTTCTATGGTACTAGGACTTGTCCAAGGCTTGTCCAAGGTACCCCCAGACCACCCCGAGGGAGGCTCGGGAGTCGAGTTGTATTCGGGTGGCGTTTGGGGGACGCCGAACTTCGAACCTCGAGGGCCGGCGCGGAGGCCGGCGAGTGTGACCCTATTGCGGCGTCTTCTGCGCCGCCTGAGCGCTGAGTGGCTTTACGCGCATGGCGGGAGGCTTCAATCCTCGCCGCGCGATGCACGACCGCCGCAACCGCCGCTTCTTCCGGAAGCTGGCGCATTATTTCATCCAGCGGGAGCTCTCGATGGCCTGCGTCGGCTGTGGTCGCCGTGGGGTTGGTGGACAAGAAGAACTGCGCCGGTTCGATTCAAGCAACTGGAGATGCCCATTCCGCGCTACCACCCCGCCGATCTGCGCGGCTCCGGGGAGCTGGTCGTTTACGAGAAAGCCGAGAAGGTGTAGGCGCCTCGCCGGCGTTTTCCTCGCGCCAACCTCGCACGCCAAGACGGTCCTTGGCCTTTAACCCGCCGCGACGTTGTTGGCGCGAGGGGCGTCCCGTTCGCCCGGAACCGCGGCACTACCAGGGTGCTGATGTCGTGTTGCTCACGCGCGGGGCGCCTGTGTTCCGCTTGTATTCGGCTCGTATTCCGCTAATATTCCCCTCGTACTCCTCAATGAATTCGCAAGCTGGTTTGGCCCCTGCCTCCGTGTGGCGCATTCCCATCTTGTATTTGCGGTAACCTTGTGAAGCCGTGAACTGCGGCTGGGTTCGCCAACTTCCGATTTGCTTTGGCCCGCCGGACGAGGTGCATGCCCTTGGCCGGATATTCCCTATTGGCTATCCACGCCGTGGACTTTCATGCGCATGCTGTAAAGGTTCTTGCTGGCGGTGATGAACAGCATCTGCCGGTCTTTGCCGCCAAAGCACACATTGGCAGTCCATGGCTCCGCCACGTCGATCTGCTCGATCTTGTTTCCGGAGGGAGCGAAGACCGACACACCTTTGCCGGTCAGATAGATGTTGCTTTCGCTGTCGATGGTCATCCCGTCCGAGCCCAGTTCGCAGAAGAGCGTCTTTTCCTTGAGGGAGCCGTGCGGCTGGATGCGGTAGCGGTAGGTCTTGCCGGCGCCGATGTCGGCCACGTAGAGCAGCTTGCCATCCGGCGTGCCGATAATGCCATTGGGCTGCTTCATGTCGTCAATCACGCGAGTCAGCGTCTTGTAATCCGGCGCCAGGAAATACACGCACTCACCCATTTCTTTCGGACCGCGCTTCCAATACGGGCGCTTGTAATAAGGGTCTGTGAAATACAGTCCGCCGCCGGGCCGCACCCACACATCATTGGGACCATTGAGCAGCTTGCCTTGGTAATCCTTCACCACCACGGTCGCCTTGCCGGCGGGGTCGACGCGCCAGAGCTGGTTCGTTTCGTCGGCGCAAGACCAGAGGTATCCCTCGGAATCGAAGGAAAGGCCGTTGGCGCGACCACATGGTTGCATGAAAGTCGAGAGCTTGCCGTCCACGCTCCATTTGAGAATGCGGTCGTTCGGCTGGTCGGTGAAGAATACGTTGCCCGCGCCATCGCAAGCCGGCCCCTCGGTGAAGGCGAAATCGCCGGCCAGCTTTTGCAGGGTCGCGTTGGGAGCGATGATCTTGCTATCCGCCGCCAGCACGTGGACGGCGCAAACGAGGGTCAGGAGAAGTTGGATAGAGTGTTTCATATTAGTCTCGATGCGCTGATCGAAATCCAAATATGGCTCGGTGTAAAGAAGGAAAGGAGATGTCATCGTCTCCGTTGACAACCGGCACGGCGGAAACCAGTCTGGAGCGGTGACCACTGACGGAACAGGTTCCCGCAGGACCACCCTTGCCCGGCTCGTGACCCGGGCGTCACGGGTGTTTTCCCGGCATCTTTGGATTGTGCCGCTGCTGGGGGCTGTGATCTTCGCTTTAGTCGGATTGTGGGTTCGCAGCCGGGTGGAAGAGACCACCCGCGCTGAATTGGCCGCCCGCCTGCAAACCGTCCTGCAGGCCGACATCAATGCGCTGCGGCTTTGGTTTACTGAGCGGGAGTATGACGCCAAGTCTCTGGCCTCGGACATGCGCATCCAGGGCGCCATTGCGGAGTTGGCGGCGTTGGCCAAAGATTCCAACGTGACCTCCTTGGCCCTGGCCAATTCGGCTTCCGCGCGCACTCTGCATTCCCAGCTCCAGCCGCTCCTGGAAGCCGAGGATTACCTCGCTTTTGAAATCGTTTCTCCGGACAAGCAGATCATCGCCTCGACCCGCCCGCAGGCGGTCGGCGCCCGCGCACCGCGCTCATATGATCTGTTTCTCAATAAAGCCCTCGACGGCCAACTGGCCGCCTCCCGTCCCTTCGCTCGCCAGCCCGATCTGAGCCAGCGGGTTGAAGGCCCGACGATGTTCGTCGCGGCGCCGGTTAAATCCACGAGCGGCGCCGTCATTGCGGTCTTGAGCCTCCGGATGGCGCCTGAGAAGGAGTTTAGCACCATTTTCTCGGTCGCTCGCAGCGGCGAGACTGGGGAATCGTATGCGTTCGACCGCACCGCCCTCATGCTTACCACGACCCGTTTTGATCCGGAACTCAAGACGTTGGGCCTGATTCCCCCGGGGCGGGAAAACACGGCGATTCTCAACCTGAAGCTTCTGGATCCGGAGGCAGAGCTGCGGCCCGGCGATACGCCGGGCAAACCGCGCAGCCAGCTCAGCCTGACCCGAATGGCTGCCTCGGCGACTATGGGAAACAGCGACGTTGACATGCGCGGCTATCGCAACTACCGCGGCATGGAGGTCGTCGGCGCGTGGGCGTGGCTGCACGATTACGGCATGGGCGTGGCCACCGAAGAGTCGGTAACTGAAGCGTTCCAGACGCTCTATGTCTTGCGACGGGCGTTTATGATGCTGGTCGCCTTGCTCGTGGCCAGCGGTGGCGCCGTGTTTGGCTTCACGCTCCTGGTCGAGAGGCTGCAGGCCGACGCTCGGATGAACGCGCTGGCGGCCCGGAAGCTAGGCCAATACGTGCTCGAGCAGGAAATCGGGCGCGGGGCCAACGGAACGGTGTACCGCGCCCGGCATTCCCTTCTCCGTCGCCCGGTGGCCATCAAACTCCTCAGCCCGGACATGACCACCAAGGCCAACGCCGCGCGCTTCGAGCACGAGGTCCAGGTCACCAGCCAGCTCACCCACCCCAACACCGTCGCCATCTACGACTACGGTCGCAGTCCGGAGGGATTGTTCTATTTCGCCATGGAATACCTGGGCGGCATCGACCTCGACCAACTGGTGCGGCAATTTGGCGCTCAGCCGGAGGGGCGGGTCATCCACATCATGCGCCAAGTCTGCGGCTCGCTCTCCGAGGCGCATCGCATCGGCTTGATTCACCGCGACGTTAAACCGGCCAATATCATCCTGACCCGCCGGGGCGGAGTGTGCGACGTGGTGAAGGTCCTCGACTTCGGACTGGTGAAGGCGGTGAGCCTGGGGCCGGCCGGCGGTATGAAGGCCAATGCGGTGGTCGGGACGCCTCATTTCATGTCGCCCGAGGCGGTCGAGAAACCGGAGAGCGTCGATAGCCGCGGCGACCTTTACTCACTGGGAGCCGTTGGCTACTGGCTGCTCACCGGCAAGACCCTTTTCGACCCCGCTACCATCGAAGCCTTGCTCGTCTGCCAGGTCAAGGCGCTGGCGCCGCACCCCGCCGAGCGGCTGGGCAAACCAGTGTCCCCCGACCTGGCCGACCTCATCATGCGCTGCGTTGCCAAACAGCCTAACCAGCGCCTGCCCAGCGCGGAGGCCCTGGACCAGGCGCTGGCGGGGTGCGCCTCGGCGGGAGCCTGGACGCCCCTGAACGCCGAGCAATGGTGGCGCGCCAACATGGCCACCGTGGAAGCGCTCCCGGCCGCCACCATGGCGGAGAAGACCCTGGTCATTGCGCCGCGAGTTTAGCGAGCCAGCGCCAGCCTCAGGCCCGTCGGTCTCTGGCTGGGAAGCCGGGTCCTCCACGAAGATTGCTCTTGGTGAGACATTGAATTGAGCCTCACGCCGTTGGAGTGGCCCGGACAGGCGAAGGCCCAGCATTCGGTGGCGAATTCACGGAAAAGACCGGTCTCAATGGAAATCTGGCTGGAAGCTCAGGCCTTAGGGTGGCTTTAGGGTAGCTTTGGTGTCGCATTGGGGTGGCTTTACGGTCGCAATGGGGTGCCTATGCGTTGGCTATCAACACGCTTTGGGGTGGCTTTGATGTCGCATTGATGTCGCATTAGCCGATGTCGCGCGGTTTTGTCGCGCTCACCTTATCCAAACGTCACCGATGGCCGGAGAAGCCTTAAAATGTCCCAAAAGGAGACGGAGACTGTAGGCGGAGGGGCTCCAAGCATGTGCCCGGGATACACCAATCCGGAAATCCGTTCTCTCTGAATGCCCAAGGCTCTTTCCCAAAAGCGAGTACGTGAACTCGTCTTTGTGTCGGCGGTAGTCAGGAAACCCATGTTGCTCGGCCGGCCCGGCCCCCCATCACGCATCACGCATCGCACATTACATTTCATTACTGGCATCCACCCAGCTTTACCTGTAAAACCACCTCATGTCGCGTGACGAGCAACCTGCTGAACTAACCGCTCCGGTGAACTTGCTCCTCTCGGGCGATAAGATATGCCGAAACCGGCCTTTCCAATACCGCCGTTTTACGTTTGGCGCGCCGCTCGTAAATCGTAAATCCCAATGGCCCTCGAATCCAAACCGCTCTTCCACCCGGAAGTCCTCCTCCAGCAGCAGACCCAGCGCACGTTGCTCGACTGGCAGCGGGAGGAATACGCCATCGAAAAGCCCAGCAACCAGCTTCTCGCCGTGACCGAACTCGATTCCGACACCTGGGTAGGCGAGGTGAAGCGCATTTGGGGCAAGAAACTGCCGCTGACCACCCCCCCACGCTCCACGCTCTGCCGCTCTGCCGCTCGAGCCGCCGCCCGCGCCCTCACTGCCGAAACCTCGAAACTGGAGCGCACCCTCAGCGACCTCGTCAACCGCAGCGCAGCTTCGGCAAGGGCCTGGAAAACGATGCTCTTCATCGGCGCTGGCCGCCATGCCCGCTTCAATGGCTTGGCACGGTCCTCACCGAAGAAGCATATTGGGCGTCCTTTCCCGTTATGCGGCTTAACCACCAATCCTTCAGAAAGAGAAAGAGCTCGTATGCCGTGTCCTCAAGTGGTTGCCCTGAGCTCTGCCAGTAATTTCGAGATGTCACAATACCTTTAACTGACCTATTCTCGGCCCACCTTTAGCTGGGAGGGGTTGCCATTGTTCTGGGACTCTCCCACTTTTCGTCCAGAGATTGCCTGACGGTTTCGATGAGCTGGCGCGAGGAACAGGGTTTCTGCAAAAAGCGACTCTTGCTCCGCCGGATAAAGTCTGTATCCCGGCCTGCATTTTCTCGATCGTAACCGCTCGTAAAAATGACTTTCAGCCCCGGCTCTTGCCCCCAGAGCCGCTCCACCATCTCCCGCCCGGTCATGCCTCCCGGCATTACCATATCCGTCAGCACCAAATCAACGTTCGCCCCGTGTCCCTCCCATACCTCCAGACCCTCGCGGCCCGAGCTGGCCTCTTTCACCAGGTACCCGAACCTCTCGAGCATGTGGCGCGTCTGCAGTCGAACTGCCGGGTCGTCCTCCACCACCAGGACCGTTTCGCTGCCGCCCCGCAGCGTCTCTTCGGCCTTTGCTTCCGTCGCCCCGCTGGGCGCTTCAATGGCTGGCAGAAAGATCTTGAAACTGGTCCCTTCGCCGATGCGGCTGGAGACTTCGATCCAGCCCTGATGCTGTTTGACAATGCCATAGACTGTGGCCAGCCCGAGACCGGTGCCCTTGCCGGGATCTTTGGTCGTGAAGAACGGCTCGAAAATGCGGGGCAAGACCTCCGGCGCAATGCCGGTGCCCGTGTCGCGCACGCATAAAGTGACAAACTGTCCCGTCCGTCCCTCGGAATTGCTCCGCGCATAGCCCTCGTCCAAGGTGGTCCGGTCGGTCGTAATCACGAGCGGGCCTCCACGGGGCATCGCGTCGCGGGCGTTGACCACCAGGTTGACCAGCACCTGCTCCAACATGCCAACGTCGGCCTGCACGAACGCCTGCTTTGTCCCATAGGCGCATTGCAGTTGCACGTCTTCCCGGATGATTCGGTTGAGCATCTTGGTCACGCTGCCGATCACGTCGTTCAGATTCAAGGGCTGGGCCTGCATCACCTGCTTGCGGCTGAAGGTCAGCAATTGGCGTGTCAGGCCAGCCGCCTTGTCCGACGCGCTGGTGACATGTTTGAGACATTCGCGCGCCTGGGCGCTGAGTTGGTCGGAATCCATCAATACCAATTCGGCGTTGCCCCGGATGACGGCCAGCATGTTGTTGAAATCGTGCGCCACTCCCCCCGCCAGTTGCCCAATCGCTTCCATCTT
>Ga0182014_10007884_pt1 | contig 11027 bp, 8 predicted proteins | sample 612S2DmetaG_FD_120489 | JGI IMG/M metagenome (GOLD analysis project Ga0182014, IMG submission 120489) | Permafrost microbial communities from Stordalen Mire, Sweden - 612S2D metaG | ecosystem: Environmental > Terrestrial > Soil > Wetlands > Permafrost | place: Sweden: Stordalen | collected... | reverse complement strand
GGATTGGGGGCTAGGGATTGGGGGCTAGGGATTGGGGGCTAGGGATTGGAGATCCGGTCCAAAACGTTCGCCGACTTGCACGTGATGACCGCGAAGGAACTCGTCGATCGGCATCAGCCGCTTGCCGGCCGGCTGGATGCTCTTCGGCGCCACGGCGCCCGGCGCGGCGGCAAGCACCAGGCGATTGCCGCCGGCCTCCAGCACGGTGCCTGGCGGCACGCCGGTCTCTTCGGTTTCGACAACGGCCAGGGGACCAAGAATGAGACGCACGGGCGGACCGTCCGAGCGGCGCCAAAAGGTATACGTCTTGGGCCACGGTTCCATTGCGCGAACGTGGTTCTTAATCGCCACGGCCGGCCGCGCCCAGTCGATCAGGCCATCGGTTTTCTTCAGCCGCGGGGCCTTGCCGGCCAGGGCGGGGTCTTGGGGCAATGCCGCGGCGCGGCCCGCCTCCAGCAGATCGATCGCCTCGCACATCAGCCTGGCCCCAAGCTCGGCCAGCCGGACCTCCAGTTCTGCCGCCGTCTCGTCGGGATCGATGGCCATGCGGGCTTGCGCGATGCAGGGGCCGGCGTCGATCTGGGGGGTCATGTGAATGACGGTCACGCCGGTTTCCGTCTCGCCGTGGTAAATAGCCCAATTGATCGGGGCGGCGCCGCGATATTTCGGCAGCAGCGCGGCGTGCAGGTTCACGCCCCCGCGGCGAGCCGTCGCCAGCGTGGCCGGCGCGAGAATCTGCCCATAGTCGCAGGTTACGAGCAGGTCGGCGACGAAACCCGCCAAGCGGGCCTGGGCATCCGGCGCGTTCACGTCCTCGGGGTCGACGATCTCCGAGCCGTGCGCCTGGGCAATGTCGCGAATCGAACTGATCGGCCGAATCGGCTGGCCCCGATGGCTGCGCAGCGGGGCCGTGACCAACGCCACCACGTGGTGGCGGGTATCGTAAAACGCGCGAAACATCGGCACGGCGAAGGGGCCCGTCCCTAGCATGAGCAGACGCATAGCGTTGAGTCTACGCAAATCGCGGGTGATTGGGAAGGTCGGAGAACAGGGGTCAGGGACCAGGGGTCAGGGGCCAGGGAAAAGTCTCTTATTCCTGACCCCTGATCCCTCGGTTGACAATCCCTTCCCTCTCTGCCACCATGATCCGCATATGCTGCTGCTGATCAACACGAATCGCATGTTGCCGCCGATTGCGCCGGTGGGGCTGGACTACGTGGCGGGGGCGGCACGCCGGGCGGGGATCGAAACCCACGTGCTCGACTTATGCCTGGCCGGCGATCCGAACGCCGCGCTGGCCGAATGCTTTCGGCAAATGCAGCCGAAATTGTTGGGCCTTTCGCTGCGCAATACCGACGACTGTTTCTGGCCGAGCGCGGCGTGGTTCGTGCCGCAATTGCAGGAAACCATCGCCACGCTGCGCCGGCTAACCGCTGCGCCCGTTGTGCTAGGCGGCGTCGGCTTCTCCATCTTTGCCCGCCAGATCATGGAGTACGTGGCCGCCGATTTCGGCATCCGCGGCGACGGAGAACAGGCCATAGCCGAGCTGTATACGGAAATCCGCGGTCAGCGGCGGTTCTCGCAAGTGCCGGGACTGATCTGGCGGCAGGACGGCGCTTGGCAGGCCAATCCACCGGCATGGCCGCAGCGGCTCATCGTGCCCACCGAGCGCGACGCGATCGAGAACGCCGCCTATTTCCGCCGCGGCGGGCAGATTGGCCTGGAGACCAAGCGCGGCTGCGGTCGGCAGTGCCTTTATTGTGCCGATCCGTTGGCCAAGGGCACGGTTGTCCGGCGGCGCGACGCCGGCGCAGTGGCCGACGAAGTGCAGGCGTTGTTGGCCCAAGGCGTCGACGTGCTCCACCTGTGTGACGCCGAGTTCAACCTGCCGCCCGATCATGCCGGGGCGGTCTGCGACGAATTGATTCGTCGCGGCCTCGGTTCGAAGGTGCGGTGGTATGCCTATTTGGCCGTCGTTCCGTTCGACGGTGAACTGGCCAGCCGGATGCGCCGGGCTGGATGCGCCGGGATCAATTTCACTAGCGATTCCGCCCATCCGGCCATGCTGGCCCTGTACCGGCAACCGCATGGCAAGGACGATTTGGCCCGGGCGGTGCGGCTCTGCCGCCAGAATGGCATGGCCGTGATGTTGGACCTGTTGCTGGGCGGGCCGGGCGAAACGTCCCGAACGCTCGCCGAGAGCATCGCTTTCTTCCGCTCGATCGAGCCCGACTGCGTGGGCGCCACATTGGGCGTGCGTATTTATCCCGGCACGGGCATGGTCGCGCAGGTGGCGGCCGAGGGGCCGATGGAGACCAATCCCAGCATCCGCCGCCGCTACGACGGGCCGATCGACCTTCTGCGGCCGACGTTTTACCTGGCCTCGTCGCTGGGTGAGCATCCCGCTCAGCTCGTGCGCGAATTGATTGCCGGTGACCAGCGGTTTTTTCCACCCCTGGAAGAAGAGTCTTCCTCGGTGTTGCCCGCCCAGGGCGATCACAATTACAACGCCAACCAATCGCTATGCGATGCCATTGCCGCCGGCGCCCGGGGAGCCTATTGGGATATTCTACGGAAGCTCAAAGACAAGGACGAAGGCCGGACCGTTTAGAAAAGCCTACTTAGGTCCGCAAGGCTTCCAATTCGGCTAACCGCAAGGCGATTTGCTGATCGTCGGGAATGATCCCCCGCTGCCGATCGCCCTCGAATTGCTGCTCCAGGTCCAGCAGCGCCTGCTTCACCGAGAGCAGGCCGGTGGGCGTGAGCCGGTCGATGAAAAGCACGCCGTCGAGGTGATCGTATTCGTGCTGGGCGGCCCGGGCAAGCAGCCCGCTGAGCTCGTAATTCACCGCCTGCCCGGCAAGGTCGTAGGCGGAAAGGACGATCTTCGCCGACCGTTTCACGGGGGCGTAGATTTCGGGAAAACTCAGGCAGCCTTCCTCGGCCTCCACCGTGCCGCTCCGCTTGCCAATCACCGGATTGAGGAAGATATACTCCTCGCCTTTGCCCGGCTCGCCCTCGGGGTTGAGAATGAAAAAGCGATACGGCAGGTCGACCTGGTTGGCGGCCAGACCGATGCCTTTTTGCGCGTACATCAGGTCGAACATCTCGGCAACGGTATTTTTCAACTCGTTGTCGACACGGCGCAAAAGTTTCGACTTGTGACGCAGGGCGGGGTGCGGATACTTGAGGACTCGCAGCACAGGATCGGCTCCATCAGGGGGGGCTCGCTCATCGTACGGGATGAGACATGCAGACTATAGAATTATAGATGCCCCTGGAGCCAACGCGAAGGGGCGGTACGACAACTGCTACCCAACGGGCGGCAGGCGCGGGAGTTTCGGGATAAGTAATTGCAGGGCAAGCAGTTCATCGCGTCGCCGAACTGCTTCAGCTCACCAGGCGGCGCTCGATGGGTTTTTGACCCACCGGGGCAGGCCGGAACAGGTCGGATCGCTTCAATCCCAGTTCCCGGGCCATTTGCCGGGCGTAGTCCAGGTTTCCCACGTCCAGGCCGTGGATGTTCGAGCCGAAGGAGAACTTGGCCCCCGCCCGCTTGGCCTGTCGGAGCACGGCCAGACTGGGCAACCGGGCCCAGGAACTGATTTCAATGGCTACCCCGTACTGGAGGGCGGCGTCGATGATCCGCTCGGTTCGCGGCGGCGTCCACAGGGCGTCGTAATCCTGGGCGAGCAGCGGCGGCAGGTACGTGGGGTTGGCCAGAATATCGAGCGGTTCCCGGGCCATGACTTGGACGTGGAACTCGGTGTAGCGATCCATGAATTCCTGGCGATCGTCGATCTTCAGGCCCGGCTTCCAAAGCTCTACGCGGCGGCCATCCTTCTCCGGAAGGGTCAGGGCGTCGGAGAGGACGTAATCCAGTTGTGCGACCAGCTCTTTGGAGAAGCACGTCATCCAGTCGAGCCCTTCGGCCTGGATGCCGCGGAACACCGGCTTGCCGGCCAGCATGTCCAAGTATTTCTTCAGGTCGTCGTCGTTGCTCAGCAGGTTCGGATACTTATTGGCCTTGGTACCGGCATGCTCGACGATGCCGAACTTCACGCCGCGCCGCCGGGAAATCTCCAGCGCCCGCTCCAGGGTGACCTCGCCGCCGAGATGGGCATGGTAGTCGATGAAGGGGAGATCGCTTTCGCCGGCCGCCTCGGCTCGCCCGCTAAGGCTACCCTTGGCCGTCATCATTGCACCGGCAAGAACCGCCGTGCGCCCGAGAAAACTTCGCCGCGAAATGTCGCTCATGGCCGGACCTTTGGGGGGCTGGGTGTGGTGGGGGGAGGCGGCCGCAGCCGCCTCGAGCAATCCCCGATGATACTCCGGCGGCGCGGCCGGGGCAAGCGGGGCAAGCGTTGCCGGCACGATCAGTCCACGCCCAGCTTCGTATCCTGGCCGTGTTGGTCCAACCAATCGAGCATTTTCTGGATACTACCCGTGGCCACGGCGATGCAGGTATCGGCCGCGCCGTAGTAAAGCCGCAGCGTGTCGCCATCCGGTTCGACGACGTGTCCGCAAGGGAACACGACGTTGTTCACGTCGCCGAATCGCTCGTAGGGGGCTTCCGGACCGAAGACCCAGGCATCGCCGCGCCGCAGGCATTTTTCGGGAGTCGTGAGGTCCATCAACGCCAGCCCAATGCGGTAGAGACTGCCGGAGGCCGTCACGTGCACGCCGTGGTAGATCAGCAGCCAGCCGGCCGACGTTTCGATGGGCGGCGTGGCCAGCCCGATCTTGCCCGCATCCCACCAGGCGCCCCGCCGGGCACGAAGAATCAGCCGATGGCTTCCCCAATGCCGCAGATCGGGCGAGTAGGAGATCCAGATATGTGCCCCTTGGGCACTCACCGGTCGGTGGATCAAGGCCCAGCTCTCGCCGATCCGCCGCGGCAGCAAGGCGGCATCTTTGTCTTCCGGTGGCATAATCTCGCCGTAGCGCTGGAAACTGTGGAAGTCCTGCGTAAGTACCAGCGACACACCCGGGCCGACCTGCGAATAGTTCGTATAGACCACCGCCCAGCGTTCCAACTCGGTGAGCCAGGTGATGCGAGGGTCCTCGAGTCCCCATTTTTCTTCGGGATATTCGTCAGGGTTCGGCAGCAGCGTGGGCACGGGGTCGATGGCCCAGCCGTCCACGCCGTTGCTCGAACGGGCGGCACAGAGGTGCGAAACGCCGCGACGGTCCTCGACCCGGCACAACAGCAAGGTCGTGCCGTCGGCCAGCCGCGTGGCTCCGGCATTGAAAATGGTATTGACCGCGTAGGGCCAATCCTCGGCGGTCAATAGAGGATTCGCCCGGTGGCGCTCGAAGAGCGTTTCCTGTTGTCTGAGCCAAGCTGGATTCATGGTCTGCCTGTGGTCGAAGGATCGCTATTGGCTGTATTCCGGACAGGCATCCCCTTGCTGTTTTCGCAGCGCCGCGGACGAGGCGCGTCCATCGCCATCGGGTGTCCCTTCCAGCAGACGCAGCTCCACCAGCGCCTGAAGAAACGCCAGGGCCGATTCGGCCCCTTGGTTGATGCTCGGTCCTTCGGGCGAAAGGCCGTCGCCGCAGCCGCCCGTAACGCTGTCGTACAGGGCAAGGTCGGCGTCGTTGCGGCCCAGGAACCACTGGAAGATCCGCCGGGCATGTCGCCGCCAACGATACTTGCCCGTCACCCGATAGGCCTCGATGCACGCCGCGATCGTGATCTGGACCTCGATGGGCTGCTGGTCAAAGCGCGCCGGCACACCCCCCTGCACATAGAACCCCTGGTTGCCGACGGGGGCGAAGTGGCCGCGCGACGAAGTCTGCACCGTCAGCAACCAATCGAGCGATTGCAGCGCCGTGGCGATCATCGGGGAGCGGCCCAGCGACCGGCCGCACAACAACAAGGCATGCGGCAGGGCGGCGTTCGCATAGGTCAGTTGCCCTTCGAACCACGGCCACTCTGGCGACGCATGTTGCTGGAAGGCCGCCTCGAGACGTGTCCCCAACAAGGTGCTTATCTCCTGTGCCGCATGGTCGCCGGGAAAACGCCGCAGAAAGTCGTGCAGGCCAAAGAGCGTGAAGGCCGCCGACCGCAGATCGGTGAAATCGCGGGCGGCAGGCAGGGCCAAGTCGAACAATCGGCCCGCCGCCTGTCGCAGCCCTTCCTGCCGGGAGCGTCCCAACACGGCGCCCAAGGCCCAAAGTGCCCGCGCGTGACTGTCCTTGGAGCCGCACTCTTCGAGCCAACGGCGGTCGTACGACATGAAGTTGCGGAAGTGGCCATTTTGCGGGTTGTAGGCGTGCCACAAGAACGCCAGGTAGCGATAGGCCAACCCGCTGGTCCGCGCCATCCATCGGTCGCCGAGTTCTTCCAACGTCACGGTCAGCAGCAGGGCCCGGGCGTTGTCGTCGGTGGTATAGCCTTCCGAGTAGTTCGGCACACTGGCCACGGCGTGCTGCAACATGCCCACGTCGTCGGTCAGACGGCGGAGATGGTCGAGGCCGAGCGGCGGCATTTCGTCCCAATTTGCCGCCAGCCGCGACCGCGGCGAGGCCAGACGCGTTCGGCACGCCCGTTGAAAGCTCGCTATGTACTGTCGGGCCACAACCGGCCAGGTCATTTTGCGGCTGGCCAGATAGGCCTGCCGGCGGATGGCGTTTCGCTCGTCCTCATCTTCCAGGAGGTGCATGACGGCGTGGGCCAGGGCGTCGGGGGCGGCAAAAGGCACCAAGATGCCGCTACCATCGGACAACAACTCTTCCGCGTGCCAATAGGGCGTCGAGATCACCGCCTTGCCGGCGCCCAGGGCGTAGGCCAGCGTGCCGGAAGTGATTTGATCTTGGTTCAGATAGGGGGTGACGTAAATGTCGGCCGCGCTGAGGAACTCGGTCAGCTCGTCCAGATTGACGAAGCGGTTGTGAAAGATCACATTCGCGTCGACCCCCAGTTCGCGTGCCAGGGCTTGCAGCGACAGGCGATACGATTCGCCTTCCTGGCGGACGACGTTGGGGTGCGTGGCGCCGACGACCAGGAACACCACCTCGGGAAACCGCTCGATGATCTCCGGCAGGGCCTGGATCACGGTTTCCACCCCCTTGCTCCGGCCCAACAGCCCGAAGCTTAAGAGGACCGACTTGCCCTGCACGCCGAATTTTCCTTTATACGAGTTCGGATCGTTGAACGGGACGTCGGGAATCCCATGCGGAATGAGGTCGATTTTGGCCGGAGAGACCCGATACAGTTCGCCCAGCAGTTCCGTCCCCTTCTGGGTCATCACCACGACGCGGTCGGAACGATCGACGATTTCGCCCAAAACCTTCTGCTGCGTGGAACTGGGGCGGCAGGGGACCGTGTGCAGGGTGGTAACCACCGGCGTGCGCAAATCCCGCAGCAGCCAAAGGATGTGGCTCCCGTCGGGACCGCCGAAGATGCCGAACTCGTGCTGGAGACAAACCAGGTCCAGCTTATTGAAGTTCAAAAAATCGGCCCCCCGGCGATAACTGGCCGGGTCCTTTTCATCGATCTGGAACTGGACGCGCGGCGGATACTCGTAGCCCTCGTCCCGGTCGTTTACCGCCGCGGCAAAGCAGGTGAGTTGTGGAAATTCAGATGCCAACGACTCGCAAAGATCGGTGGTAAAGGTAGCAATTCCACATTGCCGCGGGACGTAGTTTCCAATGACCGCGATGCGATGCATGGCAACCTCCTTTTTCCCTCCTCTAGTGTTACAGGCCGCCTCGTCAGGATCAATACGCCGAGGGCCTTTGTGGCATAGGGAATTCCCTTACACCCGAGGAGGGAGATAGCGGCAAGATTGCCGACCCGAGTTCGGGAAAAGTAAAGAAGATAGCCGGGGCCATTGAAGGTTAGATTGACAATGACGCGTTTAGCCGCCGACGGAACGTCGGCGTGGACAGCTAATTCGGCGGTTTCGGCCGGCGTGCCGCCGGCCGCTAAACGACATTAACTATTTGAGTCCCAAGAATGGCTATTCGAGAGCATGGCTACTTGAGAACATGACGCTACGCCATCAGCCGATTGAGCAACTGATCCAAGGAGACAAAGGCGAACCGGGTGACAGAATCCGAGGTGGCGTAGGGGACGTACAGATAGTCATTGTGGATCATCGCCCCGCAGGTGTAGACCACATTGGGGACATATCCGTCACGGTCTTCATCGGTGGGCATGATTAGGGGTTCCTTCAAGCAGCCGATCACCCGCAACGGATTCTTGAGGTCCAGGAGCATGGCCCCGATGCAGTACGTCCGCATCGGCCCAACGCCGTGGGTGAGCAAGAGCCAGCCCTCGGGCGTCTCCAGCGGCGAACCGCAATTGCCGATCTGCACGAACTCCCACGGGTGCCGGGGGGTGTGCAGGCGTTCGGCCGTCTCCCAGAAATGGAGGATGTCGGAATACATGATGTACAAGTTCTCCCCGTCGATGCGGGAGCACATCGCATAGTGGCCGCCGATGCGGCGGGGGAACATGGCCATGCCCTTGTTCTGGGCACAGGCGCCGTTGAGCGTGTGGATGCCGATCCGCAGGAAATCGCGGGTCTCCATGAATTGCGGCAGGATGCGGCAGCCGTCGCTGGCGGTGTAGGTGCCGAAAAACGTAACGGCGCCGTCGTCGTCGACAAAACGCACCATCCGCAGGTCTTCGATGCCGTGGCTCTCGTTGCTGGTCAGGGGGAAGATCACCACCTCGCTGGCGTCGGTATCCCGCGACAATTGCAGTTCGTAGTTGGAACGCGCCAGCCACAACATGCCCTCGCACGTCTCGGGCGAACGAAATCGCTCGGGTTCCGCCGCCTGCGCCGCCGCCAGCGCATGCTGCAAGTCCATGATGGTGAACTGATCCGACAGGCGGTCCAAGACCAGGTCGGCGGTCGTGGCGTCGATGGCCATGTCGTGCAGCTTGCGGCGAAACAGCGGCTTATCGTAACGGCGGTCGGGCGACGTGCGGACGCGGCGCGAAAACCGGCCCGGCGGATCCATGTGCACGCTATGATCGGCGGTGATGACGCCCGTGCGAAACATCATGCACGAGACGTGTCCCTCGCCGGTCGCGCGGAAGCTGAGAATGAAGCGCACCGCCCCTTCGGGCAGGTTCCGCTGGTTCCGATGCGGGACGATCGACGGATTGAACAGTGCCGCGGAGGCGATCGAGTACTCCATGGTGAAGTAGGAGCCGATCAGCAGCCGGCGCGGGCGCGAAAGGCCCTTCAGGCCGCCGGTCAGCGCGGACATGGCCTGGCAGTTTTCCTCGAAGACCGCTTCCAAGTTGTGATGACGGTGCGAAAACTCCCGCCGCACCTGGTCGAGGGCCTCGGCGACCTCGTCGTCCGAGAGGCGGCCGACGCGTTCGATCACGTTCCGCACGCGCATCTCGCCGCCGGGGTCGAACAGCCGCGTGATCACCCGCCGCGCATCGCTGCCGAACTGCACCGGCAGACGGTGGACCTCCGGAGAAGAACGCTGCCATGGCTGCCCCGGTTCCGTATGCTTCAGAATCACGCTCATCAACGAACTCCCGAATGCGGTTGCCGGACCAAACGCCATGGGACATAGCCATGGCTGCCAACCGGCGGCAGATATCGCTTCCTGCCAGACGACGATGAATTCTAGTGCGCCCCCATGGTCGGTGCAACGGCCAAACGGCTCGGAGACCTGCCCGCCAGCATATTATGCAGCAACAACCGCCCTGGATGGTGCATCCCGATCTTGCCCGGCACGACAATTGCCAGTTTGCGGGCATTCGTGGCGGGACAGTTGGCCGTTGAGCGTCCCGGGCTTGCCCTGCCGCCCCTTGTGGGCGAGAATCACGCCTTTCGAATCCCTGCTTTGATTGCGGAACATGAGAAACGCCCCGGGATTGCAATCCCGGGGATTGAGCGACGAAACGGTTCCACAACGAAAACAAGACGCGACAAATACTCCGGAGGTCCCCGCCATGCGAATTGTGGTTTTGGACGGCTACACTCTCAACCCCGACGATCTGAGTTGGGCGAGCCTGGAGGCCCTCGGTCCGTTGACCGTCTACGACCGGACGCCGCTGGGGGAAACGGCCGTCCGCGCCGCCGAGGCCGAAATCGTACTGACCAACAAGGCGGTGCTCTCGCGGGAGATCCTCCAACGGCTGCCGCGTCTGCGCTATATCGGCGTGCTGGCCACGGGCTACAACATCGTCGACGTGGACGCCGCCCGGGAGCGGAAGATCCTGGTTAGCAACGTGCCCGACTACGGCCATACGTCGGTGGTGCAGATGGTCTTCGCCCACCTGCTGAACCTCATGCTGCACGTGGCCGACCACGGCCATTCCGTGGCCGCCGGCCGCTGGAGCCGAAACGCCGACTTCTGCTACTGGGATTATCCGCTCGGCGAGTTGGCCGGGCTGACGATGGGGATCGTTGGCTTCGGGCGGATCGGTCGGTCGGCGGCGGCGGTGGCCCAAGCGTTCGGCATGCGCATCCTGGCCCACGACGTTTCCCCGCCATCCGATCTGCCGGAAGGCGTCCGCTTTGTCGGGCTGGAAGAGCTGTTCTGCGAAAGCGACGTGGTGAGCCTCCATTGCCCGTTGACGCCGGCCACCGACAAGCTGGTCAACGCCGAGCGGCTGGCCCTGATGAAGCCTTCGGCCTGTTTGATCAACACGGCCCGCGGGCCGCTAGTGGATGAGGCGGCGTTGGCCGAAGCGCTCAACGCTGGCCGCCTGGCGGGGGCCGGTTTGGACGTGCTTTCGACCGAGCCGCCGGCGGCCGACAACCCGTTGTTGACGGCGAAGAACTGTTGCATTACGCCGCACATCGCCTGGGCCACCCGTGCCGCCCGGCAGCGGCTGCTCGATGCGGCCGTGGCGAACGTGCGGGCCTTTCTCGCCGGGAAGCCGCAGAACGTGGTCAACGGGTAGCGGTGCGGAGTTTCGTAACGGAGTAACCGTTCACGGGGCTGCCGTCATCCACGACTGTCATCCTGATATGGTTGGACCAGTCAAGAGCCGTGTTGTGGTTTTTTATTGAGTCATGGGGTTGGTTCATGTAGCCGGCAGG
>Ga0182014_10007883_pt1 | contig 11028 bp, 7 predicted proteins | sample 612S2DmetaG_FD_120489 | JGI IMG/M metagenome (GOLD analysis project Ga0182014, IMG submission 120489) | Permafrost microbial communities from Stordalen Mire, Sweden - 612S2D metaG | ecosystem: Environmental > Terrestrial > Soil > Wetlands > Permafrost | place: Sweden: Stordalen | collected... | reverse complement strand
TCTTCCTCGAAGGCCGCCAAACCGACCTGCTCAAGTCTCTGCGCGAGCGCATGTCGGAAACCGCCGAGGCGCAGGAGTTTGAGCGCGCCGCCCGCTATCGCGATCTGATCTCCACCGTCGAGCAACTGCAGGAGAAGCAGCGCATCGCCGCCGCCGAAGGCGATGACGCCGACGTCTTCGGCTTTCACTACGAAAACCAGATGCTAGCCGTGAACCTGTTCCACATGCGCGGAGGGAAAGTTCTGGACCGCCGCGAATTTTTCTGGGAAGACCTCCCCGAGTTCGCCGCCCAACAATTTGCCGCGCCACCAAACGAACAGGACGATGGAGCGACGGGCGTCCCCGCCCGTCCCGGCGAGCATCGCCCGCCAGCGACAGCCGCAGATGCCCGCGCTTTGACGAGCGGGGACGTCCGTCTCTCCGCCGATTCCTTCCATCCCGGCGAATTCTTTTCCGCCCTGGTCAAGCAGCTCTATCTCGCGCAGCCCTACGTCCCCCGCAACATCTACATCCCCGTCGACTTCGAAGACCGCGAAGAACTGGAAGAAGCGCTCAGCGAACAGCTCGCGGGCGAGGGCGCCCGCGCCACACGGGTGTACATCACCGTCCCGCAGCGCGGAGACAAGCGCGAGCTAATCGATCTAGCCGGCACCAATGCCAAGCAATCTTACGATCAGCGTTTCCGCGTGTTGAAGCCAAACGCCCGCGCCATTCAAGAAGCCCTCCAGGACGCGCTCGCCCTCCCCGAACTCCCCAAGCGCATCGAGTGTTTCGACATTTCGCACATTCAGGGAGCGGAAACCGTGGCGTCGATGGTGGTGTGGGAAGACGGCAAGATGAAAAAATCGGACTACCGCAAGTTCATCATCAAGACCGTCGCCGGCGTGGACGATTTTGCTTCCATGCGCGAAGTGGTCACGCGCCGCTACCAGCGCCTGTGTGAAGAAAATAAGCACGAAGAAAAAAAGCCCATGCCCAGCCTGGTGCTGATCGACGGCGGCCTGGGACAGCTCCACGCCGCCGCCCAGGCGCTCGAAGCCCTCGAAATCATCAACCAGCCGCTAGCCGCCATTGCCAAGCGAGAAGAAATTATCTACGTCCACGGACAGGTGGACGACCCCGTCGTTCTCGACCATCATTCTCCCGTCCTGCATCTGGTGCAGATGATCCGCGACGAAGCCCATCGCTTCGCCGTAACCTTCCATCGCAAGCGCCGCCAGATCCGCGACCGCGCCACCGAGTTAAGAGAAATTCCCGGCGTAGGCGAATCGACCACCCGCCGTCTGCTCGAACATTTCGGCAGCCTGCAGGCCGTGAAGCAAGCGGACGTAGCCGCGCTGTCGGCGGTAGTGACCAAATCCCAAGCCGAAGCCATCCTGGAGTATTTTCGGAAGACGGCTCTTAGCTATCAGCTGTCAGCGCCCTTGTCATCCTGAGCGAAGCGAAGGACCTATGGATTTGACTGCCGGCTGCCCTCCACAAAAACGGACCGGTGGCACAAGGCCACCGGTCCATGATTGGTACTGACGTCAACGTTACTGGTGGAAGTCGATCAGGTACGGGTTGCTGCTTGTGGTCGGCAGGGCGACGACCTGCGAGGGGGAGATGATATAGAAGATCTCCTGTTCGACGCCGCCGTTGCTCACGACCACTCGTCCGCTGGATGAAACGACATAGGTCTGGTTGATGGAACTTGAGGACGGCCCCCCGCTGCCGTTTTTGTCCGACGTTCCGGTGAGAGTGCCGCCATCGGCGTTTACGTAGTCGATCTCCTCGTCCACGTTCGCGCTAACCGGCTGCTGACTTCCACCCAGGTAATTCCCGGACAACGAGCCGTTGTCGAAGTTGCTCCCCGTCTGCGGTGTCATCACACCAAAGTCCACCCCAGCACCGGTCCCAACCACGAAAGCTTGGTTCGCGGCAACCAGGTAGAAGACTGGATTGTTGCTGGTGCCTCCACCTGTGACGACGACGTTGCTGAGCGTCATGCGTCCGTTTGACGACACGTTGTAGTTCCCCGACGCGCTAAACGTGCTCATCGTGCCGCCCTCGTTATCGTCCAGACTCACGGAGAAACTCCCGTTGCCGTCGGCGGTGAGGAGTCCGGCCTCTGCTTCGGGCGTGGCTCCGCCCCTGAGTTTCTCCATTTCCAGCACGCTGATGCCGTCGAGTGACTGGTCGGTGAACGTGCCGCTTTGCTGCAACACCTGTCCGGCTTGTATCATCGGCGGGATTTCCGTGTCCACTGCCATCATCAGCAACTCGGAGGAACTGACGACATAGAAGACGAAGTTCATGTTGCCACTGCTGGAGGTTATGGTTGCAGTGCCACGGCCAGTGGACGCCACGCTGAAATCGCTGGCACTGAAAGTCTGCTCCGTCTGAAGCGTTCCGGCGTCGTCACTGTCATCTTCGCCAGAAATAAAGCCGTGGCCATTGGAGTTGAATTTACCAGCCACGGCGAAGCGGTTGGCACTCTGATCGGCTCCGGCGAGTCCAAAGGCGTAGTTGTCTTTGATCTCGCTGGTTGAGAATGGAGTGGTCTGTTGCTTGCGCAGCAACCCGGAAACCTTCGCGTTGTCGCTGTCGTACGAAACGATGTGGCCGTTGCCGTCGCTCGCATCCAGCGCCGCTTCAAAAGTGCCGGCGCCGCCGAGTCCGCCGCTATAGGTCAAGGTAACCGTGGCGAGATTGTTCGAGCCCACACAGTACGTCCCAGTGAACGTGCCGCTCCCGGGTCCTGATGGGCTTCGCTGATCGCTCACGTCCAGGATTCCCCCGGAAATGTGTCCCGCTCCGTCGGCGGCGAAACTGCCTGCACTAGAGAAGGCCGTCGTTGCACTGCTCCACCCGTTCAGGATCAGGGCATAGTTGCCACTGAGAAGGGCGTCGTTTGTGCCCGAGCAGGCCTGACCGGCATTAATCGTGATGCTAAAGTTGGCGACGCTTTCTTCTGCCGGACTTTCCGAATCGGTGACCGTAACCGAGAAGGTCGGAGTGGTTCCGGGCGTGGCCGGCGCCGTGCCCGAGAGCACCCCGGTCGAGGTATTGATGGAGAGCCAGGACGGATTGCCGCTGAGGCCCCAGGTGTATGGCGTCAGGCCGCCGGTGGCACTCACCGTGGCGCTGTAGGCCATGTTGACGGTGGCGGCCGGCAGCGACGTTGTGGTGATCGCGAGCGTCGTATTGATGGTGATGCTCAGGGGGGCCGTCGCCGTACCCGCGGCCGCATCGGTGACCTTGACTGTGAAGCTGGAGGTCCCCACTGCAGTAGGCGTACCGGTGATCGCGCCGGCGTTCAAGTTCAATCCAGCCGGCAGTGTGCCAGCGCTAATGCTCCAGCTGTAGGGCGGAGTGCCGCCGCTGGCCTGCAACGTCGCGCCCGTGTAAACCGTATTCACCACGCCCGCGGGCAGGCTCGTCGTAGAAACCGCGAGCGGTGCGGTTGTAATCGAGATGCTGAGGCTCGCGGACGTGGTTTGCGCCGGTGGGGTCTCCGAATCGGTCACCGTCACCGTAAAGGTCGAGGTGCCGAGTACAGTTGGCGTCCCGGTGATCGCGCCCGTCGAGGACAGCGTCAGACCAGTCGGAAGCGTGCCCGAGTTCAGCGTCCACGTGTAGGGCTGAAGTCCACCGGTCGCGGTCACCGTCTGGTTGTATGCCGTGCCAATTACCCCCGCTGGCAAGGACGTAGTCGTGATGGTCAACGCCGCCGGCGGGTTCACGGTCAGTGTGAAATTCTGGACTGCGCTCGGCGAGACGCCGTTCGACGCGGTGAACGTTACAGGGAACGTGCCGTTCGCGGTGGGCGTTCCCCTCAGAGTGCCCCCATGGAACGTCACGCCGCCGGGCAGCGTGCCTGACTCCGCGATACTCGGGGTGGGAGACCCGGTCGCGGTTACGGTGAACGAACCCGCCGCCCCCTCGGTAAACGTAGTGCTGCTCGCACTGGTTATGGCCGGAGCCTGACTGTGCGCACTCGAGCTGCCGCATCCTGGCAGACCCAGCGTAAGAAGAGAGATCAATCCCGACAGCAACGCCGCAACCGTTACACGTTTCACAATTTCACCTTGACGCACGGGAATTCAGAATTGTCTCCCGGTCTCTTCACTGGAGGAATCATGCGTTACCAACGGCGGTTACTTCAAGTTACTCAGGTGCTGACTTTCCCGAAAGCGATCCCCTGGCAGGATGCGGAAAAACTACTCGCAGTCCACAAGGCGCTGTGCCGTGAGAAAGATAGTGCGAGGCATAAGCCATTAACAGGTGTTCAGCTGTCTTTCGGCGGAGCATTCTTTTTTTCATTGTTCAGCGCGCGTCGACGTTCAGCCAGATCGACGATCAGCAAGGCAACAGAGACACTCAAGAGGGGGCCTGCTATGCTGAAAATCGGCCTTGCTGCTGCGGGCCCCGCATTTCGGGCGTCATTGTGATACGCTGTGAAGCCCATTGCGAACAGCGCTGTTATGGAGGATGCCATAACCCACTCGCGTGGCAGATGTTTCAGCCGGCACAGCCCAAGAGGCAGTAACCACGCGAAGACATACCAGAGGTTGCGGTCTTTCAGAGCAGCCGCTACAGTCGCTGGGCTAGCGAGGCTCGATCTCAACATGCCGGCATAGGCCCAAGGAAAGAGCAGATATCCATTTGTGGCCGCCAACGCAGCTGTCAATGAGGCCACACCTGCCAACCCAGCGGCCACAAACCACATCACCTGTGTCCCCAGCGGTCGCTCCCGCCTGTTCATGACCATCCAAGTTGCAGCAAATACCAGCGAAAAGGGTAGAAATGTTTCCTTTGCGAGCGAACCCAATACGGCAGCGAGAGGGAGGAGAAAGAACCATTCTGCGGACAATGCCCACACCAACGCCATCATGAAAAATGCTTCTCCTGAGTCCACAAGACCCGCTAGCAGGAGATTCGGAACGGCAAAATTAAGGAGGTATATTGCTGAGCTGAGCAAGGCGATGTTCGGGCTCCCTATATTCCGAGACACCACAATGAACAGCAGGAATGCAGTCCCGGAAACAAACCAGCTATTTACAAGCAACAGCGCAAAATAGGCGGGGTTCCATGAACCCACCCGACCGGTGGCAGCGTGGAATATGGGCCGGGCGAGGTAGGGAATCAACACGCGATGCCGGAAATGAGTTGCGACGCCCTCCTCACTGCTCACCATCTTCGAGTACTCCGAGGCGTCGGGGTTACGAATGCCGGGGTCATAACGATTCAAGGTTTGGTAACCGAGCCCAATGCAGACTGCGAAGAAGAAACTCCACAGCGTCGTTGCAGTTGCGAGTGCCGAAAGCGATTTGCTGAACATCTTGAGAGAGTTTACCTCGGAGTCGGATCGCCAAAGAACATCCCCATGCACTACCGAGGATAAGAAAAGCTCCTGCTTCCACAGGCGAAGGTGCTAAGAGATGGCGCCTCCGGAAGATTCAGCGGATTCAAAGGGCCATCGGTCCTGGCGTACGATTTATTGCGTCCTCGGGAATGACCTCTTCAGCGAAACGCCCTTCAGATTGCTGTTGCAGGAGGGATCCTGATAGCACTTGCGGAACGCCGGTACCACCAGCGCCTGCTCCACCGTCGGATCGTTAAAGTTCGCCAGCGTCTCGTTGGTGCGCTGGGCCGCGGAGCTGTCCCCGGTCTTCTGGTAAGCTTTGGCCAACCGTTGCAACGAAAGTGGATTGTTAATGTCCTCTTCCAGATGCGCGATGGCATCCGTGTACTTCTGGCCGGAGAACAGTACCGCGCCCGCGGCTCCGTGGTAAGCGGAGTCGATAATCTTGTCGTTTGAATTCTCCGACATCTGTTTCAGCTGCGCCAGAGTGGAAGTTATCATTTCCCGGTTACCCATCTCGACCGCGACGTCGACACGGTCGCGCAGGATCTGGGCCAATTCCTGTTGCAGTGCTGCCGCCATCGCATTGTTGCCTTGTTCCACGGCCGCCTGGGCTTTGGCGAGGAGCGCGATCGCCCGCCTGGGGCGCTGCTGGTAGATCGCCATTTGCCGCCACGCCTCTGCCTCCGGTTGGCTCATGTGCATGGCTTGGGCGTAGACGATAATTTCCCGGAAGGCGCGGTTCGCTCCCGCATAATCGCCCCCGCGGACAAACGTGATGGCCTCTCTGGTCCTCCATTGAATGCGGTGCAGTTCCGGCAGCGGAAATTTCCTGAAGCCAGTTTCGTACTCCCGGCGCGCCCGCGCCTGGTCTCCCATCAGCGCGTACGTGTCCGCGATTCCGAATTGCGACGAATAGAATGTGGGATCGAGGGCCAGCGCCGCCCGGTAGTGCTCGATCGCCTGATCGAACCGTCCCGCCATACGCAGAATTTCAGCGTAGGAATCCTGCGGGTTCGGGTCCTTGGGCAACGCCGCCACGTACTTGTCCATCAGCGCAAATGACTTCTCGAACTGCCGCGAGTAGGCGTAGGTGTAAGCGACGTTGTTCATGAGGCCGGGAGAGTCGAGCCCCGAATTCTCAAAGACAGCAATCGCCCGGTCATACTGCGTTTGCTGCGTCAGCCACCAGTTCGCCAGAAAGACAACCCATTTGTCGTGAGGATAGCGGCTGAGCACATCGTTCATCTTAGTGATGGCCGGTATCAGCTTGTGATCGTTCGCGTCCTGCAGCCATTCGATGACCAGTTTCTCGGCGGCACTGGCGTGACTGCGGCAGGCAAAGGCTTTCTGCTGCTCGCGCACCTCCTCGGCAGGGTCCAGGCTGGTCTGCGACAAAAGCTCGTGCCCCATGGCGAAATTGGGATCGATCTTGACCGCTTTCCGCAAAACCTCAATCGCCTGTGCCTGCTGAACCTGGTCAAGGTCGAGGTCCCAAGCCTTCTCCACCAGACGCCGGACCTCCGCCGACTTGGTCGTGAGCGGCAGTGCGTCCGCTCGCTGACTGATTTGAGCAAACCCAGTTCCGGCGGAAAGCAACAAACTGACGCCGAACAGCGTGTGGATCATTCTCGAAATCGTCGCTCTCAACATCGTCGCTCCCAAGATCATGACTAGTTTCCCCTCAATAAGTAGCCCTGCTCGACCGGTAACTTGCCGTCAATTTTCACCACCCGCACATCCTTAATAAGCGAGTAGAGATCCACCACCCCAATGGCTCCCCGAGTGTTGGCGACAAAACGTTGGACGGCATCGTCGGAATCCGCCACCACCATGGTCCCGGCGTGCGCGTGAATGAAGGTGCGCGCCTCGTCCGCCGTCATATTGAAGACTTTCCTTAAGATGAGTTGCATGTCCGCCGCCGCCGGATCGCGCAGCACGATCGTGATCGGCTTCCCGTCCGGCCAGTTGCGGGTGTGCGCGTTGAAGATCTTCACCAGTTCGGCGCTCGTGAGATTGGTGGTGGAGTTTGCCGTATCCGCCACGATTGCAAGCTGCTTCGCATGCGCGGTCCCGGAGGCCGCGATCACCCACACCAACGCCAGCAGCAGGCGCCAAAGTTTCATAGGGGCTTATTCTCGGTCGTGTGAGGTAACGGCAACAGATAACCGAGGTAATGACCTTGGGTCGGGCGGAGTGCGGCTTTAGCGGTTTCTGGTGGAGAGCCGGGCGTCCCCGCCCGGCTGGACGGGCGAGGCGCCCGTCGCTCCACTGTCTTGCTACTCCATTGTCTTGCTACTCCATCCGATACTCGATCTTGATTCCCCGGCGCGCGATCTCTTCGAGGAAGGTCTCGGCGGGGACGTCCCGTTCCTGCAACACTGCGCCACGCTTGCCGACCGCGCCCGTACACATCATCTGCAGGACGATGGACGCCGGAAACGCGGTGGTGCGCATCATGGCGCTCATGTCGCTCTTGGGATCGTAGTGGTCGACCATGGTGAAGGTCGCGACCCGGCCTTTGAGTTTTCCGCCGAGCAGGCCGCGGACTCCGGGAGCTTTGATGGATTCGTGGGCTTCGAGCCGCATGATGCAGACATCCGGGCCCTTGCTGGCGAACTTTTCCTCGAACAGTTTTGCCATGACCGCGCGCGGCGCCACTTCCACATTGCCGGCACGTATTTTCTCACTCGAAAACAGGCCCAGTTCCTTCAATTCGCAGAGCAGATCGTAGTGCCCGGGATAGCGCAGCGTTTTCTCAAAGCACTCGCCCACTTTGCCCGCGAAAGTTTCGGGCATAGTAGAGGTTCCGCCGGAGGTTTGAAAGGCCACCAGCGGCGCAAAGCCCTCCATGTGGAATGGTTCCGGCTCGGTGAGCGGATCGATGGTGATCAATCTGCCTTTGCGCAGAATGAGCGCCGGTTCCACGAATTCGTTGATCAATCCTTCGACGGAAAACACGAGCTGATAATTAAACGGAGGCATGGGATTTTCGGGCAGACCTCCGACGTAGAGCTTGAGCGCGTCGGCGCGTCCGTCGAGGCGGCGAACCAGTTCGCCGCCGAGAATCGAGGCCATGCCGGGAGAGAGACCGCAATCGGGAGCGATCGCAATGCCGCGTTTCTCGGCTTGCTTGGCGAGCGCCAGTTCCTGCCGCACCACCGTGTTGTTGCCGCCGAGATCGGCGAAGTTGCATCCCGCGCTGATGGCAGCTTTTGCCAGGCCGAGATTCAGGAAGTAGGGAACCGCGGAGAGCGCGCCATCATGGCCTTTCATCAGGCGAGCGGCTTCTTTTTCTTTGCAGGCATCGAGCCCGACGGCATGGACTTTCTTGCCGCCGGTGATATGGTTGACGCGGACCGCGACTTCTTTGGCGCGTTTGAGATCGTTGTCGGCGAGAGTGACAGAATCGACGTGGTCCTGGCGGGCCATATCGTAGGCGGCCGCTGAACCCATCATGCCGGAACCAATTACGAGTAGTTTCATGAGTGCTCCCTGAACTTGCGATCGAAAAACGAATAAGGCTAACAGAAGTTCTTCGAAAGAGAAGTGACGCGGCTCACGTAGCGCGCGTGACCGGAGTGCGGCGGGGCGCGCAGGAGGCCGCACATTGTCATTCAAGGAGGGCGCGATGGTTACGGATAACGCAAGAATACTCGTGATCGGGGCCGGTGTGAACGGCTCGATTTGTGCCGTAGGCCTCTATACTGCGGGATTCGATGTGACGGTCCTTGCCCGCGCTAAGCGTTATGAAGAAATAAGAGATGGAGAGATCGTCATCGAGGATCCCTTCAAAAACACACGCAGCCATACGGAGGTTCCGGTCATCGACCGCCTCGATCCGGAAGATTCCTACGATTACATCCTCGTTGTCATCCGCAAGAATCAAGTACCAGACCTCTTGCCGGTCTTGGCCCTCAACCGCTCTCCCAATGTCGTCTTCATGGTCAACAATCCATCCGGCCCCGACGAATTTACCCGCGGGCTGGGTAAGGAGCGGGTCATGCTGGGCTTTGTGTTCGGCGGGGGAAAGCGCGATGGAAGCGTGATCCGCGCCATCAGCGGGCTTCGAGGGATGGCCACGCCCTTTGGCGAGATCGACGGCAGGATCACGCCCCGACTGACGCGACTGGTGGGCATTTTATGTCAGGCAGGTCTGAAGTCGAAAACATCAACCGATATTTCAGACTATCTTGCAACCCATGCGGCGCTCGTCGCTCCCGTTGCGCATCTTCTGATTAAACATGGCTGCGATACCTATGCCCTGGCCCGATCGAACGCCGACCTCAAGCTGCTTGTCGATGCCCTGCGCGAGATACCCGATGTACTTCGTGCAACTGGATTCAAAATAATCCCGTCGAGCGCAAACCTGGTCAGGATCATCCCGCGTTTCGTTTTGGTCGCCGCTCTTCGTCGCTTGCTTTCCACTAAATTCGCGGAAGTCGGCGCTGGCTGGCACTGTTTCCAGGCGCCGGATGAAATGCGCCAGCTTGGCATCGAACTGATGGCATTGGTTGAAAAATCCAATCTTCCCGTCCCTGCCATCAGGAAGCTGTTTGCGCCAGACTAAGGGTAGAAAGAGCGCCGATTTTCGCAGCGGGGCGGGGAAGTGAGTTGCCGCATTTTCAATGGATTGCGCGCCCGTCCAAGTACTTCCGTACCGTCTCTAGTACCTTAGTTACTCCAACGCGGGTGACCGGTGCTTCATCTGCGTGGAGACTACTATCTATAGTGGTATAGATTTCGATAAATACAAGCTGTAGAGACTGACTACAAGTCCACTTTTTACGAAATCCAGAAAAACCCCATAAAACCCAATAAAACCGGGAGATTCACGTAGACAGGCCCTCGCTTCCGGTTGAGTTATGCTCAGCACACCAAAATACACTCGAACCCGTAGGGAAACGTTAATGGCCGACTCGCGAGAAGTGATGAACATTCGCCAAGCTTCGCAGTATCTCGGAGTGAGTCCGGACACGCTGTACAAGTACGTGAACGAGCAAAAAATTCCGGCGTTCAAGTTGGGCAATCGCTGGCGCTTCAAGAAATCGAAGCTGGATCAGTGGATGGAAGAGAAGTCGATGGCGATGGAACCGCAGGGTAGAAAGAAAGTCAAGGCAGCGGTGAAAGCTGCCGGAACTCCGTAAGCGAACTTCGCAAGAGGGAAGAGAAGGGCGGGCACATGTTTGGCATGGGATCGAAAACGATAGTGGGTCTGGATGTGGGCTCTTCGAGCATCAAGGCGGTCGAGCTCAGGAAGACACGCACTGGAATCGAAGTGGCGCACCTTGGCCTGGAGCCTATCGCGCCCGACATCGTGGTCGATTCCATGATCGTGGACTCGGGTACGGTTTCGGCGGCCATCTCTAAGCTGTTCACCGACACTCTGATCAAGTCGAAATCGGTGGCCACGGCGGTCAGCGGACACTCGGTGATCGTGAAGAAAATTTCCTTGCCCTCGATGAGCGATCAGGAACTGGCGGAGACCATCCAGAAGGAAGCCGCGCAGCACATCCCGTTCGATCTGGCGGATGTGAACCTCGACTACCAGATTCTTACCGACGACGCGACCAGCCCGACCATGGATGTGCTGCTGGTGGCGGTGAAGAAAGACAAGATTCTGAACTACACCAACGTACTCTCGATGGCGGGCAAGACTCCGGCTATTGTGGATATCGATG